>Ga0123337_10006707_pt1 | contig 10915 bp, 6 predicted proteins | sample frozenSSSSmetaG_FD_89792 | JGI IMG/M metagenome (GOLD analysis project Ga0123337, IMG submission 89792) | Glacier valley bacterial and archeal communities from Borup Fiord, Nunavut, Canada, to study Microbial Dark Matter (Phase II) -... | ecosystem: Environmental > Aquatic > Freshwater > Ice >...
GTACGGTAGATCTGACCGTTATTACATCAGGGAATCAGAAGTGGAAACCAGTATTTCTGTCAGATTTCTGATTGATGCCAGCGGATCAATGAATCATGAAGATGGAGGGGTCAGAAAGATCGATTATGCCCGCTATCTGGCGGCTTCACTGGCTTATCTTGCAAATTCTCAGGGTGATGCCATTGGCCTGTACGTCTTCAACGAGGATGGCCTATTTTCCCTGGCTTCCCGACAGGATTTTCAGCACCTGGCCAGACTGTTTCATCAGCTTGAAGGAATTAATGCCGGAGGAAAATTCACCAAAGCAATTCATTATAAAGACATTTATTCGGGATCAAGAAAAAGGGAATTGCTGGTCTTTATTACGGATTTATACGAACAAAACGGAGAAATCTTCCAATTATTAGATACACTTTCAGCATTAAAAAATGAAGTTATTGTTTTCCATCTGATGGGGAAAAATGAACTCGATCTGGATTATAAAGGTTACACGGCAGTTGAAGATCTCGAAACCGGCGAAACCGTTAAAATTGATGCAACAAATCTTAAAAATGCCTACCAGGATAACCTGGAAAAACACCTTACCAAGTTAAGAATAGATTTGCTCGACAGGCAGATCAATTACAGGCTGATCAGCTTGGATCAGCCTCTGGATCAGGCACTCCGTGATTTTTTAAATCAACGCAATAAATTAAGAGCATAAATGTTCCAGCTCCTTAACCCCATATGGCTTTTTGGAATCACCGGAATAATCATTCCATTCTTGATTCATTTATGGAATTTTAAAAAGGGAAAAACACTAAAAATTGGCAGTGTTATTCTGCTGGGTGAAAGTTCCAGGCAGAATGCCCGCAGTCTGCGTTTATTGGATTTGCTTCTTTTACTTTTGCGTTGCCTTCTGATTATTATTGTTTCCCTATTACTAGCAAAACCTGTGTGGATTAGTTCAAATAGTAGCGATCAGAAAGGAGGCTGGATTCTGATCGAAAAAGAGAATTTCACAGAAACCTATTCCAGGTTTAAAAAAGAAATAGACTCTCTGGACAGGGCCGGTTATGACCTCCATTTTTTTGAACCGGGATTTAAAGCTGCGGATCTTAATAAACTTAATGATTCTGAAATCATCAATGACAGTACTGCCGTTCAGCTTTCCTACTGGTCGCTTCTCAGAATACTGGATCAGGAAATCCCATCCGGTAAAGAAGTATATCTATTCACACCAAACCGGCTTAATCGTTTCATGGGTGAACGCCCTGAAGTTGCCACAAAACTTAAGTGGAAAATTTACACTCCAAAAGATTCCACTGCTTCATGGATAGAATATGCCTGGTTTACCAATGACTCCATCAGGGCAATAATTGCTCAAACTGATCCAAAAGGCATAAACAAGGTTCCAGTAAATATTGATCCATCTGACAGAAACGCTCCATTTACTGTAGATATTCAGGATGCCAATACGAGTTTGAACTTTAAAAATGCTTCTGCCTCTAAACAGAAGCCCGTAACCGTCGATACTTCCACAATCCGCATTGCTGTTTATACAGATAATTTCAAAAAAGATACAGAATACCTGAATGCGGCAATCAGAGCAATCCAAAAATTCACTGGAAGAAAGATCAAATTAAGTTCAGTCAGCTCAGGATTAATAAGCGGTGATCACAACATAGTATTCTGGCTTTCTGAAAAAATGCCTCCTGAATCTCAGGTTAAAAAACTCAAAGCAGGTTCATCCCTGTTTATTTATCAAAAGGGTAAAACTGAGGAAGTAATCAGCCTGATCGTATTGCCTGAACACTCATTGCAAAAAGAAGCAATCGCACTGCGAAAAAGGATTCCCATAGCTGAACGTTCAAATAATAATAATGCGGTCTGGGAGGATGGGTTCGGGCAGCCATTACTCGATCTGGAAATCACAAATAAGCTAAAGATTTACCATTTTTATTCCCGTTTCAACCCTGAATGGAACGGACTGGTCTGGAATGAAGATTTTGCAAAGATTCTAATACCACTTATAATTCCAGATTTACGGAATCAATCATCTGAACTTTATGACCGAAGATCGCTTGCTGAATCATGGATTATCCCTTCAAAGGCACAAATTAAATCAGGAACTGTTTTAAAAAATGCCGAATCAGATCTTAAACATGTCTTCTGGATAAGTCTGATGCTCTTGTTTCTTGCCGAACGCTGGCTATCATTCAGAAAAAATATAAACTGAGATGGAGAATATGGAGGGGAAACGATACATCAATAAAATCAGGAAGCGCTGGATAAGCTCAAGGCTGCTTTCTGCCTTGTTTATTGCTGCATCGATCGCTGTCCTGAATTTCTTTGTCTGGTCTGAATTTGCGCAGGTTTCAATCTGGTGGATTCCGGCAATTTTTATTCCATTAGCGACCGCTTTGATCCTGAGATCAGGAATTTTGAATCTTAGCCTGAATGAAGTTTGCCGGCTGCTGAATCAAAGTTATCCTCAGCTCGAAGAAAGCTCGGATCTGTTTCTGAAATCAGAAAATTCTCTCAACACCCTTGAAAAACTCCAAATCAGGAAAATTGAACCCGAATTAAGTATTCTTAAAGCACCCGTTTCAATCTATAGCCGCCTGAAGATCTCTGCCCTGATCTTTTTCGCTTCCCTGATCATTTCATTGATATTAAGCAGGTATGACCTGCTTAACAAAATCGACATCGCTCAGATAGCAGGGAAAAGTTCAGATCTGCCAGAGCTAAATGAGACCATACTCCCCGGAATCGAATCACTGAGCCTGAAGATAAGTCCGCCGGCATACACCAAAATGTCATCAAGAACACAAAACCAGTTTTCAGCAAAGCTTGAAGAAGGTTCAATACTAAGCTGGGAAATTAAGACTGATCAACCGGTTAAAAGTCTGGAATTCATTTTCAATGATAAGCAAAGCATTAGTCTGCGTGTACTAAACAGTGAAAAGACAAGATGGGCATTCAATAAAAAAATAGACAGCTCGGGATTTTACCAGCTGAAAATGGATGATAAACTTTCAGAACTCTACAAACTTGAAGTGATAAAAGATCTGCCTGCTGTCATCAGGATTACCAGTCCGGCACAATACAGCAGCATCGACATCGGTCAACCAAAAAAGACCTTATTAAAACTGCAGATCAATGATGATTACGGAATTGAAGATGCATTTATTTCGGCAACCATCAGCCGTGGAAAAGGTGAAGGCGTACAGTTTAAAGATCAAAAAATCAGTCTCGCCGCATCATTTGGTGGCGACCGGCAATATCAGTTTAAGAAAACACTGGATCTTGAGGCCATGGGAATGGCTCCAGGGGATGAATTATATTTTTTCATCAACGCAAAAGACAGCCGGAAGCAGGAAAGCCGTTCAGATGTTTACATCGTCACCATTCAGGATACGGCTCAATTGATGAGCATGGATGGTATGCTTTCTGGAGTAAATCTGGTTCCGGAATATTTCAGAAGTCAGCGGCAGATCATCATAGATACTGAAAAATTGATCAAGGAAAGATCTCAAATCAGTGAAACAGAGTTTAAGAACCGCAGCAATAACCTGGGCATTGACCAAAAACTTTTACGTATGCGTTATGGAAAATTTCTGGGCGAAGAAACAGATGAAGATATTGGAGAGGAACATGAAGATCATGCAGAGAATGAAGCCGCTGATTTTGGCAATGCCGAAAAAATGCTGGATGGCTATGCTCACAAACATGATATCGCTGAAGATGCCACCTTCTTTGAGCCTGAATTTAAAGCACAGCTCAAAGCCACTCTGGCTGAGATGTGGAGTGCTGAATTACGATTGAGGACTTACAAAGCGGAAGAGGCGCTGCCTTTTGAATTCAAAGCCCTTCGCCTCCTCAAAGATCTGCAGCAAAAATCAAGGGTTTATGTCGCTAAAACAGCATTCAAAGCTCCTCAAATTAAGGCAGAAAAACGGCTAAGTGGCGAACTTGATAAAATTATCCAGCCCCTGGCTGAACGGAAATCAACAAAGACCGTAGACCGGCAAATCTTTCTAAAAAGAGCTACTGCAGTGCTTGCCCGTTTAAAAAATGGCGAAAGACTGAGCGCTCAGGAAAGTACAATCCTGGAGGATTCAGGAACTTTACTCGCTGAAAAGGCCTCTGCAGAACCGGCAGAATTTCTGAGTGCCCTGACCGCCTTAAGAAGAATCATGAATACTGATAGCAAATCTAAGCTTGCAGATATTCTTAGTGTTGAAGCTGCCTATCAGAAAATGATCAGGGATGAGATGAAAGTACCGCAGGCTAAGAGTACCGGACCGGGATCGGCCCTTTCTAAGGAGTATTTCAACAATTTAAATCGGAACAGGCCTTAATATGGAGAACAGCTTTATCATCATATCAACACTTGTTCTGCTTGGATTTCTATTGCTGAAAGAAATACAGCGTAAGAATAAAGCCAACCTGACCCTCAGGATTGCTGCCAGTTGTCTTGCTGGTATTGCCCTGATGTTCATCGCAATTCCCATTACTTATCAGAAGAAAGCAGACGCAAAGGATGAAAATACAGCTGTTCTAATCACAGAAGGATTTCGTAAAGACAGTCTTGGAAAATTTAAAAATATACCCGCCTATACTACAAATCCTGTTGTAGCTAATGGTAACAGATCTGTCAAACTGATACCCGATCTGGAGAGTTTTCTGGCTAGTAATCGGCAATTTTCTAAATTTCATGTTCTTGGTTACGGACTTGAGGATCAGGAATTAGAATTGATAACAGATAAAAATCTGGTTTTCCATCTTTCTCCCATTCCTTCAGGATTGCAGTCTGTTCGTTGGAACCAGACTTTAAAATCAGGGGAGCAGCTTGTGCTGAGCGGAAATTACCTGAACAGCAGTAATAAACCTGTAAAACTGATACTAAATGGTCTGGGAACGAATTTGGATTCAGTGAATATTCCTGCCGGCAAGTCGGAGAATTTTCAGTTAAAAACTATTCCAAAACATCTTGACAAAGCTGTTTATGCCTTGATCGGCATTACTAAAAATGACAGCATCCTGTATGAAAAAATACCGGTATTTGTTCAGGATCAGGAACAATTGAATATTCTGATTTTATCATCCTCGCCAAATTTTGAAAATAAATTTTTGAAGAACTGGTTATTTGAAAATAAATATTCCCTCAGTGTTCGTTCAGCAATCAGCAAAAATAAGTTCAGTACTGAATTTTTAAATAGTACAAGAATTAATCTGAATCGCATTACGCCCTCGGTGCTTGAAAATTTTGATCTTATGATCAGTGATCCTGAAGAACTCTCAGCACTGAGTCGGGGGGAGAATCAAGCCATACAAAATCAACTGAGCAATGGAATGGGACTAATTCTAATCGCTGACAGCATTACAATAAGCCCGGGATTTCTCAAGGGAATTTTCGATACCAAGGCAGTAGTCAGGGCAGATGAAAAAATGATCGGATTGAACTGGGATGGTTTCAGAACAAAGAAAATGAAATCAGGCTCTTCAGGCTCCTTCAGAATACTTCCAAAAGATGGGAATCTGGCATTAGTAAAGGATGATAAAGCTAACATTATGGCAGCCACCCGATTATTTGGCAAAGGCAGAATCCTGCTCAGCAGTATAAATGATAGTTATACCTGGATACTGGGGAATGATCTTAAATCCTACTCTTCCTACTGGTCAAAACTAATCGGGGATATTGCCAGGAAGAAAGAATTAAATTCAGTTTGGGCATTAAATGATCCTTTGCCGGTGATGAATAAAGAAACATCAATCATTATTGAAACTAATTCTGATTCAATTCCTGTTGCCAGCACAGAGAATGAGTTGTTAAAATTTGCCCAGGATGCGGTTCTGAGTTTTCAGTGGGCTGCCCCCTTCTGGCCTCAAAAAAGTGGCTGGCATTTACTTGAAACCGGAACTTCCAAGAATTCAAGTCAAAGCTGGTTTTATGTATTCAATAAATATGACTGGGCATCAGTAAATGCAGTAGAAAAAATAAAAAATAATAGTGTAGAAGCAGAAAAATCCATTTCAGAAAGTAAGGAGCAAAATATTTTAGAAAGATATTATCAGGAAACAGTCCCGCCCATTTATTTCTTCATATTATTCCTACTTTCTTGTACATATTTATGGCTTGAAGCAAAAAAGTTTTAAATTCAACTAATTAAATATCCCGGATCTGGTTCGGGATAACTCTACTAACCAATTTACAGGAGGACAACGTATTGAAAAGAAGTGAATTTCTCTACCTGAGTGGAATGGGAGCCGGTGCATTTATGCTTCCTGGACTATCCCTCATGGGTAATCCCATTGATCCGGCGCAGGCTTTGGATGCCATGGATGTCAGAATTAAAAAAGCATTAGCCGATGTGGCATTGAATGCTGCCCGTTCAAAAGGTGCCAGCTATGCTGATATACGCATTGGCAGGTATTTGAACCAGTTTGTTGCTACCCGCGAAAACCGGGTGCAGGGAGTGGCTAATACCGAGTCCTTCGGAGTCGGAATCCGTGTTATTGCTGATGGCTGCTGGGGCTTTGCCTCATCAAATAATGTCGAAAAGGAAGATATTGCCAAACTCGCCGAAAGAGCTGTGGCTGTTGCAAAGGCAAACGCCAAAATTCAGGGAGAGCCTGTGAGACTTGCCCCTCAAAAAGGCTATGGTGAGGTTAGCTGGAAATCTCCGATAGAACGGAGTGCTTTTGAAGTTCCGGTTAAGGAAAAAGTTGATTTGCTGCTCAGCACCAATGCCATTGCGATGCAGGGCGGTGCAAGCTTTGTTAATTCGGTAATATTTGCTGTAAACGAACAGAAATATTTTGCTTCTACGGATGGTTCCTATATTGATCAGGATATCCACAGAATCTACCCGAACTTCACAGTGACCAAGATCGACCGCAGCAGCGGTAAATTCGATACTATCCGCTCCTTAAGTACTCCTATGGGAATGGGTTATGAATATCTCGAACCTAAGGAAAGCAGTAAAGTCAGAGGAATTGTAACCCGATACAAAGATCGCTATGATATCCTTGAAGATGTAAAAGCGGCTACAGCAAATGTGGATCAGAAAATGAAGGCCAAATCGGTTGAACCTGGTAAGTACGACATGGTTCTTGATCCATCCCATCTATGGCTAACCATACACGAATCTGTTGGTCATCCTACTGAACTTGATCGTGTTCTTGGATATGAGGCGAATTATGCCGGAACCAGCTTTTTAACTCTGGACAGAATGAATTCCAAAAAATTCAATTTTGGAAATAAACTGGTCAATGTTGTGGCTGATAAGACCCAAAAAGGTTCCCTGGGTGCTGTTGGTTATGATGATGAAGGTGTCGCATGTAAAAAATGGGATATCGTTAAAGATGGCATTCTGGTCAACTTCCAGGCTACCCGTGATCAGGCACATATGATCGGATTAAATGAGTCGCAAGGCTGCTCTTATGCACAAAGCTGGCAGGATGTACAGTTCCAAAGGATGCCGAATATTTCTTTACAACCCGGAAAAGCGAAACTGAGTGTAGACGACATGATCAAAAATGTAGAAAAAGGTGTTTATATCATCGGTGATGGATCTTTCTCTATTGATCAGCAGCGTTATAATTTCCAGTTTGGCGGACAGATGTTCTACGAGATCAAGGAAGGTAAGATCGTTGGGATGCTTAAGGATGTGGCTTATCAGTCGAATACTCAGGAATTCTGGAATGCCTGCGGAGCAGTTTGCGATGAAAGCGACTACCGTCTGGGTGGGGCTTTTAATGATGGTAAGGGTCAGCCCAGCCAGTCGAATGCGGTTTCACACGGTTGTTCAACCACAAGGTTTAATGGAGTTAATGTTATAAACACAGCAAGAAAAATATAAGATATGGGCATATTAAGTAAAGAAGAAGCTCAGGCAATTCTGAAAAAAGCATTGAGCTTTTCAAAAGCGGATGAGTGTGAAGTTAGCCTGAACGGCAGCGAGGGCGGCAACATCCGCTATGCACGTAATGCGGTTTCAACTGCAGGCGATATGAGTTCTATGGGACTGGCGATCAGTTCTACATTCGGCAAAAAAACCGGTTCTGCAACGATCAATGAATTTGATAATGCATCACTTGAGAAGGTTGTCAGAAGATCTGAAGAACTGGCTCAGCTGGCACCGGCTAATCCTGAATATGTTTCACTCGAAGGACCAAAAACCTTTGCCGAGTCCATCACGTTTAATCCGGCAACCGCTGCGGTCAATCCTGATATCAGGGCTGAAGCTGTCAGAAAAAGTCTGGAAGTAGCAAAAGCGGCAAATCTTGAAGCAGCGGGATTCCTTGAGAACACAACCAGCTTTAGGGCGATCATGAATTCCAAGGGACTTTTCGCTTATAATAAGGATACAGATGTTTCATTTTCTGTAACCACCAGAAATCAGGCAGGTACCGGTTCAGGCTACGTTAGCAATAGTTTTAATGATATCTCAAAACTGGATACGCTGGCACTTACTAAAATTGCTGCCGGCAAAGCCAATGGCTCGGCAGGCGCAAGGGCCATAGAACCCGGAAAATATACAGTCATTCTGGAACCGTTGGCGGCCAGTGACATGCTTTCCAACCTGGTCAGGGGCTTTGATGCCCGTGGTGCCGAAGAAGGCCGAAGCTTTATGAGCAAAAAAGGAGGTGGAACCCGCCTTGGTGAGCAATTGTTCAATGAGCAGGTCAATATTTATTCAGATCCCTTTAATCCTGAACTTCCCGGAGCAACCTGGAACGGTGACGGACTTCCCGTTGAAAGAACCAGCTGGGTTGAAAAAGGTGTCGTAAAAAATCTGAGTTATTCACGTTTCTGGGCGCAAAAGAAGGGTGTAAAAGCAATCCCGGGTGCTGGTAGAATCATCATGGAAGGTGGAACCGCATCATTGGAAGAGCTGATAAAAGGTACTGAAAAAGGGATTCTGGTTACCCGTTTCTGGTATATCAGAAGTGTAGATCCTCAAACATTACTTTTAACCGGACTGACCCGCGACGGTACTTTTTATATCGAAAATGGAAAAATTATGTTCCCGATCAAAAACTTCAGATTCAATGAAAGTCCGATCATTATGCTGAATAATGTGGAGGCCCTTGGAAAAGCTGAAAGAAATGGTAACATGATCGTTCCACCAATGAAGATCCGGGACTTTACCTTCTCTTCCCTTTCTGACGCAGTATAATCATAACAATATTTAACCCATGATTAAAAAATTATCTTTATGAGAAGAAGAGATTTTCTATATCTGTCAGGAATTGGCGTCGGAGCTTCCATGCTGCAATCTGTACCGGTTATTGGCCGGGATATCGCCCTGGAAGAAGCCTTGATGCCGATTGATACCGCATTAAAAAAGCGGCTGGCTGATATTGCCTTAAATGCTGCCCGTTCCAAAGGAGCAAGCTATGCAGATGTCAGGATTGGAAGATACCTGAACCAGTTCTTAACTACCCGCGAAAACCGGGTTGAGAATATCAGCAATACCGAATCCTATGGGATGGGTATCCGTGTTATTGCCAATGGTAGCTGGGGTTTTGCCTCCATTGATCAGTTAACCGAAGACAATATTGCACGTGCGGCTGCAACTGCTGTTCAGATCGCAAAAGTGAATTCCAAACTACTTACTGAGCCGGTAAAACTTGCCCCTCAAAGAGGTTATGGTGAAGTCAGTTGGAAAACTCCGATTGAGAAAAATGCCTTTGAGATTCCGATCAAAGAAAAAACTGAACTTTTGCTTGCAGTGAATGATGTTGCTATGAAAGGTGGCGCCAATTACATCAATTCATCTTTATTCCTGGTCAATGAGCAGAAGTATTTTGCATCTACCGAGGGTTCTTATATCGATCAGGATGTACACAGGCTCTGGCCAACCTTCACCGTGACTAAAATAGATCCAAAATCAGGGAAATTTGAAACCCGGAATTCGCTCAGTTCTCCAATGGGTATGGGTTATGAATACCTGATCCCAAAGAAAGAGGAAGAGATCAACGGTTTATTTACGATCTACAAGAATCGCTACAATATGCTGGAGGATGTGACAACCGCAACCCGGCATGTTGATGAAAAGCTAAGATCCAAACCTGTAGAAGCCGGAAAATATGATCTGGTGATCGATCCTACGAACTTATTCCTGACTATACATGAATCAGTGGGTCATCCATCAGAACTCGACCGCGTTTTGGGTTACGAAGCCAATTATGCCGGAACAAGTTTCCTTACTCTGGATAAATGGGAGAGCAAGAAATTTAATTTTGGAAGCAAGATTGTCAATTTTGAAGCTGATAAAACGCAGAAAGGTTCATTAGCGGCAGTTGGTTACGATGATGAGGGTGTAAAATGCAAGAATTGGGATATTATTAAGGATGGTATACTGGTAAACTATCAAACTATCCGCGATCAGGCACATATTTTAGGCCTGCCCGAATCACAGGGATGTTGTTATGCCGACAGTTGGAGTAGTGTACAATTCCAGCGCATGCCAAATGTTTCTTTGAAACCGGGCAAGGCAGCACTCAGTCCGGGGGATATGATCAAAAATGTTGAGAAAGGAATTTACATTTTTGGACGTAACTCCTACTCAATTGATCAGCAGCGGTATAATTTCCAGTTCAGCGGACAACTTTGCTTTGAAATCAAAGATGGGAAGATCGGCGGATTATTAAAAGATGTTGCATATCAGGCAAATACCCAGGAATTCTGGAATGCCTGTTCAGCCATTTGTGATGAGAAAGATTATCGCACAGGCGGATCTTTCTTTGATGGAAAAGGACAACCAAGTCAGGTTAGTGCGGTGTCACATGGTTGTTCTACCACTTTGTTTAAGGGAGTGAATGTGATTAATACTGGGAGGAAAATTTGATTTAATTGACAGTTGACAATGGACAGTCATTGCTGTCCGGTAAACTTTTAGGTCCAGCTAAAATACATCATTGA
>Ga0123337_10006708_pt1 | contig 10915 bp, 9 predicted proteins | sample frozenSSSSmetaG_FD_89792 | JGI IMG/M metagenome (GOLD analysis project Ga0123337, IMG submission 89792) | Glacier valley bacterial and archeal communities from Borup Fiord, Nunavut, Canada, to study Microbial Dark Matter (Phase II) -... | ecosystem: Environmental > Aquatic > Freshwater > Ice >...
CCGTGGCTCACGCAGAAGACCACCGATGGGTTGCCGTTCGCGCAGGCCGGCGTCACGACACACGGCGACATGCTCGTGATCAACGTCGCGCCGGGCTGCGAGTACTTCCTGCACAAGCAGGACGGCGTCTCGATGCGCTGCACCTTCTGCGCTTACGGCGCGCCCGACGAGCGCACCGTGCACCTCGGCCAGAAGACGGGCCGGATCGAGATCCCGCCGACCACGCTCGACCGCATGAGCGAGGCCCTGCAGGCGGTGATCGACCAGACCGAGATCCGCCACATCTATCTCGTCGGCGGCTCGCTCACCGACGCGCGCGCCGAAGGCGATCGCTTCCTGCAACTCGCGCGCTTCGTCAAGACCGCCAACAAGCGCGGCATCCCGGTCACGCTCGGATCGGGCGCGCTGCCCGACGACGTCATCGAGCAGTTCCATGCCGAGCAGCTCGTGCAGCACGTCTGCTTCAACCTCGAGATGTGGTCCGAGAAACTGTTCGCGAAGGTGTGTCCCGGCAAGAACCGGTACGTCGGCTACGCGCGGTGGATCGAAGCGCTCGAGACGGCGGTGCGGCTATGGGGCCGAGGCAACGTCTACTCCGCGATGGTCGCCGGCATCGAGCTCGAGCCCGAGCACGGGCTCGAATGGGAAGAGGCGGCGCGCATCGCGCTGCAAGGCGCCGAAGATCTTTGCAGCCGCGGCATCATTCCGATCTACTCGCTGGTCTGGCCGGTCGGCGGACGCACCCGCTCCGACTTCCATGCGCGCATTCGCAACTACTTCGAGACGCTGAACTCGGGCTACCACGAGATCCGTCGCCGTCACGGCCTGACGGTCTCCGAAGGCTTCATGTGCCATCGCTGCGCCTACATGCAGCTCGAGTGCGACATGGACCGCACCGAGCTTGTCGCGGCATGAGCGACACGCCGCCAGGCGGGCCGAGAGGGCCGGATCCGTCGTCGATCGTTCGCCTGAGCACGGCGTACTGGGAAAGCCAGACACTGCTCACGGCGAACCGGATCGGCCTCTTCGACTTTCTGGCGGCAGGCGCGAAGTCGCCTGACGAAATCGCCGCTGGTCTGCAACTCGACCCGCGCAGCACCGGGCTCTTCCTGCGCGCTTGCACCGGCATGGGCTTCCTCGCCGAGGAGTCCGGACGCTTTGCGAACGCGCCGGTCGCCGCGGTGTTCCTGGTCAAGGGCAGCCCCGCGTTCATGGGCAACGCGATCCGCTACAGCGATCAGCTCTACGCGACCTGGGGCAACCTCGAAGGCGCCCTGCGATCGGGCAAGCCCGCGCTGCCCGCGGAGTCGTACCTCGGCGACAACCCGGACCGCACACGCACCTTCGTGAAGGCGATGCACGAGCGTGCTTTCGGGGTCGCGCGCGCCCTCGTCGGCATCCTCGATCTGACCGGCCGGCGATCGATGCTCGACGTCGGCGGCGGCCCGGGCACGTACTCCGTGCTGCTCACCGAGAAATTCCCTGGCCTCACGTCCGAGGTGCTCGAGCTGCCCGGCGTCGCCGCAGTCGCGCGCGAGCTCGTCGCCGCAGCCGGCGCGGGGGACCGCGTCAGCCTGCGCGACGGCGATTATCACAGCGCCGACTTCGGCTCGGGCAAGGACGTCGTGCTGATGTCGGGCATGTTCCATCGCGAGACCGAGCAGGCCTGCCGCGCCCTGATCGCGCGCGCGGCCGCTTGTCTCGAGCCGGGTGGCCTGCTCATCGTCAGCGACGTCTTCACCGATCGCGGCGGCAGCCTGCCGACATTCGCCGCGATGTTCGGCCTCAACATGATGCTGACCGCGCCCGACGGCGGCGTGCACTCCGACGCCGACGTGCAGCAGTGGATGGCCGACAGCGGCTTTCGCGACCTGCGCATGACGCCGCTGCCGCCGCCGATGCCGCATCGCGTCGTCTTCGGCGTCAAGTCATGAAGCGCCGCGGCCTGCTGGCGACCGTCGGCTGGCTCGCCGCCGGCAGCGCGCCGATCGCGTCGGCCCAGACGCCGGTCAGGCCTGTCGGCGAGATGAAGACGCTGGGCGGCGACCGCTACCAGGTCGGCGCCATCATCATCGACAAGCGCGCGCGCAGGTTCACGGTGCCGGGGCGGGTGCATCTGCGCGACAAGCCACTCGAGTACCTCGCGACGACCGTCGGCGGCATGAAGGCCTACGAGACGCTCTTCGAGCTCGACACCGGCGGCAGCGAATTCAATATCGCCTGCATCCTGGTCGGCCTCGAGCGCGACCCGAAGCTCGACCTGGTCACGCGCTCGCGGAGCACCATTCCCGGCCAGCGGATCGAGATCTCGATCGCCTGGACGGAGAACGGCAAGCGCCGCCAGGTGTCCGCCGCCGAGGCGATCCTCAACGCGGAAGTCGGCGTCGTTCCCGCGGACATCGGTTGGGTCTACATCGGCGCACCGACCTCGGACGGCCATCCGCAATTCGCGACCGACACGACAGGCACGCTCATCGGCTTCATCCACGATCCCAACTGCGTCATCGAGTCGGTGCAGCCGATCGGGCTCGGCGCCTACGGCTCGGTGCGCGGCAACCCGATGCTTCCGCCGGTCGGCTCGCCGATCGAGCTGATCGTCGACGCGGCTCCCGCCGGCAAGTGATGGTGGTGCGCTGGGCGATGCTGGTCGTGGCGGCCCTGGCGATCCTCGTCGTGTCGGGCGCGATGGCGACGCCGATCCAGGGATCGTCGCTGCGCCTCGCGGTCACGGCAGTGTTCGCTCTGCTCGCGCCGCTGTTCTGGCCGGGTCGCGGCGCGACCTCGGCGCGCACCGTGCTCCGCGTCGTCGCATGGTCGATCGCTGTAACGGTGTCGGCGGCGATCGCGATCCTCGTCGTCGCTCGCCCGGCGCAACCGTGGCTCCCCGTCGTCGAGGTTTGCGCGATGCTGCTGATGCTCCTGCTGCTGTCGCATGCAGCGGCCGCTGCGCTCGAGAGCCGCTGGCACGTGCGTTCCGTCGACGCGGCCCAGGCGCGCGAGCTCGCGGCCCGCGCGGTCGCGATCGCGCTCGGCCTGTGGGGCACGCTGCCGTTCTGGGCCGGACCGATGGCTGAACTCGTGACGCCTAGTCATCCCGGAACCATCGACGCGGCGCTCGGCGCGAGCCCTCTCGCGCACCTCGCGGTCGCCGCCAACAACGATCTCCTGCGCAACGCATGGCTCTACGAGCACTCCAACCTCGCGGTGCTGTCGGTGTCGTCTCCCGAGCCCGCGACGCTGGCCTGGTACTACGGATCGGCGTGCCTCACGTTGGCGCTCGTCGTGCTCGCTTCCCGCTACCCGGGCCGTGTCCTCGTTGCCCGCCCTGTCGATCAGTGACGCGGTGGCGCGACGCCTCCTGCTGCTCGGAGTCGCGCTCTGCTGCTTGTCGCAAGCGAACGCCGCGCCGCGCGTCGAGCTGACGGCCGCGCCGGCCTGGAAGGGCTGGACGCGGCCCGGCCGCACGACCGAGATCGATGTCCGCCTGAGCGCAGATAGCGCCGTGCGCGCATCGCTCGACGTCGTCGCCGCGCGCCAGTCGACAGACTCGACTGTCGAGCTTCAGCCAGGCCGGGTTGCACGCCTTCAGATCGCCGTCGGCTCGGCTGCCTCGGTCGACGTCGAGGCCCGCGCGCCATCGGCGCCGCCGGTGCGTCGCGGGGTGAGCCTGGCGCTGTCGGAGTCGCCGCTGCTCGGTGTCGCCGTCGCGAGCGACGAGCGTGTCGCGCTCGATGGATTCCACGCCCTCGCCCTCGCGGCCGACGACCTGCCGCGCAACGGGTCGGCGTATGCGAGCGTCGATGCGCTCATCGTCGATGCGACGACCCTGGCAGCTCTCGATCATCGCCAGCTCGCCGCGCTGGTCACGTATGCCGCCGATTGCGGCCGCCTGGTGCTCATGAACATCGACCAGCGCGTGCGGCGACTGCTCGACGACGCCGGCGGATGCGGCGGCCGCTTCATGATGCAGGCCAAGTCGCTGGCAGAGGCGACGTCGATGCTGACCGCGTCGCTGGCGACGAGCCTGCCTGCCGCGTTGTCGCCGAGCAGCATCGGCGAGCTGGCGCGGCCGAGCCCTGCGGCCTGGAACGCCGTCGCCGTGAGCCTGGCCGTGTACTTCGCGGCGGCGGTCCTGGCGCTCGTTTTCATTCCGTCGTTGCCGGCGATCGTGCTGACGTCGGCGCTCGCGATCGTCGGGACCCTGGCCCTGCTCCAGGGCATGTATCCGCGATCCCAGCTCATCGTGTGGAGCGAAGGTGAGTCGGGGACGCAGCTAGCCCGTTATCAAGCCGTGCAGCGCTTCCCGGGCCTCGTCCGCGAACGTGTTCGCGTGCCCTTGCCGCCGCAGCTCGGCGCGGCAGCGCAGTCGTGCGAGCCCGGCCAGACCATGCACTACGAGGTCGACGTGACGAGCGGTCGTGCGACCTTCGCGGAGTTCGAGACCCGGCTGTTCCGGCAGGTGACGCTCTGCTATTCGGGCAGCTTCCCGATGCAACGCACGATCGCCGTCGACGCGCGGGCCGACGGCTCGCGGTCCGTGCGCAACGCGGGGACGCGAGCCTGGCCGCGCGGTGCGCTGCTGGCCGGCGGCGTCGCGCGCGACCTGCCCGCGCTCGGGCCCGGCGCCGCCACGGTCATCGACGCGCGTTCGGGCGGCTCCGCGGGCGACAGCGCCCTGCGCACGGCACAGACGCGGACCCGGTCCGACAGCACCGCCGCGCTGTGGTCGCTCGATCTCGCCGGCGTCGCCGGTGCGCCGATCGATTCGACCGGATGGCTCCTCGTGTCGGTCGCGCCGCCCCGATGAGCGCGTCGCCGGCCCGCCGCTTCGCCGCGCTGAGCGGACTCGCCGTCGCCGCCGCATTGGCCGTGTGGTGGCTCGGCAGCACCCGGCTCGCCATCGACCGCGGCGCCGATGCGGGCCGCACGTCCGAGGACGTCCTGCAAGTCGCGTGGCTGGTCCGCGCCCTCGTCGTGCCGACGCTGGCCGTGCGCGTCGCTGCGCTCGCCGGCTGGCGCGCGGGTGCGGGGGCGGCGCTGGCGATGGTGGTGCCGGCGTGGCCCGTGCTGGTGCTCGCGTGGGCCGCGAGCGCAGCGCCTCTCTGGCAAGTGGTGCTTGCGGAGGGCTTGCTCGTCGGCGCGGCGCTCGTGTTGCCGATGGTCGGCCGAGGCTTGCGTCGCGCGCTGCCGCGCGGGGACGCGGTTGAGCCGGTCGCGACCGCGGTCGGGATCGTGCTTGCTGCTGCGGCGTGGATCGCCCACGACCGCTGGACGTTTCCGTACACGTTCTGACGGTCATGAACGACGCGACCGTCTCGACCGCCCTCGTCTCCGTGCGACGCCACTTGTGGCGCGAGGACGCACTGCTCGCGATGCGCCGCGCCGGATGGATCTGCGCTGCAGCGACGCTCTTCGCCGTCGTCGTGCACCTGCTCGCGCGGCCGGTGCCTGTCGCTGCGCTCTTGGTCGTCCTCGTGCTCATCTTCGTCGCGATGCTGGCCTGGGCCGCCGCGCATCGTCCCTCCGATCCCGACTGCGCGTGGTGGATCGATCGCCATCTCGGCGGCGCGTCCGCGTTCACGACCTGGCTCGACGCCACCACGCGTCGGCCGACTGCGGAGAACGCCCGGGCCGTCGCGTGGATGCAGCGCTGGGCCGTCGCGAAAGTGCCCGAGGTTCTCCGATCGCTGGCCGGTCCGAGACCGACCGTGCGCGTCGCTCCGTCGATGCTGTCGATGATCGTCTGCGCGTTGCTCGCGCTGCTCGTGCTGATGCTGCCGCAGGAGGCTGCGTCGCCGCTTCGGCAGAACAGTGCCGGCGTGGCGCAACCTCCAGGCGACAAGGCAGCGACAGCCGTCGATGCCCCGGTCGTCGCGCAGGTCGCGAGCGAGATCGCGGGCGCCTTGCGGTCGAGCGACTCGCCACGCGAGCCCGATCGCGGCAGGCCCGGCGCTGCGCCAGGTCCCGGGACGACAGCGAACGACGACGGCAGCGGCTCGCCCGACGCTCCTTCGACGAGCGGAGGTGCGGGCAACGACGGCACGTCGCGCGACCAGCCGTCGGCATCCCGCGATCCGACAACCCCTACCGGACCGAGCCCGTCCGCCGCCGGCTCGGTGGCCGGCCGCGAGGCGGGCGACAGTCCCGACACGCGCGGCGATGTCGGCACGGCGCGGGTTCCGGGAGGTACGAACCCCGCGCGCGGGGTCGGGTCGAGGTCGATGCCGACAGCGATCGACAGGCAGGCCGACATGGCGCGGCAGGCCGACTTCGACGACAGCATTGCCAGGCCGGGAAGACCGATGACCAACGCCATGCCGACCGCAGCCGCGGCGACGCCGCCACCGGCGGCCGACACCGCGGGACTGAGCCCGAGCGAGACCAGCTATGTGCAAGCGTGGATGAAGGCGACGGGGCCGGGACGATGACATCCGACGCCGCTGCCGACGACGCCTTCGGCGACGCCCATCGCCGTCTGCAGGACCTGCGCGCGATCCTCGAGCGCGTGATCGTCGGCCAGGAAGAGGTCGTCGGCCATCTCATCACCGCCTTGTTCGCGTCGGGCCATGTCCTCATCGAAGGACTGCCCGGGCTCGGCAAGACGCATCTGGCCAAGGCGCTCGCCGCCGCGCTCGGGCTGCAGTGGGCGCGCGTCCAATGCACGCCCGACCTGATGCCGGCCGACGTCACCGGTGCTGAGATCTACGTCACCGCGGCGGGTGGCGCGTCGACTTTCGCGTTCAGGCCCGGCCCCGTGTTCGCGCAGCTCGTCCTCGTGGACGAGATCAACCGCGCGACGCCGCGCACGCAGTCGGCGCTGCTCGAGGCGATGCAGGAGAGCCAGGTGACGCACGCGGGAGTCAGCCACCGCCTGCCGAGCCCGTTCTGCGTGCTGGCGACGCAGAACCCGATCGAGCTCGAAGGCACTTACCCGCTGCCGGAAGCCCAGCTCGACCGCTTCATGTTCAAGCTGACCGTGCCGTTTCCGACGCGCGATGCATTGCACCGGATGCTCGACGTCTCGCTCGACAGCGAGCCCTCCGACACGCTGCAGCCGATCGCAGGCCCCGAGGACGTGCTGCGCATCGCCCAGCTGTGCCGGACTGTGCTCGTGGCCGCGCGCTGCAAGGATGCGGCGGTCGACCTCATCGTCGCCACCCAGCCCGATCCTGGCGGCGCGAGTGCCGACCCGCGCCGTCACATCCGCTACGGCGCCAGCCCGCGCGCCCTGCAGGCGCTGGTGCGCGCGGCGCGCGTGCGCGCGGTGATGGCCGGACGCGCGCACGTCGACGTCGACGACATCGCGGCGGTCGCGCTTCCCGTGCTGCGCCACCGCGTGCTGCTGCGACTGGAAAGCGAGCTCGACGGCATCGACGCGGATGGCGCACTCGGATCGGTGATCGAGGGATGGCGAGCCCGGCTCTGATCGACGCGGCGTTGCCGAGCGAGCCGGAGCTGCAATCCTTCGCGCGCGCCGCCGCGCAGTTGTTGATCGATCGCCAGGCACGCGCTCCCGGCGCGCGGACGATCGCGCGTCGGCCCGGCATCGGCATCCAGCACTTCGATCACCGCGACTACGCGCCTGGCGACGAGGTGCGCCACATCGACTGGCGCCAGACAGCGCGCTTGCGGCGTCCGATCGTGCGCCGCTTCGAGTCGGAGTCGGTGTCCGACTGGACGGTCCTCGTCGACGTCAGCTCGTCGATGGCCGTGCTCGGCGCGGCGAAGGCGCGCGCCGCGGTGCGGATGGCGGCGGCGATGGCGTATGCCTTGCTGCATCTCGGGCATCGCGTCGAGGTGCTGGCCTTCGGCGGGCGCGTGCTGGCGCACTGCCCGCGCGGCCGGGGCCAGCACCACTACGCCGAGATCGCGCGTCTGTTGGCCGCGCTGCAGACGGTGCCGTCGGGCGAGCGCTCGGCGCTCGGCGCCTGCGCACACCATGTGCACGGCACGACGTCGGTCTTCGTCGTCAGCGACTTCCTCGCCGACGACGAGATGTGCCGCGACCTCGCGGTGCTCCGCCAGCGTTGCGCGGCGTTGCACGCGATGCAGGTGAGCGACGACGCGGAGACGGCGCTGCTCGATGCGGGCGAGTTCGATCTCGTCGACGTCGAGACGGGCGCGCGCCTGCAGGCCGTCACGGGCGAGCATGCGAGCGCGTCGGCGGCGCGTGAGCGCGTCGCGATGACGGCGAGGCTGCGCAGCTTCTGCGCGCGCAGCGGCGTCGCCTTCACCGACTGGGACGTGCGCCAGCCGTGGCAGCGCATGCTTCTCGCTCATCTGGTCCGGGCGCGATCGCATTGCTGAGCTTCCTGACGCCGCTCTGGCTCGCAGGCCTCGTGCTGCTGCCGGCGATCCGCTGGCTGCATCGCGCGGGACCGCCGCGGCGCGAGGTCGCGGTGTCGCGCCTGGCGCTCTGGCGCGGCGCCGAGGCGAGCCGGCCGAACCCCGGCGCGCGACGGCCACCCGATCCTGCATGGCGTCGCCGGGCGCTGCTGGCGGCGCTGCTCCTGATCGCTCTGGCCGGGCCACGCTGGCCCGAGGAGCGTGTCCGCGTGACGCTGTGGGTCGACGATTCGCTCAGCATGCTGACGCGTGAAGCGAGCGGCACGCGGCTCGCGGAAGGACTCGCCAGTGCCCGCTCGCAGTTCGCGGAATTGCCGCAGGCCGATGTCGACGTGCGTGTGCTTTCCGACCCGTGGCTGCGACTCGGTGCTCTGAGCGACGCGACGATGGCGACCGTGGTCTCGGGTGCAGGAAGCAAGGAACCAAGCCCGCCGCCGGCGGCGCTGTTGCGAAGCGACAGCCAGCAGTGGCTGCTGACCGACGGCGCCGACGCGACGCTCTTTGCGTGGCCCGGCGCCCGGCGCCCGGATCGCGTTGTGCAGGTGGCCGGCGTCACGCGCAACGTCGGACTGGAGCGCCTGTCGGCGCGCCGCCATCCGGGTGATCCGCAGACCTTGGATCTGCTGCTCAAAGTGACCAACGGAGGCCTCGCCGACGAAGTCCGCACGGTCGTCTTCTCGGCGGGCGACATCGAGGTCATTCAGTCCGATGTCCGTCTCGCCGCAGGCGCGTCTCGCTTGGTCGAAGCGACGATGCCTGCGTCGTCGTCGTCCGTTCGCACCACGCTGCAACCCGGCGACGCGCTGGCCGAGGACGACACGATCACGCTCGACCTCGCGCCGCTGCAGCCACGTCGCGTCGCCGTCGATCCGGCGTGCGCGAAGGCTCTCGTCGCAGCGGTGGCGGCGCATCCGGCGCTGGTGATCGTGCCACCGGGCAAGGCCGGTGCGGAGGCCGTGCTCGACTGCGGCACAGGCCCGGAATCGACCGGAATGCCGACGCTTCGCGTGATCGCTGATCGCGTGTCGTCACGGCCGCCGGGCGCGCCGCGGTGGTCGTCGACGATCGCCGAGTCGCGTCGCGGCGAGCTCGACCGCAGTCGCTTGCAGATCGCGGCGCATCTTCAGGCGCGGCCGAACGACAGCGTGCTGCTGGCGCTCGGCGACGAGCCGGTCATCGTCGAGCGTGGCGGCAAGGCGAAGGTCGTCGAGACCTCGCTCGACATTGCATCGATCGCTTCCGGCCGCGGCCCCGAGCTGCCGCTGCTCGTGGACTTCATGGTCGGCACGCTGCTCGGTCCGGGCCTGCTCGACGCGGTCGCGGTCGTCGATCGCGGTCCGCGTGCTTCGCGCGTCGCGCCGCTGCCGGAGCTCGTCGCTTCGGCAGCGGCGCCATCGACGACCGTCGCGCGCGCGAGCCGCGACGTGATCTGGCCGGTGCTCGTCGTCGCGTTGCTGGCCTTGCTCTGGGAAGCAGCGGCCTTGGCGCGTCAGGGCCTGCGGTTGAGCGTGCGCGAGGCGGTGCGGGTCGCGTGAGCACGGCGCGCAATCGCACTTGGCTCGCGCTCGCGCTGCAGCTGGCCGCGCTTGCGGTCGTGGTCGCGTCGCTGCTCGGCGTTTCGTGGCTCGACGCGCGCAGCAAGGCGCGATGGCTCGTGCTGGTCGATCGCTCCGAGAGCGTGCCGCGCGCGGCCGCCGATCAGGCAGTCGCGGACGTGACGAACGCCGAGCGCGTCGCGGGCCACGCTGCACCGCGGTGGCTCGAATTCGCCGGCCGGCCATCGTCGCCCGCGTCGATCGCTTCCGCGTCCGCCGCCGGTCTCGAGACATCTGCGACCGACATCGAGGCTGCGCTCGAGGCGGCACTCGCAGTCCATGCCGTGGAGCCGGTCGAAGGCCTGATCGTCGTCTCGGACGGCCAGGAGACCATCGGCGATGCGACGCATGCCTTGCGCGCCGTGCACGAGGCGAAGCTGCCGCTGCGATGGATCGCGGTGTCTCGTCCGCCGCCGCCGACGCGCGTGGTGCAGATGCTGGCGCCGACCCGTGCGCGCATCGGCCAGCGCATCCTGATCACGGTGCAGCTCGCCGGCGTGCTCGACCGGGCGCTGCGTGTCGAGGCGAGCGCGCGCGGCGTGGGCGGCGACACGCAGACCGCCGCCGCGACAGTCGACGGCGAGGGCCGGGTGACGATCGCGCTCGACGCGAGCCGCAGCGGCCCGTTGATCGTCGACGTGGCGCTGCACGACGCCACCTCCGGCGCGACGATCGACGCGTCGTCGAACGCGGCTGTCGTCGACGTCGTGCCGCCGGCGGCGATCCTCTACGTGCAAGGGTCGAACGGCGCACTGTCGCAGAGCCTGTCGCGCGGCGGATGGGATCTCGAGGTCGTGCCCGCCGCGCGCCTCGATGCCCACGCGGACGGCCTCGACGGCTACCAGGCCGTCGTCCTCGACGACGTCGCGGTCACCGATGCCGGCCCGCGGTTCTGGGACGCGCTGAGCGCCGCAGTGCGCGAGCGCGGCCTCGGCCTCCTCGTGCTCGGCGGCGAGCGCTCGTTCGCGCGCGGC
>Ga0123337_10006709_pt1 | contig 10914 bp, 7 predicted proteins | sample frozenSSSSmetaG_FD_89792 | JGI IMG/M metagenome (GOLD analysis project Ga0123337, IMG submission 89792) | Glacier valley bacterial and archeal communities from Borup Fiord, Nunavut, Canada, to study Microbial Dark Matter (Phase II) -... | ecosystem: Environmental > Aquatic > Freshwater > Ice >...
GAATCATTCCCCATCCATTTGTCGCCTTTCCAAGCTCCAATCGTGGCCTGGGTACTGCCGTCGGTATTAAAAAGGTGGATGGAAAACTCTTCGGTATTGGTTACCAAAAGTTGATTGCCATCATAGAGTTCCACATGGAATCCATCATTAGTATCCCCTGTAGCCCGCAGGTGCAACTGCTGGCTTTGAACGGAGAAGCAAATACAAAACGCCGTCAGAAAAAGTAAAACAGGAGGAAGTCTAAGTTTAAAAATTCTCATAAGTTAATCGCTTATTGTTTGATATCTATTATAGGTAAGCAATTTGAAGCTATAAACCTGATAAACAGTGATTTTTTACCATCATTTAAACTGTTTTGCATGAATGACTCTTCCCAATCCGGTAGTAGAAACATCTAAAATACCGCAACCCTTAGGTGCAGCGCACCGTAATTTCTTTGGAATATCATTATAATTAGAAATATTCCTGTGTGCTGCACCTGCCTTTGATATTTTCAATCATACTTTCTACAAATATTACGGTGCTCTGCACCAACGGCTGCTTCAACATGGTAGTCCAGGAATAGAATAATATCAATTTTGTCTTCCTTTCTACAAATATTAAAGATGCTTTGCACCAATATTGCCCTTATAAAAAAGGATGGCCCAAAAGCCTGCCTTCATCATGCAGTTCAATTGGGCCATGCCATTTTCATATTAAAACAAAAAACTTTATGCCAACGGCTTATGGTTTTTCGTTCGCGTATAGCTTTTTAACCTGACCTGGTGACAAGGCAGTGTTATAAAGTTTCAGTTCATCGATAGCACCTTCGAAAGAGGCAATGTTTGCAGTAGATATCCAATTAAATGTTATTGGTTTTGCAGCCAATTCAGTATCTGTTGCAAATGCACCAATTAAGAATGGTTGTGCAGAGAAGTTATAACCAGCATCAGTAAAAGTAAGGGTTTGAGTTAATACTCCTACTTTTTCCGTAAAAGTTTTAACTAACTCTCCATTAATGAAAAACTGCAATGTTTTGGTTGCACTATTTAGAGAAACTGCAACATGATTCCATACATTAGGAGCAACAGCAACCCCCGCATCAAAATCCTCAACCGATGTAGCGTTAATCCTTTCTGTAAACAGCGGGTAACCTGCTAATTGGGTTTGAAACTTATAACCCCACCAGTAGTTTTGTGACACGATCGCATTGTTCTCCCAACCCGGCTTATCCAATTTTATCCATGCGGAGATGGATATGTTTGCAGGAAGGAAGCTGGGCGAATAAGGTACTTCAAGGTGAGCTCCTTTGGTCAGATAAATTGCTTTTCCTTTTACACCGTCAACCCATGTGGGCAATGCAGCATTGGCACCCAATAAAGTAGTAAATCCTTTCATAAAAGTTCCAACTTGCTTTGCAGTTGAGTAAGATGTAGCCGTTGTACCGGTTCCCTCATCAAATTTCCAGCCTGCAACCAAATATAGGCTGTCATCGATAAAGCCAAAAGCTTTTGATTTAAACAAAGTCATGGCTGATTTTATCGAAATTACCAGATTGTCAGCTTGAGCCTGAGTTAGAGAAGTAGCAGCAACAGCAGTTTTCGAGCTTGCTAAGGTAGTAGTGAAAGCTGCTATGTCTGCCTGGTCATAATCTGCTGTAGTTGCACTGGCTGACAGCGAATCAGCTGAAGCAATTGCTTTAGTGAGAGAAGCTTTATTTACTACAACAGGGGTGTTGCTGTCTTTTTTACTACATGAACCAAGAATCATTGCTGAACTTACAACAAGCATAAGCAGCAAGGTTCGAATCCTAATCAAATTTTTACTTTCCATAATTTTAAATTTAATGATATAAATATGAATTAACTGCATTAATAATCTTATTGATGAATGGCCTGGTTTGTATCTACTTCTTTCTGCGGAATGGGTAAATACCGCTTGGTTTCGTATTTGAAATCAGGTCCCAGCGCAGCTTCAGCAATGGTCTTGCCCCAACGCATGAGGTCGAAATAGCGGTGAAATTCTTGTGCCAGTTCAACCCTTCGTTCTTTTTGAATAGCTGTACGCAGTAGGCTTTGATCTGAAGTGGTGATATCAGCCAACAGATCAGCGGGAGGAGTTCCTTTAAAACTTGCACGGGCACGATGCCTTACTTTATTGAGATTTGACTTAGCCGAATCAGCATTGTTTATTTCATTGAAGGCTTCAGCTTTCATCAATAAAACATCAGCATATCGCAAGTAAATATAGTTGAGGTCGCCATCGCCTTTTAATGCAGCAGAAACTTCGGAAAGAGGTTGCTGGTGCTTTTTGGTAAGGTAACCGTTACCTGGAGCAGGTGACCAACCGGTGCTGAAAATATCACCATTTAGCCAAGGCTGACCGTCACGACCAATAGATGCATCAAGGCGTGGATCAACCTCACCAGTTGCGCTAATTTCAAAAGCATCAACCAGACTTTTTGTGGGTGCATCAAAATAATATCCACCATCACCGGCAGGTGCAAACCATTGATTTATTTGACTCCCTGTCTGTGGGTTTTGTTTGGCCAGATGTTGAATCTCAAATATAGATTCGCTGCTGTTTTCGAAAGCCAGCTTGAAGTTATCGGTATAGTCAGGCAACAGTTTGTAAATTCCAAGGGCATCCACCTGTTGAAAATATCCGGAGGCTGCTATCCAATTCTGCTGAAATAAATTAGCTTTCCCAAGCATTGCCAAAGCTGCCCCCTTGGTAACGCGGCCAACATCAGCCGGACTATATGAAACCGGCAAAACAGTGGCAGCATCCGTTAAGTCTTTTTCAATCTGACTATAAATATCCGCTATTTCGCTTAGCGGTACGTTGATCGTTTCCTGGGTGATTTGTGGCAATAACTTCAAAGGAACCTTCCCGAAAATATTCACCAGGTTGAAGTAATTGTAGGCCCTGAGAAATTTGGCTTCCCCGATAATACGGTTTTTCAATCCATCGTCCATTGGAACAGCCGGAACATAGGCAATTACGTTGTTGGTGCGGGCAATGGCTTCATAAGTAAACTGCCAGAAATTGAAGATCATCCCATTGCCTGCATTTGCAGTGAAATTATCGATAAATGTAATTTCGGACTGATCGCCGGCAATACCTCCTTTAACGGCATCATCTGAGGCTACATCTCCAAACACCCATATTACATTGTTTGCGCCGGTAAAAGAATTGGCATTGTATGCTCCGTTAATGGCCTGAATGGCCTGTTTGTCATTTTTGTAATAGGTGTCGGTTGAGAAACTGCCTTTCAGATTTTCGGTTAGAAAATCCTTACATGCACCCAATAAAATCAGCATTATAATTAGCAGCATTGCAGGCTGTATTTTCATTCTTCTATGTTGAACGACGATCACATTCATCATCTGATTTCTGAAAGTGTCTATTATTTTGATTGAAATCTTTTTCATAGCCAATAAGATTAAAAGGTGATGTCAAGTCCGAACATGATAGTCATGGCCGAAGGATAGGTTCCCCAGTCGATACCCGCAGCGCGGTCCCCTTCAGTTTTGGAATTGTCGCTAACAGTCATCTCCGGGTCTAAACCTGAATATTTGGTGAAAGTGAGCAGGTTGGTGCCGGAAGCATAAACCCTTAGCTGCGATAATCCAATATCTGTAAGTGTTTTAACAGGAATAGTATAACCGATCTGAAGGTTTTTCAATCTCAGGTAGGAGCCATCCTCCAGAAATCTTGAGGAGGGCTGTGCATTATTAGATTTAGCAGACCATGATGCCCTTGGCTGTGAATTGGAAGTGCCTTCACCTGTCCAGCGATTATCAAAATAACGCTGGGTAACAGTAAATCCACGGTAAAAACCTTCTATATCCATGTTAACCTGAGAATAGATTTTGTTGCCATAGACCCCTTGGAAGAACATGCTCAGATCGAATTTTTTGTAGTTGGCTGCAAAGTTCAATCCATAGTTAAATTTGGGAATCGCACTACCCAGGTAAACCCGATCCAGGTTGTCAATATGTCCGTCAGGAAAGGCATCTTTAAATTTCACATCTCCCGGATGAATGCCATTTCCCTGGTTGGCTGAAAGCAAAACATCTGTTTCGTTCTGAAATATACCCACCATTTCGTACATATAAAATGAACCGATGGGATGTCCAACGACTGTCTGCGTAGCATCGATTCCGGTATCAATCAATCCACCAACAATTGGAGCATCTACTTTGAGCACTTCATTGTGCACAAAGGCAATGTTGCCAGAAACAGTATAGCCCCAATCATTCTTTTTTTTATTATAAGTGGCTTCAAGTTCAATTCCCCGGTTTAATATAGAGCCGTTGTTAATCACGGGAGCTGCTGCATTACCGGTTGAGGGAGGAATAGAGGCTGTTACCAGCATATTTTCCGTTACCTTGTAGTAATAGTCTGCTGAAAAGGCCAATGCACCTTTCCAAAGCTCAGCATCCACACCTCCATTGTATTGATAACTGGTTTCCCACTTCAGATTGCTGTTTCCAAGAGATGACTGTGCATATCCAATATTTGAAATATTGCCAAAAGGATAATTGTAATTGGGAGAGATCCGGTCTTTATCAGCATAGAGTTTAATATCCTGATTTCCCACTGCACCATAGCCGGCGCGAAGTTTTAGATTCGAAAGCCATACTACATCGTGCAGGAAATTTTCCTGAGACAAAACCCATCCGCCGGAAAAAGAGTAGAAAGTTCCCCATTTGTTATTGCCTATAAACCTGGAAGAACCATCCCGTCGCAGTGTTGCTGACAAAAAATATTTATCTTTAAAATCATAATTTAACCTTCCAAAAAATGAAGCAAGTGTTGAAGCAAACTCATTTTGGCTGGTGCTTTTAATTCCACTTCCGTTACCAATGTATTCCAGTTCTTTCACCGCGATGGGGAAATTCTGATCGCTTGAAAATAATCCTTTCCCGCTATTCTTAATGGCCTCGAATCCCAGCAAAGCGGAAAAGTTATGTGATTCACCGAATTTGGTTTCATAATTAAGGGTACTATTCTCTGTCAGGTTGACAAATTGTTGGCTGCTCACGTCCAGGCCGTTGTTACCATTGATGCGATTTAGAGTTCCCCAGGTTGGGCTGAAACGTCTGTTGAATGAATTACGGTAATCCAATCCTACATTGGTGGTAAATTTTAAGTCATTGGTTATCTTGGCAATGAAATAGGCTTTGCCCAGGTAACTATCGTCTTTTTGATTATTGTCATTCTTGGCGGCCATCCCAATAGGGTTGTATCCATCGCCCAGAAAGGTGTTAAATTTCTGGTCCCCAAAATATTCGGAAGGAAGGTCAACATAGGTTCCATCAGGGATTCCAGTCGTCCCATTTGGAAACCTGATGGGGGTGGCAGGATTTCGGAAAAAAGCATATCTGATCACACTCCCTCCATTACCCCCTGAACCGTCACCAGAGCTTCCTATCATATCTCTGGATGAAATGCCAGCCAGCATATTCACTCCCACAGTGAGCCATTTACTGGCTTCAGTATTCACATCCAACCTGAAAGTTCCACGGGTATAACCGCTTCCCTTTATCAATCCCTTTTGATCAAATAACATAGTGGATATTAGAAAATTGCTTGATTCATTTCCACCTGAAATGGATATCTCATGCGAATTGATCATAGCCGGTTGAAACAGCTCTTTTACATAGTTCACATTGCCAAACTTTGCAGCATCATCAGCGGTGATCAGTGGATGGAGTGGCAAACTCGGCGGAAGAAAGGCATTGTCGTTGGTTTGAGCTTCATTATAAATGGTAACATAGTCTTTTGTATTTACCATTTTCGTGAGATGGGTAGCTTGCTGAATACCGGTCTGACCGTGATAGGTGACTTTGGTTTTGCCTTTAACACCTTTTTTAGTGGTAATCAGCACAATACCGTTACTGGCGCGTGAACCATAGATAGCCGCTGCCGAAGCATCTTTCAGTACTGTGATATTTTCAATATCTCCGGGTGAAATAAGATTCAGGGCATCGCTAATTGGGATGCCGTCAACAATATAAAGCGGATCGTTGCTCGAATTGATGGACCCGATGCCACGAATACGAACGGCGACTCCTTCACCGGGAGCTCCTGTATTTTGGGTCACCTGAACTCCCGCAACCCGACCCTGTAAAGACTGAGCCACATCTGCTACCGGCAATTTGTTAAGTTCATTTCCCTCTACTTTGGAAATAGCTCCCAGAACATTCCGTTTCTTGATAGATCCATAGCCAACGACCACCATTTCATTCATCAGGATATCTTCCGAAGATAGCCTTAAATCAATGCGTGTGCGGTTGCCAAGAACTTCTTCAACCGGTGTGTAGCCAATGTAGGAGAAAACAATCACCGCCGTTGGATTCAATAACTCAGACACCAGGCGATAATTGCCATTGATATCAGTAATGATGCCCTGAGTAGTACCTTTTATACTGACAGAGACTCCCACCAGGGTTTCGCCGGTTGCGTTATCAACCACCGTTCCTTCCAAGGCAGTCTGTGCAGACAAAATGCCTGTTGTCATTAATAACACTAAAAGAAATAAAAGTCGTTTCATGTGACTCAATTTTAAAGGGTTGCAACAAATCGAAACTATCGGTACGATACAACAATATTATTGGCCTTCAACTTTTTACCTTTCTTTTTTAACTTGGTACCTGCCGGTAATTCAACGATAAGACAAGCTTCACCGGCAGATAATTTCAAGGCAATTTCCCCTTTCTGTGCTTTTGCCAAATATTTTTTAGAGATACTATCAAAAAGATCAACATTTATCTCCGATGAATAGTTTACTGTTGTATCATTTTTATATGGATTATAGTATAGGTAGACAGGATATTTGTTATCAGCATAGAAATCAGTGGCATTACAATCCAGGGCAAGGATGCCTTCAACGTTGGTTGTATGCACAATGGCTCCAAATATGCCGGCGATGGAAGTGCTGTAAAGGCTGAACATGGCTTCCCTGGGTTGTCCGGATATCCATTTAGGCCCATCTCCGGTCGAAACGGGCGAGATGCCTTTCAGTTCAGGCTTGTTGTAATCATCCATCTTACGGACCCCTTCATACCCAATAATGCCATGCGTAACATCTTTCAATTCCGGGAGCCATTGATGGGCAGGGTCAACCTGGTCAGGATAAAACAGGCGTGAAGCATTTACCGCGTTCAGCATATATTTACCAATCGCTTTTGCATACTGAGGTTCATATTTTACCAGTGGAACCAATGGCCAGGCCATTAATACGGAATTCATAAAAAACCCATATCCACCCCCATCGGTGATGCTACCCTGAAGTCCATGCACATCATAATCGCCCCAGCGTTCAGCAATCACCCCCCATCCATAGCGTCCATCTTTTGCCTGGCACCCATCAAATGTCCAGTTTAACAGTTTTGTAACATCGTATTTGGTGCCCTGCTCTGCATTCAATCGGGCAGCCGTGTAAACCCCAAAGGGCAATAGATTCTCATAAAAGCGGCTCTCTGTTGGGTTCAGCAAAGCCTGCGTGGCACTTTTGGCTCCTTTCAGATAACGGGCATCCCCGAATTTGTACCATGCCGACAACAATACCCACGAATGGCCCCCCGCTGCATCCTGCTGTTGGGGAACATTGTTTTGCATTCCCTTCATCTTTGCATAATCGAAATAGGAATAATTATAGTTTCCATTCAAAACAGAGTCAGCTTTATAAAACTGATTGGCCACCGAGCGCTGAATCATTTCAGTATTCTCAACTTTGGGAAAGAGGGCGGCAACCCCATAATACAATACATTGGGATACACGTCGTACCACCAGTCGCGGCCATATCCACCACCGGCCAATGCAACCTCAGGAGTGGTATTGTTCATCACAATATTCCACTTGGTAGCACTGTTAAAATAATTCTGCGACATCTTGACATAGTTGAAACCCTGTTGGTTGGTTTTGTCTATACCCAGCAAGCCGGCGCCTATAATAGACTGGTAGGAGGTAAGCGCTTCATGAAATTCTCCATTGTTGTGCCTGGGGCCTTGGCGAATATCACCCATGACAGTATAAATACCGTAAGTTACCTGATCCAGGTTGCGACGTGCGCTGTCGAGCCATATCAAAGGGCCAAAGGAAGTGGTATTGTTGAAATTAAAAACCAGGCTGTCAAATTGCAGCGCCTTCTTTTCCCAATTGATGATTTTATAAGGCTGCGGCATATCGGGCATCTGCTCAATACGTGAGATAGTGGTTTGCACAACAGGTTTGCCGGGCTTATTTCCCCAAAAGAAGATACTTAAAAATAGTATTAACAATAGATTCATAATGTTGCTCCTTTCATTGTTTCTTTACTATATGAGTGTTTCATAATGTTGGTAGCCAAGGGAATAGAAAGCATCTGCAAGGCAGCTACAATAATGAGCGAATAGCGCAGTGCAAAGGTTTCGGAAACATAAAGGGCCAGGAAAATAAATAAACCCAGGCCTGACACCCTGCCGGCATACAGACCAAATTCATGGTTAAGAATGTAGGCGTACTTGTTACGGTCTTCGCGCAACGACATCACATCAATTACTTTCATCATAATGGGATAGTAAGCCAAGTCGTGCAAAGGCTGAAAGAAAACTTTGCACAATACAAAAACGATGACCCCAACCATGGACAATTCGATTCCGTTGACAATGGTTCCAATCAGGAAGAGGGTGATCCCAAACCCAAATATCAGGATGCGGTGCTGTGGCTTTGCAAAGCGTCCCAGCAGATAAATAAGGATAGCGGTCAGCCCGCCGCTTATTCCCTGTATCAGTCCCAGAGAGCCTTCCTTGCCTACATATTTCATGATCAGCATGGCAGGGGCGGTCACCAAAAATCCCTGTACAAGGCCTTTCAAGATGGCCAGTAAAATTTGTTTGTTCCAAAGCCTTCCGAAGCGGAAATAGAGAAAATCTTTCTGCACAGGATTGTCAAATTTACCCCTGGCAAGCGAGAAGCAGGCCAGAATGGTAATGGCAAATACAATAATTGTGACCACCCGGTAACCCTGGTAAATATCGAATACGTTGCCGAATATACGCACTCCATCGATCGAAGCCAGCAAGGCCCCAATGGCTACGGGCACTCCAATGTTTGAAATGGTAAAGAAAAAGGATTCAAGCCCGAAAAAATAATTGCGGTTATCATCATTGGTAGTATTTAAGGCCATCAGGTAGCGGTTGGTCCAGAAGAAACCGGATGCAGCGCCGATCATTGTGCCTGCAACGATCAATCCAGGCAAGGTGATGCCTTTTACGAACATCATTCCCACCATCGACATGCCGCTGAGCAGAATACCGAAACTATACAGGTGCGCCACTTTAAAACTTTTCAGCAAAATCCCATTGGTGAGTGAAGTGATGATGATACCGGTGTACATGGCTACCTGGAAAATGGCCACATAACTGGTATCGGCAAAATACCGCATGATATAGGCGGCCATAAAAATCTCAACAACAGGTAATACCAAAGCATACAGCATGTTGGTAATCAGCAGAACCCGCATACTGTGAGGCTGTGAGAGGAAAAACCGATATTCAGCAGTTAGCTTGTTAAACATTGGAACTGGCTGTTAAATGAGTGTTGAAAGTATTTCAGAAATAGAGAGCCTTGCCCCACAAATCACTTCATCGCTTGCTCCGTAATACATAAATATGTCGTCACCCTTTACGTAATGACCATTGGTAAATACCACATTACCAAAGAATCCGGTCTGTTCATAGGTTGCATTTGGTTCCATGATAGGTTGGGTACTGCGGGCAATTACCTTGGTTGGATCATTTATATCAAGCAGCAAGGCGCCGAGGCAATAACGGTGGCTGCTGTTGGCTCCATGATAGATTTCGAGCCATCCTTTCTCTGTCCGGATGGGCGCTCCACCAGCTCCTACCCTTGCCGAATCCCAATTGTCGGCACGAACAGTTGCAATACATTTGTGCCTTCCCCAGTGAATCATATCGGGCGATTCGGCCACCCACATATAGTTACCCCCCAATTCGGGACTGCTTGGACGGTGCAGGGCAAAATACTTACCGTTTATTTTTTCATCAAACAGGGCACAATCTTTGTTATGAGGAGGGAAGATCATTCCTTCGCGGTCGAAAGTTTTCCAGTCTTTGGTTTTGATCAATCCCACTCCTACCCCAAATTCCGAAACTTCAGTAAATGTCAGGTTAAATTCTCCTTCCATGGCAGCCACACGGCAATCTTCAATACCAAAAGTTTCGAGTTCGCCTTTGCCAAAAATGGGAGGATAACCCTCAGGCTCATAAAATTGAATCCCATCATCACTGCAAACAAGCCGTAAATAAGAAAGCGTGGTGAGATAATATTTTTTCTTATAGTTGATTACCCGTGGATCAGTAGCATCCAAATCGGGATCATCTTTATCGAAACTGAGAATTTCAATTTCACCCTTGCTATTGTAAACCGGAAAGCTGATTTTACCTTCAACCTGCTGCGGCCTTTCGGCAACTCTGAGTAGAAGCCATACTTTGCCATTGAACTGAAAAACCCCAGGGTTCAGAAGACACAAAATTTCCATGCCCTTAATGCCAGGCTTTAAATCAGAAGGTCGAAGGAGCGGGTTTGAAGGAAAACGGTTAGCCAAGTCCATTTTAATAGTTTTATATCCTATCAAATATACAAAATTATGGCCATATATATATCAACCCTGCTCAAAATATTATTTGCCCACCTCCAAAAATCTTCTGAGAACCAATCGTTTCGAAATATTTTGTTTATAAGGGAAGCTATTTTGATGATCCACTGCTACAACTTTGGGGAGTATAAAACAGTAGGTGTAAACACAAAGTAATTTATACTCTCTTATACTACCCCTTGTGCTCTTCTTTTAGATGGTTTTGATTCATATCCTTGTCTTACCTTTGTCGTATTATTGTTTTGCATAAACAATAATAAAACGA
>Ga0123337_10006710_pt1 | contig 10914 bp, 4 predicted proteins | sample frozenSSSSmetaG_FD_89792 | JGI IMG/M metagenome (GOLD analysis project Ga0123337, IMG submission 89792) | Glacier valley bacterial and archeal communities from Borup Fiord, Nunavut, Canada, to study Microbial Dark Matter (Phase II) -... | ecosystem: Environmental > Aquatic > Freshwater > Ice >...
CGCTGACGGCTTCAGGTGGCACCTCGTATACCTTCTCTGCAGGAGCCACTCAGATTGGGAACACCAATCAGGCGGTCGTCAGCGTAACGCTGGTTTGGGTGCAGGTAAGCGTCGGATTCGCCGGCAGCAAGGTTACGGGTGCCCCATTCGGGCACACGACCGTTAGGCTATAGGCCGGGCTGACGACCACACAGCCGTATCTATCCGTGGCGGTGACGCTGATGGGATATGTACCGATTTGCGCCACCGCGCCCCCAAGTACCCGGTCAATGTCGGAACTGCCCACAATACTTAATGCGGCTGGTAAACTACTGAACGTGAACGAGTAAGGCCGACTGCCACCCGATGCCGTAAAGGGTAGCCCTCCCGGAATCGTGACGCCAGCCACCGCCGTGCTGACGGATGGCAGACTGATGGTGATGGCAGGGCAAAGTACGGTCAGCGTAAAAGGCGCACTCACCACCTGGCACCCATAGTCGTCCGTAGCCGTGACACTAATGGGAAACGTGCCGGTCTGAGTTGGGATACCGCTGATGGTGATTTGCGGACTGGTGTTGTCGGTCACGGTCAGGCCGGGCGGCAAGCTACCCAGCGCAAACTGGTAGGGGCTGTAGCCGTTTGAGGCAATAAACTGGATGCCCGTTGGCATACTTTGCCCTACAAAAGCCGTGCTGACCGTTGGGGTCGAGAGTTGCACGGTCGTACAGCGCACCGACAGGGAGTAGGGCGCACTGACTACTGAACACCCGTTGACATCGGTAACGGTCACGCTGAGGGGAAACGTACCAGTCTGGGTAGGTATGCCACTGATGGTACGCTGGGTTGGTGTGGCGTTGGTCACGCTTAGGCCTGGCGGAAAACTACTGATACTAAAGCTGTAAGGACTGCTGCCGCCCGATGCCTCGAAGAGCAACCCGACGGGCAGACTGGCTCCTACAAAGGCCGTACTGACCGAAGGCAGCGAAACAGATGGCAGGGCCGTGTTGCTCAGGACGGTAGTGGTGGTGCTGCTGGTACAACCATTGGCATTGGCCACCGTGACCGAGTAAATGCCGCCCGCGCTGACCACCAAGGTACTGACCGATCCCGGCGTTCCAAGTGTGCCGCTTGCATCGGCAAAGGTGTAGCTCGTGCCGCCCGAAGCCGTCAGCGTAACGCTGGTTTGGGCGCAGGTGAGCGTTCCCGACGCACTTAGGCTGGCGATGGGAACCGCCGTGCTGCTGACTACGCTGGCGGTGGCCGTAGCCGTACAACCGTTCAGCCCGCTGACCGTAACGGTGTAGGTACCGGGTGCATTCACCACAAACACGCCCGTTATGTTGGTTTGTCCATTGCTCAATGAATAACTCGTGCCACCCGTTGAACTGGCCGTGAGGGTGACACTGGTTTGGGCGCAGGTGAGCGTCGCCGATGGAGCGGGTATCAGACTTACGCCCGTTGGCACAGCCGTATCGCTGAAAACGGAGGTAGTGGTGGTGCTGGTACAACCATTGGCGTTGCCTACTGTAACCGAGTAAGTACCGCCTGCGCTGACTACCAATGTACTGGCCGATCCCGGCGTTCCGAGTATGCCGCTTGCGTTGGCAAAGGTGTAGCTCGTACCTCCCGAAGCCGTCAGCGTAACGCTCGTCTGCGCACAGGTTATCGTTCCCGACGCACTCAGGCTGGCCGTAGGCAGGGCATTGACCGTAACGCTGGCCGCAACGGTTTGGGCGCAGTTGTTGGTGTTGTCGGTGGCGGTGAAATACAGCATGTTTACACCGACGCTGAGGCTGGTAGGGGTGAAGGTGTTGGTCCCTGCGTTATACGTGCCGCCCACTGTGGTCAGGGCCGGGTTGGTGTACCAGGTGGTGCCTGCCGAGAAACTGTTGGCCCCGCCAATTTGCAGGGCGGTGGTCGATGACGTACCGCACAGGCTGAACGGAGCCACAATCAGATCGTTATTGGTCACGTTGGGAATGGGGTTGCCCTGCGGGTACGTGATAACGCCGTTGTTGGTTAGTGTGCCTGTGTTGCTATGAGGCAGGGGGGTGTTAACCGTGAAGAAGCCCACATTGGTAAAACTGTTGCTGTTGTTGATGGGAGCGAACACGGTCAGCGCAGCGCAGGCACTGTTGGAAACCGTACCGGCGTTGGTGATTCCATTGCCTCCAATGCTGCCCGATGTGCCGATGCTAACCGTACCCGCGTTGGTGAAGGTTGTCATTACTTCGTTCAGAATGCCGTCCTGCCCAGCCGCCGTTTGGTCGATCTGGAGCAGCGCCCCCGTCAGGTTATCGAAAACAGCCGCAACAGTACCCGATCCGTTGCCATTGATAAAGCCCCGTTCGCCCAACGGCACGTTGTTGCCCATCCTGATCTGGCCCGCATTGAAAAACGTGTTTACATTGGTCAGACCGCGCGATACCCGGTCCAATTGAATACTGGCTCCGGCGTTGTTGGAGAAGGAAGCGGTCCCGCTATTCAGAATACCCACACCCGTATTGGCAACGGAACCGATGAAAACTTTTCCGTCATTCCCAAACGTACCCACGTTGAGATTCCAGATTCCATTGCCCGTTGCCCGGTCAATCCTGATTTCACCTGTAGATGCGTTTCGGAAAGTTCCCTGATTATAAACGCCAGCCTGACTCGTAAAATCAACATCGCCAATGGTCAGCGTGGCCGAATTGACCAACGTCCCAGCGTTAAACAGACCGTTACTGCCCCCTCCCGTGCTGGTTCGGTTAATAAGCAGTTGGCCTCCCTGATTATTGTTGATCGTGCCGGTGTTTGAGATACCCGCTCCACCCAGGGTGGTGAAGCTACCCATTCGGATAATGGACGCATTATTAAGTAAGCCCGCCGTCTGGATCGCGTGGCTTCCCGTTCGGTCAATCTGGATTGTGCCGCTGTTGGTGATGGTTCCCGAAGAAGCCATTGAAATGCCAACGCCCCCCACCGTCGTCAAACTGCCAATGAGCAAATTGCCCGCGTTTGTCAGGTTGCCTGCATTCGTCAGGCCATTGGCGGTGGCTCCGTCGATGCTCAGACGGCCTGCGTTGGTGATGCTGAGCGATGCCCCCGTTTGCACATTCACCGATTTGGCCACTGCCGTGGTGCTGATAATGGGTTGGTTAACGGCACTCAATTGAATGATAGCATCGTCGGTGGCCGTGGGAACTGTCGCCGGATACCAGTTGCCCGCCGTGTTCCAGTCGGTGCTCACGCAACCCTGCCAGACCAGCCCGGCCCCCGCCGAAACAGCCGCATTGCCCGAGGCCACCGTAAACGAGCCGCCGTTGTTATTCACAATCAGTCCGCCATTGAAACTGATGTTGCTGTTGCCCGATGCATTCTCGATGAGGGTGCCCGTGTTGGAGAACGAACCTGCGTTGGTAATCACTGCATTGCCCAGACCTTGCAACAGAGCCGGGCAACCCTGATTGGTAAACGTAGCCCCGCTTCGGTTGTCGATAGCGGTTCCGGATACGGTGGTGCCGAGGGTGATGGTAGCCGAGTTGACAAAACTCCCTGTAGAATTTGAATTTAGCAAGCCCCGGGTGGTTCGCTCAATGCTGATGTTTCCCCCCCCCGTGTTGCTGAACGTGCCGGTGTTAAGCATCCCGTAGGAACCTCCCGTGACCGATGCCCCGATGGTAATGATGCCCGAGTTGACGAAAATACCCTCGTCGCCGGGAAAGGCGTTGCTATTAATCAAGCCTGCTGGACTGCGATCAATGACAATGTAGCCGCCCGTCGTGTTGGTGAACGAGCCACTGTTGGATAAGCTGTTGTTCAACACCGTCGCTGACACCCCGATGGTGAGGGTCGAAGAATTGACAAATGTGCTACCAGCCTGATTGCTCACGTCTCCCGAAGCGATGTACCCGCCCGCCGTGTTGCTAAACGATGCGTTATTGGTTAGCCCCCCTCTAAATTGTGTTCCGAGCAGGATGGTGCCGGCGTTGACAAAACTGCCATTGCCATTGTATAGGTTGCTTCGGTCGATGGTAATGCTTCCGTTCGCCCTGTTGCTGAACGTGCCAGTGTTAGCAAACCCAAATCCATACGTTGTACTGGCGAGATTGCCCATCACTATAGCCCCCTCGTTAATTACCGTGCCTATGTTGTAGAAACGTATTATTGCAGAAAAGCCGCCTGTCCTCACGGGGATGAAGGTAGTTTTGTTGCCGTTGATAGTCAGGCTCCCCATGCTGCTGATACTCAGCGAGGCCCCGCTTTCCACCTCCACCGTTTTAGCCGTGGCCGTGGTGCTGATAATGGGCTGGTTGGTGGGTGCCGATGGAATAATTGCATCGTCTGTAGTTGTTGGAATAATTTTCGCTGACCAGTTTTCTGCCGTGTTCCAGTCCCGACTCACGCAACCTGTCCAGACGCCCCCCGGGGTCAGCAGCCCCAGATTGGTGGTGATGTTGAAGGTGCCTCCATTATTATTCTGCACTACCCCGCCGTTAAACGTGATACCGCTGTTACCCGTTGAATTCTCGATGATGGTGCCTGTGTTGGAGAATGAAGCTGGGCTGGAGTTACTAATGACCCCATTTCCTAAGCTCAGAATAAGGCCCTGAATCTGTGCCTGGCAACCACTCCCTTCCCCCAGATTGGTAAATATGGCACCACTTTGATTGCGAATAGCGGTGCCGGTCACGTTGGTGCCGATAGTGAGGGTGCCCGAGTTGGTGAATGTACCGCCCTCAATGGTAAAACCATTGCCCGTAACGGTTGCATTGGTGCCAATCCGGATGGTGGCTTCATTATTAACCACTCCTGTCGAATAAAAGGCTTCGACGGCAGACGTCCGGTCAATTTGAATCAGGCTGCCCGGTCGGTTGTTCAGTATGCCGCCATTGCGGTGTACCACACCTCGGTTACCAACGGCTGAGAGGTTGCCTATTCGGATAGTACCGCTGTTATCCAGAGTACCCTTATTCTCTAAGGCAAACCCCGTAGAACCAGAACCATTGATGGTCAGGGTACTGCCAGTTTTGTTAAAAAAGCTGTTGCTCTCAATGGTAAGGCCACTGCCCGTAACAGGCGCATTGGTACCAATTTCTATGGTGGCTTCGTTGTTGACAACCCCCGTCGAAAAGAAGGCTTCGACGGCAGACGTCCGGTCAATTTGAATGAGGCCCCCCGTTCTGTTATACAGCGTACCACCACTGCGATGGACAATGCCCCGGTTAGCAACAGCCGATGTGTTGCCTATTCGGATGGTACCGCTGTTGTCCAGGGTGCCAAAATTCTCTAAGGCAAACCCCGTAGAACCATTGATGTCTAAGCTGCCCGTATTATTGATGATTAAGGTAGCACTGCTTGCCACGGCTACCGATTTGACCGGGGCCGTAGTGCTGATGATGGGTTGGTTGGCCGGGGCCGCTGGAATCACCACATCATCGGTAGCGGTGGGAACGGTGGCGGGGCACCAGTTGGTGGCGGTGTTCCAGTCGGTGCTGGTGTTACCCGTCCAGGTCAGCAAGTCAGGGGTCGAGGTAGAAGCAACAGTGATTGCGGTGGTGCTGGTACAACCACCCGCATTACCCACCGTGACCGAGTAGGTGCCGGGTGCACTGACCACCAGCGTACTGACTGATCCCGGTGTACCGAGCGTACCACTGGCGTTAGCAAACGTGTAACTCGTGCCGCCCGACGCGGTGAGGGTGACGCTGGTCTGGGCGCAGGTCAGCGTGCCGCTACTGACCAAACTGGCGGTAAGAGCCGCTGGCGCGTTGAGCGTAGCCGACAGGGGCAGGCTTTGGGCCAGACACGACCCGCTCAACAACAGACTATAGACCCCAGCCGCCAGACTGCTCACCGTCACCGCACCGCTGCCCGTGCTGGTGGGGGTGAGGGTGGTGTTACTGCCCCCCACCGTATAGCTCAGGGTGTAGCTTGTGCTGGCCTGCAAGCCGCTGATGGTCAGCGAGCCGTTGGGCGTAATACAGCTGGTGGGGTTGCTTCCCGTGACGCTTAAAGGCCCCGTGCCTCCCCCGATGGCGAAGGTGCCGCCGTTGTTATTGACCACCACGCCCCCGTTGAAGGATATGCTGCTGTTGCCACTGGCATTCTCGATAAGGGTGCCGGTGTTGGAAAACGAAGCAAAGTTGGTGATAACGGCATTGGCCACCACGTTGAGCAGCGCACTACACCCGCTATTAGTGAAACTGGCAGAAGAGCCATTGTTTAGCACGGCGGTAGCACCCACCGAAGCCGTGGCCCCAATGGTGAGGGTGGCCGAGTTGACAAAACTGCCATCATTATTAAACAAGCCGTTGGTGGTCGATCGGTCAATCTGAATCGTGCCCCCCACCACATTGCTGAAACTGGCGAAGTTGGCCAACCCATTAAAGCCCACCGAAGCCGTGGCCCCAATGGTGATGCTGGCCGAGTTGACAAAACTGCCAGAAAAATTCAGCAAGCCGTAGATTGTCGATCGGTCAATCTGAATCGTGCCCCCCACCACATTGCTAAAACTGGCTTGGTTCCCCAACCCATACTGGCCCACCGAAGCCGTGGCCCCAATGGTGATGCTGGCCGAGTTGACAAAACTGCCATTATTATTTAACAAGCCGTAGATTGTCGATCGGTCAATCTGAATAGTGCCCCCCACCAAATTGCTGAAACTGGCGTTGTCGTAGTTCGCCAACCCAATCTGGCCCACATTGGCTGTGGTGCTGCCGCCCAGCACCAACTGCCCTCCGTTGACTACTGTACCCCCGTTGTAGAAGCCTGTCGTAATAGAAACAAGATCTACTGGCACTGACTTATTGCCGTTGATGCTCAAGCTGCCCGCGCTCGTAATGGTGAAGGAGGCCCCGCTCTGCACTTCCACACTATTGGCCACCCCAGTCCCGCCCAAGACCGGCCAGTTGGGACGGCCTGGGGGAATCACTACGTTATCCGTAGCCGTGGGAACGGTGCCCGATGCCCAGTTGCCCGCCGTGTTCCAGTCACGGCTCACGCAGCCCGTCCAGGTTGGGCCGGATAGTCCCGCTCCGCAAGCCGTTGTAACGCTCACCACCACACTCGCCGTGCCGGAGCAACTGCCCGTTGTTCCCGTAACGGAGTAGGTGCCGGCCACCGAAACCGAAATGGCCGTGGTACTCTCTCCCGACGACCAACTGTAGCTGGTGCCCCCCGAAGCGGTCAGCGTTGCCGTTTGGCCGCTGGTGATGGTCAGCGAAGGTGTAGCTGTGATACCGACCGCAATCGTTGTGCTGCCCTGAAACTCCACCGCGCCCATATCCACGCGACCCCCTACGATGCGGGGATTTCCTGTCAAATCGGTAGTGATGCCCGTTAAGCCCGTTGCCGAATTTAGCCCCGCGTTGATGGCCGGTGAGCAGGCCGCCAGGTCCACGGAGGCCGTAGAGGCAAAGGGGGATGTGGTGGTGGTGATGAGGTTGCCGGGGCCAGTGATGTCGACCACAGCTACCGATGCTGGCTCAAACAAACTATACGTAGCCGCAACCGTAGCATTGCTCGTGTTAACAAACGTGTTGGTTCCACCATTGCCCCATAGCACGCAGTTGGTCAGGCTGGGGCGGCTATTGCCCGAAGTATTACCATCGTTGTACATTGCCCCGCCTTGTGAAGCGGTATTGTTCTGAAAGGAGCAGTTGGTCAGGCTGGGGCGGCTATTGCTAAGATTACGACCATCGTTGTACATCGCCCCGCCGTAGACAGAAGCGGTATTGTTCTGAAAGACGCAGTTGGTCAGGCTGGGGCTGCTATTGCCCCCACTCTGACTGCCATTGTTGTACATCGCCCCGCCGTAGGGAGCGGTATTGTTCTGAAAGGTGCAGTTGGTCAGGCTGGGGCTGCTATTGCCCGAAGTAACACCATTGTTGTACATCGCCCCGCCTGAGGTAGAAGCGGTATTGTTTAGAAACGAGCAGTTGCGAACCAGGGGACTACAGACTCCCCCTGCGTTGCTGCCGTTGTTATACATGCCTCCGCCGAAGTTGTTAGGGGAAGGAGAACCATTGGCATTGCCGCCGGTGATAACAAAGCCATCGAGAATCGCCGTCGTGGTCAGGCCCCGGGGGTTGCTGATGACGTGGAAGCTGTTGTCGGTGGTGCTGCTTGGCGTTCCAATATCACCACTCAGCGTTGTGCTGGATGGATTTCCGGTGACGGGATTGATGGCCGGTCGTCCCGTCAGGGCGGTTTCGCTGCCCACAAAGCCACCCACGATGGTTACGCTGTTGGCCATCGAGAAGCTGACGGTACGGACGGTATTGGCGTTGCCACCGGGCTTATAGACCCCGGCGGCTACCCAGACTTCACCGCCGGTGATGGTCAGGGAGTTGATGGCTCCCTGCAAATTGGTGGTGCTGGTGGCCCAACTGGTGGCCGTGGCCGGGTTGGAGTTGGTGCCCGTCGTCGAGACGAAACGGGTGGTCTGGGCCTGAGCCGCGAGACTGCCGAGCAGCAGCAAAAGAGACAATAGCCCAGCCTGGAATGAGCGGGAGAGGAATGAAGCGCGTTGTGGTGAATGCACGAGTATGTTGGGTAAAGAATTGATAGTGAGGTTGAATTTGAGAATGGTTTAGTCGCTTTTTACGACGCTGTTATAGTATTGCCGCAACGCGCTTAGTTGCGAGTAGCCTCCTGTGAGCACCTTTTGGGCTGCTGCCTCCACGGCTGTCCACGGCAAGGTTGTTTCGGGTTTGAGGCCAAAAACAGTCTGGTAGAGGTAATTGACCTGAACGGGCAAAATCCGGTTGGGCAGGCTGCTGCCAAACTCGCCCACGTAGCCAATGACCGACGAAAGCGGCACTTTCCAGTTGATGTTTTTGGCCGTTAGTTTCTCGAACTGATCCGATTTGTTCACCAACAGCGGGGGAATCAGCTCTGCCGAATGGCTCAACATCCGCAACATTCCCCCCAGCATCAGCATCACTTTGGCCAGCAAAACGGCGTTGGGTTGCCCCAGAACCAGAACCACACACAGGGCGCTGCCCAACGTGATGAGACCCATCAGCACGAAAAACAGGCCAAATTTTTCGTCTCCAATAAATAGTGCCTGCACCATCATAGCCGCCATCGCCACGCAGGGAATACTCCAGTGCCAGCTATCGAAAACAACGAACCACAAGACGGCTTCGATAATGATGGTCGAATGGGTCAGCCGGGTTGCCCAGGTGGTGTGCAACAGGGCATAGCCAATGGATTGATAGTCTAAATCGACATTGGTTTGGGGCTTGAATACATTATGCAGCGGCAAAAACTGACCAACTATGCGGTCGGGCAGCACATTGCACAACACATACAGCACTACGGTGGCAACTAAGGTAAACACCCACAGTTGGTTAATGATGGGTTCGAAATGGGTAAGCCAGTTGAGGAAGTTCATGGGGCAAAGAGTTAGTGTTTTAGTTTGAGCGCGGTGTTGTTGGCATCCGGCCGTTTTTCATGGCTTGCCGTTCCGCCTTTTTCAAAAAATTGGATAATACTGTCAAACTGGTGCGTAAGATAGGTAGGCATGATTTGATTCATGATAAAGGCCGGAAAACGCCCGCCCTGATTTTCCCGGTCAATCAATACAAGCTGGCTGGTGCCGTCTGGGTTGGCTTCAAACAAATGCCCGCCCCACCAGTCAATCCGTTCAAAACCAGCCGGTACAGGCATCGTGTCCAATACAATTGACCTGAAACTGGTTTGCCTCGTTTGGTCATCGAGTTGCCTTGACCACTGAATATATAACAGGTCGCGTTTGGCAATAAACGGCACGCCGGGACTGAATTGCTGATAGACAATTTGTGCGTTTTCGTCAATGTCCTGCACCCGAAAACCGCCCGTATATTCGGCGGTCCAGTACTGGTGGTAGTCAGGCATTTTGTTGGTAAACACGTCGAACACCTCGCCGTGCGGGGCAGCTACACGGGGCAACCGCCACCGGAATAAGTCGTTTTTGTCGTCGGCAAAGGGTCGTTGCCAGATACGGATGCCCTTTTTTTGGCTTCGCTCTCGCCAACCCTCGTCAGAAGTCATCAGCATCAGGTCGGTGTTTAACCAGTGTTCTTTATTCAGTTGCCAATCGTCGATAGTTATCATTGTTAGTGATTAAGGTTAAGTCGCTGACGGGTTTCCCCTGAGTTCAGCTTGTCGAAGCTCTTGCAGGGCCGCGTATTGCTGGCGAAAGGCATCGGTTTTGCGCCGGGCAATCTCCACCCGGCTATCGTCAACCAAAATCAATTCAGACTGCCCTACCTGGCTCACAATACACCGGCTGTTGACCAGACACGTTTTGTGAATCCGTAGAAAATAATCGGGCAGGAGTTGTTCATAAACTTTTAGTGTGTAGGCACTCAGAATCCGGCTACCGTCGCGGAGCCGAAACTGGCTGTAATTGCCCAGACCGGCCACCTGAATAATGGCATCGAGGGGGATGTGGGTGGTTTTGCTGCCGCTTTTAAGCAGGAGTTCTGTGGCGGTAATCATGGCCTAGGTAGTTACTGGATCGAGTGCGCTAAGACTAACGGAAACCCAAGCGAATACCAAGCCCGTCAGGACGAACGGGGTCAAATACTGTCCCAACAGGGGGTTTTATTTACCGGAGGTGTTAACGGTCAAGGCTAATTGAACAGCCGCATAGCCGCCACGATTTGGCTAACGGGCTGAACCGGGCGAAACCTGATCGTTGAGGGGTATTTTGCTGCCGGTCAGAGTGGCTGGCCGAACGGAATGTTATTGGTAGCTGTGGGAATAGCAGTCGGCCAGAATATTGATAGCAAAGGGGCTTATCAGGCAATTACTGGCCGTTTAAAGCGTAATGTTACCAGCGTGCCCTCTCCGACTTGGTACGTGAGCAAGCCGTCGAGCTGGCGGGTGAGGAGGGCAACGAGCTGCGTACCAAAGCCTGTTCCGGTTGCAGCCTGACCGAGTGGTTTGCCGATGCCATTGTCGCCA
>Ga0123337_10006711_pt1 | contig 10914 bp, 9 predicted proteins | sample frozenSSSSmetaG_FD_89792 | JGI IMG/M metagenome (GOLD analysis project Ga0123337, IMG submission 89792) | Glacier valley bacterial and archeal communities from Borup Fiord, Nunavut, Canada, to study Microbial Dark Matter (Phase II) -... | ecosystem: Environmental > Aquatic > Freshwater > Ice >...
AAGGAAAAAATTTAGCTTTGTAACAACTAAAAACTACGAGTGAAAAACAGGCAATTTTTACGGCTTACTTTTGAGGGGTCAATTTGCTCCGGCGAGAGGGGGTCAATTTAACCGGTTTTTCCATAAATACCACTATTTTGTGTCTGCAAATGGCTATGTCGAGAACGCATTAAAATACGCAATTAATAGAGGTATTCTCTGTTATCAGAAGGATGGAAATACATTTAAAAGAGTTGGGTATTGGGATTGAAAATGTAATTGCATGATTATAAAATTACACAAAGACAATTACGGCAAAGCTAATTAGATGCTATAGGATAAATACAGTTATCGCTATTGGTAAGATATTGAGTATAATTAACATTAAGTGCTGGTTTTGGCTTATAATATTAGTGTTCATGGTTGCGTTGATTTTTCAGGGATTTTATATGCAATAATAATTAAAAACTAAATATTATACTTGCATTCGACCTTTTTTGAATTGCATTTATGCTACACCTTTCTAAGGGATTGTTAAAATGGAACACCATCAGGTTCTCCAATATTACCTTCAAAAAACTCTTTATTCATTTTATTTGCCATAAAGTCTTTTGCTGTACTGTCAATATAAATGATTTGATTTTTATTTTTTAAATTTAAATGTTTTTTGATATTTAATATTTCAGATTCCATATCATTGCCAGATAGCGGTGCTACATTGATTATTCTGAGTTCACTTCGTGAATTTAATGCTTGAGATAATATTATATTTACATAATCATCCGCATATGAGTATCCAATAACTGTAATAATTTTGGCTTCATTAAAACAAGAATTTCTTAATATGGAAGAATAGTAAAAATATGGATCAACCGAAGTCATTTTGTGTTGAATTCCGAATATTAACTCAGGTTCGGATTCTATTTTTTGACTTTTGAAGAGTCTGTTTTGAGACAGATACCAATCAACTGAACCGTGAAGTTTATACAAATTATAATGTTTGCCATCAATGTTTTCAAAATTGGATTGATGCCATTCATTTGTCTCTTTAGTAAATCCGATTTCAATATTTTTGTCTTTACCAACAATGTTTTCAAAACATAAATCATAGTTGAGTGTGAATATCTTCATTAGATTTGCAACATCAGAAGAAAGAGAAATAAAAGATTGATAATAGTTTGCGTCATCATAACTCCTTAACCCTACCCATTCGTTTAATTGTTTCCTTATGAGCTTATGAAATTTCTTAATGTTTTCAAAATTATTCCCTGCCAAATCCATCAATCTGATGTTCCATGTACCAATGAATGGATACATTATATTACTTTCTCTTTTTTCTATTTCAGTAATGACAATAAGAAGCCGTTCTACATTAAAAGCCACATTGAATTTTCCAAGAATTCCGTCTGAATAATTTATACTACTTTTTAAATAATAATATAAATCCTTATATGCTTTCCAATCACTATTGTCAACTATGAGTTTTTCTATATCTTCAACCATTTTTTTTGAATGAGGGATTCCAGCATCAACGCTCGCACCTGCACCAAAGAGAAATAGTAAATGTTCGCCTTTTATTTCCATTTTGTCATTTTTTATAAAAACCAAGGTTTATCGTTAGAAATAAAATTTTCTTCATAGCCATATATTTTTTCAAAAGCTTCGGAATATTTTGCAATGATTTGGGAATAATATATTGAAATTGGAATAGATTTAGCGTTAAATCCTCTCCAATTAGCGCCTGATAAGTTTAAAACATCTTGTAAGTACTTTCTTTCATCAAAACCTTTCTGATTCCCTAAATTTAAAAATTGTATATGAACAGGATTTGCCAATCTTTTGTCAACTACCTCCTTACCATAAAGTAAACCTTCAAACCAAACTAAATATTCATTACGAGATAGTTTCACAAAGCTACTTTCGTATGGTACAAATGTATTGTGAAAACTGTAACCAAAATATTTATTATCAAGATTTACTTTAATAGCTACAAATTCAATTTCTTCAATTTGTTTAATGGCTTCTGAAATTGCAGAAATCTCATTCTGTTTAATTTTAAAAGGTAAATGTAGTACACAACTTTCATAAGTATTCATTCTACTATCCTTTAAAAGTTTAAGTAAGTTAGACTTTAGCTTTTGTAAATAATTTGTTTCAGAGGTTTCATCTGCCAAAATTTCTAATGTCTTGTAGAGGCCGCTGGAATCCAAACAAACAGTGTATGCAAAGTATTTAGTAATCTCACCAGTTTCTTCATTTCTTTTATGAGAACTTCCAACTCCAAGTATTAAGCAATTGTTATTGCTTGGTTTAACCACCCAAGGAATCCCGCCCATTTTAGCAAACATCGCCAATGCAACATTAGAAGTTGACCATTTTAAGGAGTTTTTTTCGCTTAGTTTTCGATAATTAACCACCTGCAAAGGAAGATTGTTTTTTATAAAATTATATTTCATAAAATAATAGTGATTTGACGCAACAATATCTTCTGTGTCAGTTGCATAATCTTCAATGTAAATACCTATAACTTTTTTATTTAGGTCAGCCTCTTGATGTGCCTTTACCTTATCTACAATTGTAAGTAGTTGTTCATTTGTAAAACCTTCAATTTTAATTTGTATTGCATTACTTGTATTTAATACTACACCAAACATTTGTTCAAATCCTGGAAAGGTTCCAGGGTTAGATTTACCCGTTAAGCTTAAATACAGTTCATTTGCAAATGATTTAAAACGGTCTTCAAAAATGAAAATGAATAAAATCTCTTTATCTATTTTTTGGAGTGGCCCATAGTTTCTTATTCCTTGAAATTGCGAATTTGCTGTACTTTTATTACTAAATATGTACTCTTTTTTGTTGAGTTGAAAAACAGGAGTTTCTATAAGTTTATTTTCAACATGTATTGAATTATTTCCACCTTCTCTTATTATTTGAATGTTACTATATACTTTATCTAAAAAAGACTGAATCAATCTGAATTTATCTGAATAATAGTTTTTATTGCTCCGTCCTTGGTTATCAAGGCTTAAACTCAAAATTTGTACTTCCTTGTCAAATTGTAAATTTTTATTTCTGGAAAATTTAAAATCAATAATAAATCCAAATCTTTTTTGTTCTCCAAAGTAAAAAGAAGATAAGTAAATGATTTGTTTGCCCTTTGTAAATTCTTGTAAAGTGAACTCAATTGTTTCTTCTGTGAAGCGCCTAACAACATTATAGGAAAGTGGACACCCTTTTATTGTTAAAGTATTTAGCAATTGTTCTGTTAAGAAATGTTTAGTTAAACCAATGGCGTAAAAAGAATGGTTTTCAAATTCTTCAAAATCTTCTCTTGGTTTGAAAGATACCCAATAACCTTGTCTTTTTTTTAAGTCTGAATCTTCGGGAAGATTATAGAAATAAATATCATCTTCCTTTAATTCTTCTTCTTGCCTTAGCTTCCTGAATATTTTGAAAGAAAAATCACTTTCGGAAATGGGTAATACATTTAATCTAATGTTTGCCATTTTTCTATAAATTTTTATTTCTATTTAATCTTCTCGCTGATAACTTTTTCCATATGCTATGAGCTAAATTTATTTCCTTTTGTGTCAAACCGTAATGATCTTTCAATACTATTTGATTAGTTATCTTTAAGACTTCTTCAATATCAGTTTTGTTCCGAATCAAGTTGTCAATTTGAGAAAGCAACTTTGAGTTATCTTTATGATATGGCAATAAAACTTTTTCAGCTTCATTTGGCATTAGTTCCAATACACCTCCGCCGTGGCTCCTTCCGCTAACTTCTGTAAATGCAAGAGATAGAGAATTATAATAGCTGGCTGTTAGTGCTTGAATATCTGTACCTTGATTGACAAATACTCGGTGCATTGTATCTGTAGTGTAGGCTTCTGCCTGATTAATAATTAATCTTGGATAAAGATTGTTTCTCCTTATAAAAAGTGCATCTGATATTTTTAGAGACGGAACAACAAACCAATCATTTCGTATCCCAGTCTTGTATCCTTTATTTATACCGATGCTTTCTCCATATTCAATATATTTTACAGCTCCGTTATTTTGATTTAAATTTTGTTTGTCGGGGAAAGCTAGCAAATGCGCCTTCGCTTTAGAAAATTTATTTTTTTCCCAATCTTTTTCTGTAAAAATAACACTATTGACTTGAACACTCCTGCCAACCATTGGTTTTGCGTAGTCTTGAAGATCATACGCTTCAACTGTTGTGAGTGGAACTGTAAAGAAATCATTTGAACCTGTTGTAATCCCAACTTCCACGTTCGCATAGTGTCCTAGAGTCTTTATATTTCTTTTTGTTGCAATGTTCTCGAGGAAGTCAATCTCTTCCTGTTCTAAAAAATAGAAAGTCCATTTGTTAGATTTAAAATCAATTTTCTTTTGAGGACTTTTTAGTCGTGCGGTGTCTAATGTTTTTAATTCACTTGCATCTTTTAACTCAATATGTTCGATATAGTGTTCTTTAGTTCCGACCTTTTCACAGAGGAGTAAAACAACTTCTTGTTGAATATTGGGAAATACAAGTTTTTCAAATGATATGATATTTATTTTATTATAAAATTGTGCAAGGAATTTTCGTAATTGTAATGCAAAAGACACCTGCAAAATTTCCGCAGGAAGAACAAAACCAATTTTACCACCTTTTTCTTTGAGTAAAAGTGAGGCTCCAACAACAAAAGAAACCCAAGCATTAGTGAGTTTTGAATAAGTCAACCCTGCTTTAGTAAATATATCTCCAGCCTCAATTTGTTGCTGTCGGTCAAAAAATTGATACCGAATGTATGGCGGATTACCTATAATTAAGTCAAAGCGTTGTAGTGTATTGTTGCAATAAGTGTGAAAATCATCGTTAATGATTTGTTTGTTCCTTAAATTAATTTTTTGGGCTTTTTTGGCTTCATTCTCATCAATTTCAATTGCTGTAATTGAATTGTAATTTGATTCAAGATGTTTCAATTGTTCTAGGAAAACACCATCACCACAACTTGGCTCTAGGATATCAAAGTCAGTACTTCCATTAATTCCCCATCTTAAAATAAATTCTGCAATAATTTCGGGCGTATAAAAACCACCCCTTAATTTATTAGCTGATGCTTCTGTTATAAGTTTCATTATTTAATATTTTTTACTATTTTTAGGTACTTTACTTTCTTCTCTGCAACTTTTAAAACTGCACTGGCTAGTTCTTCTTGGTCTAAAACTTGATAAACAACCGTGTCACTTAAAAAGGCTATCATTAAATCGTTCTTGCTAACTTTGAAAAGCTCAGCAAACTTAAGAATCAACTGCTTAGTTGGTTTACGACTATTTTTCTCAATCTTACCTAACATTGAAGTGTCAATGTTTAAAATTTCGGCCACTTCGCGTAAGGTTAAATTCCTTCCTTCCCTCAGTTTTCTTACCGTATCGCCGAATGTATTGTCAAATTTCATTTTTTGGACTACTTCAGTCCAAAGGTAAGCAAGAAAATGAACTTGAAAAAGTTCATCTATGTATAGTTTTGCACAACTTGTTGTTAAAATTTATTTTAACCCATTAATAAGGTATATGTTATTTTATCCTCATTAATATATAAGGCAGCATTTTTTCCAATTAGAGCTTCATTTGAAATAACTTCCTTTGCTTTGCCCCAACTTATTGAAGTCATTGAATTATTTTGTTTATATGTTATAGTGTCTGTTTTGGTATTATGATTGAGGGTAAGTATAAAATCACCATAGTCTTTACCAAATACAATAATTCTGAAGGTGGCAGTCGCTCTTTCTAAATGAGCTTTACTTGGTGTAGGGTCATGTTTCCAATCTAATGATTTGAAAACTGTATTCCTGAAATAATTTCTTTGGTCAATATCCACTAATAAACCCTTCTTGAGATTCATAGAACCTGTGCGATTGGTGTTAGCTCCCTTGGGAATGTTTAAATCTCTTTCTGTTAATGGCCCACTTTCCCATAATAGCTTTGAGGTTATACCACTGATTGAGGGCTTAATTTCTTTTACCTTTACTAAATCTTTTGGTTTTGTAGTTCTTCTAAACTTATCTGGTATTTTTGCCGTTTTCCGTTTAGGAAAAATTTCTCCAAAAATCGTTTCAATTCCTTTTCTTTCTTCCTTATCTGTTTTACTATACTCTGCTTTACGTTCTTTTTCTGTTGGAACAATTTTGGCCAATACAAGATCATAGATGAGGTGTGTTGTAATTTTTTTCAAATTGGGATCGGAATAATCGAAAATGCCCTTAAAATAATCTTTTAGCTGTTCAATTATTTTTCTGTCTTCCACACTGTGATTATCAATACTAATCAATAATGATGTTTCAACATTACTAAAAAGTCCAGACATAGTAAGATTTGAGGAACCAATAATCAATTCAGACTTTTCTTTCCCTTCAAAAAGATAAATCTTTGGATGAAAGATTGGAAAAGGTGGAGGTGCAAAGAAAATGTATACATCGATTTCCAAATTATAAAGAGCTTCTAATGCTTCTCTTGATGTACCTTTTTGATCAACTCCAGTTATAATAGTGATATTTCTGAGATGTTTTTTCGAGGATGAAATATACTTTGAAAGCCCTAGTACCGCGGCTTCGCTTGTAAATGCTGAAATGCCTAAAAATGAATCAAAATTTTCATCAACAAAAAATCTAATTAAATGATTTCCTACTGAATTTTCTGAAATACCTTCAAAACCTTGTCCTAAAAGTTTAATTTCCATATGCTTTTTTGATTATTTTGTTGACATTAATAGTTCTCTAACATCAACATCTAAAACTTCAGCTATTTCAAAAAGCGTTTCCATTGTTGGTTGCATTTGATTAGTACACCATTTAGAAACCGTTGTTTTGTTTTTGCCTAATTCTTCTGCAAGCCAATTATTGGTTTTCCCTTTTTCAGCCAAAACTGCTTTTATCCGGTTACTCGCTTTTTTCTTCATAAGAAAAATCTTTAACATCAATTATTCCGCAAAATAAGTGGAAAAATAATTACCCAATTCGAGTTGATTTAGTCTTGAAGGCATAATAAATAGCTTTTTAAGTTATATAATTTGCTAATTAAGCGTATTGTTGATTGTTTTGAACAAGTTCTGCCAATAATATGTTGGGAATGAAATAAAGAAATTACTCCTTAATAGTTATCCAAAGTAAATAATTATTATTGTAGAGTGAAAATTAAGAAAGTTCATATAGTAAATTATAAGTCCATAAAAGACCAAATTATTGATTTTAATAAAATCAATATAATGATTGGAGGTAATGGGGTTGGTAAAACAAATTTGATTAGTTATTTTAAATTGTTGAATCAAATTATTAATAAAAATCTACAAATATACATTAGAAAAGGGGCCGGGGCCGATAATTATTTGTATTTCGGCAGAAAAACTTCAGCCTTTATTCAATCCAGAATAGAATTTATTACTAGTTCAGGAGGATTAAATGCATACAGTTTCAGGTTAGAAGCTGATAATAACAATTCCTTGTTTTTTGCTGTAGAGAAGGCTAAATTTATGACAGGTAATGGACAGTGGTATGATGAGAATTTAGGTAGTGGTCATATTGAAACAAATCTTAATGAAACGAATTACCAAACACGCGTTGTAAAGTATGTAAAAAATGTTTTAATGGATTTTAGAGTCTACCATTTTCATGATACAAGTGAAAATGCGTCGGTAAAGCAAAATTGTCAAATTAATGATTCTTTGTTTTTAAGAGAAGATGCTTCAAATTTAGCGGCATTTTTGTTCAAATTACGAAAAAACCATAACAATCAATATAATCTTATTGAAGCTACTATAACTCAAATAGCCCCTTTTTTTGATAAATTTATTTTAAGTCCTATTGCTGATAACGAAAGCATGGTAACACTTGATTGGAAAGAAAAGGGGTCTGATAAGTATTTTAATGCCCATAATTTATCTGATGGTACGATTAGGATGATATGTCTAGTTACTTTACTATTGCAGCCAAATCCCCCATCAACCATAATAATAGATGAACCTGAACTCGGACTGCACCCTGCCGCCATTAATTTACTTGCTGAATTAATTAAAAGTAGTTCTTTAAATACTCAGATAATTATTTCCACACAATCAGTGACACTTTTAAATCAATTTACCCCAAGTGATGTAATTATTGTTGACCGATATAAAGGAGACACTATTTTTAAAAGAATTAACGATGTTGAATTATCGCACTGGTTAGATGATTATTCTTTGGGAGAGGCTTGGGAAAAAAATATATTTGGAGGGAGGCCTTGATTTTATGACGACAGTTATAGTTTTAGTTGAGGGTTATACTGAAGAAAGATTTGTTAAACAAGTACTTGGCCCACATTTAGAAGGATTTGAGATTTATATAATTCCTAAGATAATAACCACCAAAATTAATAAAAATGGCACTAATTTTAAAGGTGGAATAGACTCATATGTAAAAATTAAAAATGACTTAAATAAAATATTATTTGACAAAAGTGTTTTTGTAACTACATTAATTGACTTATATGGATTACCTAATGACTTTCCCAATTTTAATGAAACGACAAAGATAAAAGACCCATACCAAAAAGCTGAAAAACTTGAGAAGGATTTTTTAGATGACATTGCTAATGATAAGTTTATTCCATATTTACAACTTCATGAATTTGAAGCAATATTATTTTCTGAGATGAGTGGTTTTGAAAAATTCTATAGTCAAAATCCCAGAATTATTAGTGATTTACATGAAGTGCATCTGGCTTTTCCCAACCCTGAATTTATTAATGACACTCCTGAAAAGGCTCCTTCTAAAAGAATTTTAAAAATTATTCCAGAATATAGGAAACCATCATTAGGAGCTTCTATTTCCTCTGTAATCAGTGTTACTTCAATAATTGAAAAATGCCCACATTTTAGTGAATGGATCAATAAATTAACAAGGCTTTGTTCAAATTAATTGATAATTTATTTTTTGTATTTTGTATTGGATAGTAAGATATTATAGAATAGAAATTGTATGGTTAATTCAATACGGATATTTTAGTAATGCTATTATAGCCTTCAGATTTTACTTGAACGTAATAGATCCCATTCACTTGATTTGTTACGGGTATTAAATATTGATAATTGCCATCTGAAGAATTTATCAATGTAGCTATTGAAACGAATTGACCTAACATGTCAGTAACTGTTATGGTAAATGGTTTATTAGCAACGGAGTTCCACTCAACTGTAATAAAATCAATAGCAGGATTTGGATAGACAGTTATGGGGTTAATTGTTGATTTATTTATCTCTACGTTATTTGAGTTAGCTACAAATCTGGCTATAGCAAAATCGTTCAATCCATTACTATAAGAGCTTCCAGCCACTACAAGTTTGCCATCAGCTTGAAGTGATATTGAATAAACGTTATCAAGTCCACCATTAAAATTGGAAATAATCTTACCATTCCCTCCCCACGTTTTATCCAAAATGCCATTTGATAGATAACGTGCTATTGCAATTTTGTTTTGAGATTCCCCTGCGACAAATATTTTACCATCTTTTTGTATTTCAATAGAGTTCGCATTATCATCGCTCGAATTAAAATCGGTCAAAACTTTACCATCTAATCCAAATAAAGAATCCAGAGTTCCATTTGATTTATAGCGGACGAGAGCAAAATCAGGGCTTGAATTGTCATTTGAAATGCCGGCAACTACTATCTTCCCATCTTGTTGAATTTTCAACGCCTTTCCGTAAGAATAATTTGAGCCTATTTTAGTAATAAGTTTTCCATTAATTCCAAAGGTTGAATCTATGGTTCCATTGATTTTATACCTAGATAATGCAAAAGCTGTGTTGGTATAACCAGCAACAATAATTTTCCCATCACTCTGTATACCAATTGAAGTTGCATAATCCCCTTGACTATAATCCGTAGTTATAATACCTGTTGAATTAAAACTCTTATCCAAAGAACCATCGGTATTATACCTAGCCAATGCAAAGTCAGCATCTGGCCCTCCATCCGAAGCACTTCCTGCAACTAATATTTTATCGTCAGATTGGATGGCAATAGCAAAGGCACTGGATTGAAGCCCAATACTCGTGTTTACAACTCCACTGCTGCCAAAACTATAGTCAAGATTACCATAAGCGTCGTATCTTACCACTTTAAAACTATAATTACCACCTGCTACAACTATTTTACCATCTTTTTGTAGAGCAATGGCTCTGGCCATTGAAATAGTTCCAAGTTTAGTTGTAATTAAACCATTATCACCAAAACTGTAATCAAGAGTGCCATCAATATTATATCTAGCCAAGCCCATATCATAAGCTGGCCATTTCCCTGTTAAACCGGCAACTACAATTTTTCCATCGGGTTGAATAATGGTTGATTCTATAACGTCATCGTATCCTGAACCAAAATTTATAATATTAGTGCCTACAAGATTAAAAGTGCTGTCCAAGCGTCCTTCTTGTGCATTTACTCCAAAAATGAAAGTAAATATTGTCATCAATAGTAGTGTGTGTTTCATGTTAGTAAAACAACTAATCAAAGTAAAACGTTGCCTATAATAGTAAATAATAAAAGTCTGCAACTTTTTTTAAATAAGACCTAATGTGCTTGAGATATATAAAGTGAAATCTTTTTTGGATTCAATTATAATTTTTTTAAAGCCTTTAAATGACTCTTAGTTCAATAATCATTGTATCTAATAATCTATCAAATATAAAAACCTAAAGAAAAAGGCCGACCACGTCGACCTTTTCTAAAAACTAAAACTATGAAAACACGAGACAACAATAATTAATTAAAATATATTTTTCAATGTTAATATAAAATAAATTTCATTGATATTGAAAATCAATCATTTATATTTTTAAATTCTCTAATAAGTTCGACAGTTTTCCGACTTGTTCCACCTTCGCCCTTCGAAGCCTTGGCGGAGAAGGGCTTCGCC
>Ga0123337_10006713_pt1 | contig 10912 bp, 5 predicted proteins | sample frozenSSSSmetaG_FD_89792 | JGI IMG/M metagenome (GOLD analysis project Ga0123337, IMG submission 89792) | Glacier valley bacterial and archeal communities from Borup Fiord, Nunavut, Canada, to study Microbial Dark Matter (Phase II) -... | ecosystem: Environmental > Aquatic > Freshwater > Ice >...
ATTAGAAAAAATTGACTCTGAACACGTGCTTTTAATCCTTGATTGTTTGCCGGAATTAACAAGAAAGGTGTTTAATTTATTTGTCATGGAGGAATATTCACACAAAGAGATAGCTGAACTTCTCGGAATGAGTGTCAATACATCCAAATGGCATGTCTACGAAGGTAAAAAAAGGTTGGTGGAACGCATTAAAAAAACAAATCATCAAAACGATGGAAGCGGAAAATCAGAATGAATGGAGAGAATTATTAAACAGGGTTGAATCTCCTGTTTTTAATGAGGAATTCTGGGTTCCCCTTGAACAACACCTGGATAAAGAAAAAAAGAACCGGGTGAAGGCTGGTATGTTTTTATTTTTATTAGCAATAAGTCTATGGCTTGGCATAACTCATCTATACCCTGTAAGGACTGAAAAAAAGGAGCTCGTTTTGGGTTCTGAATCCATTCAAGCAAAAGCTGAGGAAAAAAACAGTACAATGGAATTAGTCAAGAATGAAAACGAAGAAAAGATGATGTATGCATCAAAGGAAAAAAGTTTGTTTGTACACAAAGGAAAAGTTGTTAGTCATATCAACAATCTAAATAAGGTATCAGAGCAAACAACATCCTTTGAAAACATTGAGATTAAAGAACAAGATGAAACTTCGGACAATGGAAATATGAGTTTAAAAATGCTAGGAAAATTGCCGTATGTTTATACAAAGGCAGCAGATAGAATTTTGTTCATGGGATTGCAGAATAAAGGTTCAAAAAGCAGTCAAAAGAAATCAAGGAAAACAAGTTTCGACTTTGCTTTGGGCATACACAATATGTCTAAAAAACTGCAAGCTGTTTCATCTGATGCAACATCACTGTATGTTTTTAACCGACGTTCTGAAGAAGAATTTGACAAAGTCTGTTTTTCTCCAAGAGTGAATATGAATTACCGTTTGAGCAAAAAACTGGAACTGTCTGTGGGATTGGAATTTGCAACGTATGGTGAACGTATTGCCTATAAGCCTTATGCCTTAAAAAACAAGGAGATTAAAATCTATTCTTATCAGGCTGAAAGAATTCCGGTATATGATTTTGTTACGCGCACCACCACTTGGCAGGCCGATACGAATGTTTATATTGCTTATGCAACAATAAAGGAACAACAAAAGGATGCGGATATAGGAAAACACAGGCGGAAAACGACTGTTTCTTATCTGGAAATACCGCTTTTATTAGGATACCGCATGGACTTTAAGGGATATGCTTTAGCCACCAAAACAGGACTGGCACTTGGTGTTTTTACGGGCACTACAGTGAAAGGTCAATATTTAAATGCAGACGGAAATGCTTTAATGAATTTGTCTTCCGATAAAAGGAGATGGGCATCCTGTATATTCAATTATTGTCTGCAGATCAGGATATCCAAAGTCATAAACAGACAGGTTTCTGTGTTTGTGGAACCGTCGTTTAAAACGAATTTGAATGCGATATATCAAAATACCGCAAGCCGTCAAAAATATACCGGTTTGGGCGCGTATTTCGGATTGTGTTATGGGTTGTGATATACGTGCTCAAAATTGCGGGTCAGACAATTTGAAAAAGTAAGTATTTTTACCTGATTGTTCCTATAGGGACTCTTGAATCAAAATTCACGAAAATGTGCTCTTTTACGGGTTTATAAGTGAGCTCAATTCCAATTGAAGGGATGAAAATTGGCTTGTTTCATGGGATTAAAGGCCTAGTTTTTAAATAGCAAGCTTGTTTATGTTCATTAAAAATTGTTTTGCAATTATTTTATTATCAGTATGTTGTAATTTATTGAGAGACTAAAATTCTACTTGCAGAGACATTTTTTTCGAGGTAATCAACAAATTGTTAACATTTCTGATAAAATATGAATAGATTTGTCCTCTTTTTTATGGGATAAATACTACTGGTTTATCTATTAGAAATCAAACCATGAATCAATTGCCAAAAACAAACCGGATTTTTGTTCGAGCGCATGAGTTTCGCCTGTCGGGACTTCGTGTAAACACCGGTTTAAAAACTCTGGTGGCCTTGATTTGTTTTTTCATCACATTCCAGGGTGTTGCGCAGGGACCCAATCCGCAAACCGGTATGCGGGTAATTGGTACCATCAAACTTAGTGGGGCATGTGAAAAGGATACCCTGAAAATGGAAAACCTGACAAAGGACTCTGCTAAAACTGTCAAGTATTATATCCATTCTTATAATTATTTTAACGATCCGTTTTATCCGAATTATAAAGATACATTTTATACCAAGGCCAATGGCACACATATCTACACTTTTAAAGACAGTCTCGCGTTAGCCACCTGTTTCAGGTCTGTCAATCTGTATTTTGGCATTATTGCATACGACACCTTTGGTATTGATTATCCGGTCTTATCCAGAATTACAGTATTCCTGCGACCAAGAGCCATCTTTAATACAGACTCCGTGATATGTGCCGGCGATCAGCTCAGTTTTACCAATTCATCCTGTAAAGACAGTACAAAGTTTAAATGGATTTTTAGTGATACTATTATTTCTGCAAGGGTGCCCGGCTCAAAAAATTTTAAAAAACCGGGTAAACAGACCATCAAATTAGTGGCCAATACCAGTACGCCATGCGCACAAACAGATACTATGGTGAAACAGGTGAATGTCTTGCCTATACCGGAACCCGGGTTCAAAATTGTAAGCACCACATTTGCCACATTTACGGATAGCGTTATCTGTTTGGGTGATACATTGTTCTTAATCAATACTTCTAAGAAGAAGGATTCCATACAATACAGATTTACACCAGCCGGATATATTGGTCTTGCCGGAAATTCAAAATCATTTCAGGATACAGTCAAAATAGTGATGCTTCAAAAGGGCATTGTCACTATAGAGCAGGAAGCCTTTAATAAAGCTTGCAGCAGATTGAGTCCCAAAAGAAAACTCTTGGTCATACAGAATCCTTTTGTCACCATCAAACCCCTGCCTAAATGTTCAGATTCACTTTGGATGGATTTGAACCAATATGTGGATACCAGTATTGGTGTGCCAAAAAATGTACAATGGAAAATTAATGGCAATGGGTTGAACCTCACAATAAATACATTGTTTCCGGGAGTACTTAAAAACCTTAAATACGGCAAATATTTTGTCAAGGTTATTTCTATGGGTGGTTGCAGAACACTTACAAGTGCGGATTCCTTTTTTGTTGCGCCGCAGATTCAGTCACCCAATCCCATAGGCATTTGTTTCGGACTTGATTCTGTGGTAAAACTTAATCAGCTATTCAAACTTCCCAAAGGTTTTATCATCAATTGGACAGGCCCGGTTTCAAATGACAGTTTATTTAAGTCTAAAGGTAAGGCAGCAGGCACCTATAACATGGTATTAACTGACCGCAATTCTAATTGTTATAATCCTCAGGTTAAAATAGATATCATTGGGAGTGGTTTGTCCAAGGTGCCTGATCAGCACTTGTGTTTCAGAAATAAACCGGTCTTAGCACTCGACTCGCTCGTTACAGCAAGTTATACAGGTAAAGGTGTCATTAATGATACATTTTATTCCACTCAATATGGTCCCGGCTATTTTCCCGTGCAGTACATTTCTACCGTCAAAACATGTATTTTTAAGGATTCTCTGAACATCATTGTTCATGATACTTTTACACCTCAATTTAGTTTTAGGAGTCCAGGCTGTCAGGACAGTGCTATCGTTTTTCAAAAGAATACACCTGAAAATGTGGTATTGTGGTCATTTGGAGATGGGGTAACATCGACTTTAAACAATCCCATACACAGATATCAAACACCCGGTAAATATCGTATTGAATTCATCGCCCGTACTTATTGTCCTGATACCCTTTCCAAGCCAATTGTGATTTATCCAAGTCCCGAGGCTGAGCTGCAGATTCAGACAGATACTTTTGCTTGCGATTCCGTCATTGTGTATGCAGGATTTAAAAACAAAGGGTACGGAGAAACCTATACCATTGTATATGGCAAGCAAATATTAAAGGGTGATTCTGTGCGTTTCGCCATAGCCAAATCCTTTCAACCGCAACAAGTGATAGTGTATGGTTCGGCGAATAGTCAGTGCGGAAGCAAAACTTCCGGTATAAATGTGAGGATACCTCAAAGAAATTATGCCGCAATTGAAATTCTAGGTCTAAATCCGGGTTGCCATGGCGATAGTTTAAAACTGGTAAACCTCACATACGGGCCACTGGATTCATTTAGGGTAGATTATGGCAATGGTCTGTTTAGTAAAAATGTCATTTTAAAGTTGCCTTATTACAATAATACAAGTACACTGAAAACTTACACTATTGTGTTAAAAGTGTACAGTAAATATTGTGGTTTGTTGCAGGATACGGCATATTACAAAGTGATACCCAATGTCATTAGGGCTGCCGGCGAACAAAACAAGAAAAAACTGTGCAGTTATGAATCACTCACATTTATCAATAACTGTACGGAAGGCACTAATTATAACATGTTTTTTGGAGATGGCGGTTCATCAAAAGGCAATGTGTACCATGAGTCCATTAATTATCAGTACAAAATTCCCGGTGTCTATATTCCATATATTAAAGCTGTTTCAGCATGTGGGGCTGATTCTGCTCTGCTCGATACCGTCAGGGTGAATGGTGCGCCTGATGTGCACTTATATAATGTAAGATCCAAGATGTGTCTGGGTAGCGAAATCTTCCTTAAATATTCCCCGGGAAATCTCTTAAGTCCAAAATGGTTTGTCAATGATGTTTTAGTGGATTCATTGGTTAATCCATTTATATTTCATCCCCAGTTGATAGGAAAATACAGAATCGGGGTTATTGCTTCCAATCAGTTTTGTGTGGGCCTTGATTCCTTTGATATCGACGTGCAGTCTGCTCCGGATATTAAAATTACGATGAACTCTGTGGTTTGTGATACAGCAAAAGTTGTAATCAATGGAAACTACACAGTCGGAAATTTGAAGGTCAATTGGGGTGACGGTATTTCTGATTTTGCTAAACTGTATCACGTGTACCGCGATACTGGTTTGTTTGTGGTAAAAATCATGTTAACCGAAGGTCTCTGTACCTTGTATTTTGAAAGGGAAATTACCGTAAAAGCACCACCGAAATTTACGTTGCTGATGCACCCTGCCTTAAATAACTGTCTTAACCCCGGAGATACCATCAATATGGAAGTGAAACTGGATTCATTGCCTTATCAGGTTGATTTATATAACTGGGCAGGAGAGCCTATCTGTTCCAATTGCGAAAGAAAAATACTGGATATCAATTATATGAATTGCCAGCCTAAACAATTTATAGTAAAGGTAAGGGATAAAGATCAATGCGTAACTGAAAAGGAAATCAATTACAGTTGTTTTGACGCCGGTTCAAATAAATATAAAGCTTTTATTCCAAATGCTTTTACACCCAAGAATGGGGATTTGTTAAATGATTTGTATTTGCCAAAGCTGGCTTATTATGATACCGGTATGTCTTACAGCATAAAAATTTATAATCGCTGGGGAGAACTGGTGTTCCAAAGCAACGACCCCGGTTTTGGCTGGGACGGCACATATAAAGGAAATGTCTGTCCTATGGATGTCTATGTCTATATCATAGAATATGGCTGTCCGGAGCACAGATACAATAAACACAGGGGCACCCTGCACCTTCTAAAATAACCCGTTTTTTCTATATGCTCAATTTGGAATGGGATGCATATAGATTCTGGTGATTACATCAGTTTGTCAATACGCATAAAATTATTCCAATACATTTCTTTTGTGGTATCTTCCCAATGAATTTGATAATGCCGGTATTGATAGATCTGAATCTGGCAAATCAAGGTTAAAACAACACTCAGCGCAATCAGACTTTTTTTTATTGTGTTATTCACAATTCCTTGCAGTAATAAGGCATATAGGAGGATAAAAAAGGGCATAAACTCCATAAAAACCCTTCCTGAAAAACCTCCACCATACCACCACGACCACCAGCAGGATAATACATAAGTCAATATCCCTAAAAACAAAAAGTGTGTAATGGTCCTGAATGTATTGGTATGCCATAAATAGAGATATCCGAACATCGATACCAGCAGTATGGGCGTATAAAGAAATAAACCCTTTTTATAACTGAATAGTATGTCTATGATATGTGGTTTTAAGAAATAAAATCGCTCTTCTGTATAGGCGTAAATGAAGAAATTTCCTGTCGCCACTTTATAGGCAATAAGTTGTATAAAGATGATTCCGCAACATAAACAAAGTCCTAGAATAAAAGTTCCAATATGTCCTAACATAAAACGAATGCCGTTAAAAAGTCTTTCCCCATTACCTGCGATAAACGGAAGTGCCAGCACAATCAAACCGTTGGATGGCCTGATCAGGATAATCAGTCCAACAAGTAAGAATAGCAAGACTATCAAAGAAACCTGAGGGTTTCTGAAAAATTTTAGGCCAAAAAAAACAAAGATGGAAATGAAAGCGAGTGAATACACGTGCGACATGCCCGGATCCATAGCGGTGTAAAGGAATATATTGGTCCCAAAGATAAAAACGGGTATCAGGAAGGCTATAATGGGTTCGCGGATATTAAAAAATCTCAGGATTCTGATGATAAAATAGAAGGCCAGCCAGAGATAAAAAAGAGCCCCTATGTGAATAAAAATCAGATAAGGTTTTGAATATCCATCCGAGGGGTCATCTGAAGCCAATGTATACAAATGCGCCAGGGCAAAGAAAGGTAGTTCTGCAATGGCAGTGCCGCAAAAATATTTATTGATTAGATGCCCGTTAATGTCTTTGCGGTAATCATATAAAAGTTCTTTGCGATAATATGTGCCTTTGTCCATCTGATCAAAGAAAGTAAAGTTAAGGTCGTGATAAATAAATGTGGCGGGTAAATAAGCATAATATCCTTTAGCATCTGCTTCGAGAATATCCACCCAGTTCTGTCCACCCCAGTTAATATTGGAGGCAGACCACAATAAAACAGTCAATGAGCTGTAAAGACTCACAGCTACCAGATGTTTTTTAAACCATATTCCCGCTTTTGATGCCATGACTTATGTCTGCAAATAAATAGATTAATTTTGTTTATTATAGACTTAATTTTATTTTCGTTGCATGAAGACATTTTTAAGCATATTGTGTGCTTCGGCAATTATTGCCGCAACAATGAGTTTTAAGCCCATACCTTGTGGTAAGTACAACGGAAAAAATATATACAAGGGAGAAAAAGGCGGATGTTATTACTTAAAGGGCAAAAAGAAAGAAAAGATATATATCAATAAGAAATTCTGCAAGTGTTAGAATTGCCTCTTTTCAGGACTGCTGCGAACAGAGCAATTGTCATTTGTCTGTCATTTGCGGTTTTTGTCACCTATAAATTTAATGATATTTTTCTGCCATATTTCTGGGATGAAATGGCGGGATATATGAGTGGGGTAATTTATATGCTGGATCATAAAATCTCTATTCTGCCTTCAGCAATTCCTGCAGAATCCAGTTATGGGCATCCTTTATTGGTTCATTTTATTATGGCTTGTGTCGCTAAGGTTTTTGGCAGCAGTGTAGCGGTTATGCATGTTACAACGCTGGTTTTTACCTTTTTTCTGGCCTGGGGAACCTATCTTCTGGCCTATTTTCTGAGCAAAAATTATAGTCTGGCCATTGGTGCTTTTATTCTCTGTCTCGCACAACCCATAGTCATTGCGCAATCCACACAAGTATTGCTGGAAGTATTCCTTGCCATGACATTTGTATATGCCGTTTATTTTTATTGCCGGGAACACTATACATTTTCGGTCTTGTTTTGTGTGATGGCCGTGCTGACAAAAGAAACCGGTATTGTAATGGCTATTGCCTTTATCGTTCAACACAGTCTGCAGTTGGTATTGGATAAGGATGTCAAAAAATGGATGCGACTGAATATGATGTATCTGCTTCCGTTTGTGGTGTTTGGAGCCTTTATTCTGATTCAGAAACAAACCTATGGATGGTATCTCAACCCGGTAAATGTAGGAAAAACAAAACTCGCCTTGGGAAGTATGATACAAAAGATTTGGGATTATCCGCTTGAATTTACCTTTGTGAACCAGGGAAGATTTGCTTTAAGTCTTGTCATGCTCGGGGCAATCATACTTTTTTTCATCCGCGATTTTAAGTCTTCGAAATGGCATTTTAACCGCCCATTGATGCTGATAGGTATATTTTCATTTGGATTTATTGTGTTTTCTTCCATCGCGGATACCCTTGAACGTTATTTTTTGGCATTGATTCCTTTTGCTGTCATAGGGTTTGCCTCCTGTATCTGGTATTTCCGCCGTATCCATACGTATTTACCGGTGTTTCTGTTTTTGATATGTGTGTCAGTCAATTTGTGGTATATTGATAATGGCGAAAAATATGCAGATGCGGACATGAGTTATCGCCATTTGGTAAAAACAAATCAGATGGTATTCGATTATGTCAACTCGGGACGTTTTCAAAATGACACCATTGGTTTTGCATTCCCGATGATGTATGCACCTCTTGACACAAGATATGGTTATTTTAAGGAAAAAAGATTTGTGGCCGACACCGGATTTACAAAAAAATCAAAATATTTTATTTATTGTTCACCCGGTAATATCGACTGGAATCCTCCTGACAACCATCAACTTATTCCAATTATGGAATTCAGGTCAGGGTATTCAAAAGCATTTATTTACAAAAAAATAAATTTTTAAAGCAACGTATTTTGTTTTAATTTCGTCTACCATTCAAACAACTTGAAAATGCTTTGACTTTACTTTACAAATTTAGTGTAATCGTGTGTATGTCAGTGGGTTTGTCTTTGTGTGCAAATCCCGTGGCCGATTTTTCGCCTTCGGTGAAGCAAGGTTGCGTGCCATTAACTGTCAATTTCTCAGATAAAAGCACGGGAGGTGTTACAAGTTATTTGTGGGATTTTGGAAATGGAAATAAGTCAACACTTCAGAATCCTTCTGCTATTTATTATAAATCAGGAAATTTTACCGTAACACTAACCGTCACTGATTCGAAAGGTGCAAAATCTACTAAGACATTCAGTCCTGTAAGGGTGTTTTCAAATCCTACAGTTAATTTTTCTGCAGATACAGTCGCCTGCGTAGGAGAGGGTTTGGATTTTAAAGATTTATCTGTAAAGGCAGATACTGCCATTGTGAAATGGACTTGGGACTTTGGTGATGGAAGTCTGAGTAAAAATCAGGCTGCCGGTCATAGTTACACTTATAGCGGTAAATTTTCGATCGGACTGACCATAGTTGACGGGTTTGGCTGTAAAAGTCTCAAAACAAAAACAAATTATATCCGCATCAAACCAACGCCAAAGGCGAGCTTTACATTGGATAAAACTTATACTTGTATGCTTCCCGCCGTTTTTAGTGCTACAAATACCAGCTCAGGGGCCAATAGTTATAAATGGTTGTGTTCAGACGGATCAAACAGTACAAACAAAGATTTCAAAACAAATATCGGAGCGTTCGGTAAATATAAGATGACACTTATTTCCATTGGCAATGGTTGCAATGATACAAGCGAGAAATCGCTAAATGTAGAAAAACTCACGGCTAAATTTACAGTTCCCGGTCTTTCTATTTGTCAGGGTGATAGTCTCGAATTTACAAATAATTCGACTTCTGCTCCGGGATTAACCTATTTTTGGGATTTTGGTGATGGAAACACAAGCACTCAAAAAAATCCAAAAAATGGGTATAACAATATCGGCACATATACCATAAAACTTCGCGTTTCAAGTGGAGGATGCAGTGACTCTACTACGCAGCAAGTAAAGGTGAATCCGGTTCCGGATGTAGAGATTAGTGTTGCGGATTCTATCGGGTGCGCAGCTCCTTTTAAAGCGTTTTTCAGAATAACAGGAAACGATTATACATCGAGTAACTGGCAGTTTGGCGATAAATCACCTCAAAAATCATATCCGAAAGGAAGTCCTATAGAGCATGTGTATTCAACAGTCGGTAAATTCAAGGTGAAAGCCAGAATTGTCAATGTATATGGTTGTGCGCAGGACTTAAAATTGACAGAGAGAATTAATATAGGGACACAAAAAGTGTCAATTATTCCCAAGGATGTGGAGGATTGTATCCCTAAACTGGTTAAATACGATGCAGATGAAGACATCACGGATGTTGTAAAATCTTATCAGTGGACATTCACCGACTCCGCCGCTACCTATACGACCAAAAAGGTCAATAAGACTTTTTATAAAGCCGGTAATTTTCTAGCTATATTAAGAATTGAGACAGTTAGGGGATGTGTCATATTTGATACGGCCACCATATCCGTGGGAAAAAAATATTATCCAAGCTTTAAGATATTACAAAGACATGTTTGTAATAAGGATACTATTCATTTTATCAATACCTCGCCTGACAGCGTGAAAAAAAAGGTAAGATTTGGATTAAAGGTTATTGATTCCGGTGGTTCGATTATGGCTGATTCATTGATTTTATCCCAAAGAGGAGGAATTCACCTGATTAAAATTACGGCGCAACATTTCGGATGTGTAACAGAATCAAATGATGCGGATACCGTGTATGTGCATGGTCCGTTTATGAAACTGAAAATCAGGTCGGTTAATTGTAAGAATACATTGCTGGCGCTGGAACCCGAATATTCGTGGGCGAATAAATTATTGCTCACCAACGACGAAGATGAGGATACGTTGCCTCATTGGCAAAAGGAGTTTATAACACCTTACAGTGCTTCGTTTAAATTCAGAGCCTGGAATGATACCTTCAGGTGTAAGGATAGTCTGGTTAGAAAACCAATGTTCCCCACACAATCACCCGGTTTGGTTTATGGGTTAAATCAAAATTGCGCTCCGGCCAAAGCAAGTCTGGAACATAGTGGAGTGCTTAAATCTTCAAAATGGATATTTCCA
>Ga0123337_10006715_pt1 | contig 10911 bp, 6 predicted proteins | sample frozenSSSSmetaG_FD_89792 | JGI IMG/M metagenome (GOLD analysis project Ga0123337, IMG submission 89792) | Glacier valley bacterial and archeal communities from Borup Fiord, Nunavut, Canada, to study Microbial Dark Matter (Phase II) -... | ecosystem: Environmental > Aquatic > Freshwater > Ice >...
TATTATTTATCGTAAATATCAGGAGAAGCTCCATGCCAGCAATGGTATGGATTTTGACGATATTCTCTACTATGCCGTCATACTACTTAAGCGTAATCCGGAAGTCCTCTCGTATTATCAGGAACAATTCAAATATATTCTTGTTGATGAGTACCAGGATACCAACCATGCGCAGTATCTTCTGATTCTAATGCTTGCCAAAAAGTATAGAAATCTTTGTGTCGTCGGAGATGACGATCAGTCAATATATTCTTTTCGCGGTGCCAATATACGTAATATTCTGGACTTCGAGAAGGACTTCAAAGACACGACGGTAATCAAGCTCGAACAGAATTACCGTTCTACCTCCAACATTCTGGAAGCGGCCAATACTGTGATCAGGCACAATCAGGGTCGAAAAGCCAAAAAGCTCTGGACGGAGTTTGATCCCGGCGAGAAAATCACCTACTATTGCGCGGATCATCATGGGGCGGAAGCCTATTATGTTACGGATCAGATCCAGAAACTGGTACGTGCCAACAAGTGCAAGTATGGTGATATTGCCGTTCTTTACCGCCTCAATGCCCTTTCACGTACGGTTGAGTCTGCATTCCGCGAACAGGGAATCCCCTATCGTGTATATGGCGGACAGCGTTTCTATGACCGTAAGGAAATCAAGGATATTCTTGCGTATCTTCGTCTGATCATGTCTCCTTCGGACAACTATGCATTTGACAGAATTATCAATGTGCCCAAGCGCGGAATCGGTGATACTACTGTCGACAGGGTCAAGGAAATTGCCGTTGAAGCAGGTCTTAGTTATCTCCAGGTGTGCGCGGGCGCACCGCAGTATCCTGAACTGTCGAGGGTGTCACACAAGCTGCAGCAATTCTCCTCTATGCTTGACTCATTCAGACAGAAGCTCGTGGAAAATACTCTGAATTTTTCCGGATATATCGAATATGTGCAGGACCAATCCGGTGTTATGCAGGAGATCATCGAACAGAAAGAAAAAAAGGGAGAGACAGTTGACCGTATTGAGAACTTAAGGGAACTTCTCTCTGAAGCTGTCGAATTTGAAGCTCGTCGAAAAAGTCAGGCCAAAGAAAAGGCGGAGATCGTCGGTGCATTGGACGAAGGAGCTCTTCTCGATGAGTTCAGCAGTGAGGATACAGCTTATGATACGGATCTGCAGGGTCTTTTGCAGTCTTATCTTGAAAATGCGGCTCTCTATTCCGAAGGCGACAATGAGGGCATGAACGATGACTTTGTCCGGCTATTAACGATTCATAGTGCAAAAGGGCTGGAATTCAGTGTTGTCTTTCTGGTCGGAACCGAGGAAGGAATATTCCCGGGCACCCGGTCAATGGAAAATGAAGAGGCTATTGAAGAAGAGCGGCGTCTTGCTTATGTTGCGATAACGCGCGCAAGAAAGAAGCTTCACATAACATCGTCAAGAAGCAGGATGCTTTTTGGACAGACACAGGAGCTGCCGCCGTCACGTTTTATAAAAGAAATCGATCCGCAGTATCTTGAGAGTATCGGCGCCTCGAGGCGTTCGTTTGTCGATGAAGGCGCTCCTTCGCGTTCGTCGTATTCCTCAGCCCAGACGGGTGCGGGAACGGCAGCTCCCGGGTCCAGTTTTGCGCGCCCGTTCGGAACAACTGTTTTCGGCGCGCCAAGACAAGCCCCGTCCGCCGTATCGGCGGATGGTGATGCATTTCTGACGCCGGATTCGATCGGCAAAGGAATGCAGGTGCGTCATCCCCGATTTGGTAAGGGTACGGTAATCACCGTAGAAAAAGTGGCGGGAGATGCGCTTGTTTGTGTGGCTTTTGATAATAAGACATCCAAAAATATGCTGGTCAAACAGGCAAAGCTTGTCAGGGGTTGATGAAAAGGGGTTATTTTTGCTTTTATGATATAATTGTCTTGCGTATGAGGAGGTGACTTCGATGGGTGCTATGGACAAGGAACAGAACCTTTTTGATGAGTATTCCGAAGCGATGGCCGGCGTTCCGCTGGCGGCAGATTCAACGGACAACCCTAGAGATCAGGAATTACTGTCACTTTTACGCGACAGCAGGGAGAAGTATCTCTCACCTTACGCATTCAAAAGTAAGGACAGCCGCGGAAGAAGATTTCCGGAAGATCCCTGTACAGTCCGGTCGGATTTTGAGAGGGATACAGGAAGAATTATTTATTCTCAGGCGTTCCGCCGTCTGCGTCATAAGACGCAGGTTTTTTTCAATCCGCAGAATGATCATATCTGCTCCCGAATTGAGCATGTTATTTACGTCAATTATATTGCGACCACTATATCAAGGGCATTGAATCTGAACCTCGATCTTGTGCAGGCTATCGCACTCGGACATGATATCGGGCATTCGCCCTTTGGTCATTCCGGGGAGAAGACTTTGAACGAGTGCATCAAAAAAATCGACCCGAATCTTTTTTTTCAGCATGAACTCCAGAGCCTGCGAGTTGCCGATATTTTGTCTGAGCGCAACGGTAAAAAGGGAGAAGGGCTGAATCTGTCCTTTGAAGTGAGAGATGGAATCGTGTCGCACTGCGGTGAAACATATAGTGAATACAAGCTTTTTCCCGACCGGAAAAAGCCCACTGATTCAATTCTTCTGAGGGATAACGGACATCACCGGATGCCGGCAACGCTCGAAGGCTGTGTTGTACGTATTGCAGACAAGATAGCATACGTAGGCAGGGATATTGAAGATGCGGCCAGGGCAGGAATTCTGGAATTCGAAGATATTCCGCCGGCTATTACCTCAACCCTCGGCAGTACGAATTCGCAGATCATCCATAGACTTGTAACCGACATTATTCATAACAGCCTTAACCGTGATGCCATCATCCTGTCTGATGAGTCAGGACAGGCCATGGAAGCCCTGCTCAAGGAGAATGTCCGGAGGATTTATCAGTCGGAGAAAGTTAAGAAGTACGAGATGCGTGTTAAATCTACGATCGAAGGCATTTTCGAAGCTCTTATGCATGCTATGTCTGATCCTCAAAAAGCTCATTCTTCGGGTAATCCTATTTTTGCCGGACTGGTCGAGTATGGCCTTCTTTATCCGGATCAAACCGCTCCCCCCGTTCAGATTGTGACAGACTATATTTCCGGAATGACAGACCCTTTTGCAAACAAATGCTATGAATCCATTTATTGGGTGTGAGGAAGATATATGTTGGAAGATAGAAAAAGTACAGTTTCTGAATCGAATGATTCAGCAGAATATCCATTCTATGCAATGCTCGACCGTATGCAGTATATTAACCGCTGGGGGCTGATGCGCAACAACCGTACGGAAAATATTAAGGAACACAGCATGGATGTGGCTGTTGTAGCACATGCGCTTGCCATCATCAGGAATCATATTTGTCTTGGCGGGAGACAAAAGGTCGATCCTCTGTTTGTAATGGGCGTGGCCATGCTTCATGATGCCACGGAGATTATTACAGGCGACCTTCCCACGCCGATCAAGTACCGCAATCCTGAGATTACCCGGGCCTATAAGAATGTCGAAGGACAGGCGACGGATACCCTTCTGTCGCTCCTGCCGGAGATTCTTCGCACGGAGTATAGAGATCTTTTTTTGCCGGACATGACGGATCCGACTAAAGCTGAAGCACATCGTCTTGTCAAAGCCGCAGATCGTATCTGTGCGTATATCAAATGTATCACGGAAGAGAGCTCCGGAAATCATGAGTTCTCCTCTGCCAAAATCTCGATTCTCTCATCCATCAGCAAGCTGGATATCCCTGAAGCTTCATATTTTATGGAGCACTTCATTCCTGCTTACGGGATGACACTGGATCAGATAAGCGAATAATCTGGAGAATAATGTGAAAAATAACATTCGTCTTCTTTATCTATTTTTAGCCGGTTTTATTCTACTTGCCGGTATTATGGCAGTGAGTGTGCTTCTTTATGTTATTTATTCTGCCGGAACTTCCTATTCACTCTCTGACGAAGAGAAGGCAATCATCAGCCGGACCGCGCAAATAACACAGACACAGGATTCTTCCTCTGTCTGGCAGAAGGAAATCGCCTCTGGGCAGCTCACTTTGTCTGAATATGTGAGAGTGTCCTTCACAGGGACAAAGTATCTTCTTGAAGGTGCAGACGACAAAGTCTTTGCAAAAGACTTATCCGGCGCGGTCTATGGAAGCGAAAGTAAATCTGCCGATCTGACAAAAGAACTTACTGAAAGCTCGCGTGTGTATGTTATTGAACAGATGCTTCGGGCGCTTAATGAATCATACGCCCCGCCGATGTCGGAGGCAATCACGGACAAAACCGGTACAAGAGTTGTATCTTTTGAGCTTGACCAGTCTCTTCAGGATGAAGAAGGTTACGGGTTTGGCGTCAGATCTGTAAGCGGACGTATTACCATTAATGGTACCCGGGCGCGGACGGATTTCTTTATTGATGATAATCTGCGGCCGGGACAGCTCTCTATTTCCGAGGATACATCCGGTGCCCGGAGCTTTTCTATGTTGTGGGATTCAAGAAGAGAAGATCCCGGCACACATTCCGTTATAGTACTTATGCGTACGTCAGACGGTCGTGCTCAGATACTTACCGGCGGCGATGTAACCATTCCGTCTTTCTTTACCCTTGTCAATGACAGCGTGCAAAAGGGATCCCTTCCTTCCGGCACAACAGATGTGTGGTATCAGCTTGACGCCGCAGACCGAAATGCCTATATCAATTTTGTGAATCTGTCAGGCGATATCAGCGTGACGCTTTATGATATGTACGGAAATAAGATTGGCAAAAATGATTTGCCCGGAACACATACAGAGGTGCTGCGAGGTATTCTTCAGGACCTGCCTGCACAAGAAGGAACGGATCCCTACGTCAGTAACTTTCAGAATCTTTTTTATGCACGTGTGCAAAAAGGAGCGGCCAATGTATCTGAGGGGGAGATTTCCTATCTGATGGTTCAGTCCAAAGAAGTAGCTGTGGATGCTGACAAAAATTATCTGGCCGTTACAAGTGATGTCGGTGTCGTACCAACGCCAATTCCTACTTCGGCCGTATCTGATGAAGCGAAAGCCACACCTGTCACATGCCGGGATCTTAACGCCAATATGCATACCTATGCCATATCGGATCTTACCTTCCTCCCCATTAACGGGAAGCTTGCCGCTCTTTCTTTTTCGAATCCTGATACATCAGCACCCATTGGTGTCTATCCGTCGTTTGCAGTCAATACGGATTCATACGCCTATGTATCCCAGGCTGGTCTCGCAGGGATCCTGGCAAATCTTACAACTGTTGAGGGCTATGCTGCGGATGTGATGATTGAGCAGGAATCCGAGGACAAAATGATAACGCAGACACAGCCGGATAAGGCGATACCGGTTACTCCGTCCAAAAATACCATCCGTATCCTCATTACTGATTTCGATCAGGAGGTACACACATATTATCTGTATCTGCTTTCCGGAGCAGATACAGCCGGGTATGATACATCGACACTTGCGGCTTTCCCTGAAAGCTACAGAAGCGGAATCTGGCTTTTGCATAACCTGCAGCCGGCATACCAGTTCGTCCCGTATAATACAGGAATTGCATGGGCGGACCTTATGGCTGCTGAAGATAATAAGGATCGAAGCCTTGCCAGTGACAACACGCATCCGCACTGGGTAAAGGCAGACAGTCCCGTCTATGATGGTTCTTCCTGGCGCGCGGCTAAGACGGAAGTTGTTTCTTATTTCCTGGACCCGCGTAATTTCCTGAATCCTGTCTATGTGTTTCAGTTTGAAAAATTATCGTTTGATCCTTCGATTCATACACTTGATGGAATAAAATCCATGGTCAAAGGGTCTTTCCTCGAAGCCACTGACCCTGACTATCCGGGAATTCTCCTCCAGGCAGGAAGTGAAGCTGGAGTATCTCCGTATTTTCTTGCCAGCCGTATTATCCAGGAGATGGGAAGAAAGGGCGAATCGATGCTTTCAAAGGGTACTCTGCCGGGATATGAAGGGTACTACAATTTCTTTAACATTGGATCGACGCCGGATCCGGATGTTGAAAACGGCGCACTTATTAACGGCGCAAAGTTCTCCATGTGGGGGAGCGATGCCAAAGCCAAGGTTATTACGCCGGAGGAACAGGCCCTGCTGCTTCCCTGGACTTCGCCGGATCTGGCTATACGCGGAGGCGCTCTCTGGATTGCTCTCAGTTACATTGATGTAGGACAGGATACTCTGTATTTCCAAAAATTTGATGTAATCAACAACGCAGATGGATTATTTATACATCAGTACGCGCAGAATATTTCAATGGCCTATTCGGAAGGGGCAAGATATCACAAAGCCTATCTATCCCAGGACATGCTCGCTTCCGCCTTCCAGTTTGTGATTCCGGTTTATCTGGATATGCCGGTAGAATTCGGAGTTCTACCGGCGTTATGATTGAAGATTCGCATCAGGAATGTATATAATGCTTCGGGTGCTTGTCCGGCGGATTTGCCGGGAAGGGAGATAGTAATGACAAAATTCCGTATTCTTTCCCTATTTGCTGTTTTCGTTCTTCTTGTATCGGTGCTTGTAGATATACCGGTCCAGGCGCAGGGCAGCTTGAATGTAAATCTGTATGCCGCAACGGATACAGTTAAAGCCGGCGATACGATCGCATTGAATGTTAACTTTAGTATGTTTCCCCATCTTACCCGTTTTGGTCCTATTGAGGTCCAATTTGATCCGAAATACGTTTCTTTTGCGGGTATGGATAAGGGAAGCGCAATGCCGTCGACTTTTTCTGTCAGTAATTCTGCGACAAATGATGTAATAGCCGTAATAGGCGTTGATCAGACGGTTGAAGCGATAGCCGGCGCGAATCAGACTGCGGCAACTGTTGATGAGCAAGGCAATCCGATTCCAGCTCCGGCAGACCCAAGTATGTATTCTGATGCTGAGGTTACCGTGTGTGTCCTCTATTTTAAAGTCATCGATACAGCTCCTTCAGGGGACGCAAATTTCTGGCTCGGAAGTATCGGAGGTTTCAAAGACAGTTCTTTAGCGCAGGTTACGGCAAGCCGGGGCAATACAGTCATCGTTCCGGTCAAAAGTCTCTTGTCTTCGGAAGCGTCGCTTTCACAGCTCACCATTGACGGTGCGGCACTTGCGCCGGAATTTTCTCCGTCTGTTTTCGAGTATACGGCCAAGGTAACCCGAAGCATTTCTTCTGTTGAAATTACAGCAGCAGCTACGGACCCATCAGCGCAGTTTTATATTACAGGCAGTGATAATCTTATCATCGGAGACAATGAAATTACTATAAAAGTTACGGCACAGGATGGAAAAACTGCTCTGGAATATAAGATAAATATTGTTCGTGACAGCAGTTTTGTGCCGGAAGGCGCATCGATTACAGGCAGCGGCGGTGTGATTTACAGCTTTGCCGAAATTCCCGATGCTCTTGCTCTGCCTGATGGTTTTTCACTGCAGATGCAGATGCTTGGAAAACAGTCCGTACCTGTTTTTATGGGCAACGGAATCAAAAGTATGCTTCTTTATCTTGCGGAGGGTGATAACAGTCCTCAGCTTTTTATATATAATCCGGATAACGGATCGATCCGTCCCTATGTTTCGGATTTTTCCGTGCTGATTCCAGCTGAGCTTCTGACAGTTGCTGAGGTTACCGACAACGTGGCTGTGCCGGAGGGCTTTTCGAAAGCAGAAGATTTAGCGGGTGAATACTCGGCAGCCGGCTACTACTCGGAGAAGAAAGACATTACTCTGATCTATCTTACCAATGAGACTGGAATCAGCCGTTTTTATACGGTTGATTTGGAGACAGGTGAAGTATATCCTTATAAGGATGTGCAGACGCCGGCCTATGGTTATTTGATTCCGTTTGTGCTGGTTTCTGTCTTTGCAGCTTCCGAGCTTGGCATAATTGTATACATAATTTATCAGGTTCGGTTAAGAAACCGGCCCAAGGAAGTAAAGAGGGTCTGATATGAAGATAGCATCGTTTCTTCGAGGAGACAATTCACTGAAACCATCCCAAAAGAGAACAAGGGAGATCTTTTTCTATTTATTTTTCGGCGTACTTACGACGCTGGTAAATCTGGCGGCCTTTATCATCTTTGACAAGATTTTCGGCGCCCGGCATGCGTATGCCACACTAGGCAGCTTCCGTTTTGATCTTTTAGGCTATGATGTTTTGAACTTGACGGTTGCGTGGATGATTTCTGTGATTTTTGCCTTTATTACTAACCGCACCTTTGTTTTTGTCTCAAAGGGTCCGGTATTTAAAGAGTTTATCGGTTTTGTCACTTCACGTATTGTTACGCTTGTGGCATTCGAAATCGGAACATTTGAACTGTGCATACTCTTTTTACAGTATGGTCTCGGAATTGATAAGAACATAGTGCTCTTTTCCCTGGCAGGCCGTACATTCACATACTTATATGTTGTGAAGCTTCTGAATTCGGTGCTGGTTGTAGCCGGGAACTATATTCTCAGTAAGATATTTGTATTCAGGAATAAAAACAGCCGGGGCGGTACAGACACGCTGACAGATGGGGAGTGTGACAAAAACGGTGAGCAGTAATGCAGATATTCCGGAATTTCTGGTATCTTCCCAGCGCTTTGGCATTCAGCTTGGCCTGATGCGTATGGAGAGCCTGATGCGCAGGCTTGGGAATCCACAGGATGATTTATCCTGTATTCATATAGCAGGCACTAACGGCAAAGGCTCGGTCACATCCTTTATTGCTTCGGTGCTGGCAGCAGATAATCACCGGGTGGGCGTATATACATCTCCCTTCCTTGAACGGTTTTCCGAACGAATTCGTATCCTGGACAAAAAGTCTTCGCTTGCCCGATTTGCAGCTGATGATTCGGAGGGAGAGATATCCGCGGTGGATTTGCATGTTCTCTCTGAAAAAGTCAGGGAAGCAACGGCAGCCATGCTGGAAGACAGGGAAGAGCATCCGACAGAGTTTGAACTGGTAACAGCCGTCGCCTTTTTGTATTTTAAGCAGAAAGGCTGTGATTATGTGGTTCTCGAGACGGGTCTGGGCGGCCGCCTGGATTCCACCAATATTATCAGCAAATCTATCTGTTCCGTCATCACAGCGCTCGGGTATGATCATACAGACCGCCTTGGCAGTACGATTGCTGAAATCTCGCGTGAGAAAGCGGGGATTATAAAAAAGGACGGTACTGTTTTTCTCTATTCTCCGTATGATACTGATCTGTCAGGAGAAGACGCAGAAATTGTATACCGGGTGATGTCGGAGACCTGTCAGGTAAAAGGCGCAAGTCTTACGCTTGTGTCATCTTCGGATATTCATATACTCAAAAGTTCCGTAAGCGGTCAGTATTTTGAGCTGCCGCCGGAATCGGGACTCTATCATATTACGATGATTGGAGAATACCAGGTTCATAATGCCGCACTTGCAGCAAAGGCTATAAGGGGAATTGTTTCTGAGAAAGCACTGCACGAAGGTTTGTTTCAGACAAAATGGAAAGGCAGGATGGAAGTACTCGGAACGGACCCGCTGATTCTGCTGGATGGAGGACACAATCCGCAGGGAGCGCGATCCTTCCGTGAGGCAGTCGATGCACTTTTTGCAGAGGATTTCAAAAAGAAGCCGCCGCGGCTTATTCTGGGATTTATGGAAGATAAGGATTATGCGCAGATTCTTTCTGTACTTTTTTCGGATCTGTCATACAAATTTCATGAAATCATTTGTGTAACACCAGATAATCCAAGAGCGCTTCCCGCTGAAAAGCTCAGGAAACACATAATGGATCATTATTCTGAAGAAGCTTTATTTTACAAGAATCAAACGACTATGTATAATAGTCAAGGTAAGATTTTCGCCTGCAACGAGGTGATAAATGCCTGCACAAAGGCTCTGGAAGATTCGTCCGCAGACGGTTCCGCAATTCTATGTATGGGATCGCTGTATCTGGCGGGTCAGGTAAGAGACACTTTGAAGCAGGGTCATAAGGAGAATATACGATGAACTGGCGTGAAGCCGCAGCAGCCTTCGCTCCGCTCGAGGAGAAAGACATTGCCCACATGCAACTGTCGAAAGAAGAAAAGGAACAGGTAATATCCCTGTTTAATAAGGCTGAATCCAACGCACAGACTGATAGTGCCGATATTGCGATGATCGCACTTAAGAAGCTGCTGACGCAGTATCCCACATGGGGTGAGGCGGCTCTTTTATATGGGATTTGCCTGGCTATTGACGGCAAATACAAACGTGCTGCGGCCAGTTTTCAGCATGCTATTTCGACTGGCCTTCAGTCTGAAGATCTGACATACATGGCACAGGTCTGTATGCGCGATGCCGGCGCACAATATACACAGGAAAAGAGATCATTACAGCCGGATGAAGAGACAGGAAAGAAAAGCGCATTTGCGTTTATAAAGCCCGGAGCAAAGAGCCGCAAAAGTGTATATAAAGAGATTGATTCCGAGGAACGCGGCCATATGCAGGCTCCGATTCTGACGCGAGTGCCCCGCTCGACCGGAAAAACCAAGATGGCTACCGACAGAGAGCGAAGAGATATCATGATGCAGGCCAATGCTCCGGGAGGGGACTCTGAGAACGAAGAGATTGACATTTCTATTCCAAAGACACCGGCCGAAAAGCTTCGGATAGCTGTAATAGCGTTCGGATCTGTTGTTCTTGCGGCTCTTCTGGGTTTCACAATATGGTATATTATCATTCCGGGTATTGCCTCAATTCAAAATAACAAAAGCGCAGCAGAGAAGCTTGATTATCTGCTTTCGGCTATGGCGGCCGGGAATGCAGATCCGGAAGTGTCACAGATACTGGAAGCCTATCAGAAAAAATATCAGCCGGAACCTGCGGCAGCACAGACCGGCCAGACAGAATCGCCCGCCATTCAATCGGACCAGATAACCCAGGTGCCTCA
>Ga0123337_10006716_pt1 | contig 10909 bp, 14 predicted proteins | sample frozenSSSSmetaG_FD_89792 | JGI IMG/M metagenome (GOLD analysis project Ga0123337, IMG submission 89792) | Glacier valley bacterial and archeal communities from Borup Fiord, Nunavut, Canada, to study Microbial Dark Matter (Phase II) -... | ecosystem: Environmental > Aquatic > Freshwater > Ice >...
ACGTAACATGGAAAAAACTGCCCGCGCCTTTTTTTACGGCGCCATGAAATCCTTTCTCATCAAGGCATTACACCGCACACCGAAACAGATTCGAGATGAAATGCGTAAGCCATTGATATTGCGAAACTATACATTATGCGAAGTCGTCGATCGGAGTCGGCAAGAATTGCCCGCGTCGAATTGGGAATGCTGAACCAGCAAAAACACTGCACCCCAACCGAACCTGCCGCTTCCGCCGGTCGACTCAACCTGAATGGACATTGCGGAATGTGGCTAGTCCAAGCCAGCAGCATCCCGTTTTTGCTCGAGATCACACCCATAAAAACCTCAACTGGAACGGGTGTTTTCCGTCGCTGATCACCGTTGGGTTTTATGGCCCACTGCACAAATATTTTTACCCAGTTCCAACACCTGCGCCTCGCGCTCGTCCGGACTGGCCAGCCCGGCATTGGCCCGCTTGATCTCGATATAAGCCTGGGGAAACTCTGGCAGGTTCGCCAGGATGTAGTTGCAGAAACCCTTTTCGCCCTCGGCCAACTTGAGCAGGCCCGGATTGTGGTGCTTCAGATCGCCCAGCGTGGCGTGGAAGACGCCTTTGTCATCGGCTTTCGTGACATCGTTGAAATGGGCCGGCAGCACCAGCGTCTCGGCCGGAAGCTGGGCCATCCGCATCAGCGATTCGTAGAGCAGCGGTGCCCAGGCCTCGGCTTTGCCGCCCAGATCCGGACGGGCGACAGATTCCAGAAACAGGCTGTCGCCGCTCAGCAGATAGCGATCCTCGATGAGGAAAGCGACCATCCCCAGCGTATGGCCGGGAAAATGCAGCACCTTGACCTCGGCCGCGCCAACTCGAAACGTCTGCCCCGCTTCCAGCGGGCGATAAGCGATGCGGGCGGGCTGCATGTCAATCGGGTGAATCGCGTCATAGGGATGCAGGTGATAGGGAATATGGTCGCCCTGCCCTAGCGCCGGCCCGCCGCTCAGGTGGTCGGCATGCAGGTGGGTGTCCAGCACCCGTTCGATCCTCGCCCCCACGGCAGCGGCCAGTTCGTGATAGTGCTCGATGTGCCGCCCAGGGTCGAACACCGCGGCGACATGCTCGCTCACCAGCACATGGCTCAGGCAACCACGTGCCGGGCGCACCATCTGGTACAACGAAAAGCGCTCGGTTTCCACCACCGGGCGCCAGTAGTAGAAGTCCCCCCAGGCCGCCATGCCGCCTTCCATGTTCACCGCATCGAAATCCAGACGGCGCAGCCCCTCGGCCACGAAGCCGGAGGTGTTGCCCTCGGCGCAGACAGCGAGGATCGGCCGGTCACGCGGCAACGGCTGCATCAGCTGCGCCTGCACCCCACGCATCACCGCTGCGGTGACATCCTCCTGCTCGCCCTCCAGGTCGAGCAGCTCAAAATAGGGAATATTGACCGTGGGAACGGGATGCGGACCTTCCACTCGCCAGCGTTCAAATTCGTCGCGGTTGCGCACATCGAGGATGAACATCGGCTCGCTGCGCAACAGCCGTTCCCATACCTGTTGCGGACTTGCGGCGGTCGTGACTTGCTTCAACATGGGAACCCTCCTTGCGGAGCCTCCCTGCTCCGGGATATCGCGCGGTTCAGGTGTTCAGGTACAGCGGTAGATAGCCGAGCGTTTTATCGTTACTGAAAATATAGACGATGCGTGGCCGCGGGTAAGCCCGAATATCAGGCCAGTCAAACTCGGCGAGCATGTGTCCTACTTTGAAAACAGTCCCTCATGCATTTTTCACGACGGCTTCATCCTTGTGTATCAATCGAGAACTGCTAAACAGAGGACATAGTCATTCGAGCATGCCCCCTATTGAGCAGTTAAGCGCATCAACAGCGAACAGGTGTCACGGCGCATGTGCCTGAATAGCGCTATCTGGTCGTTGCAAGGTCTCAGTCACGGGATGAAACGGGCTTATCTAATACTGGCTCAAGGACTCGAACTGGAGCAACTTTTCCTGACGGGGCTGCCCTGATTTTCTGGCAATGGCTTTCACAATGGGAGGCAATCATGAAGCTCAAAAACCTGGCACATTGGATACTTGTCTTGGGCTTGTCTGGCCCCTTGTTTTCTGCTGCGGCTGATTCAAGCGAACCTGTTTCCCAACCGGTCACCGAAAATGGCATCACTTATGTCAGCGGCGGCAACGGCCTGGAGGAGCGCCAGGCGCTGAACGAAGTCAGCGGGGATTACAACCTGAAACTTGTTTTTGCTGAGAAGCAGTCAGGGTCCTACCTTGCGGACGTCAACCTTTCAATCATGGATATGAAGGGCCAGAAAGTTCTCGAAGCCGTATCGGATGGTCCCTGGTTCTTCGCCAAGCTGGTGCCCGGCCGCTACAGGATTACCGCCGAGATCGCAGGGCAAACCCAGGTTCGGCAGGTCAGGCTTGGGAGCGGTCGATTGTCTCAGGTGTACTTTTATTGGCGTATCGAATGACGCTGGCAGGGCCAAATTACACACAGCTATCAGGCCAGCTTATTTTTGGGAAAGGGCTGTCAGGCTGCGAAACACTTCGTTGAAAGAGGTTTCACGGTTGCGTACAAAACAGGCCACTTCTGCAACGGCACAAATGGACAGTTCATCACCCAGCATCATCCAGCCCCTGGGCGGCCAACCCTGCGTGCCGGACAGGGTCATCAGAACATCGCTGCCATGGTGCATGATGCGGCCGTTCGCGAAACACAGCTCGGCCGCCAGTTGCGTGTCGACCTGGCCCAACTGACCTGCAGCCTCTGCCAGCGTCCCATCGTCATAGAAACGGATGACGGCAACAACACCCTTGAGCACAGACAGGCTTTCCATATCTGACATGGTCGATTCTCCTTTTACGGATGCCGGATTCAGACGCTGGCATTGAAGCGCTGGTAAGCCGCGTCGTAGTCGAAATCCTTGCTGTGCGCCAGAATTGCATTGCCGTTCATGCCCATGACCACGTGATCCAGGGTCACAAAGCTAAACCCGCGTTCGGGCAGAAACCCTTTCTGGCCCGTCAGCTTTGTCCATCCCGTGGCCTGCATACGGTAAATCGCCATATTGGCAGCACACATCTGGGCAACCAGCTCGGCAAAATCACGATCCAGATCACCCCGCATCTGGCCTAGCTCGCCCGTGCAGGCAAACTCGATCGCCCCGTACACCCCTGGTAATGTCATCAACTCATCCAATGCTGGCATTTGGCTCTCCTTTTCCACCCGGTTTGATGATTTCAGCATTAGCCGACGCCGTCATGGCCTTGATCACCTGATTGAATGAGGCTTGCTGACCCTGCACGATGCACATGCTGTCGTGAACCGAGACGATGGACATTTCAGGCCCCCATGTCATCCAGCCATAACAGCTATCCCATCCGGAGTGACCTGCCATGCGACCCAGCAGGCGACCCTGCATTTCCATGGTCAGGGTTATTGCCGCGCACAGGTGAACCATTTCCCCGACCTCGGTTTCGGTCATCTCTCCCTCGAACTCCTCCAGAAACCCTTTTCTGGAAAAGAGGCCGGCGACCACCGTGCCATGCAATTTCACCAACTCAGATGCTCTTGACATGACACCCCCACAAAGCATTCAGATATGCCATCCACTATAGGTAGCAATAAAGCGCTTTTCTATGACTATCATCGTCCTGGGCTGTTGCCGGACTCATTGGAGCCTGTCCTCAGGGGTGGTCGTCGCCGTCTGCGAGTGACTGCCTATGCCTGCGGAATCAACCGGTTGGAACATCAGAACGCATCCTCAGCAATTGGCAGGCTGTGTACGCACAGCACGGCCCTCCATTCACCCGATGATGTGATGCACCGGCAGCTTGCTCATCTGCCATTCGCCGCTCTTCGCGTCGAAGCGGGACGCGGTGAAGGCATGCCACTCGGCATCGTCCAGCCTCGGAAAATCCCCCCGATAGTAATAGCCCGGCCAGCGCGTTTCCTGCCGGTATAGCGTATGCCTGAGCACGGCTTCCGAGGTCCAGACCCGGTGCTTGAGTTCCCAGGTTCGCTGCAGCTGGTGCAGGTCTTCGGCGCCGATATGGTCGAGGTCTTCACGCAGCATGGTCAACAGTTCGAGGCCGCGGTCGAGCATCGGTTCGCTGGTCATGTACTGCGTGCTGATGCCGCCGCCGTATTCGTCCATGATTTTCTCCAGCCTTTGCAGACCGTGCAGCGGCGAGATGTAGCTTGGCGCCACGCTGCCGGCGACGATCTCGTGCCGGCCGATGGCGTGGTTTGCCAGCGGCTTGAAGATTTCATCCCGTAGCGTGTTGATCTGCGCTTCTTCCACCTGCGGCAGGTTGCCGGCCAGCGCCATGACATAGCGCACCGCCGCCTTGCCGGCGATGCGGCCTTCGGTGAAGGAGCCGGACGAAAACTTGTGGGCGGAGCCGCCGATGGTATCGCCGGCGCCGAACAGGCCTTCGACCGTGGTCATGCGGTTGTAGCCCCACTGGTAGTCGGCCGGGGCGCAGTCTTCCGGGCCGCTGGCCCAGGCGCCGGAACAGGTGGCGTGCGAGCCCATGACGTAGGGTTCGGAGGTGATCAGCTCGGACGGCTTCTCCTTGGGGTCGATGTTCTGCGAGGCCCAGACGACGGCCTGGCCGACGGTCATGTCGAGAAAGTCCTCCCAGCCGATTTCCTCCTTCTCCCGGGTATCGATCGCATTCTGGGTCTGCATGGTGATGGGGCCCTTGCCCGCCTTGATTTCCTGCAGCACGGCATGATTGCGCAGGCAGGTCGGCAAGGGCGTGGTCTCCGCATACTTGCCGACGAGGGATTTCATTTCGTCCAGCATCGAGGCTTCGAAATGCTCGCCGTAGGCGTTGGTGGCCATGGCCTTGAGCAGCAGGAACCAGGCGCCGACCGGGCCGTAGCCGTCCTTGAAGCGGGCGAGCACGATGCGATTCTCCATCTGGATCATCTGGGCGCCGGCGCGCAGGACGAGGCCGTAGGCCGACGCGCTGCTCCACGGTGCATACCAGGTGCGGCCCATGCCTTCGCCGACCGACCTCGGCTTGAAGATATGGGAGGCGCCGCCGGCGGCGACGATGACCGCCTTCGCGCGGAAGACGTAAAAACTGCCGTCGCGGACGTTGAAGCCGACGGCGCCGGCGACGCGGTTGGGATGCGTCGCGTCCATCAAGAGATGCGTCACCATGATGCGGTTGTGCACCTCGCTGGCGGATTTTCTCGCGGCCTCGGCGATGATCGGCTTGTAGCTCTCGCCGTGGATCATCACCTGCCATTTGCCTTCGCGCAGATAGTGGCCGGTCTCCGGGTTGGTCATGATCGGCAGGCCCCATTCCTCGAACAGGTGGACCGTGCCATCGACATGGCGGGCGATGTCGTAGATCAGGTCCTCGCGCACCAGTCCCATCAGGTCGCCGCGCGCATAGCGGACGAAGTCCTCCGGCTGGTTTTCATTCCAACGCATGCCCATGTAGCAGTTGATCGCCGACAGGCCGTGGGCGACGGCGCCGCTGCGCTCGATGTTGGCCTTTTCGACCACGGTAACCTTGAGGTTGCGCCCCCAGAAGCGCGATTCGTAGGCGGCGCCGCAGCCGCCGAAGCCGCCGCCGATGACCAGAATGTCGGTGTCGACGACGTGGGTTTTGCGGGAGGAGAACAGGCTCATGGCGTTGCTGCCTTGTTGGTACCCCTCTCCCCCGGCCCCTCTCCCTCAAGGGGAGAGGGGAGAGTCGGCAACGCCGCCACCATGAGCATCTCAGGCTCGTGCGCGAGCAGCGGCGAGTTCAGCGCAGCGGCGTCGGGCGCGGCATATTCATATGGCGGCTTGATCGAACCCCACGGCGTGGTGCGGATCGGGAAGCTGAACGCCTTCTCGCGGCCGTCGCGGTAGCGGATTTTCCACGAGATGGTGCCGCTCGCCTCTTCCCGCAACACCCGGACGCTGTGGCCCAGCGGCGCAAAGTCGGCGTAGCCGCGCACGTCGATCGCGTGCTGCGGACAGGCCTTCACGCACGAGTAGCACTCCCAGCAGAAATTGGGCTCGATGTTGTACGAGCGGCGGTAGACCGGGGCGATGTGCATGATGTCGGACGGACAGATGTCCACGCACTGTCCGCAACCGTCGCAGCGCGTCATGTATGTGAATGTGGGCATCGCTCACCTCTTGGTGCTGTCGGCGTTGGCAGGCTGGACGAACCGTCCGCCTCCTCCACCCGTTTCTGGAACGCCACCACTGGCTTGTAAAACATATGGGCAAACTTGGACCAGGGAATCGAAACAAACAGCAGCGTCGTGAAGAAGACGTAGAGGCCGGCGCATACCCGGGTCGCCATTGCGCTGCCCGCCATCGCCACCACTTCGAACAGCAGTGCGAACGTGACGCTGGCGAGCAGCGTCACGATAAAACAGGTCGGCACGCACCAGCCGCCACGGCGGATGGCCGTCATGGGTGACGTTGACCCGCAGCAGGAAGAAAAACCAGTACCCCCCGACCAGTGTCAGCAGAACGCCGATATTCCACAGGATCGGCAGGACCAGCGGCGGATGCGTGTCGGTCGGATAAACGAACACCATCACGACGCTCGTGACCAGATAGAGCACGAAGCCATAGAACATCAGGACGTGGGAAATCCTGCGTTGCGGGTTGCAGAATTCGCCGAACGTTGCGATGTCGGTAACGAGCGTCCGGGTCGCGATGGCAGCCCAATCCGCACCGCTGAGCGGCTGCTTTGCCGCAGCCCGGGTCCGCTGCCGCTCCTGCAGGAAGAAGGTGAGCTTCTTGTCGTGTAGCAGATCGAATAGCGTGCCGATCACAACCGCGAGCGCCATCAAAACGATGTAGCCCTGCAGGACCTCAGTGGACACGAAATCGGTTAGCGGGGTAAACGTATTGGCGGTGAACACAGAACCTCCCCTTGCCATCTGGCATCGCTTGAGCGCTACATCACGCCGACGATGTTTCCGCAGGACACATAAGTCTGAATCTCTGCCGCACTTTTGTGTATGTTGATCGCCACCTTGTCTTTCAGGATGGCATCAAGCGACGCTGCCAGCACGGTGACGGATCTGCCGTTCATCACGGCTTGCAGCGGCCATTTGGGTGCCTTGTCCAGGTTGTCGCATCGTCCCGGATGGATATGGGCCGGTTGGGCAACACCCGTTGGGGCATTCAAAAGTTCTATAACGACCCGCGTCGATTCTCCCTCTGAAAACAAGGTGGCCGTGCCGGTTTGACCCGAGTTGTTCTGCGCCTCGAGCTTGACCGTCACCGCGTCGTCCAGGGCCAGCGCGCTACCCGCAGGCATAGCAGCCAATAGCAGGATCATGAGCAGTCTGGGCATGGAAAACGCTCCAAAAGTCTGTGAGAACCGGTGTATAGCATCGCGCCCGCCAAAGACAATCCAGACGCCCCGCACACGCTGGCGTCCATGAAATGTTTGAATAATCCAGAGTAATTCAGTCAGGTATTGACTACATTAAGAGTCGTCTCGTAATTGTCTGGAGACTGCCATGTCGACGCTCACCCCCCATGACACCCCCCTGCTTGACCAGCTCGAAAGCGGCCCCTGGCCCAGTTTCGTCAGCGGGCTCAAGCGTCTGGCCCGGGAAAACACCATGATGGCCGACCTCATGGGCCAGCTGGAAACCTCGTACCGGACCCGCACGGGCTACTGGAAAGGCGGCACGGTCGGCGTGTTCGGCTACGGCGGCGGCATCATTCCGCGCTTCACCGAGCTGAAAGATGAAACCGGCAAGCCACTGTTTCCCGAGGCCGCCGAATTCCACACCCTGCGCGTGCAGCCGCCGGCCGGCATGCACTACACCTCCGACCACTTGCGCAAGCTGTGCGATGTGTGGGTCGACAACGGCGGATCGGGGCTGATCGCGTTCCACGGCCAGTCCGGCGACATCATGTTCCAGGGCGTCAGCAGCGCAAACGTGCAGCCGGTGTTCGACGGCCTCAACGCAATGGGCTTCGACCTCGGTGGCGCCGGTCCTGCGCTGCGCACCTCGATGTCCTGCGTCGGCTCGGCGCGCTGCGAAATGTCCTGCTTCGACGAAGCGCGCGCGTTGCGCACCGTCATCAACAACAACCTCGACGACATGCACCGCCCGTCCCTGCCCTACAAGTTCAAGTTCAAGTTTTCCGGCTGCCCCAACGACTGCGTCAACGCGATCCAGCGGTCCGACATGGCGACCATCGGCACCTGGCGCGACAACATCCGCGTCAACGAAGCGCAGGTGCAGGACTACATGAAGGTCCACGGCATGACCGACCTGGTCAATGACGTGGTCAGCAAGTGCCCAACCCAGGCGATTTCACTTGTCCCTGAAAACAAGGCGGACACAGCCAACCCGCACTTGTCGGTGGCGCGTCTGGGGGACGGCAATGCACTGTGCATCGACAACAAAAACTGCGTTCGCTGCATGCATTGCCTCAACGTGATCCCCGGCGGCCTGCTGCCCGGCAAGGACAAGGGCGTGTCGATCCTGGTCGGCGGCAAGGGCGTGCTGAAAATCGGCGCGACCCTGGGCAGCGTGATCATTCCGTTCATGAAACTGGAAACCGACGAAGACTTCGAAAAACTGAACGATCTGGCGCGCAACCTGCTCGATTTCTTCGCCGAAAACGCGCTGGATCATGAACGCACCGGCGAGATGATCGAACGCATCGGACTGGCCAACTTCCTCGAAGGCATGAACATTCCGGTCGATCCCAACATGATCAGCGCGCCACGTTCCAACCCCTATTTCCGCGGCGACGACTGGGACGAACAGGTTGCCAAATGGGTGGAGTACAAACAGCAGAAAGCAGCCTGATACAAGGAGCAAACCATGAGCCTGAAGAAGCTTTTCGCCCTCCTCACCCTTGGCCTGTTGCTGGCCGCCCCCGCCGTCAGCCTGGAGCAGGGCAAGGTGCTGATCACCTCCCCGGCAGACGGCGCCACCCTCGACGCGCTGGACGAAAACCGGCTGGCCTATGAAGTCGACCCCGGCCCGCGCGGCGATCACGCCCATCTCTACGTCGACAACAAGGCAGTGGCGATATTGCGCAAGCTCAAGGGCAGCTATCTGCTGGAAACCCTGTCCTCCGGCACGCGCAGCCTCTGCGTCAAGGTGGTGAACAAGGCCCACGTGCCCATCGGCATCGGGCAGTGCATCGAGGTCACGGTGAAATAAAGCGGAGCGGAGCAAGCCAGGGAGTTCGACAATGGGTTCGGAAAACCTCGCCTATGCCCTGACCCAGGTGGTGCACAACTTCGGCGCCGCCGCCGTGCTGGGCGGTGCGGCATTTGCCCTGTGGCCGCAATTCCGCATGGAATTCTGTCGCACGTTCGCCTGGCTGGTATTCCTTGCCTGGGGCGCGCAAATTGCCAGCGGCATGGCATTCGGTCTCACCAGTTTTTATTACTACGGCGAGACGCCCGACCTGAGCAGCATTGCCATGGCTGCCCTTGTCATCAAGGTGACCGCAGCCATCAGCGGCTTTCTGCTGGCGGGCAGCTATCTCATCCGTGGCCGCGAGTGGCCTCCCCTCAGTGTCAAGCACACCTTTCAGGGTCTGGCCGCGATGGCGGCCATCGCGCTGACGGCGGCCGCTTTCCTGCGCTGGTTTTCGTAGGCAGAAACGGGGATGGCTACGGTCTGTATTGAGACACGTCCGGTTCATGGGGCGTTCGACTGAGCCCTGAATGCAGCCAGGTTCAAGCCGGTTCGCCAGGATGTGGATCCATGACAAGGAGGCATCACATGCGCCACCCAACCCAGAATGGCCGCTCGCCACAGGCAGTTTCGCGTTATTTATTGTTGTTTTTGCTGGGCTTGGCCGGATCAGCCGCTTGCGCCCAAGCACCCGCACCAGAGCCGGCACTGACGCATGACGCCCTTGATCCCGCTCTTGAATGGGGAGCCTGTCCGCCGTTCTTGCCCAAAGGCTGCAGCATTGCCGTGCTGCATGGCGACCCGGCAAAAGACAACGTCGACGTGTTCTTCAAAGTCCCCGGGAAATCAACGGTTCCGCTCCATTGGCATGCCTCGGCAGAACGCATGCTGCTGGTGGCGGGCGAGCTTCATGTCACCTATCACGGCCAGCAATCGGCGGTTCTCCGGCCGGGGAGCTATGCGTACGGCCCCGCCAAACGGCCCCACAGCGGGTACTGCGCGAGTTCCGAACCGTGCGTCCTTTTCATCGCCTTTGAATCGCCACTCGACGCGGTTCCGGGCGAGAGCGTGGGGAAGTAAGCGGCTGCCCGACCCGTTCTTTCCCTGGCGCGGCACAGGCTGCCGAGGCGGATTCAACCCTGCGGCTCAACATGCATCGGTAACAACATGCTGGACAAGCAAGACCTTCAACCCCTGCCCTTCCATCCCGGCACGCTTCGCCACGCGGGTCCTGAGGAGCCACTGCTTGCGCGCATTTCATCCGCTGGCCATGCCTGATTGAGCACACAGCCTGCGCTCAGACCGACGCCGTTTTCCCGGCAGAATGGGCAAAATTTTCTGTCGCCAACAGCGATGCCCTTTCAAGGACAGATCCTGTTAAATTGAACTGAAAGCCGCCTCATCCAGCCGTTCGCCCAGCCTTCAAGTCATGGACTCGATTGGCGGATTCAACGCTGAAATGGCCTAACCCGAATTCGCAGGACACCCCATCCAACCCATGTCTGACCGCCTTCCCCCTTCACGTGATGCCCAGCGGCCCGGCGCCGAACAACCCGCCAGCGAATCCGCGCGGGTCGTTTGCCTGCCCGCGCGCGCGGTGCCGTCGGCAACGCTCCCGACCGGCCAGGATTTGCCGCCCGGCGCCTGGGCGCTGGACGACGCGGGCCCGCCGTTGGCCTTGCCTTTTTTTGCCACGCCGGTGCAGGCGGGGTTTCCCTCGCCGGCCGACGATCATCAGGAAGACCGGCTGGATCTCAACCGGCTGC
>Ga0123337_10006717_pt1 | contig 10908 bp, 7 predicted proteins | sample frozenSSSSmetaG_FD_89792 | JGI IMG/M metagenome (GOLD analysis project Ga0123337, IMG submission 89792) | Glacier valley bacterial and archeal communities from Borup Fiord, Nunavut, Canada, to study Microbial Dark Matter (Phase II) -... | ecosystem: Environmental > Aquatic > Freshwater > Ice >...
CCTACACAATGGGTTTATTCAACCTGTTGGTTCAATGGGATGGCCTCGTCATTGACGATGACGGCTTTGTCCCCCTCACCATCGCTGAGTTTTCACTCTAGAGAACCGCACCATTGGTTATTACGGTCTGTTCCACCTTCACCATTCGACAAACCAGATCGTAACAGCGCGGCGGCTTCGGCCCCGCGCTCCCTTCAACTTGTTTCAATTCAACTCGACCGGATGCACGCGCCCATTGCTCAAATCGGTCATGGCGGCGGCAAACGCTACATACTCATCGACTGGAATTGTCAAATAGACTGTGATTTCGCCCGCAAATTCTTCCGCGTCGATAACAGCATTGTGCACCGCCGCAAGCAGCTTCACACGCTCGTACAGCGGATAGGCGAAGGTCAGACCGATTTGTTTGAGCGCGATTTTCTGGCGAACCGGGAGCGCGGCGAGTGCCTCACGCGCGGCGTCCCCGAAGGCGCGCACGAGGCCGCCCGTACCAAGTTTGATCCCGCCGAAGTAGCGCGTGACGGTGATCACCACGTCGCCTAAATCCGCGCCCTTGATTACCGCAAGAACAGGCGGTCCGGCGGTCCCGGTGGGTTCGCCGCCATCGCTAACGCCTTCGGTGATGCTCGCGCCGTAGCCAATTTTGAAGGCGTATATATGGGAAGAGGCATCGGGGAATTCGGCGCGCACGCTCGCAATGAACTCGCGTGCCGCCGGGACAGTTTCCGCAAATGTAATCGTCGCGATGAAGCGCGATTTGTTCACTTCGGTCTCGACACGTGCCGTTGCTGCGGGGATCGGATAGCGCGTATTCACCCGAAGATTGCGTCGATTGGCGCGCTTCGGAAGAAGGCTCGATAGGCGCGCACTTCCGCGAAAGCACGCGAGAGCGCACGCAGGGCAGGTTCCTCTTCTAAAATATAGCTGGGTGGTGGTTTGCTCGGCGCGCTGAACTGGATGATCCCATCGTCGCCAAAGCGCGGGGCGTCCATAAACCGATTGAGTACCAGATCATTGATTGCAGCGCGCAAAAATCTTTCAGGCAGCCCCAGCCGTCCACATAAATCGCGAATGCTGATTTGGCCTTCGCGTTGATTTACCACTGCCATGATCACGCCGGAAAGGAGAACGAGCATTGCGCTGATACCTGCCTGGCGTGGCGGCTCCATTCCAATCAGCAAGATGACTTTCGCTTGCGTTCTATCTAGCGCAGCGGCGAGGTGCGCGGCAGAATGCGGCGCGGTATAAATCAGAAGCGGCGCAGCGGAATTGGCCGTGAGTTCATGCAGCAGCACACCCACACTTTCCGACCTGGGCAGCCCCTCCGACCAGATTTGCAGATTCGGGTATTCGGCTTTGGCCTGAGCAAGCGCGGCGGCGGGGTCCAGCGCGCGCAAATCGATGATTTGGCGCTCCGGCTCTGCGGAAAGCTGTTCGGTCGGCGCGACCTGCCGCAGCGCAATCAGCGTCATGACGACCTGTCGCTCTTCGCCCTTCAACCCAACCGTATACGCGATCTCGACATACCCGGTGGGCGGCTCGCTTTCGCCGCTGTTCCACCAATACAGGAAATGCGGATCGCCGTCGCGGTCCAGCAGCGTGATCAGACGATGATCGTGCGCCCGATCCAGAAATTCCGAACGGTGGAAAAGCAGCCCGCGCGCGTGGAACACCGGAGCCGGGTTGCTCTCGCCGAAGGGCGCGAAGCGATTCAGTGCTTCGGCAAATTCGGGCGTGGCATCCGGCAGCGGTAAATCACCGTCGAGCAGCAGCGGCGCTTCGGCCTGCTGAACGCGCGGTATCGCACGGTCGAGCGCGTCACGGAACGCCGCGATACTCGCGACCGGCAGCGCCAGCCCCGCTGCGCCCGCATGACCGCCCCAGGTTGTGAGCAGGCTTCCGGCTTTGTTGAGCGCGGCCAGCAGGTCGATACCCGCCGCTGAACGCGCCGAGCCGCGCGCCCGGTTTGGCTCCGCGCTGCTGCTGTTCAGTAGGATCGCGGGCTTGCCATAGCGTTCCGCGAGCCGACCCGCCACCGGACCCAAGACGCCGCTGTGCCACACCGGGTCATAGAGCACGAGCGCCGCGTGGTTCGCCCAATCGTCGTGTTCACGCAGTAGCGCCTCCGCGCTCGCCTGCACTTCGAGTTGCAAAGCGCGACGGCGCAGGTTGAGCGAGTCAAGTTGCTGCGCGAGCAGGGTTGCATTTTTGCGGTCGCTCGCGGTGAGCAGCCGCACGGAAGTGAACGCACTGCCGAGCCGCCCGGCAGCATTCAGGCGCGGCGCAATCTGGAAAGCGATCTCTTCCGCAGTGAGCGCCGTCCGTTTGAGGTTGGCGCTCTCGCATAGGGCGCGCACGCCGAGCCGCTCCGAACTGCGCAGCGCGACGAGTCCACGTTGCAACAGGTAGCGCGTATCGCCCGTCAGTGGCGCGAGGTCCGCGACAATGCCGAGCGCGACCAGATCGAGCAGCGCATCAGAGGCCGCCGCAGGCTTGCCGAGCGCGGCATACAACGCCCGTACCAGCATGTACGCGACACCGACACCGGGCAGCCCTGCGAGCGGATGATCCGGCGGCAGACGGTGCGGATTGATGACGGCATCTGCATCTGGCAGGCGGCCTTCCGGCGTGTGGTGGTCGGTGATGATCGTCGGCACGCCGCGCGCCTTCGCGAAGTCCATCGCCGCGAACGCCGTGATCCCGGTGTCGCAGGTCAGCAGCAGCGCGGGATCGTCGGCATTTAACCGCGCTTCCAGCATATCCACGCCGACGCCGTGCGAATCGGCTACGCGGTCGGGGATGTGTGCGCGAACTTCCGTGAGCGGGGAGAGCGCATCGAGCAGGAGCGCGGTCGCGGTCTGGCCGTCGGCATCGAAATCACCCCAGATCAGGATGCGCCCATGTGCCGCGATGGTCTGTTGCAGCAACGCGACCGCGCGCGGCACGTCCGGGAGCGCTTCCGGCGCGGCGGGCGTATACGCTTCCATATCGAGGAACGCGCGCGCTGCCGCCGGGGTCGCGCAGCCGCGCCGCACCAGCAAATCTGCGAGCAGCGGGAAGCCACCGACCAGCTTCAGCAAATCCGGCTGGAGTGAGTCGGGGTCGAATTCGGCCATGCGCCATACTGCCATCCGCTACAGCTCCGCCTCTTCAATCCATGCCGCGCCGCCTGTGCGCAGCGTTTCCGGTTCGACTTCGCTCACGGAGGCAGTTGCTACGCTGCGCTTGCAGAGCGTCCGATAGTTGCAGCGCGTACACTGGCGCAGGTCGTCGGTGAGCGGCCAGATACGCGCATCGCGGTGGAAGAGGTCCACGCGGTCGATTAGCCGCGCAAGTTGCAGGTGCAGGCGGTCGTAAGCATCGTCATCGGTCAGGCGAATTCGCACAGGCTGGTCGGGGGCTTCTGCGAACCAGTAGAGCAGCGTAAGCGCAGCGGCAGGGATCGGACCGCCATACAGCCGCCGCAAAGCATCCCGCGCGACCGTCAGATAAACCGCCGTTTGCAGCCGCGCTTGCAAAACCGCCGCTTCAACTGGATAGCCCGTCTTCCAATCGCAGATCACGATCTCGCGCCCCGGATCGACCGTCACGAGGTCGAAGCGCGCCATCAGCCGCTTACCCGCGAGCGCAATGCTGTAGGTCGCTTCCGGCCTGCGGATCGCAGTCGGCAGGTGCAGCGCGGGGAGTGCGCTTTGAAACGCCGCGAACCACGCCGCGACCTTCGGATCAGCAGGCGCGGGCGCTGGAATATCCAGTATATGGCGCTGTACGAGGCGGTGAAACATCTCACCGCGCCGCGCCGCCGCGTCCACTTCATCCAGCGGTTCGAGGCGCGGCGCAGGCCACGGTTGGCGCTCGATGTGGCGCAGTTGGAAGCGCCGCGCGCAGTCCTCGAAGTCATTCAGATTGGCCTGATTGAAATGGAATTCGGGCGGGTACTTTTCAGCAATGCGCGCTTGATTAAGCACGTTCGGCTTCCTTCGCGGCGTCTTGTTTATACAGTGCGTAGAGCGCGTTGAGCGGCGTCGAAGCGCGGTTGCGCCCATAACGCCCCATGTTCCAGATCAGGATCAAGTCGCGCCGCGCCCGCGTGAGCGCCACGTAGAGCAGCCGCAGCCGTTCCTCCGCAAAGGCTTCGCGCATCGCGAGCGTGGCCGCGCCGACTTCATAGCCGCGGATGCGCAACGCCGCCTCAAGCTGCGCCAGCGCTTCGGCCTTGAGGTTCAGCCTGCCCCGGAAGAGCGGCTTCTCATCCAGATACATATCGTCCTCTTCGAGCGACGGAACGCTGTAATTGCTCAACCCGGTCACGTACACGCGGTCCCATTCCAGCCCCTTCGCCTGGTGCATCGTCGCGACTGTGACACGCCCCGCCGTCGGCTGGTAGCCCGCGTCGGCGCTCTCCATGCCGAACATGCGGCGCTCGCCCGTGCGCAGGCGATCCAATTCCGCTGCGAATTGCGGCAATCGGAAATCCGGGTACTGTCCGGCGGTGCGACGCAGCAACCCCGCAAATTTATAACCGAGCGCGAGATCGGCGGGGTCGGTGAACAAATCCTGATTGATCAGCAGCACCAGTTGATCGACGGGCAGCACGAGCGCGTGCATCCAGCGTCGCACATGCTCTGCAAAAGCGAGCAGATCGCTGGCAAGTTCGGCGTCGTCCGCTTCCATTTCGCCGAAGCGCTCCGCGTGCTGTTCTCCGGTCGCGAGGTCGGCCAGCTCCGGCCAGAGGAAGCCTTCCACCTGCTCGAAGCTGTTGATCAACTTCGCCGCGTCGTGCTTGCGCTTGTTGCCGAGTTCGCCCGGCTCCTCACCATGGCCGAGGTGCAGCGGCCACCAGACCGCACGGTAGACCTCCTCCAAGCGGATCGCCTTCGCGTTCGGGTTCAGCTTCAATGGGCGCGCGAGGAAGGCGAGGACGCTATGCAACTGCGTAAGCGCGGCGCGCGTGACAGTCGTGCTGCTGAGGAGTTCCTCATAGGGTAATTCCGCTGCATTGAGCGCCTCGACATAGCGCACGCCGCGCTCGTTTTCCGGGACGAGGATCGCGACCGTGCTTTCCGGGTGGTCGGGCAGCCATGCCTTGAGTGAGGTCACGACCCTGGCGATTTCGCCGTCGGAGGTGATCGCGTTCTGCTTGCCGGGCTGGTAGATAATCTCGATAGTCGCCTCGCCTGGGTTCTGCTGCGGATCACCCTTCGCAACGGGCTGGATTTCCTGATAGAGCAGCGCGTCACGGAGCGCTTCCGCTGGATGATCATTCGTCACCCACGCCGCAAAATCATTCGCGAGCGTGAAAATCGCGGGCGCGGACCGCCCGGCCTGTGAAAGCGTGTGCGCCGCGACTTCCGGCTGCCGCATGAAATTCTTGAGGAAGGTCGGGTCGGCGGTAGTGAAGGTGGTGTTGATTGCCTGATTGGGGTCGCCGACGCGCACCCAGTTCTTGCCACCGCTGAGTAGCCGCAGCATGTGTTCTTGCAGCGCGGAGCTATCCTGCGCCTCGTCTTCCAAGATGAACGGCCAGCGCTTTTGCAGCCGCTTGAGGAAGGCCGGGTCTGCTTCGAGGGCGGTAATCGCGCGGCGTGATAAATCCGCGAAATCGACCGCGCCGCGACTTTCCAGCGCGCGTTGGTAACGCTCGTAAATATCGGAGGCCATGCGCGCCAGCGGTAAATCAAACCCCGCATCGTCGAGTGCCGCACGCAACCCGGCGGGGTCCAGCGCACGGTCCTTCGCACGGTCGATGAAGACGCGGAACACATCGGAGAAATAGCGCTGCACTTCCGTTTCTGGTGTCGGTCGCCCGGATTCACTGCGCGCCCATTTGCGGCGCTCGTTCATCGCGTTCGGGTCGGTATAGGCGGCCAGCACATCCGCCTCATTATCCGCCCACCAGCGCAGGAAGACTTCCTCGCGCAGCCGTCCCGCCTCGCGATCATCGACGACCGCAAAATCGCTGGCAAGGCCAACCAGCGCCGGACGTTCGCGCAAAATATCACTGGCGAGGCCGTGCAGCGTTCGCACGCGGAAGCCGGGGCTGGCGATCAGGATGCGTTTTGCTTCGAGGAGCGCGTGCAGGCGGCTCTTGAAGTTGTTCGCGGCGGCGTTGGTATAGGTCACGATCAGGACTTCGGCGGGTATTTTGCGCCTGCCGAGCCGCTTGATCAGGTTCGTCGCGAGCGCCGCCAATACGTAGGTCTTGCCCGCGCCCGGCACAGCGGAGATGGCGAGCAGGCCGCCCGTATATTTCAGAATTTCAGTTTGCTGCGGACGGGGGGTGGCTTTTTTGCTCATTCTTCAGGTTCCGGCATCAATATATTCTGGAAGACAGAGAGCATCGGGCCGTTTTGCAGGAAGCCCTCTTCGTTCAGGTCCGCGATGCCGAGATAGATATGCTCCCGGCAGCGGCGCACCAATCCGCTGATTATAGAATACAGGCGGCGTTCCGCTTCTTCCGTTTCCAGCGTATCGGTCCAGGTCAGGTTTGCGTTTTCGGCACGCAGGACATATGGGTGCGTCAGGGGCTGCTCGATCCGTTCATACCACGCCGCCGAACCAATATCCAGCCAGATTTGGTATTTCACAAAGCGATTGCGCATCAGGAACGTGAACGCGGGCGCGATAAACACCGCGTCGGCCTCTTCATCCTGCCAGGGTGGAGTATACACCGTCGCGAGCAAGCCTTGCTCCGTCAGCGCAAAGTAATCGCGCCGTGCCTGCAACATGGCATCCGCGCCACTCGCATCCGCATAGAGCGCCAGCCGGAACGCCCGTGCCGAGTCGATGATCTGTGCCGCGACCCGCCCCGCATCCAGAGCTTGATAGAAGCCGAAGCCTGCCGCGCTCAGGACATCACCGAAAAGTTCCTGTAGAAAGTGATCGAGCGGCTGCGCGGGGTCGGCGTGCTGTTCCAGCCAGCTTTGCAGCCTATTGTACGGTTCGCGGAAGCGATAGGAGATGCGCCCGCGCTCCTCTTCGCGCATGTCGTCGAAGCTGCGCAGCCGCCGCGCTTCGCGGTCCATCCCGGCCACCGCGAGTAACCGCGCGCGCAGCGGGTCCATCTCCGCGAGCGCAACGTAGAGCGCGTCCGCGAGGTCGTGCGGCTGCACGAGGTCTCCAATCGCGAGTCTGGCGAAGGTAAGCAGCGCGCGTGCGGCGGGTTCGGTGCGCAGTGGGCGCGATGGCCGATAGGAGAAAGTCCGCACGCCCGCCGCGTCGAGCCGATAGGTGAGCGCAAAGCGCAGTGAGTCGTTCAGGTAGGGCGCGACGATGGCGATCTCGCCCGGTTTTGCGCCCTGCTCCCGCACCAGCGTGATCACTTGCTCGGTTGCCCATTCCAGCATTTCGGGATAGTAGCCGCGTATCGCATAGCTGAATGCGCCGCGCACAATCTCCATGTCCGGGGCTTCTGGCGCACTCGCGAAATCACCGCTCAAACGTCGTTCGAGGTCCCCGGCAAGCGCCGCGAGCGCAGGCGACATCGCTTTCGATTCGGTGAATGTCCGGGTCGTGCTGCACAGCGTCCGCAGGCGATAGGCGCTCTCCGGCTCCGCGCCGAGGAAGTAGCGATAGCCGCCCGCATCGTCATAGAGGATCAGCGCGTCCTCCATGCGCGGCAGCAGCGCCGCCAAAAAGCGGTGTACGCCCGCGTTCATCTCCTCGACGTTATCCGCAATCAGGTAGCGGAAACGCTCTGTCAGGCGCTCGAAATAGGCTGCATTGGGGAGCAGATAGCGCAGCCAGGTATCGAGCAGCAGCGAATAATCGACCAGATTGTTATCGAGGCAATGCTGCCGAAAGCGCAGCGCGAGGTCACGGCTGGCATGGTAGGCGGGTGGGCGTCCGGTCGGGGATTCGCCCCACGCGCGGACCAGTCGCGCGGCCACCTCATCGACCGAAACACTCAATATGGCGGCGCGGTTCAGGTTGTCGAAGGTTTGCGAGATGACGCGGCCATCCGCGATACTCACGCTCGCGAAGTCGCCGCGCGCAATGGCGACCCGCGCGAGCGCCGCCATGTGATATTGTGCCGTTTCGATGGTGAGCAGCGTCGGCTCGCTATCCGGGTTGGCGAAGCCAGCACTTGCGGCAACCAGCGGCCAATAGGTGATCAGGTCTGCCGAAGCCAGCGCCGCGAAGGTCAGCACGCCGACCGCGCCAGATGCGCCCGCGCTGCGCGCCGCCTCGCGGTAGGGTCTGCCCGTCAAGCGCTGTGGCGTCAGGACGAGGATTGCTTCCGGTGCGATGCCATTAGCCAGCCAATCACGGAGTTGGGCGGTGGCGGCGGTTGTTTTACCTGTCCCAGCGGGACCTTCCAGAAATGTTGACATTGCGCGTGAATCCGCTTGATTCGTGGGGGGTTATTATACCACAAAATCTAGAACAAAAATACTAATTCCTACTCAGATTATGCTTTGCATAGTATAGTTAAAATAGGCGTCACGCAGTTGAACGCGATTGAGGCTCACGGAGGGCAAGAATGCCGTCCCTACAAAACGCGCGGTCTGGGTAGGGACGCCATTCTTGGCGTCCGGTTTGCGCAACTGCGTAACGTCTAGTTAAAATATATTTCACGGAGAAGCAACAATGACAACTTTTGCCTCTTATGCGCGGGTGGATGCTGAGGGACGGCTGCATCTGAACGATGATCTGCATCTAATGGAGGGTGAAGAAGTTATGGTGACAATCGAGCGTGTCACGCCAGAGCAGCTTGCGAAAGAAGATGAAATTTGGGATGAACTCTTCGCTCGTGCGCCTGAAGTGCTGGAGCGTCTGGTTGCAGAAGCAATGGATGATATTGCGAATGGAAGAGCAACCGACTGCGAACCAGATGATGAGACTTCATGAAGTCGAAAACAACGCCTCGTTTTTGGGCGAGATTCAATCAATTACCACATCATATTCAGCGACAAGGTTATCTTGCCTACGATCAATTCAAAAAAGACCCCTATATTTCGGCTTTACACTTCAAGCGATTGAAAGCGTCGAGCTTATATTCCGTGCGAATCAATGATGACTATCGCGCGTTAGGTGTACGTGATGGTAACACGATAACTTGGTTATGGATCGGTACACACGCAGAGTATGAAAAGCTGATTTCTAAATAGATACTTTGTGTGATCTTTCACGCTGTTGCCCATTTTTCAAAAACAAAGCATAGTAGGTCACGTCAACGCAAGAGTGAGGTGAGCCATGCCTGAAGCCAGCCGCGTTCATCATGCCGACGAGCCAGCAAAAGCAACCTTCGAGCGAGCGTCGCAACAGCAAAACTCCGCGACCGCTGGTTTCAATTCAACGTGGCTGGCTGCGCAGCCGATAGGTTCCGTGCCACAACACTCCAACGCGCGCGCGATGCGGCAATCGAACATTCTGCAAACGCAGCGCCATCACGGGAACGCTTACGTTTCGCGGATGCTTGCAGCGGGCAAAGTACAGCGCTGCGGCGCAAACTGCGCATGTGATGATTGCAAGGCGAAAAGCGAGCAACAATCGACTGTTGCCGCTCCTGCGCCGATTGCGCTATCCACCGAAAGCGTGGCCGTCGCGCGCTCACACGAGGGCGACGATGTGCAACGTACACCCAATGGACAAGTTCAGCGCGAGACGCGCACGCTCCCGCCGGAGATGCGGACCTTCTGGCAGCGCTGGGGTGCGCAAATCCAGCTTGCAAAGCGCATGTTTGCCGAACAACGTTATGGTTGCTGGTGCGGACCCGGCAACGTCTGCGAGGATGTGCAGGACGACATCGACGCCACGTGCAAACGCCACGATGAGGATTATGGGCGCGTCGGTGTGACTTCGGCCAGCCCGCCGCCCGCCGGAGAAGCAAGTATGTGGAGCATCGAAGGCTTCAAACGCACGATGAGCGCGGATGCGCGGCTGGTCGCGGGCGTGATCGCTACCGATTACGACTTGCATTTCTACGGACCTTCTGCGGCGCTTTTCAAGGCAGGCGTGAAAATCCTCTTCGGCGGGCGTGCTGCGATTGGCGCGGTACTGACGGCGGCGGACTGGATCGCGAGCATCCCGGCTGAATGGTTGATGATGGATTTGACCTCCGACGAAATGATGCTGCTCATGGCTTCTAATGATACAGCAGCTCCGGAAGGCAGCCCCGCAACCGCTATCGCATAGTTTGTTAAGGTGCACAGGGGTCCAGCTCTGGACCCTACTGGAACTCTCCATTTTCAAGTAAAAAATTGTTTTATTTTTAGCAAATTTTTCGCACTTTATCGAAGACCGCCGTAAAACTCCTTGCTTCAGCAATGGGGATATAAGGCGGTTGCGCGCAGCGCAAGAGACAAATTCAAGGTACAATGCAGTCTGTGACAAACACGCTCCAGGTGCGCAAGAATTACAAGTTTCGTTTGTACAGATGCGACAAAAAAGATCGCCATCTGCGCGAGAAACTGTTTGTCGCTTCGCTGATCTGGAATCACTTCATCGCGCTGCAAAAGCGCTACTACCGATTGACGGGCAAGTACATCGACCTGCATCGGATGAATAAGCATGTGCTGAAACTGCGCCGGAGGGTATGCTTCGCCCGCTGGAAGCACCTGCACTCGCAGAGTTGTCAGGATGTATGCAGGCGCATCGACGCGGGGTATCAGCGCTTCTTCGACAAACTGGCCGCGCATCCCCCAAAGTTCAGGAAGGCGAAGAAGTACCGCTCGTTCACCTTCCCGCAGTCGGGTTACAAGGTCGAGGGCAACACCATCATCATCGATGGTCGGAAGTACAGGTTTGTCAAGCATCGTGAGATCGGCGGGCAGGTCAAGACGCTGACCGTCAAGCGCGATGCGGTGGGCAGATTGTGGCTCGTGTTCAGCGTGGTCGAGAACATAGCAGTGAGCGAAACCAGCACGGGTCAAAGCGGCGGTTTCGACTTCGGGCTAAAGACGTTCC
>Ga0123337_10006718_pt1 | contig 10907 bp, 10 predicted proteins | sample frozenSSSSmetaG_FD_89792 | JGI IMG/M metagenome (GOLD analysis project Ga0123337, IMG submission 89792) | Glacier valley bacterial and archeal communities from Borup Fiord, Nunavut, Canada, to study Microbial Dark Matter (Phase II) -... | ecosystem: Environmental > Aquatic > Freshwater > Ice >...
CATCTGGGGCGTGCTGACATTCCCACCGGGACCGGCGTTCAACCGCTTGCTCGCACTCGGCGGAGTGCAGTTGATCCTCTTCGCCGCCGCCTTTCATTTTGCTGCCGTGATGGCCCCTTGAAACTAAAATCCGAATGACACTCATCGACCAAAAACCGCTGATCTCACGCTACCGACTCAGGGCGCGTGGATTCATGAATGCCATCTCAAACCGTCGCGACTTCGAGGGCGCGCTCATTCAGATCGACGGCGGCTACGGCTGCATCCACCCGTGGCCGGAGCTGGGCGACCCCACGCTCGAAAAATGCCTCGCCGATCTAGCAGGCCCGCGCCGCTGGCCGATCGTGCGCCGCGCGATCCGCTGTGCCGAATACGATTTGGCAGCCCGCAATTACGACGGTTCGTTGTTCGAGGAAATGGAAGTGCCCGCGAGCCACGCCACGCTGGCCAAGGGTGACGCCGCGGATGTGGCTGCGGCGGTGGAAGCAGGATTCACCACGGTAAAACTCAAGGCCGGACGCGATCCGGTCGCCGAGGGCAAATTCCTTGAAGCGATGGCTGCGGAATATCCGACATTGACCTGGAGGCTGGATTTCAACGAATCGCTCACGCAAGAGAAGGTCACGGAATTCCTTCTGGCGCTCACTGACAAGACCCGGGCCGCGATCGATTTCGTCGAGGATCCCTGTCCATTTTCCGAAAGCGGCTGGGCCGAACTCCACCGGAAGACCCGGCTGAAACTCGCGGTAGACCGCGAGGCCACCCCGATGTCCGCCGCCGCGCAGGTGATGGTGATCAAGCCTGCGGTCGACGAACCATTCCTGCTAGGCGAGGCGGCGATCAGCCACAACCAGCGCGTCGTCCTCACCAGCTACATGGACCACCCGGTCGGGCAGGCGTTCGCAGCGTGGGAAGCGGCGCGGCTCGAGGTCCAATTCCCCGGCTTGGTCGGAATGTGCGGCTTGCAAACGCATCATCTTTTTGAGTCTAACGAATTCACCGAAGCCCTGGGTCCCTGGTCGCCGGAATTCAAAGTGCCGGACGGCCTCGGCCTCGGCTTCGATGACTTGCTCGCTGCCCAGCCATGGACGCGCCTCTACTAACCAGTTCAGGGTTCTGGAACGACCTCACGCCGCCGCTTGCGGAGGTCCCCGAGTTGGCGGGTCACGTGCTTTTTGAAACGTCAGGAAGCTCCGGCGAGCCGAAGTGGGTCGCGCTGTCGAAGGGCGCCATTCTCGCCTCGGCCGCGGCAGTGAACCGCCATTTGTGCGTAACGCCGGAGTCCTCTTGGGGCCTGGTTTTGCCGCTGAATCATGTCGGAGGATTCGGCGTGGCCGCGCGGGCCTACGAGGCGGGCTGCCGCCTACGGCAGTTCGACCCGCGCTGGGAACCGGCAGCATTTTGTGAGTGGCTGACGCGAAACAAGGTCACACACACCTCGCTGGTCCCGACGCAAGTGCATGACCTGGTGAAAAGCTGCCTCGCCGCTCCCGGCACACTAACAGCCGTAGTTGTCGGCGGTGGCCATCTGAATCCGGAAACCGGACAAGCGGCCCGGGATCTAGGCTGGCCGGTGCTGGCAAGCTATGGAATGACCGAAGCTGCCTCGCAGATCGCCACGCAGGGGCTCGATAAACTGCAGGCCCCCTATCAATCCGTGCCGCTTCCACTGCTGCCTATCTGGCAGGCGCGGGTGTCTCCTGAGGGTCTCCTTTGTATTTCCGGCCCGGCATTGTTTTCCGGCTATGTCTCGCACGGAGTTTTCACTGCGCGTGGCACGGAGTGGCACACCACGTCTGACCAAGCGCTTCTCGAAAACGGCGGAATCACCCCCCTTGGCCGGGCCGATACGCTGGTCAAAATTCTGGGAGAACTCGTCAATCCCGAGGCCGTCGAGCGGGAATTGATTTCCCTGTCCCGAGGAGCACTTGCGCCCGGAACATTCGCCGTCATCGCGATTCCCGATGCAAGGGCTGGCCATGCCTTGATTCCGATCTTCGAAGCAACTGTGAATCCTTCTGCCGTCGAGGCGGCATGTTCACTCTATCAGAATTGTGCCCCGGGCTTCCGGAGATTGCAACTCCCTGTCGTGATGGAGACACTTCCCCGCACCGAGCTGGGCAAGCTTCGGAAGGGAGAACTCACCGCTATTTATCTCAAGAAGATAACCGGGTAATCACAGCGCACCCCGCTCGGCACGCTTGAGAAGGATTTTGTAGCGCTTTTCCAGCATCAATGCGCGCTCCTCGTCGCCAGCGGCCCGGTAGTATTCGCAAATCATTTGGTAAATCGACGCTTCCGTATTTGCGCGGAACCAGTCGGCAGCCCCGGTATCGACGACGCGCATGAAGGCCAGCTCGATGTCCCGGGCGGCCTTGTGCGCCAGCTCCGGATCATCCTTGAGATAGCCAAAATAGTCCGCAGCCATCATCTTGAATCCAGTGATGCTGCCGCCATATTTCCGTAAGGCGCTGTCATAGAGGTGGCTGATGTCCTTCATTGCGGTCGGCTCGCCCCGCTTGTGAATCAACTCGGCTTCGCGCTTGAGTGACTCGGCGATGAGGTCCTTTTGCTCGCCGGAATTCCGCTCGATCCGCCGCCGCTCACGACCTAACATCCTGGAGGCGTCGCCTTTGTCGCCGTAGGGAAATATGTATTCACTTTCCGCGGTTGCGGCCAGCAGCGCCATCCGCGGGTTATCCTTGAATTCTTGCCGCATCGCTTTGGCGAACGATTTCCACTCCTCCAAATTACTTGGCTCGGCGGGATCACCCGTGATTTTCATTTCTTTTTGCAAGACGGCATACCAGGCCAACCAGGTTTCGGTGAAGGAGGGTCCGAGATGGTTCGCCAGTCGAACAGTCTCAGCCTGTTGATCGCTAACGCCCGTCGCCGCAAAGTAGTCGGCCAGCAAGAGGTGACGCATCACCGCCAGAGTCGTCAACGAACTCTGGTGGGCGCGATCCCCCCAGAGTTGGACCTCCTGCTCGGTAATTGATGCTCCCGTCTGCGGATTTTCCGTCTGCCCCTTGGATACCCCGCCAATTCGCCCGACGCTGGTGGTCCATTCATCGGCCTGGTTTTTCAAGCCGACCCAAGCGTGGCCACCGAGGTCGGTTTCTCCACCGAAGATCATCGCGGGAATCCCTTGGGCTCGCGCGGTGTTGGCGCAGAAATAGGATTGGTCGCCACAAATACCACCTTCCTTGAGGATCTCCGCGAACGAGTATTCCTTGTAGGGATTGATCCCTTTCACCGCCCGCTCCATCAGATACTCGATCATGCCATAAGCATTGCCCCAGTGATTGCGGCTTAAATGCATCTTGTCGAGCGACCACTCTAACTCAGATGTGGCAACCGGCGCACAAACGACCCAGACAAGATCGCGGGCCTTACTATGGTGCACGGGTGCCGCCAACTTCCCTTTTTCGTTCTTCTCCATGAACCACAGATAGCGCTTCAAGGGTTCCACGGTTGTCTGTCCGGCAGACGCTCCCGCAACGGGATTGGGGATCACCACTTCCCGGTCGAAGACCACCGCACACGCCAATGCCAGCGAGAAATATTTTTCCATTCTTCCTGAGGTGTTAGGCCAGGCGTCGATGAGGAATTTCAACACCTTCCCGCCGTCGTCCTCCGGCTTGATCGTCAGCAGGAACTCTTCCATCGCCCCGCTGTGATTGCAGAGCCAAGTCAGCATTTCACCCGAATAGCTGTCAGTCACTTGGGCGGAGATTTCCGCTTCTGACAAGCGCCCGAGCAGATGCCAGCGCAGGAATGCCTGATAGAGTGCCGGCTCCTTCCAAACCGCGTCGAATCGATTCAGTCCCTGTCCTTTCCCCAGTTTTGCCAGCCCGACATCGATGGATTTCGCGAGAAGTCCCCGGTAAGCATTCCAGGCCTTGCCATCGATTGCCCGTTTGAAAAGCTCCCTATCGCGCTGAATAGCCACCTCCCGCTGTGAATCCAGACCGGTGAGAGTAAGAATGCCCTCCCCGCCTAGCAGTTCGGCCTCGCTCACGTTTGGAGCGGTGGTTTCCCGGGGCTTCAATGACTCAGTCGGAACCATTGGCGGGGGTTCGGACTCCGCCTTGGCGATTTCCGGAATAGCCTGCACTTCCGCCTTTGGGGTATCAGTCGGCTGCGCTTGAATAACAGTCTTCTCGGTCACCCTGTGAAGTGCGGTGACTGACGCTTTTACCGCCGGCCTCGAGAACTCCAGATAGAAAAAAATCGCAGCGATGGCGAATGCTCCTATCACCAATGACTGCCATTGCGCGGCCTTGTCGTTTCTGATCCCGTCTTCACGTTCCCGATCCTGGCGCGGAGTCGCCATAACCGTGTCCGGGCGCGTTGCCGGAGGCTCCGCCTTCTTGATGGGATTCGGCTCGCGCTTCATGGTGACGGGGGTGAAAAAAATCAACCGTGGACAGAAAGATCCTTCGTGACAACGGCGAAACGGGTGTAATTTGAGCTGCCTGACATTTGAATTTACGGCCCAAACGTAAGAGCTATTTCATTCCACGGAAATTCAAATTTGAGGGTTGTCATCCCGCCACAGATGAGGATAGTAAGTGTATCTTGATTAATTGGATTAAAGATTCGTTGTCACGATTTGGCACTGCGTATGCTCGGGGCGGGCAGGCATTACGCACCTTATCACCCGTCAAAACCCCCAGCATCCCCACCCATACCGATGATTCATCGCACCGAGGAAGGTCAGTCCGCATTGTTTGAAGAAATTCCAGAATCCGGAGGCGCCACCCGAAAGAAGCGAGCGGGCAGCGACTCCCCACAGGCTGCTGATTTAGGCCTTACGGCCCCCTCGCAGCTCGCGAAAAACTATGTGCTCGACACCAATGTCCTGCTGCACGACCCCGCGGCCCTCGAGCGATTCAAGGAAAACCACCTCTGCATCCTCGTGGATGTGCTTTCCGAACTCGACAAGTTCAAGTCCGAGCAAACCGAGCGCGGTGCGAATGCCCGCCGGGTCCATCGCCGGCTGACAGAGATGTTTTCCTGTGCGGACAAAGTCACCCAAGGCGTCGCCACGGAGGGTGGCGGCACCGTGCGACTCGTCATTTACGATCCCGCAAGCTGCCCGAAGAACTCCGAGTTGCTCACCCGCTTCCACCGGGTGTTCCCGGATCGGGAACGCGTCGATCATCGGATCCTCGCAGCCTGTCTGCTGCTCATGCAGCACAACACGGCACCCGTCGTCCTCGTCACCAAGGACATCAACATGCAGCTCAAGGCCCGCGCTGTCGGCATCGACTGCCAGGACTACCTCAATGACAAGGTCGACGCACGTGAAGTTTCGAACTACGAGGTCCGCCGTGTTGAAGTTGACCCGAGCGAACTCCACCGTTTTGCAAGCTCTGGCGAGCTACCCATTTCCGAAGATCGGATCCAAGGCGTCGCCATCAATGAATACGTGCTGCTAGGTGCGGGTGAAAAACAAACCATCCCAGCCCGCCTCGCCCCGGACGGGCGCTTCGTACGCCTCAATATCCCCGAGGTCTTGAAAATTCCCGATGGCCAATCGCTCAAACCGCTCAACCTCGGCCAACGCTGCCTCGTCGACGCATTGCTCAATCCGGACATTTCCCTCGTGACCTGTTATGGCCACGCCGGCACCGGCAAGACCTTGGTCGCCGTCGCCGCGGGGCTGCATGAAATGTTCAACCGCAAATACAACGGCATCACTGTTAGCCGTCCGGTCGTCGCGATGGGCGACCAACTCGGCTTCCTGCCCGGATCGCTCGATGAGAAAATGCGCCCTTGGCTCCAACCGATCCATGACGCGCTCGATCTCCTCATGCGCCCCACCACGCCGCTCGGCCCACGCCGCAAACAACAGCCGAAGTCGGGTGGTGCCGCTCCCGCTGCGGTGAAGAAGCCATATGAACTCCTGATGGAGCAAGGCATCTTGGAAATCGAAGCACTCTGCTACATCCGCGGCCGCTCGATCCCCAACCGCTTTTTCATCCTCGACGAGGCCCAACAACTTACGCCGCAGGAAGCGAAAACCATCGTCACCCGGATGTCCCGAGACTCCAAGCTCGTCCTCGTTGGTGATCCCGCGCAGATCGACAACCCCTACGTCGACAGCCGCAGCAATGGCCTCGTCTACACCCGGAACCGCCTGAAAGGTCAACCTTTCGTCGCCCACGTCGCCCTTAACCGCGGTGAGCGCTCCGAATTGGCCGAAGCCGGCGCCCAATTGATGTGAGGACCGCGGCGGAGGAAATCACGGTGCTGATCCTAAGAATCTTCAGAGCGCGCGGACCTCGGTTCGCGCGCTTCTTTTCCCATCGTGCGACCAAATTTGCCATCACACTTGCCGGGTGACCCTTCCGCCCGCTACAAAAACGCGTGGCCGGAAAAAACATCGTCTATTTCGATTTGGAAACGCAGCGCAGCTTCGGCGACGTCGGGGGATTCGCGCACAAGGACAAGATGCAAGTGTCCGTCGGCGTCACCTACAGCACCGCTCGTGGCACCTACGAGATCTACCCGGAGAGTGAAATGGAAAAGCTCGGCGAAGAACTCGTGCGGGCGGATCTCGTCGTCGGCTGGAATCACATGCAGTTCGACTACCCAGTTCTCCAGCCCTACGTTTTCCACACACTTGCCGAACAAACGATCAATCTCGATATGATGCTCGAGCTTGAAAAAATCGTCGGTTTCCGCCTCAAACTCGACTCTGTCGCTTCCGCCTCACTCGGCACTGGCAAAACTGCGGACGGGCTCGACGCCCTTCGCTGGTGGCAGGAACACAAAAAATCCGGTGAATTTGCCCCGCTGCGGAAAATCGCTGAATACTGCGCCTTCGATGTGAAAGTCACCAAGTGCGTTCACGAATACGCCCTCGAACACGGGCTTCTAAAATACGACGACAAAAGCGGCCGGATCGCCGATGTTGCGGTCGCATGGTAAACGCCCGAGGGCGTCACCCTTTACACCCAGCCGATCTGCGCAAGCACCTTGAACACCGTGTAAATAAAGACACAAATCAAGGCGACGATATAAACCTTCGCGGCGAATTCGATGGAAGAACGGGTCATGGCGCGGGTTTTCTAGTCCCGCTGCCCGATTTCGCCAAGGGAAATGCTCGTGTCGCTTAAAAAACCGGTTCAGCGCTTGCCGAAGGCCGCGGTGAGCGACGCGAGGTCCAGCGGCCCCGCACGGTCGGCGCTCAGGATCGCCGCCTTTTGCAGCGAGATGATCTCCGAAACCCCCTTGCGCGAAAGCTCCAGCATCGCCGTCATTTCATCAGACGAGAACACCGCTTCCTCACCGCTTCCTTGGATTTCCACGAACTCCAGCGTCTCGGTCATGACCACATTGAAATCGACGGATGCCGCCTTGTCTTCAGGGTAGTTCAAATCCAGAACCGGCACTCCCTGATAGACCCCGGCTGAGACAGCAGCGACGAGTTTCTTAAGCGGGAAGGTCTTGAGCTTGCCCTCGGCCATCAGCTTGTTAAGCGCGATTGCCATGGCCACGCAGCCGCCGGTGATCGACGCCGTGCGGGTGCCGCCGTCAGCCTGCAACACGTCGCAGTCGATCCAGATCGTGCGCTGGCCCACCTTTTTCAAATCCACGCAGGCCCGCAGCGCGCGGCCAATCAGTCGCTGGATCTCCGAGGACCGTCCGTCGAGTTTGCCCCGGGAAATATCGCGCGATTTCCGTTCCAGAGTCGAGTAGGGCAGCATCGAGTATTCCGCCGTCAGCCAGCCGCCTTCCACGCGTTGCGCACGCATCCAGCGTGGCACATCTTCCTCGATACTCGCGGAGCAAATCACCCGGGTGTCCCCGAAGGAGACCAGCACCGAGCCAGTCGCGTAGGGTGCGACGTGGGGGACAAAGGAAATCGGGCGAAGCTGGTCATTCTGGCGGCCGTCGGGACGTGTCATGGCCGCAGTGAAATCAACCGCCGCCCTTGCCGCAAGCGCGAAGCTTGGGAAGGAGGGGTAAGCTTCAATAAACAGGCTCTTCAGCAAAATCTGTGGGTGAACTTAGGCTCGGGAAGATCCCCCAGCGTATGATAGAGAGATATTTGCAGTAAATCGAAGCTGCGGTAGCCGTAGGCTTTTCTCATGCACAGGTTGATCCTCAGGTTGAGGCCCTCGACGATGCCGCTGTTGTAGAGTTTCCCGGCCTTGAAATAGTTCATCAGCAAGGCCTCGTGATTGCGCATGGCACGAGTGCACCATTTTTTGAGAAACCAACCCGCCCAGCGCGGACTTTCGTATTGCCAGAACGCGTCGAAGAATTCCTTGAGCGCCAGGGCGCGCATGGATTTTAAATCGTATTTGAGCCGGTCGCGCAGTTTGATGGCCTGCCTGATAGTGAGATTGGACCTGCGCTTGAGGAAACAATAACGGGAGTTCTTGAGAACGGGTTCGTAGCCTTCTGCGGCGATTTGTTTGGCTTCCTGCCGCCTGACTTCATCGACGGCTTCACCAAGTTTCTTGGCGATGTGGAAGCGGTCGAGCACATTGAGCGCCGCGGGCAGCATGGCGGCGCTCACATTCAGATAGGGTTTCCGCATGTCGGAACAGACGACCTTGATCCGGGTGCAACGCTCCGCTCCGAAGCACTCGAAGAAGCTGGCGGGGGATCGGGTGTCGCGATCCGTGATGACGCCGAGAAGGCGTTTGCGCCCGCTGTCGATCTGGTAGACTAGGGTCATGTATTTGGGCCCTTTGCTGTAGGTGACCTCATCGACGCCGCTGGCGGCAATGTCCTCGATATCGCGGTGTTTCAGGCCGAAATCCACAACCCATTTCACCGAACGGCAGACGGTGTCTCATTGGGTATGGAAGCAGGCGGCCGTTTCCTTCCAGCTCAGGCGCCTGGCCCATGAGGCGAGGAAGTGACGATAGACATCGCAACAGGTGTGCTTGCCCTGCGCCCATGGCACGGCTTCGACCTTGATCTCGCAGGTGGGGGAATCCACCCGGCGCATGTTGTAGGAGAGCGAGACGGGGATGTTCCAGACCGGGATGAACTCGAACTCCCGAGGCCGGGGCATGCGGTCGTATCCGGGACGCGGCTTGGCGCAACCCGAGCATCTGGGTTTGCTGTTGGCCCTGGGAATGACTACGGCAATGATCCGCATCGAATCGCCCGTGCCGCTCAATCTGACGGAGTGGTAAATGAAGCCCTTGAAGGGGTGGACTTTGTTGCGTGAGGTCTTGAGTTAAATCGGCGGGTTGCTGGTTGTTTTGCTGTAGCAAACCGAATTTGCCAGAGTCCGCCGGTTCATCAATGCTTCATCCCGCCGGGCAGCCATTTCTCACAATAAAGGCCGCCAAATCGCATGGAAGAGAAAGTTGCCCACAACAGTCAAGAGACACCCGCCGCTTCGCGGCGATCAAACACCTGTTTCCACCCACAGTTTTGGCAGAAGAGGCAATTTCATGATCGACGACGGAGACTACAAGCCAAGTTTCGCGGGCACTTCGGAACGCGCTGTTACGAGTGTCTTTTTAACCGCGTGGGTGATTATCGCATTCCTTCCCGGCGGACTGGCCCTGGCGATCCGGGCCTGCGTCCTTTACATGTTTCCGCTGGTAGTGATCTGATTGTCCGACGTGATGGCTCGGCTCAACCGCATTGCCAACAGGGATCCAGCGCCACCGTTTCCGATTTCGCCAAATTCCATTCGGGCCGTGGCCTGGCTCCTGAACTTAGGAGTCGCCGCGGCTTGGGTCGCATTCTACTGGGCTACCTAGCTGCCCTGAAAATCCGAGCCTGGGGACTCAGAGTTCACCCTCGATCAGATCGTCCAGGGTCTGGCGCTTGCGAACCACGGTCGCAGTCGCACCTTCGACGAGGATCTCGGCGGGCAGAGGGCGCGAGTTGTAATTCGAGGCCATGACGAAGCCGTAGGCCCCGGCGGACATCAGGGCGACGGTATCGCCGGGGTTGAAATCCGGGAGCTCGCGGTTCTGGCAGAAGAAGTCGCCGCTTTCGCAAATCGGCCCGACGACATCGACTTTGATGAGGTCGTTCGAGGACGGCTTGGTGAGGGGGACGATTTCATGGTGGCCTTCGTAAAGCGCCGGGCGGATGAGGTCGTTCATCCCAGCATCGACGATTTTGAAGGTCTTGGCAGAGCCCTTTTTCTCGTAGAGGCACTTGGTCAGCAGGACGCCGGCGTTGCCCACGATGTAGCGGCCGGGCTCGAGCAGGATTTTCAAACCAAGGTCTTTCAAGCGCGGGACGAGTTCCTGGCCGTAGCGCTCGATGGTGAGCGGGCGCTCTGCCACCGGCTGGCCTTCCCACCAATTGGCGCTGCCGGATTCGAGCGAATGCTTGTAAATGATGCCGATGCCGCCGCCGATCGACCAGAACTCGATGCCATACTTCGCCTTGAGCTCGGTGACCAGTGGGATGACTTTTTCAACCGCCTCGATGAACGGCGCGATGGAGGTGAGCTGCGAGCCGATGTGCATTTGCAGGCCACGCAGCTTGATGTTAGGCAGCTCCTTGGAAGCGCGCTCGTAAAGGTCGAGGATGGCGCCGAAATCCACGCCGAACTTGTTCTCGGACTTGCCGGTGGAAATGTATTTGTGGGTGTGGGCGTCCACGTTCGGGTTCACGCGCACCGCGGCCGGAGCGATCATGCCGAGCTCGCCAGCGACTTTATTCAAATAGCGCAGCTCTTCCTCGCTCTCAACATTGAACGAGTAGATCCCTTTTTCGAGGGCGTAAACGATTTCATCGCGAGTCTTGCCGACCCCGGCGAAAGTGCAGTGCGCCGGATCGCCGCCCGCCTTGATCACGCGGAAAAGTTCGCCGCCGGAAACGATGTCGAAACCGGCACCGTGGGTGGCTAGCAGGCGGAGCACGGAGAGATTGGAATTTGCCTTCACCGCGTATGCCACCTCGTGATC
>Ga0123337_10006720_pt1 | contig 10906 bp, 10 predicted proteins | sample frozenSSSSmetaG_FD_89792 | JGI IMG/M metagenome (GOLD analysis project Ga0123337, IMG submission 89792) | Glacier valley bacterial and archeal communities from Borup Fiord, Nunavut, Canada, to study Microbial Dark Matter (Phase II) -... | ecosystem: Environmental > Aquatic > Freshwater > Ice >...
CTTGATGGCTATTGTGCTTGTTCTTTCTGCTGCTGAAGTTGGAATTATTGTTGTTAGGGAGTTTTCAAATCCTTTTGAGACAAATGGTATTATTATTGATATTAATGGGTTAATGGAGATTTTCGGTTTCTTCTTAACTGTTTTAATCGGTTTTGAATTATTTGAAACTGTAAAATTGTATCTAAAGGAAAATGTTTTTCATGGAGAAGTTATCCTGCTTGTTAGTCTCATAGCTGTTTCCCGTAAAGTAATCGTTATGGATTATTCTAAGGAAGAACCATTAACTCTTATTGCAATTGCAGCGCTAATTGCCGCAATTTCTTTTGGTTATTATATAACTAAGAAGACATTAAGAGGTGATAAGCCAAAAGATCTGTAGTAAATTTGAGCATGTTATCTAAACGATCATGTTCCTTCCAACAGTAGATCGATTTCTCGGGTTCTACCAAGGCATATAACTTGTCGCCGCTTCCTGATTTAAACAGGCGACAGAGCGTTTTTTTAGATTTTCCGGATTTGAGATGTGATAAAGTTGCTGAAATTAAAAATCATGTCTTTTTTATCTTTGAAAACAAAATTTTCAACATAGGAATTGAAGCAAGTACAATAAATCCGAAAAGTAAAAAGATACTGTAATTAATCAATTGAGGATATGCTTTCCCAAGATAATATCCAAGCGGTGTAAGCGAACCAATCCAGATCACCGCTCCGATAATGTTCAGGTAGCTGAATCGGACCCACGAAATACCGGATGCTCCCGCCAACATAGGAATAATTGTTCGGATAACGGGTAAAAATCTTCCTGTAATAAAGGCCCACATCCCGTATTTTTCATAGAAAGCCTTACTCTTATCAAGGTAGGATCTTTTGAATATCCTTGCATCTGCCGTATTGAAGAGTTTCGGACCAAGCCATTTTCCTTTGGCAAAGCCCGTAAAATCGCCAAGCACCGCAGCTCCAATCATTGCAGCAACCAATACAAGCAAGGGAACATCGAGGTAGTGGGTTCCGCATAACAATCCTGCCGTAAAAATCAGGTAGTCACCTCCCGGAAGCACTAACCCAAGGAAGAATCCTGTTTCGAGGTAGATGATTATCAATAGAAGGATAAAACCACCGTATTGGATCAGATTTACCGGATCGGTAAATAGCTGATTAAAGCTGAATGATAAAAATACACTTTCGTTCATCATAGTTTGTTATTAATGAACCTTTTATCTTCTTTGTTAAAGAATTCAATTGCAAAAGAAAGCTGTCGGAGCGTGCCTTGTTTTTTATTTTGGTGAGCTTCCATTCGTTCAAGAATATTTAAAAGTGTTGTTATAGTTTCCATTATGTGGGGGCCTTTATTGAGCATTACACATTCGGCTCGCACCGACATAGAAGCATCTGTAATTTCGGCCCGGGTAGCCAAGCCTGTTTGTGCAAGATTTTCGAGTATTTGGGTAGCCCAAATTACAGGAACATGAGCTGCTTCACAAACCCACAGTATTTGTTCCTGTACTTCCGAAATCCTTTCAACTCCCAGCTCAACCGCTAAGTCTCCTCTGGCTATCATCACACCAATATTCGACCATTTCATGGCGGTAAGCAATAAATCGGGCAAAATATTAAACGATTCCTTGTTTTCAATTTTAAGCACCATGCCTATATCCATGCGGTTAAGTTTTGACAGGGCATCCATCAGTTGTTTCACATCATTAGTGGTTCTTACAAATGAATAGCCAACAATATCAGCATATTTTGCAATAAAGGGTAAATTATTAACATCTTCAACGGTAAGCGAAGGCAGTTGCAAATGCGTGTCGGGCAGGTTTATTCCTTTCTCTTCCTTTAATTTTGTTCCTTTTGAACTGGCCTTTGTAATTATAACTGTAGCATTTTCGTCGGATGTAGCCTCAATAACACCTCCTATTTTACCATCGTCAAACCATATATTGTTTCCAATTTCAAGATTTTTCACGACATTCGGAATGCTCATAGATACCAACGCCGCAAAAGTTTTTTTTGGGACCTTTTTTTTAATCGCTTTTTTCAGCTCGGCTTCGGTAGAGTATAATTTAATCCGATCGCCGATGTGTAATATAAGCTGGCCTTTTTTCCTATTCTTCTTTTTGAGTATATGAATTTTCTCTGAGCGAATTTTAGGTCCGGATAAGTCCATGTATATTTTACAATGTTTTCCGGTTTGTTTTTCGGCTGTGCGTATGGCATCAATCATGCTTTTCCAGACAACAGAATTATCGTGACTGCAATTAATACGGGCTATTTCCATCCCATTCGACAACATATCAGCGATGTATTTTACATCGCCGGCTGCTTCGGATGGCAAGGTAACCATTATTCGGGTGCTGATTTGGTTGTTGCTTTCGCCAAAAAGCCTGTTTGTATTTTGATTAAGCAATTCAAGGGTGGTGAAAAAATTCCAGGTGCTTTTTTCTGGCCTTAACAATCCTTCTATGCTTTGTCCCTGTATCGTATTAAGATGGTATAAAATATTATCGATGTTTGTAAGTACATATCTTTCCGAATTTGCGAATGAAGACAAGCCTAAAAACGATAGGTTCCCTTGTTTAATGCGAATGTCGAAAGTTCGAAGCGACAGATAGTCAACCAGGTTTTTAGCTGCATATGCATAATTTTGATGTACGGGGAATGTTTCAGTTTGAAAACGTTCCATGTTATGAATGATACATGTCCTGATTTCCTGAATTTTTTCAATGAGCTCTATGGTGGTTATCTTTCTCATTTTCAAATAAAATTATAATTTTCGTATTCTTAAAGAAAGCATAATGCTTCCGATGATGTGGTGGCAGTAAATGCAAGCAACCTTTCCAAAATATAATAGGCGTGTCCATTAATTCTTTTTATAGTAATCAACATATAGGATTGGGCTATTGTTTATTTCCTGGTAAGATTGATTCAATTATTGTAAAATTAATTTGACTTACTCCTATTTAAAAAAGTATAAGATATTCCAACTGAAGCATAATGAAATAAAGCAAAATTGTAAACTTCATCATTATCTGCACCTCCTTCAAGGATACGGTATCCTGCCCGAAAACCAAGGTTGCCGGAGAATTTATATGTCACAGCAATCAAAACATCTTCGGCTCTGCCTTGCGGCGCGGCAAGTGCATCGCCATCCAGTAGTACCCCAAACTGATCATCAATATTCCACAAGAATCTGAAATTAATAATGGGTACAAATCCAACGTTGGTTTTCTCCGATTGTAATGCGGGTGAAGAAAGTGCAATTTTAGCATCTCTGATTTTTGCAGTGAACCCTAAGCCAAACTCAAACCTGGGTTTTTGTACAATATCGTACCGGTATGTCAGCCTGTACGAATTAAATTTATAGGTCCCTGTAAGTTCAGAATTTGCCGGAAATAATACTCCTTCAAAGAAAATGTCGTTTGGCAAACTACCTTCTGATTGGGTTTCGAGAGGAGCATATAATAATGAAAGTGTATGACGCGATTTAATCGTGTAATTAGCTCTCAAACGATAAAATACTTTTGGTTTGGGTTGTAAATCATTTTTCAGAGAGAAAAATGTACCCTTATCACCCGGAATGCGAACATCATTATATCCGGTAAAAACAGCACCTGTTTCCAGATCAAACAGAGCCTGAGCTTTTATTGATGACGTCCAACATAAAAGCATGAATGCTATAAGCGTTGAAAAGATTATTTTTTTCATATCGTTTGTATTGGTATTATTAAACATGAATCGGGATTATCGTGGTTCATTGCTTTTGCCTTTAAGTCTTTCATTTATTTCATTGAATTTCTTTATTTAATAATATTTTCGCCTCACCCATTTTTCAAAACCGATAATGATCAGAATTGAAAAAGCCACAGAGGCTGATAAAACCCAGGCATCAAAATTTAAAGGAGACGATTTAAATACCTGGTTCATAAAAGGAAGATAAACAAAGGAAACCTGAACGAGCAATACTATTGCTATTCCAAGGTATATTGAAAGATTGGAAAACAGTCCTATATTACTTGCTGAGTATTTTAATGACCGGCATTCGATAAGATAAAATACCTGGAATAAAACCATTGCAGTTACAGCCATGGTTTGTGCTTCCGACAGGGCCAGGGCTTTATCCGTTCCCCTGGCAAGTTCAATATTGTATTCCCAAAGAAATAGTCCAATTGTTCCACCCGCCATTATAATGGATACCAATGTTATCCGGAAAGTGACGAAGGGCGTAAATATGGATTTACCTGGTATTCTTGGAGGGCGTTTCATGATATCAGGCTCCATTGCTTCCATTGCGAGAGGCAGTGCCAGCGCTACAGCAGTGATAAGGTTAATCCATAAAACCTGAATTGGTAACATAGGAAGGAGTAAAACTCCATCTTTTAAAGGGAAAAACAATACAGCTAAAAATACAACCAAACCTAAACCTATACTGGTAGGCAGAAGAAATATAATGGATTTTAAAAGGTTGTCGAATACCCTGCGTCCTTCTTCAACAGCGGCTTCAATACTCTCAAAGTTATCATTAACCAAAACCATGTCGGCAGCTTCTTTGGCCACTGCAGTACCGGCAATACCCATTGCAACTCCTATATCTGCACGCTTGAGGGCAGGCGCGTCATTTACACCATCGCCGGTCATGGCAACAACTTCTCCATGTGCCTGCAATGCCTTTACAATATTTAGCTTGTCTTCGGGCGATACCCGTGCGAAAATGTTTGTGGTTTTAACTGCTTCCGACAACTGTTCAGGACTCATCGGCTGAAGTTCCCTTCCAGTAATAACCCGACCGGCATTTTTGAAGCCAAGTTCCCTTGCTATTATGGATGCAGTTGCAGGGTGGTCGCCTGTGATCATTTTTACGGTTATACCTGCATTATGACAAGTCTCAATGGCTTTTTTAACCTCCATTCGCGAAGGGTCACTCATGGCCTGTAATCCAACAAAATCAAAATCGCAAAGATCTTCATCGGTAATGAGGCCGGCATGTTCGTCAGGCAGCCATTTGGAGGCTATAGCCAAAACCCTCATCCCTGTTTCTGCAAGTTGTATCACCTCTTTTCTTATTTGTTCAGGTTCGATGGCATCGGTTGCTACGTCGGAGGTTTTTAAAATCGGGATAACAGATTCGGGAGCTCCTTTAAGGTAAATAACTTTTTTTCCTTCTGGAGAAGAATGAAGAGTAGCCATAATTTTTTTATCCGAATCAAAAGGCATTTCGTCTAATCTTGGCCAATTTACACTTATCTCACTTCGGTTTAATCCAGATTTGTCCCCGGCAACAATCAGCGATACTTCTGTAGGGTCTCCAACGGCAATCCATTGCCCATCGGTATAACTTAGGCTTGCATCATTGCAAAGTACCGAAGCTAGCATAAGTTCACCAATTTCGCTGTTTGCTGCTTCAGCTCCGGTATCGCTTCTTAGAATTTTACCTTCAGGATTAATGCCCGAACCTGTAGTTTGATATTTTTGTTTGCCATTCCAAATTACCCTAACTGTCATCTCATTCAGGGTAAGCGTACCGGTTTTATCGGAGCAAATAACTGTGGTGCTGCCAAGGGTTTCCACTGCTGGTAAATGCCTGATAATCGCATTTCTTTTGGCCATTCTCATAATACCAATTGCGGCCGAAATAGTAATAACAGCAGGCAGACCCTCAGGTATTGCGGCAACAGCAATTGTAATAGCTGACAATATGGTATCTATGAAACTATTATTGCGAAAGATCCCAATTAGTAAAACCAAAATACAGACTATCAGAATTGCATACGTAATTGTTCTTGCAATTTTCCCGAGCGATTTTGTCAATGGCGATTTTACAGTTGCAGTAGTTTGAAGAAGTTCGGAAATATGGCCAATCTCCGTATTATTACCGATTGCAACAACTACACCTTCGGCAGTGCCTGACGTAACCAATGTACCACTATAAGCCATGCACTTTCGATCCGCTATACCTGCATCCGTGTCTGATATATGTGTTTGTTTTTCTACCGGCAATGATTCTCCTGTAAGAATTGATTCATTGCATTGTAGGTTTTTTGAGAAAGTGAGGCGTATGTCAGCAAAAACCTTTTCACCAGCCTGGAGCAAAATATAATCTCCCGGAACCAGCTCTGAGGCCAGGATATTCCTTTGCTCTCCATCCCGCATTGCCGTTACATATTCGGGTAAAAATTTAGTAAGTCCCTGTATTGCCTTACCGGCCAGAAACTCCTGAATAAATCCTATAACAGCATTTATCAGAATTACTGAGAAAACTACAATACCATCGACAAATTTCCCGAGGGCAAAGGCCAAAATAGAAGCTCCGATAAGAATAAATAATAGAGGATTAAAGAATTGCCTTAAGAAAATCTTAAAAGCACTTTCGCCTCCCTGTCCGCGCAGGATATTTAGCCCTGATTCTTTTTGCCGCTTATTAACTTCGGATGTGGAAAGGCCCTTTGATGCTGTATTGAGTATTCCCAACACATCCTGATATGAAAGCAGATGCCATTTAGAATTTTGTAAGTTTATGTTCATATTTTTTCTATGTATGAAGTATAAGATATAACCTTCAGCCGACAATATTTCATCCGTTATGCGAAGAACGCTCACTATTCTTGTCAGGTTCGACGTGAGCAACAGTTTTTTTATTGGTTAAAAATAAATTACTCTTTTAGTTAATTAACAATTTCTGGTCAGACATTGTTTTGTCTTTCATTTGCTTACAATCTGCTGTGCCAGTTTTCCCAGATAGAGTTCTGCATTGTGCAAGTGTGCAGTTCGTTTTTCAACGGTCATTTTATCAAAACTCTTTACCAACATGCCTAACCTTGGATTTTGTAAAAAGAAATCACGATGTGTGTGCATAAACCGCCAGAATAAACCATCCCATACAACCTGCCAGTCTCCTTTTTTGTAATCACTCATTTTCATCAGGTAATTGCTTCCGCTTATGTAGGGTTTAGTGGCCATAATTCCTCCGTCAGCAAATTGACTCATACCGTAAACATTGGGAACCATCACCCAATCATAGGCATCAATAAACAGTTCCATAAACCAACGGTACACTTCATCGGGATCAAATTCGCACAGGAGCATAAAGTTGCCCAACACCATCAATCGTTCAATATGATGACAATAACCTGTTTCCAAAACTTTTTTCAGGGTGCTGTCAAAAGGCTCTATTCCTGTGGTTCCATTCCAGAAGGAAGCAGGAATTTTTCGCGTAAAACCCCAGTAATTGTAGGTTCGTTCTGTTGTGCCTTTCAATTCATAAACTGCCCTGATAAATTCTCTCCAACCGACTATCTGCCTAATGAAGCCTTCCAGAGAATTTAAAGGAATATCATGTGTGCCTTCATACTTCAGGGTTTCTTCTATAATAAACTGAGGTGTTAAAAGGCCAGCGTTCATCATGGGAGTTAAAACGCTGTGATGTAAAATAATTTCCTTCGAAACGATGGCATCTTCATATGCGCCGAATTCTGAAAACCGTGTTTTAAGAAAATCCGCTAACCAACTTTTGCTTTCGGAATGTGTAACCGGATAAATAAAATTACTGTTCAGCCTTCCGTAGTTATCCGGAAAATATTTTTCTGTGTAAGCAATGGCCTCTTCATAGAAAACATTGATTTTTAGGAAATCAACTTTCGGTGGCGTTTTTCCTTTGGGATATTTCAAACGGTTTTCATCGTCGTAGGTCCATTTTCCTCCTATGGGTTTTTGCTGATTTTCCAGTAATAAATTTCTGCTTTGCCGCTGGTGTTTATAAAAATCAGTTTGAAACAGACGCTTCTTACCGGAAAAGTAAAAAGTAATTTCATCTATAGAATTAAGAAATAATGGAGTGCAATTTTTATTCGCCAGCAGGTTATAAGTCTTGCAAGCCTTGCTGATCCTTTGTTCCAGCCAGTAATCGGTAGTGTCGATAAATTCAAAAGTACGAATATCCTGCAACTTGAGGTAGGGTATAAGTTTTCTTACATCTGCTAATTCAGTGAATGAATCAATATAAACTACCGTAATATTTTTTGATTGGAGATAGCTCTCATAAAACTTCATGCTTGCCCTGTGAAAAGCAATTTTCTGTTTATGAAAATTATATTGTTTAAAGAACAGTGCTTCTTCGACCAGATAAATCGTATCGCATTTTGAAACAAGACTATTTTGCTCAAACAACTGATGTGGAAAAAGAATACCTGTAGTGCTCATGGTTTATGTTTTTAAGTCCGGCATTTATCGCTTACTTATTTTATTCATCGAAATGCTTTTTTGGCGGCTGCATTTAAAGCGATTGATTTCAGGGTTTCTTTTTTCAGCGTGCTTTTGACTGATGCCACTGTGCACTCTCTTTCTCCATAAGATAAAGCTGCTGCGTTTTAACTTTCTGCTCATTAAAATGATTACGTCAGCCTCAGTATAGCCAAATTGAATGTTAATGGCTTCAAATGGCGTCCGGTCTTCCCAGGCCATTTCAATAATCCGGTCAATATCCATTTGTACTTCATGTTTATTTGCAGACATAATCGTGAAAAATTAAAATAATACTATTTATATAATTGACGGGGAATTGAGATCGTCTATCGTCCACCACTCAACATCATCAATCCCACGAACAACCTGATAGGTATCAACTTTAATCCGGACGAGAGAACAATCCTCTGACTGTATGAAGGATAGAAGTCCCGGATGTCTCTCCAGATGGGCCTCGAAAACCATATTTTTCTCATGGGCCTCAATATCTTCAACCTGACCAAAGGCAGTCAGCACAAAGCTTTCCTTTAGGCCCGAACTGTTAACATCAATACTTTCAACCAAAACAGCCACCTTGCCATTGTAAGTGAGGTTTTGGTACTTCCGTGTATTTCGATAGGTGGCAAAGATTAGTTTCCGGTAACCTTCCATCGGGGTAACTGCAATCAGGCTTGCATGAGGCTGGCCCTCGCCTTCAGTTGCAAGAACCGCAAAACGGCTAATTTTAAATATATTCTCAATGTATGTTTTGATCGATTTAACCTTATCCATATTTTCGTTATTTTAATCTGGTCAATTTTCTTTTTCAAGGGGAAAGGCTTAAAATTTATACCAGGTGCAGTGACTTAAAAAAAATATATGAATTTAGAACCATATAAAACAAAGCGGGCAACGAAACCCATAAACTGTCTTTAACTCTTAACCTGGCCAGAAAGCCAAAAAACATTAATAAAGCCAGGCCTCCTGATGAAATCAGCAAAATAAAATGTATTACTAATCCCGCAAGCAAACCGAGTGCTCCGACAATCTCCAGAATTGCTGTGAGCAATCCGAATTTCTCCAGCCCAAAGCGCTTGAACTCGCTTTTCATTTGCGGAGATATAAAATAGGTTACGCCGTAAACTAAAAAGGATAAACTTGAAATCAGGATAAGTATATCAAGTAAAGTCATTAAGAAAATAAATTTAGGGAAACCGCAGCAATGAAAAGGCTAAGAAATAAGAGGAATAACGAAGGCAGTCGTTTCTGCCATGAGTTGTTCACTTTAAAGTGAAAATACTGGGCGCTTGCCATCAGGAAAGCCATCATAAGTGCCGGAATAAGAACCTGCGACGGATACCAGATACCTGCAACCAGCAATGTTGCCAGCGCAATTTTAGTTGATCCAACCATAGTGCGGGTTAAATCGCTCAGACCATATTGTTTAAATTCTTTCACGATATTATCGAAACGAAATACCCAAACATTTACGATGGAAATAGCAACAATCAGTTGAGCAATCACAGCGAATTCAGTCATCATATTTTATTGTTTTTTTAATTTTCCTACTCATTTGGATTTTCGGTATCGCCCCGTTTTTTAAAGTGAGTTCTGGCTTTCACTTGTCATTGCTAATAACTCATATCGTCCAACACAACCTTTCCCCTGAATGTTCTGAAGAGGAAAATTGTATAAATCAAAACAAGCGGCGCTCCGATCATTACAAAGGTTAGAATAATGCCCAACGATTTCTGAGAAGCAGCACTATTGGCAATAGTCAGCGAATAAGCGCTGTCGATGCTTGAAAGTAAAAGATTAGGATACAAGCCTATTGCAATGGTTATCAGTAACAATGAAGTTAAAACAGCCGAAGTCATAAAAGCCATCCAATATTTCTTCTTAACAATCAATCTTCTTTCATTCAGAAGCAATAAGAGCGTAATAACAGGAATCACAAACAAGATTGGCATTGCTATGAATTCTTCCGCTGCATGGGGAACATAAATCAGGGTGGCAATTGATAATAACACATAAAATATGGTGAAGACCATGCCTGCAATTTTAGAGATATAATCAAGCCGTTCGGCAAGTTTATCCTGCGTTTTCATAATGAGGTAAACCGAGCCATGCAGAGCGAAAAGCGACACTACTGTAAGACCTGTAAGCAGGGCATAAGGATTGAAAATATCCAGCAATCCGCCCTTGTAGATCATATTTCCATCAATGGCTATTCCACGAACAACATTGCCAAGCACCACGCCAAGTGTTAATCCTATCAGCGTGCTCGAAACAGAGTAGGTGATATCCCAGAGATTCCGCCACAAGCGCATGGTCTCTTTGCTTCGAAATTCAATAGCAATGGCCCGCATAATAAGCAAAAGCAGGAACAAAATAAATGGGGTATAAAAGGCCGAAAGCAGGGTTGCATATACTTTCGGGAAACCGGCAAAAAGCGTTCCACCGCCGATAACCAGCCAAACTTCGTTTCCATCCCAGACCGGACCAATTGCATTCAGAGCAATCCGCCGGCTTTCTTCCTTGCGCAGAAAAAGATGTACGGTTCCGGCTCCCAAATCGAAACCATCAAGGATTGCATATCCGCTGAAAACCGCCCCGATGACAAGAAACATCCATGTTCCCAGTTCTATATTTAAAAATGCTTCCATTATTTTGAAGTTAAATTAGTTGGGACATA
>Ga0123337_10006727_pt1 | contig 10900 bp, 8 predicted proteins | sample frozenSSSSmetaG_FD_89792 | JGI IMG/M metagenome (GOLD analysis project Ga0123337, IMG submission 89792) | Glacier valley bacterial and archeal communities from Borup Fiord, Nunavut, Canada, to study Microbial Dark Matter (Phase II) -... | ecosystem: Environmental > Aquatic > Freshwater > Ice >...
AAGGGTGGCAACCATCCATCCACGTGTATAGGTGTCGTGCGCTTGCGCTCGCACTTGAACGCGTGCAGAATACCTTCTGGTGGCTTGTCCGTTTCGCCCGTCTGCTTGCTGATTCCGTACTCACGCAACACTCCTATCAACTTGCCCGTGATTTGGCCGCGTTGTGTTCTCAGTTGTGGCAGCGCCCCCCTGAAGAATGGATTTTGCCACACCATAGTGCGCCAGGAGTGCGAGAAAGCAAAAATACATTAGCACAACTACAGCGAGTGTTACGCAGCACTGCTGCATTACAACGCTATGTTGAGCGAAAGCGTGGCTTGGCTCTGCGTAGTCGTGGTATTGGAATTTTAACGGTGGCACAGCTCAAGCGGAGCGGTATAGGGCAAGGTCCCGTGTATAATGCAAGTGAGCATGGAAGAGGTGATGTGCAGAGCAGGCTGGTGATACGTGCGCGGGATGCTGTTCGTGATCTACAGTTCGCATACGATGGAATTGCTGAACTGGCCGCACAACCCGAACTCGACACGGATATACAAGCAGTGTCCTGGGATATTCCCATCGGCGAAACCCGCACGGAGGTTGTAGGGCCACGCGGTACTATCGAGCTGCACCTATATCATCGAGAGCGCAAAGAGCCTGATGGCCCAACGCAGGTTGTATGGAAACGGCCATCGGTTCCACTGCTTATGCTACTTCCTGAATTGCTCGCTGGGCAAAAACTCGCGGACGCGGAAGTGATTTTGGCGAGTCTCGATATCGCGATGGTGGAGGTGGATGGATGAGTGTATTTATCACACCTCTTTTTGTTGTGTGCGTCCTTCTGGTTGGAACGTATTTTATTGCTGTCATTGAGCAACTTTTGCGTTTAGGGTTACGTAGTATCGGTATTGCTTTAACCTTGCCGCTTGCCAATGCTATCAGGTTGCTCTATCAGGAGGACTTGACGCCGCGTGGTGCGGACTTTTTTCTCTTCCGCTCGGCTCCCTTTATCGCTTTGGCTGTAGTCTCACTTGTCGCGCTGGTTATTCCACTTGGGCCAACCTTGATTGCGTTTAATCCGTCGATTGGGCTTTTTTATTTCATCGTGCTGCTAAGTCCTTTTGTTGTTGCTATCACAAATGCCGCATGGAGCCAGAATTCAAAGGAAGGACTTTTTGCGACCTTTCGGGCTGCTGCGTACTTAATTAGCTATGAAGTGCCAATTGGCTTTGCCGCGATTGGGCCGGTTATGGCGACCCAATCTCTCTCGACGCAACGCATTGTGGAGGTGCAGGCAGGACTCTGGTTTGTTGTCTGGCAACCGCTCGGCCTTGCTATCTATCTTATTGCCGCGCTCTTTGTCTCGTTCCGCCATCCTTTTGATAGCGCACTCGCGGGAAGCGAACTCGAGGGTGGAGCGTTTGCGGAATACTCCGGTGGACGCCTGTTGCTCTTCAAAATCGCTCTTGCCGCGCTCTTCTTGCTCTTGATGGCAATGGGTGTTGTGCTTTTCTTTGGCGGATGGCAAGGTCCCGTACTTCCTGGGCCGCTCTGGTTTGCCCTGAAAACCTTCGCGTTATCTGCGTTAGTCCTTTGGCTGGCACACTTTTTCCCACGACTACGGCACGACCAGATGCTTACGTTGTCGTGGAAAATTCTTTTACCGGCCAGTCTTCTCAATATTACATTGGTTGGCATTCTTACGCTAACCATCCCAGTTGGGAGGTAGCACATGAGCAGTGGATTGATTGAGTGGCTTATTTTTCTCTCGCTTGCCATGATTGCGATTGTTACGGCTGCGGGCATGATTATCACCATGAGCATGTATCGCGCAGGTCTTGCACTCATGGCGAGCTTTGTAGCACTGGCTGGCCTGTTTATTCTCCTCAACGCTGACCTACTCGCCGCTATTCAGGTAATGATGAACGTTGGTGGTATGTTGGTGATGGTGCTGTTCATGGTCATGATGATGATGGACCCAGGGGGCGAGATGATGTGGGGCATGAAACGAGATATGCACATGCGTGGCCCCGGCGCACTCTCTATGCATATGCCGAGTGGCCCACCTCCACCAGAAGAGCAGGAGGGACAACTAGATGCGGGTGCTATGTCCGATATGGATGTGCAAGAGACAGAGGTGGGTGGACATGACATGTCTGATATGGAGATGGGCAGCATGACGCCACGTCAAAACTATACTATGATGGTTGATATGGCGATGTCTACGGCACAACTTCCCTGGGCGATTGTGCTGGGCGTGGTTTCCGCACTTTTGCTTGTCATTTTGCTCATTCTTACACCCTGGCCGCTCGCGGGAATTGCCCCGACACAGGACGCATCGCGTGTTGTCGGTGAGTTGCTTCTTTCTCGCTATATGATCGCGTTTGAGGGTGCGGCTTTGCTTATTTTGGCCGGTATCGCCGGCGCGGTGCTGCTTGCCAAACGTGAGCGTTCCCGTGTTCAGACGCCGCCTGAGACAAAGCAGAGAGGAGAGCAACCATGAGTTGGTTTACAAGTAGTGGGGGGCCTGGCCTTTTGCCCTACCTGCTCGTCGGTGCAATCCTCTTTGGGATTGGGGTCACGGGTGTCCTTTCGCAACGTAACTCGCTCATGATTTTGATGAGCATCGAGATTATTATAAATGCCGCTATTCTAACACTTGTCGCATTCTGGCGTTTTGTGCGACCCGATCAGTTCGACGCGCAGGTGTTTGTAATTATCATCGTCACGATTGCGGCGGTGGAGATGGCGTCAGGGCTTGGTCTGGTGTTGATGGTCTTTCGACAGCGTGGTAACGCGAACGTGGACGAAGCGAAGGAGTTGAAGCAGTGATAGGAGTGCAGGTATTCTGGCTGGCTCCGCTCTTGCCGCTTGTTGCTTTTGGGTTACTTGCACTTGGTTTATCGCGTTCAGGTCGGCTTGCCTCTGCACTTGCCGTGTTAGCAATGGGCGGCTCTACCATTGTCTCTGTGCTGGGGCTGGTCGCCGCGGCTCAAGGGATGAGGGCTACCGTCTCGTTGCCCTGGTTGTCTGTCGGTGGGCGCAGTCTAACCCTTGCGCTTTGGCTTGATCCGCTAAGTGCGCTCATCGCTACGTTGGTATCCGTGATTGGATTTATCGTCTTCGTGTATGCCGCAAGCTATATGGCAGAAGAGCCGCTTCGTGGACGCTTTTTCGCTGAGTTTAGCCTTTTCGCTGGTTCCATGCTCACGCTCGTACTAGCCGCCGACCTCATCACGCTCTTTCTCGCCTGGGAACTGGTTGGTATCTGCTCCTACCTGCTAATTGGATTCTGGTTTGAACGCGATGCGCCCCCAATTGCTGCGACAAAGGCATTTTTCACAACACGTCTCGCCGACCTGCTTTTGCTTGTGGGGGTGTTGCTGCTCGTCGGAACCGTTGGTACTGGCCGCATTGCTCCCATTCTTAGCGCGGTAACGGGCGGAAAAATCGCATCGAATCTCTTACTCTTTATCGCCTTGCTCCTTTTCGCAGGGGCGGCGGGTAAATCTGCCCAGGTGCCGTTTCAGGGCTGGCTTCCCGATGCAATGGCTGGGCCAACGCCGGTTTCGGCTTTTTTGCATTCTGCTACAATGGTGGCGGCAGGTGTCTTTTTGGTTGCTCGGCTCTATCCGCTCTTTCTGGTTGCCACGCCAGCACTACAAATTATCGCATGGGTGGGTGTTCTTACCTCTCTGCTGGGGGGCGCGGCAGCACTGGTGGAAACGGACCTTAAACGTACCCTTGCATACTCGACGATGAGCCAAGTTGGGTTGATGTTCGTCGGACTTGGTAGTGGAAGTTTGCTTGCGGGTGTGTTACTGCTTGTGGTACAGGCACTATACAAATCTACACTCTTTCTCGCGGCTGGTGCGGTGGATCGAGCGGTTGAGGAAAATACCACTTTTATGTATATGGGTGGTCTGTTACGACGAATGCCGTTTACCGCTTTTGCGTTCGCGCTGAGTGCGGCGGCCTTAGCGGGCTTACCTGTCACCCTCGCCTTTCCAGCAAAGGATGCTATCCTTGCAGCAGCGTGGTATGCGAACATATCACTCTTCAGCGCGGCCCTTGTCGCCAGTTTGCTCTCTGCTTTGTATAGCGCACGTGCTTTTAGTCTTGTCTTTCTTGGGATGCCATCGCCCACAGCGCAGAATGCACATGAGCCAAAACACGGGTTGCTTGTGCCAATTCTGTCTCTGGCTCTTCTTGTTCCGCTGGGGTTGCTTGTCAACGCGGCGGTACTTGGTCACCCTCTAAGCCGCCTGCTTGGTGGGACGGTTCCCGATGTACCAATGGTGACAGGGGTGACGCTTGTCCTCGCTATTATTGGAGTTGTGATAGGTATAGGAGCGCGTTTTATCTGGCCGCGCGCGCTTGTTTGGCCTTCATTGCAAACAATTGGGCCTATTTTTGCGGGAGAGTTTGGCTTTAAGGTTCTCTATCGCCTTGTGTCACACGGGGGACTAGGGGCGGTTAGAATAGCGAATATCGTGGACCATGCGCTCTTCGACACGCTCAATAGTTGGGCTATACGTGGACTACTCGCATTTGTACGAGCGTGTGCAGAGATTGATCGTACTCTCTTTGACGCGTTCGCGGGTGTCGTTGTCAGGGTGATGATGACAGTTGTACGGGCAAGTGGTCGCATTGATCTACGTGGTTTCGATACCACCGTGCGGGATGTTGGGCAGGGGATACTCACGTTCAGTCAACGGGTGCGAGGGCTACAAACGGGACGGATTGAAAATTATCTTCTCTTCGTTTTTATGTGGGGTGTAGGAGTGCTTGCACTAGCCGTTCTGGTTGCGCTACTACGATAAGGGGAAATGTATGTTATCACTCTGTATATTTTTGCCGTTGCTGGGTGCAATGTTGCTCTATGTCACCCCGAATGTGCAGGTACAGCGTTGGATTGCTTTGAGTACCGCCGCCCTGGTATTGGGCGTGAGCATCATGCTTGCGGCACTCTTTAATTGGCAACGGGGAACACTGCAATTCGAGGAACGTGCTTCCTGGATTCCAACGCTCGGCTCAAGCTATCATCTGGCCGTCGATGGCCTCTCGCTTCCCTTGCTTTTGTTAAGTGGACTGTTAACCTTTCTGGTTTTGTTGTATGCATGGAAGCAAGAAAAGTCGGCCCGTGAATACTTCGCGCTCTATCTGGTGATGGAGACGGGGTTAATTGGGTTTTTTAGCACAATGGACCTTTTGCTCTTCTACGTCTTTTTCGAGGTTGCGCTGGTTCCGATGTACTTTATTATTGGCATTTGGGGACACGAGGGGCAACGTCTACAGGCGGCTATGAAGTTTTTTCTCTATACACGTATTGGTAGCCTTGCCGTGTTGCTCTCTATTCTAGGTCTGTACCTGGGGACAAATCCTCATACCTTTGATCTGCCTGCAATCATCGCGGCGCGGCCCTTTGTCGGGACGAGTGTTGGGGCATTCCTTATTCTCCTGGGTTTCTTGATCGGCTTTGGAATTAAATTACCTATTGTGCCGTTACATTCCTGGCTGCCCGATGCCCACACCGAGGCTCCAACCGAGGGAAGCGTCATTCTCGCCGGTCTATTATTGAAACTGGGTGGCTATGGATTGCTGCGTCTTGCCCTGCCAACAGTCCCCGGAGCATTTAGCGCGTGGGCTGTACCGATTGCGGCAATCGCCGTTGTCTCTGCTGTGTATGGCGCGGCGGTGGCGATGGCCCAGACGGACCTTAAACGACTGGTTGCCTTCACGAGTATCAACCACATGGGGTATGTGTTGCTTGGTGTCGCGGTTGCAGCAGCCCTTTCTGCTGATCCTGCTGACCGTGCGGCGGCGGCGAGTGGAGCCGCGTATCAGTTGATCGCACATGGGCTAGTGACGAGTGCGCTTTTTTTTCTGGTAGGAATGCTGGCGGATAGAACGGGAACACGCGAGATCGCACGTCTTTCGGGGATATGGGCGGCCCTTCCCCTCTTTGGTTCACTGTTCGCATTCTCGATGTTTGCATCGCTTGGTCTGCCGGCCCTCGCGCATTTCGTCGCTGAGGTGCAAATCGTCCTGGGAACGCTTGGCATCTATCGCTGGGCCGCATTCGGTATGCTTTTAGGCATTCTTATCACGACTGCTCTGTTTCTTTGGACGCTCCAACGCGTTTTGTTGGGCAAGCTGTCGCCTGAATGGGCCAAACTGCCACAACTCAAACGGCGGGAGCTAATGGTACTTGTGCCACTTGCCATCCTTATCGTTCTGCTTGGCATCGTCCCTGGCCCTCTGGTGAACATCATCACCACCGCTCTCAGCGCGGGGCCGCTGGGTTTTCTTATAGGAAGGAAATAAGCTATGGGCGTAATGCAAGGCGGCATGGAGCTATGGGCAATTGTCCCAGAAATGACGCTTGGTATTCTCGTGCTTCTGCTGCTACCATTGGGTTCTTATCTTCCATCGGCCCGAAAATTTCTCACGACAACGATTGCGTTAACCGGTCTGGGTGCGGCTGCTGTCGAGAGTTGCATGATGTTCTCGTTTCGCACCCAGGCGATTTTTATCGGAACCTATGCCGTCGATCAATTCGCGGTTTACTTTAAGCTGTTTGCGGTTGTCGCCACCGCTTTCGTGCTGCTCGCCACTGAGAGTCATTTTAAGGGGCGGCCACACGCCGGGGAAGTTCCGGCTCTGCTGCTGATGACCTGTTTGGGCATTATGGCTCTTGCGGCAAGCCAAAACCTTGCATTGATTGCGCTTTTCATTCAACTGGTTACGGTAGGGTCGTATATCCTTATTGGTATTGCGAAAGAGAGTCGCCTGGCAACAGAGGCCGCGCTCAAGATGTTCCTCTTTTCCGCGGCTGTCGGGGCGGTGATGATTTATGGCATGGTGTTACTCTTCGGGCTTACAGGGACGTTAGACCTCCCGCAGTTGGCAATGAAATTGCCTGCAATGCCTGTCGTGACGACCATCGCGGCCTTTTGTCTCGTTTTGGTTGGGTATGGCTTTGAAGTCACGCTCGTTCCGTTCCACACTTGGGCGCCTGATGCTTATCAAGGTGCACCAACGCCGATTGCAGGTTTTCTCTCGGTTGGCCCAAAGGCGGCAGGGTTGGCGGTGCTGTTACGCACCCTGTACGTTGCTTTTCCGCATAATCTTGGACATTGGGCAGAACTTATCGCGGTCTTAGCCGCAGTTACAATGACCGTCGGCAATGTCTTTGCTTTACGTCAGACAAGTGTAAAACGGCTCCTGGCGTATTCCTCAATTGGGCAAGTTGGCTATCTGCTCGTTGGGGTGGCCGCGGCACAGCGCAGCCCGTTCGCCATTGCGGGCATGCTTGTTTATCTCACGGTCTACCTGTTTATGAATATGGGCGCGTTTTTGGCAGTAGATGCCATTGAGCGACAGGTAGGGTCAGACGACCTCATGAAGTTTGCAGGGTTGGGACGCCGATTGCCGCTTTCCGCAGGAATACTCGCAGTCTGTATGCTTGCTTTGGCAGGCTTCCCACCGTTTGGGAGTTTCGTGGGGAAGGTGATGCTGTTCAATGCGGCACTGGATGGCGGCTGGACCTGGTTAGCGGTGGTGATGCTGCTCAATATTGGGTTGTCGCTGTTTTATTATGCTCGTGTCCTGATCCCGTTATACCTGCACCCTTCACAAGCAAAACCGTTACAGAAAGAGCCTCAACCTCTGCGCTTTGCGCTTCTCTTGCTGGGTATCGGTACGGTTATAAGTGGTATCTTGCCCCAGGCATGGGTTGCGTTTGCGATCCATGCTTCTTCGTTGCTTGTTCCTGTGTCGCGGTAGAGGTAGTGCCACAAAACTTTATTATAGCTGAGTTAAAGAATTGTCAATGCTTTTTGCCCCCACCGCTTTATTGCCAATAAAACGGTGGGGGCATCACCCTCAAACTTCTGAAAACGTGGTTAGTGATGCTTGCGCTCCATCCACTCATCTGTGTGGGTTTGGTGAGGAACCTCGCTTCACTCGCCGCTTTTGTTTTTGCTTAGAGAGACGCAAGTGTTTCAAAAGGGAGCACCGTTACATGTTCTTGCTACTCCCGCTTATGTCCCTTGTGTACTCTGTCTTGCAACAGCGACATCTTGGCTGATAGTCAGTAATATGGCCTCTGCGATCCACTTCAAAGTGACAGCACGCAAGAAGTTGTTGCTTTAGTCTGTCGCGTGCGCGTTGTACACGTGATTTCGCGCCTGAGAAAGACAAGCCAAGTCGTTCACTAAGTTCTTTTTGGGTAAGTCCCTGATATTCTGTGAGGATTAACGCCTGACGGTCATGCTCTGGCAAATTCCTCACCATTGCTTGCACCGAGGAAAATAACTCTGTGATAATGTCATCGTCAGGAAGTTCTTCGGGTAAGGCCAAGACCTCTGGGCTTTCCAGAGGTATCGTTGGTCGCTTCCTCCGATACTCATCTATAATGACGTTGCGCGTAATTTGATAGACCCAGCTTTCCAGTTTTTTTACCTCATTCAGTGTCTCGATGTGCTGATGTATTTTAAGAAACACTTCTTGCAGTATATCCTCACCCGTCGTCTCGTCGGAGATACGCCTGCGAATGAATTGCTGAAGGGGAACGTGAAAAGCGTTCCATATCTGTTCTGTTGTCGTCATTTCTCTCTTCTCCTGTCGTATTGTTCTCTTGAGAAGAGACGGTGTTTTGTCCAAAGGGACGCACTCATTTGTTCTGGGGGATTAATGGCTGTCGTTGCGCTATCTTATGTTCAGTCTCGGTCATTGAGGTACTCCTTAGAAGTAAAGATGCAGTAGTAAGAATATTGTTATCTATACACATTGGTGCTTGTTGATGTTGGGTGTCGCCGCGGCAGCGAGGTTTGTTCGATTGATACAGTAGTAACATAAAAAACGAAAAAAGACAAGCTCCCAAGAAGATGTGTTGTTCTCATCTGCTGTGTCTCCGCCAATATCAACGTAGTTACTCGCGCTCGCGTTACCGCGTCTCGTCAAAAATCTTTCTGTAATATGTTATACTTGTTACGGCTACTATCGTTATCATATTGATGCGTGTCATATCTAACAACACGCAAGAAAGGAGACGCTTTTCCGGTCATCCATAATAGAGACGACTCCATCCTTCCTCATGGCCTGTAAGCATGGATGCTTACATAAATACAAAGCATTCCAGGGATAAAGATGCCTGGTCGGTACAGAGAAAAAGTACGTAGATTGCTAGTTTTCATGAAAGGTAGGACACATTCAATGGCGCAATATGCAGAAGAAAGAGTACCCGTAGCCTCTGTTGGGGTAGCAGCAGTTGCGAACCCCGGACCCCTCGGCCTGAGTGCTTTTGCACTTACAACCTTCGTCCTCAGTTCCGTGAATGCCGGCCTGATAGCAGGCACAGAAATCAAGATTGTTGTCGGACTTGCTCTGTTCTATGGGGGCATCGCCCAAATCCTTGCGGGTATGTGGGAATTTAGAACAGGCAACACGTTTGGAGCTACCGCTTTTACCTCTTATGGTGCTTTCTGGCTCGCTGTCGGTGGAAGTTTACAATTCGGTTGGCTCAACGTTGCAACCTCTGCTGGTCATGCAGCTTTCGGCTTTTTCCTGCTTGGCTGGACCATTTTTACGCTCATGATGTTTCTTGGTACACTGAAAACGAATGGTGGCCTTATCGCGCTCTTCGGTCTTCTATTCCTGACGTTCTTGTTTCTGACCATCGCAGAATTTGGCGGGGGGACAGGAGTGCTAGGTGGCTATCTCGGCATTGTTACGGCACTTGTAGCATGGTATAACGCTTTGGCGGGTATGTTGAGCGCAGGCCGCGCTTCGTTTACGCTGCCCGTGTTTCCCATGAGGTAGACCGTCTCTGTAGGCCGTTTCTTTTCAGCTTTAGGCAGATACGAAAAGGTGTCTGTCTGAAGCTTTGAGCGTATATATATTTTTCAAAGAATTTGCTCCGTCGTTGCCTTAAATTCATTGACAATCTGATAGAGTGTGGCTATACTACTAATAGTTGGCTGACCAACTAAAAGAGAAAGACACGATGAGGGAGGATTTGACGATGGAAACATGGCCTGAATTAGCATTTGAGGAGTGGAAAGAGACACGTAATACACTCCATTTATGGACGCAAGTCGTTGGCAAGGTCAAGCTTGAATTGTGTCCATTCCTGAATCAGTGGTGGGAAACCGCGCTACTGCTGACGGCTCGTGGTCTCACCACAGGCCCTATTCCCTGGCATGGAGAGAGCTTCGAGGTCAATTTTGACTTTATTAGTCATCGTCTCGCTATCAATGTGAGCGATGGGCGGACACAAGAGATGACGCTTGAGCCGCGCACCGTCGCGGACTTCTATCGTCTGTTCATGGAAGCACTTGCGACGCTTGACATAAAGGTCACTATCTCAATGCTGCCCTCTGAACTTCCGAACGCAATCCTGTTTGAGCAGGATACGATACATGCCGCATATGACAGGGGGGCGGTTCATAGCTGGTGGCGTATTATGCTGGCGACGGAACGCGTTATAAATCGTTTCAGGACCCCTTTTCACGGCAAGAGCAGTCCGGTGCAGTTTTTCTGGGGTGGTTTTGATCTGGACGCGACCCGCTTTAGCGGCAAGGCAACGACACCACCATCATACGGCGGACGTATGATGCAGTACGGTGAGAATGAGGAGAACTTTGCGGTCGGCTTTTGGCCTGGAACCGAGCAACTGCCCTATGCGGCCTTCTACTCGTACATGACGCCTACGCCGGAGAAGATCGCGGAGGTGCATATTCAGCCGGAGGCCGCCCAATTCAATGCGAAAATGGGCGAGTTCATCCTGCTTTATGATGATGTTCGTAACGCATCGTCGCCTGCGGAGACGCTGTTTACCTTCTTCCAGAGTACTTACGAGGCCAGTGCCGCGCTTGCGGGATGGGATCGTGCTGGGTTAGAGGGTAATGTACCAAAT
>Ga0123337_10006728_pt1 | contig 10899 bp, 7 predicted proteins | sample frozenSSSSmetaG_FD_89792 | JGI IMG/M metagenome (GOLD analysis project Ga0123337, IMG submission 89792) | Glacier valley bacterial and archeal communities from Borup Fiord, Nunavut, Canada, to study Microbial Dark Matter (Phase II) -... | ecosystem: Environmental > Aquatic > Freshwater > Ice >...
ACTTTGGAATTGATTCCTTCTATATGTCCCGAAATCTCTTTTATCAAAACAATTTGTTCTTTCGCTATCGATTCAAAATCGGTTCCAAAAATATCTTTTAATCCTTTTACATTCTTAATTAAAGTATTCTGGTAACGAATGGCGGTAGGAATTACGTGGTTTTTTGAAATATCTCCTAATACTCGACCTTCAATTTGAATTTTCTTAGTGTATTCCTCTAATTCTATTTCGTAGCGCGCTTCAACCTCTATATGATTCATAATTCCCATTTCGGAGAATAAGTCCAATGCTTGTTTTGATGCTCTGGCTTTTAAGGCTTCGGGAGTCGTTTTAAAATTACTCAAACCTCTTTTTCCAGCTTCAATTTCCCAAGCTTCACTGTATCCGTCACCTTCAAAAAGGATTTTTTTAGACACTTTAATGTATTCTCTTAATACATTAAAAATCGCATCATCCTTCTTCATGTCTTTGGAATCAATTAAAGAATCTACTTCAATTTTAAAATCCTTAAGCTGTTTAGCCACAATGGTATTCAAAGTAGTCATCGCATTCGAACAGTTTGCTGATGACCCTACGGCTCTAAACTCAAATTTATTTCCGGTAAAGGCAAATGGTGAAGTTCTGTTCCTGTCGGTATTATCCAGAAGAACGTCCGGAATTTTTCCAACTACATTTAATTTTAAATCTGTTTTCTCTTCCGGAGACAATTTTCCAGTAGAAACTCCTTCTAATTCCGCTAAAACTTTAGTCAATTGTTCTCCTATAAATACGGAGATAATTGCGGGCGGAGCTTCATTTGCACCCAATCTATGATCATTACTGGCCGTAGCGATTGAACCTCGCAACAAAGCTTCATAATCATTAACCGCTTTTATAGTATTTATAAAGAAAGTTAAAAATTGCAAATTATTCATTGGCGTTTTCCCTGGACTTAACAAGTTTACTCCAGTATCTGTTGCTAATGACCAGTTGTTGTGTTTTCCGGAACCATTTACTCCTTTAAAAGGTTTTTCATGAAGCAGTACTTTTAAATCGTGACGTTCAGCGACTTTCTGCATCACATCCATCAACAAACAATTGTGGTCAACTGCCAAATTCGTTTCTTCAAAAATAGGTGCAAATTCAAATTGATTTGGAGCTACTTCATTATGACGTGTTTTTACGGGAATTCCCAAAAGCATACATTCTTGTTCCAAATCTCTCATATAAGTCAATGCGCGAGTTGGAATAGAACCAAAATAATGATCATCAAGCTGTTGTCCTTTTGCAGATGTATGACCTAATAAAGTTCTTCCGGTCATGATAATATCCGGACGGGAATTGGCTAATGATTTATCGATTAAAAAATATTCCTGCTCCCATCCCAAAGTCGCGGTTACTTTCTTTACATTTTTGTCAAAATATTTACACACTTCAGTAGCGGCATCATCCATAGCGGATAATGCTCTTAACAAAGGAATTTTATTATCTAAAGCTTCTCCGGTATACGATATGAAAATAGTGGGAATACATAATGTTGTTCCAAATATAAAAGCGGGAGAAGTAGGATCCCAAGCGGTATATCCTCTGGCTTCGAAAGTGTTTCTAATTCCTCCATTTGGAAAACTGGACGCATCAGGTTCCTGTTGCACCAATTGTGCTCCTCCAAATTTTTCCACTGGATCGCTCCCATCATAAGATGTTTCAAAAAAGGCATCATGCTTTTCTGCGGTTGAACCTGTAAGCGGCTGAAACCAGTGTGTATAATGAGTTACTCCTTTTGATAATGCCCATTCTTTCATACCCATTGCAATATAATCGGCCAGTTTCCTGTCTATTTTAGTTCCATGCTGAACAGCTCCTTGGACTCCTTTAAAAGCATCCGAAGTAAGATATTGCTTCATTGCTTTATCATTGAAGACATTGGATCCAAAAATTACAGATTTTTTTCCAATTTCCTGAAAATCTACTAATTTTCTATTTGAGGCTTCTTTTAAAGCCTGAAAACGAATTGATGACATAATGCTATTTTTTTAATTGATACTCAATTTTTATTACATACAAATATAAAGGAATCTATTAAAAAACGAATTAAAGCATTCATTTATAAAAAGACCATTTTTTACTTGATATAAATATCAAAAAAAATCCTGCCAACAACTTGATTCGAAGATTATAGTACTACTAATCTTAACTATTTAATAGCATTAAAAAACAAAACATTACGAATTTAATTTTTATACCCCCTCAATAATTACAATTTTTCAATTACAGCCCTATTAAAATACAGTTATGTCAAAAATTAAAAGCACTCCCGTAAAAACACCCCCCTAATTTTTTGACATAAACAAATTATTTTATATTTGCATCAGAAAAAATATCATAAATAAAATTTATATTATTATGGCTAAAATAAAATTAGAGTATATCTGGCTAGACGGATACGAACCAACTCAAAATCTTAGAAGCAAAACTAAAGTTGAAGAACACGAAAACTTTAAAGGAACATTAGAAGAAATAGGAAATTGGTCTTTTGATGGTTCATCAACAAAACAAGCTGAAGGAGGTTCATCTGATTGCCTACTTATACCAGTTGCTATTTACCCTGACCCTACTCGTATCAATGGATATTTAGTTATGACAGAAGTTATGAATGCAGACGGAACTGCGCACTCATCTAATGGTAGATCTACTATTGATGATGATGGTGATTTCTGGTTTGGTTTTGAACAAGAGTATTTCATTATGGATACTAAAACTTTATTACCATTAGGCTTCCCTATTGGTGGTTATCCTGCTCCACAAGGAATGTACTACTGTTCAGTAGGTGGAAAAAACACTCATGGTAGAAAACTAGTTGAAGAACATGCTGATTTATGTATTGCAGCCGGAATAAACTTTGAAGGTATTAATCAAGAAGTAGCTTGTGGACAATGGGAATTTCAATTGTTTGCTCAAGGTGCAAAAAAAGCCGGAGATGAAATCTGGATTGCCCGTTACTTATTGGATCGTTTAACTGAAAAATACGGATATTATATTGACTACCACCCTAAACCATTAGGAGATACTGACTGGAATGGTTCAGGAATGCACGCTAACTTCTCTAATAATGTATTAAGAACATGTGGAGACCAAGCAACATACGAAAAAATCTGTGAAGCTTTCCGTCCTGTAGTTTCAGAACACATTGCTGTTTACGGAGCTTTTAACGATTTACGTTTAACTGGTAAACACGAAACGGCTTCTATTCATGATTTCTCTTACGGAGTATCAGATAGAGGAGCTTCAATTAGAATTCCATTAATTACTGTTCAAAAAGGATGGAAAGGTTGGTTGGAAGACAGAAGACCAGCTTCAAACGGTGATCCATACAAAATTGCTGCAAGAATTATAAAAACTGTAAAATCAGTTTTGTAAATACTATAAAAATAATTGTGAAAAATGTCTTCTTGATTGAAGGCATTTTTTTTTGCCAAACAAATTACAGCAACTTTCTCTAAAAATTGTGCAAAAATTAAAAAATCAAAAAGTACCTTTGTAAGAACAAATAAACAAAACATTTATGATAGTTTGGATCTGTTTTCTTGCATTAGTGCTATTGATTTTAGCTTTAGATTTAGGCGTTTTTAATAAAACCCCTCATGAAATTACAACAAAAGAAGCCAGCAAATGGACCGCGATATGGTTTACATTGTCTATGCTGTTTTCCGGCGTAATTTATTGGCTATACAGTACCAGTCTTGTAGCAAATCCAAATAATTTAAAACCCTCAATTGCTGCAATAAAATTCATAACAGGGTACTTAATAGAATTATCGCTTAGTATCGATAATATTTTTGTCATAGCTTTGATCTTTGCCTCATTTAAAATACAAAAAAAATACCAGCACCGCGTTTTATTTTGGGGAATTCTGGGAGCAATCGTTTTTCGGGGGATAATGATATTCTTTGGTGTTTTATTGATTAACAAATTTACATGGACCTCTTATGTATTTGGTGCATTCCTTTTATTTACTGCGCTAAAAATGTTATTTACATCGGATGATGATGAAGATTTCAATCCAAAAAAATCGTTGGTTTATAAAATTTTAGGCAAAATAATCCCTATTTCTACTGATACAAACCAAGACAATTTTTTTATAAAAACCGAAAAAGGCAATGCAGCAACACCGCTTTTTGTTGCCCTTATTGTTATTGAAGTTATGGATGTTGTTTTCGCTGTAGACAGTGTTCCTGCAATTCTTGCTATTACCTCCGATCCTTTTTTAGTATTTAGTTCTAATATTTTTGCCATTTTAGGATTGCGTTCTTTATACTTCTTTTTGGCAAATATGCTAGAGAAATTCAGTCATTTGGAATACAGCTTGATTTCAATCTTGAGTTTTGTGGGATTAAAAATGCTACTTCATGATTTTATAGAAATCCCGGAATGGGCTTCACTAGCATTTATTGCTTTGGCACTTATAGTGGGGGTAATTGTTTCTTTACAAATCAGTAAAAAAGAAAATACTTCCGAAAATGAGGCTTAGTAGCAACTCATTTTTAAAATTTTAGGTATAAAAAAAGGAAATCTTTCGATTTCCTTTTTTATGAATGCCAATTTATTTTTAGAAATCAATTTTTTGAATTTGACTTTCACTTATTTTCAACGTTGACATAACTGCATTATAATTATTTTTATCAACTGCATTAATAAAATCAGCAGGTACAATCACAATACGAAAAATTTGATTTAGTCTAAACTCATTTCCAACAGTTGCTAAATTATTTCCACCAATAAAAATATTTACACTTGACTTTGTAAATTCAAAATCATAATTAAAATTCCGTCTTCCATCATCGAAATAATAAGTTTCTGGAATTAAACTCCAGATATCAGCCCCGCTGCTATTTATTCCAGATAATCTATAAACCAAAATCATATCCGAATCATAAATAGGTGCAAATGTTTTAACTATACTGAAATTATTCGACGTTGTAAATGAGACACCAGTAATTTCTATAACCTCACCAATAATTCCATCCTGTCCCGGAAGCCCTTCAGGGCCTGTACATCCTTGAAAACTGAACATTCCCACAACAGCTAAAAGTATCATTATTTTTTTCATAATCTTATTTTTTGTTAAGTTTGATAAAGGTATTTCAAAAACCAGACCAAAAAAAATATTTTATGGAATTTCATTCAAAACGATTCAATTAATTGATTAAAACACCATTACTTTTTAAAATTTTACTAAAAAACAATATTTGATATGGAAGGGCTTCCTGCCAATATTCCCAAGTATGAGCACCCGGACGTTCTGTATAATCGTGGGGAATTTTGATATAAACAAGTCTTCTATGGAGTTCTCTATTCGACTCAATAAGAAAATCATCTACACCGCAATCTATAATCAGTCCTAAATTATTGCTTTTCAGTTTTTCTACCATATTAAGTATTGCATGCGAAGCATACACTTCTTGTGAAGCTCCTTCTTTCCCAAAAACAGGTTCCATCATTTTAATTACTTCTGCCGAAGAATCCCGATTAAGCATACTTCCCATATCTACGGCTCCGCTCATACTTCCTGCGGCACTAAATAAATCGGGATGTTTTGCAGAAAGATAAAGTGCGCCATGACCACCCATCGAGAGTCCAGTAATCATACGCCCTTTTTTATCCTTCACTGTTCTGTAAATTTTATCTATTTTTTGAATAACGTCTACAGTAATATAGGTTTCAAATTGACTTCCTTTATTTACAGGACTATCGAGATAAAAACTGAATGTTTCTCCTTCTGGCATTACAATTATAATATTGTATTGATCTGCTAAATTTTTAACTGTATTTTTATCTGGTGTTTTAGACAACCAATCGCTGTAATGTCCGTAGGCACCATGCAAAAGATACAAAACCGGATAAAACGATTTATTTTTTGAATATGAATTTGGCAATACCACAGTCGCTTTATAAGTTTTACTCATTGCACTACTGGGAATTTGCAACGTATCAACTGTGGCTGCATGGGATAAGAAATTAAAAAAAAGGAAAACAACACATAGTAATTGACTATTTTTCATGATACACATTTATAGATGAAATGTAAATATACATTTTTCAAAATAAAAAGGATTGATTCACTGTATTCAATGAAATAAAAAAAAGACAATACACTTGCTTACAATGTTTTATGTTTAAGATGATTGATTTTTGTAATACAACCATTTGCTCAAGAACAAAAAACAATTATTTAAAGTTACTTCAAAAAAGACTTTAATTCCTGTCTATACTGCGAAGCATTTTTCCCCGTATACGCTTTGAAAGATTTATTGAAATGGCTGAAATTATTAAAACCACTTTCAAAACAAATTTCTGTAATACTCAAACTATGTTCCGCTAAAAGTTTCGAAGCATGAACTAAACGGTAATCATTTACAAAAGCGGTAAATGTTTTATTTGTTATTTTTTTAAAATACCTGCAAAATGAAGGAGTTGTCATACTGACGAGATTAGATACGGTATCAAGCAGAATTGGATCCTGAAAATGATCTTTTACATAATTGAAAACAACATTTATCCGGTCATTATCCTGAACTTGAAGCTCTAACGAAAAACCATCGGCATTTAGAATTGTATACTCATTATTGGTTTCTAAAGTGTTGAGAATACTAATCATACTCAGTAATCGATCAAAAGGAAGCTGATTCGCCATAAGTTCAATTTGGCTGGCCATGAGTTTTTTGGTTTCCGCTCCAAATGCGATGCCGCCTTTTGCTTTGCTTAAAAGATATTGAATATTTTTTATCTCGGGAATATCAAAAAAATCATTTCCTAGAAAATCCGGTTTCATTTGTATTACCGTTTCATTCTTGTTTCCGGTTTGCTCGTTTGTAAAACCACAATGTGGCAAATTACTTCCTATAAGCACCAAATCACCATCGGAATAATAGGAAATATGACTCCCGATTTGTCTTTTTCCTGAACCTCCATTTACAAAAACCAATTCAATTTCGGGATGATAATGCCACAAATCCGATTTGCAGTTGGCATTCTCCATATAACTTGAAAAAGAGAAAGAACTACCAAAAGTTGGGGTAATAATTTCAAGTGTTGGACTCATTTTTTTCATTACATACAATTTTGAAACTATTCAAATTTACCACAAACAAATGCTATTTTACCGCAATTTAACATACAACGTTTTCGTAATGACAATATAATACACATATAAGAAAATACAGTTGTGTTTTGTCTTAAAGTATTGAAATACATTAGCATTAGAAATTTAACTATTAATTTAAAAACACATTATTATGAAAACGATTTTAAAACTTAGTTTAGCAGTATTGGTAGCAATGACTACAATGAGTACTTATGCAATTGGTGGCGATTTTTTACTAAACGTAAAAAAAGGGAATGGGAAAGAAATTAGTTTTTCTGTAAATGAGATTCAAAAAGCGAATGTAACAATCTATGATAAATTCAACAATATCATTTATACTGAAACTGCAACTGGAAAAGGCGGGATTTTAAAAACATACAACCTTGAAGAATTTCCTGCTGGAGTTTATTATTTAGAAGTAGAAACAAATCTAAAGAAAGTAAAACATGAAATCGTAATCACAAATGAGATTTCTACATTATCAAAAAAATCGGTTGCTGAAGTTTACAAATCAGAAATTAAAGTTAATAATCAAAATGTAGTTAATGCAAATTAATTCTTCTGTTTACAAATTTAGAAAAATATGAAAAACAGCTTCAAAACGGAGCTGTTTTTTTGTTACCTGAATTTGAGTGTTTTATTTTCTATGATTTATCAAATTAATGACCACCTTAACCATCATGTCTTTGTCATCAACTACTTTTCTATCATTATAATACAATAGAGCATTTCGGTCTAAAAACAATACAAACTAAAATGCGGCTATACGCTTGTTCCAATCCAAAAAGGAATGATTTTTGCTAATGTTTTAAGCGTTCGGTGGCCTATTGCCGGAATTGAGTTCCTTCTTTGTATTTTACTAGGTAGTCAACTGAAATGATGACATCAAGGTTAAGGTTATAGTAAGCACTAGTTGTTTCCTGTTTATTTTACCTTTTATAGCTCCTTGTTGAGTGTAGTGCAAATTTTGCACACCACTTCTTTATCCAATTCATTTTCCTTGAATATGCTACTAATGCTTTGAAATAACTGTTCTGCCTTTATGGAATAAATCAGACAATTGGGCTTGAGTAAGCCACAATGAATCTTGCTCAAAAAATTACCTTAACTTTCAGTTGCAAACACAATTCTTTCAAATAAAAAAACATTAAAACATTAAAACAAAAAACACATTCTGTCAACCTTAAGTCAACAAAATGTGTTTTATATTTTAAAAAACAGATACGACATTAACGGAATATTACATATTCCTTCTGTACTGTTATCTATTGTTTTTATTGACTTTATAACAGTTTTAGTCAACTATTAGTCAACCTACTTTATTTTTTACTCATTAAACTCAGTTTTCTTTGCATATCCTCCCACAAATAACTATTTGCTTTATGCGTATGAACTAATGCCTTTAAAAGACCTTTAAGTCTAAAATTTTAACTGGTTCTTGCAACTAATGTAAAGAGAGCAAAGAGGATTAATACCGATGAGATGCCCCATTGCATAAGCCAGATGAAAAGTTCAACCCTATCCAATCTTTTACAAAATTTGTATAATTTTTTAAATAGAACAGCAACAATATAAAAAAAGGGGGACGGATACCGATTGAAATATCTATTACAAATTTAGTTTAAGCAAGATGTTTTATTCACCCCTTTAATCACTCAAAGAATCTAGAAAAAATAATAGACTCTGGAGATGGTTTAAGTTAGCCTCAAAGCTAACGGCAAGATGTCCGATTGTATAACAATCGATATCTTGCTGCCTTTTAACTCGGAAGTCATGGGCAGTGACACTGGAAGATTTAGAATTTGAAAAATTACAGAATATAGCTTTAAAAAACTTTAATTCTAATTAACTTAATATAAAGAGTTCTACTTATACCTTTGTATATTATGAAAATTAACCGCAAAAAATTTTATGATTGGATCAATTTACCGTAATTCATGGGACACCAATGTTAAACACTATATTAGAAATGGTCTTTATGATAATCTCCCTGAGGAATTAAAATCCAGAATCTCTAAAACAAACAAGCATCGATGGCAAAATGAATGTGAAGATAAGTATTTAGGATGCGAAATTAATGCATTTATTAAAGAAGAATTGGAGCTAATTAAGAGAATTGGATCTTCAAATAATAGCAAAAAAATTATCAATGCTTATTTCAAATTATCTGAAACCTATCATGAAATTTTAGACAGCTTTAAATCAATAAAAAACCATATCAGTAAGCATAAAGAAAAAGTTGTAAACGTGATCGAAATGGTTAAAGAGACGATTCCGATAAAAGATGCTTTAAATGTTTTTAATATCTCAAGAGGAACATATCAAAATTATAAAACAGTAGTAATTAACAAGTGCGATGCTTCTTATTTCTTGTGGTGTGTAAAGCAATATCCGCAACAATTATTAAAGAAAGAAGTCTTTCAAATAAAAAAATATTTGCAAGATGAAAAATACCGTTATTGGTCTAAATCATCTGTTTATTTTCTTGGATTAAGGAATAAAGATATTTCTGTCTGTCTAACATCTTTTTACAAATATTCACAATTATTAGGCTATCAAAAATCGAGACATATACACCCTAAAATAAAATATTCTACTCTTAAAAGCTACAAGCCTAATGAGATTTGGTGTGCCGATGTAACCATTATAAAAACATTGGACGGCAAGAAACATTATATTCATTTTTTAATGGATCACTACTCCAAAATAATTTTAGGATATACAGTTGAAAACAGTTCAGATCCAAAAGCAATAAAAGTTCTTTTGCAAAATGCCTATTCAAAATATCGAACTAATGATACTATAAAATTTGTAACGGATAGTGGTGTTGAAAATGTAAACTCAACTGTAAAACATTTTATAAATAGTACCAATCAAGAAGTCAAGCACCTAATTGCTCAAAAAGATATTCCTTTTTCAAATTCAAAAATTGAAGCATTCAATAAAATAATCAAACATCAATTTTTATTGCCTCGAAATTTAGATAACAGAAAACAACTAACAATTGCATTGTCAGAAAATGTTCTGACTTATAATAAAATTCGTCCCCAATTTTCTTTACAAGGTAATACTCCAGAAGAAACTTTTTATGGTAAGCATATAGATATTTGCAGTTATAAAACTCATTTTGCAGAACAAAAAACGCAACGAAAAGCAGTAAACCACCAAAATAAATGTAAAGCTTGCAATAACTAACATAAAAAAGCCTTTCGATAGGATTTAATCTCGTGAAAGACTTTTTTATGAAGAGAATTTAATCTTTTTATTAACGTATTAATACCCAATACAATTCCTTATAAGGAACTCTTTTTTATAAAAGTATTGTGTTAAAAGCACTGCTATTCCAGTCAAGCTTGTTGTCTCTATTATTCAAAATTTACATTTTTATATTTTTTTTTCAATTAGCTACATTGCTATTTTGTAAAAATACCCACTCTGAAACACAACCAACTACGCATAGCACCTAATTTTTGTAGAATTGCTTTTTTAATCGTATTTTCGTTTGAGATAAAATACTCTACTTTAAGCCCAGCCTCAGCAGAGGCAAAAAAGTTTTACCAAATTTCATGAAAGTAACCCTAGACTCAAATATACTTATATCAGACTTTTGGTTGGAATCCATTTCATCCAAAATGTTGCTTGAAAATTCTAAGAATGGTAAAATAGCTTTATACATTCCTAAAGTTGTTATTGACGAAACTTGTAATAAGTTTATATTTAGGATAAAATCTCATTCGAATAATATTCTAAAAGAAGTAAAATCATTTGAAAAGTTATCT
>Ga0123337_10006729_pt1 | contig 10897 bp, 5 predicted proteins | sample frozenSSSSmetaG_FD_89792 | JGI IMG/M metagenome (GOLD analysis project Ga0123337, IMG submission 89792) | Glacier valley bacterial and archeal communities from Borup Fiord, Nunavut, Canada, to study Microbial Dark Matter (Phase II) -... | ecosystem: Environmental > Aquatic > Freshwater > Ice >...
AGCCGGAGCTGCCGCGGGCGCGAGCAGCGTTTCGCGCAGTCCGGAGTGCGGCACACTCTGCTGCCGGAGCCAAAAAAAGGGCCACCCGATCCGGAGATCGAGTGGCCTTGGGTTTTTACTTAAATGGAGAGCAGCGCCGCGGAATCCGGACGCTGATCCGCATCGAAGGAGTTATGGAAGCTCTCCGACGCGGTAGAACTTCTTGGGATTCACGATTGCGTCATACACGGTTTTGGTCGTGTTGTCGCCGGGGATGACGACACTGAAGTTCGACCAGCTCGCGAGGTCGAGGGACGACTGCACCTGAGTGCTCTTGCCCGTGGTCGACGGCCAGCTGATTGCGACAGCAGGCGCTACGGTGGAGGCGATGACTGTTGGTGAGCTAAAGCCCGATGCCGAAAGGGAAACATCGTCGATGAGGACTTCTCCGAATTGACCTGATGCGGCTCCGGTTTTACCCACAATTTGGATGAATGCGGTAGTTGCCCCAGCTGGAGCCACCAACCCGCCGAGGGTTCTTTGAGCATAAGCGCCTGTGACAGCGGAGGGGAGGCCTTGCCATGCACCGGCCACAACTTCCGCACCCGTTGACGTCAGCCACGAGACTCTGTATTCCTGCACATAGCCTGGGCCGCTGCTGATTTGCTTATACCAGAACGTAAGGGTGTAGCTGCTCCCCGTGGTGATCGAACCACCGGCATTGGTGACGTTTTGATTGGTCTGCGACTCCTTTGGGGTGGCGCCTGTGCCCGTATCCACCATAAGTTGCATGCAGGCAGCTCCGGTGCGAGCAGCTCCAGCGGTGGTGACGCGCAGGGAGGTTTGGCCACTAGGAAATTCCCAGCCATCGGCTTCGGTGGCGTCGAATCCCTCAGTCTCGAATCCGCCGTTGTAAACGGCCTCTTGAATCCCAGGAGTGCTTTCCACGACCCGGTAGAATGGCGATTTGCCCGTTTCGAAGGCGGAGGAGACGGTATTTCCGACATTGGCAGCTCCGATGTTCGAGTAGACCACGTTGTCAACCGACTTTTGTGGTTGGTAGCTATTGACCGTGCTGGTAGGCGCCCAGCCGACTTTAGTGGCGGCGGCGATGGTCGCTTGGGGTGGTAGAGGAGCAGGTGGGGATGCGACGGCGAAGTTGTCAAATCCGACGCTGGAACCAACACCCCAGAGAGGCACCAGCTTGAGTCCAGTAGTACCGACGGGAATCGTCACGGAGTAAGTGTATTTCTGCCAGGTGGTGCCGTCGCCGATTTTGGCGATTCTCATGTCTCCGGTGCTGCCGGAAGGAGCAAAGTCAATTTTCAGGCCACCAATGTCCGTCCCGACGCTGCCGGATTCGAGCCTCATGTCCTGGGTGAAGTTATAGGTCTGGCCGGCGGTGAGAGACAACTGTCCCAGGGTCAAAAATGAGTCTCCATTAGAAACCCAGATCGCCCATTGACCGTTGTTGGCGTTCATTACTCCGTAGCCGTTGGGGTTGCCGCCGGATGCAGGATAGGAGTAGGTGATTCCGCCGCTAACTTGGGCCCAGCTGACGCCGCCTGGGGTCTCGAATCCCGGATTCGGGATTCCGGGGACCAGCGGGACCGAGCCGTTTTCCACCCGGAAATTGTCAAACCCCACAATCGAGCTTACACCCCAGAGTGGCACAATCTTGATCCCGGTGGTGCCAGCTGGAATCGCGATGGTGTAGTTATAGGTCTCCCAAGTGCTGCCATCACCGATTTTGGGTATCCGTAGGTCGCCTGTGCTTCCTGAAGGCACAAAGTCGATTTTGAAGCCTCCAACGTTGGCACCGGAAAAGACCTTCATGTCCTGAGAGAAGGTGTAAGCTTGGCCTGCGGTGAGACCCAAGGAAGCAATAGAAATCGCGGAATCCGCGTTCCCGACCCAGATCCCCCATTCGCCATTGGTGGCATTCATCACTCCGTAACCGCCGGTGTTGCCGCCGGATGCCGGGTAGCTGAAGGAGGTAATCGGACCGACTTCGTGCCAGCTAGTGGCACCCGCGCTGAAATCGCCGTTGGGCATGAGCACGGGGCTTGCGATAGCGCTTCCTGAGGCACCTAGAAGGGCGCAGAAAGCTAGTTTTTTAAGAATTGAATTCATGGTTTTAGTCGCTGGTGGTTTTTTGCAATGGAGACGTTTGGAGTTTCAGGACTGCCACTCAGCAAGGCATGAATTCCAAATGGGAACGGTTTTTTTGGGGGGCTTTTGGTGCGCTTCTTTTTAGAAGTTGCATCAATGTGTATAGATATCTACCACAGCGTTTCGTCGCGGCAACTCTAATTTTGCATTAAATTACATTATCTTCTTAGAGCCTTGGAAAATCAGGGTGCGACGGACTTCTCCGACGTCACCCACTCCGCTGAACCTCTGTTTTCCCGCTATTTGAGGGATCGCGCGTGTGTTTCGCGTCGGTGACTGGCGTGTTCGAGTTCTGACACGGGTGGGAAGTGCGTTGCTCGGGCTACCGGATTGCTGCTGGGGGCGATCCAAGTCGGCCCGCCATGGCCAAGGGGAGTTTGGCCAGACTTGGCTTGCTCGACGTGGAGCTTCAAATGCAAAAAGCCCGGACATGAATTGGAGTCAGCGAGCCCGGGGCGGTTTTTGTGTGAGACGGGAAAACGGTTGGCTTGCATTGTCCTGAATATCTCCTTCAGTCGGAAGGTGTAAGTCGATAGACTGCGAAGCGCGGAGATCAATCGGAGCGCGAGTCATGTATCTACAATAAATGGCACAAATGCATAAAATTGCAACAAATGTCTGGACATGACAAAACGGTGTGCCAGATTTCAAAGGGTAGCTGACGCTGTGTAAGAATGTCAGCGCGACTCCAAGCCCGCATTACTCAGTCGAACCCATGAGTCGGTCCCTCCGCCTCGCTCGGGACGGCTCAAGCCCTACTTCCCAAACCCAACTGCCGTGAATCCCGTCGCCCAAAAACCACCCACGAATCGAGGATTTGCCCTCGTCGTCACGCTGAGTCTGATGATTTTACTAACGGTCATCGCCGTGGGCCTGCTATCGCTGAGCACGATTTCCCTGCGTTCGTCGGCCAGCGGCGAGGCAAGCGCCCGGGCCTATGCCAACGCCCGTCTGGCAGTGATGTTAGCCGTGGGAGAGCTTCAGAAGGAGGCCGGGGACGACCGCCGGATCACGGCGGACGCCTCGCTCCTGTCGGCGACCTCCGCCCAGCCAAATCTGACGGGGGTTTGGTCATCGTGGTCGATCAATGCCGGGGCCCAGCCCGACCAAGTCGCGCCGGTTTCGGGTTACGACGATCAAAAGACGAAACTTTTCCGTTCATGGTTGGTCTCCTCACCGACCCCCGTGGCGCTTCGCAAGCGCGAGTGGGCGGAGACGAAACCCCCAACCAACGACCCCAAGTGGATTTCACTATTTTCACTCAAGCGCAATGGTTTCGACTTGGTGGCGCAATCCGTGCCCATGGCTCTCGGAGGGTTCGCCTGGGCGGTTTCTCAAGAAAATACCAAAGCGAAAATCAACGTCGCTGGGCCTGAGACGGAGACTTCGGTAAACGTGGCGCTGCAAGTCCAGCGTCGCCCGTCACTCGCGCTTTCCAGCACGCTCAAACAACCAAAAAAGGAATGGAACCAACGCGCAGGCCGGGTGCTCTCGCTCAATCAAGCCGCACTGGATAGCGATCTCTCCAACTCGGACCCTGCCATCACCCTGAGGTCGGGTGCCGGCTACACGGCCCACTCTCAAGGCTTGCTGACGGATGCGGTGAAAGGCGGGTTGAAAACCGACCTCAGTCTCGGCTTCGAGTTGAGTGATTCGGAATTCGCCATGGCATCGTGGGACGGGACTCCAAACCCATTCCGCACCCCAAGAAGTGACGCCGGATTCACTTCCCCGACCACTTACAAAAGCGAGCAAGCGCTGTTCCGTCCCCTGACCAATAATCCCATTGTAGCTTCCGCGATCAAATACGACGTGGCGTCGCTGTCCTTTCGCTTCTATGCCGCAGCCGTGCCCACCTTCGACCACTTGCGCTCGTTCTATCGAATCCCCCATCACCTCTACGGTGATTCCGTGGTAGCCGAGCGCGGAGCCGACCACGTGGCCGCGGTGACTGCTCCTCCCCAGAACAAAACCTATTTGGCGCCGGATGATCCACCGCCGGGGAAGAAGTCCGCACTCTCGATCCGTCCGGTGCTCAACCGCATGATTTATCTACTCAGCTCCAAGCTCGACGCCCTGGATCAAGTCCAGCTCGTCATCACTCCCGTCATCTCGCTGTGGAATCCCTACAACACTCGTCTCGAAATCGACGGTGCTGTCGCCTACCCGTGGATGGATCTGCCGTTCCAGCTCATTTGGGAGCGTAAATCGCTAGGCCAACCGGTGGTGACTGAACCGATCGGCATGGCGGATGCCATGGGAAAGCAGTTTGAAAGCAAAGGCCAAAGCCGCCAGGTGGATCCGTATTTCTTTTGTGAAATGACTGCCAACGGGGACGGCGACCTCACCAAGCCGATTCGATTCGAGCCAGGTGAAGTCCGCGTGTTTTACCCGGCTTCCTCGACTCCTGTCGATTTCAAGCGCCTGGGCTCCAATGCCGCGCGCACCACCCGGCTTCGTCCGGCCGAGGATATTTCCGGAGTCAAGAAACGGGGCGGATTTCAAGTCTCCATGCAACAGGCGGACGGGCTGGCAAAACATGGATTGGCGAAATACCAAGTGTTGAAAACCGACACCATCCGGATCTCGCTCAAGGACATTTCCGCGACGACTACGGGTGCGGGACAATACCATTACTTCGTCTCCCTCGAGGATGCGGCGCGGATCAGAAATCCCACCGACTCGACACGTGGGCAGTCCGTGACCGATGTCCAGATCCTGAATTTGATCTCTGCGGAAAATACCGTCGCCTCACCGTGGCGGACTTATGATGAGCTCAAGACGGGAGCTCCCGTGCCTTTCGGCGTGATCGAAACCTTCCACCGCACGGCCAATACCAGTGTCGGAGGTCAAGCCGTGGCCGACTTGATTTATACCACCAATCCCCGCAATCCATCGATCAACCATCAGCTTGCCAACGGCAGCTTCACCGTGGCACCGCATTTCCAATCGACCCTCCGCACCACACCATCTTTCGACGATGCCATCCAGACGACCTTTGATGGAAGACGGTCCTTCTGGGGCCCGTCCCACAGTTCCTCGGGCAAGTCCCAGCTGCCGTTTTTCGAAATCCCGCGGCAACCGCTGCTTTCCCTCGCCGCGTTCCAGCACGCGGATCTATCAGCCTCCACCTTTGCCCCGGCCAACCAGTTCGGAAACAGTTGGGCGTCAGCCTACCTCGGCCGCGACAAAGCCGGCTATCTCAAGCCCGGTGCCGCGCAGTTGCCCGAGGTCCCGATCTACGATTCCTGTTATTTGACGAACGAGGCCTTGTGGGATGGCTACTTCTTCAGCGGTGCCGCATCCCGCCTTCAGCCCGCGACCCGTGCGAAACCTTCGACCGCCTGGGAGCAGCCGATCGCGACTGCCGAGCGGTCACTGAGCGATGTCATCACCAAATTCGTCGCTTCACCGCTGGAAAATCCGCTGGGTAACAGTCGCATGACTTTGACCAAGGGGGGAATCGCCGATGACAAGCTCGTGCAGCGCCTGCTCGACCCGGCCGGATGCACCCGCATCGCGGGAAATCTAACGATCGACGGCGCTTTCAACATCAATTCGACCAACGTCGAAGCCTGGACCGCAGAGCTTTCCGCATTGCGTGGCGAATCCTTCGTGGTCGAGAATGGTTCCCCACCCGCGGCGAATCTAACGGGTTTTCCGCGCTTTCGCTATCCGCTGGGAGCGACCAACGACAATTGGAATGGCTTCCGCGCCCTCGGCGATCCGGAGCTCCGCATCCTTGCTGAGAATATCGTGAAGGAAATCCGCCAGCGCGGCCCGTTTCTCTCGCTGGCCGAATTCATCAACCGCCGCTTGGAACAAACCGGCGAGCTCGGCAAGAGCGGGGCGATTCAGGCCGCCATCGATGCCGGTAAGCTCAATGACCAGGCGAAACAATCTGCCTTCAGCACCGATAAATATCCCGCGGACAGCCAAAGCAACATCATCAAGGACACCGGCGTCGGCATTCCCGGATACCTGACCCAGGCGGACGTGCTCCAGCCTCTCGCGCCGGTCATCACCTGCCGTTCCGACACGTTCACGGTCCGTGGCTATGGCGAGGCCAAGGATGCCGCAGGCAAGGTGATTGCCCGCACCTGGTGTGAGGCTGTCGTCCAGCGCATGCCTAACTTCGTCGATCCCACAAATCCTGCAGACACCGCAGTCGCCTCGCTCTCACCTGTCAATCAAACCTTCGGCCGGCGATTTGAAATCATCTCGTTCCGCCGGGTGCCGAGTGCCGAACTGTAATTCCATTTTTAAAAAACCATCACGCCCATGTCAGTCTCCCGCCCTATCCTGTTTGCCGTCGCCCTTCTTGGTATTCTCACGGCTTTCACCTCCTTACATGCCACCCCGATCAAATTCTTACCATGGGATGATACCATAGCCGCCCGCAAGATCGCCTTCAGTGACGGCAAGGAAGTCGTCGAGCTTCAGGAGCTCCATCCCCACAAGCGTTCGAAGCCGGTCAACTGGACCAGTGGCGAAGTGCCACCGGTGCTTGTCGCCCTCGACCGCACCGGCGCGGATGGCAAACCGGTGACCGTGCCGATCAAAATCACGGCCGATCTGAAATCACCGCTGGTGCTGATCCTGCCTGATCCCAAGCAGCCGAGCGGCCTTCGCAGCTTTGTGTTTGAGGACAGCGCCGGGAGTTTCAGCTGGGGCACGTTTCGCTTCATCAATGCCACGGGAAAAGAGCTTTTGGTCCGCAACGACAAAGTCACCAAATCCTTGCCTGATACTTGGATGGCGGTCGATTTGAATCCTGGCGGCAGTGCCCGGAATATGGGCATCCAGCTAGCCGCTCGCGACAATCTCACCGCGATTCTCTATTCCGCCGTTTGGGAATATGAACCGGACGTCCGCAAGCTGATCATCATCGTGCCCGGCACAGACGCTCAAAGCGGGGTGGTGAACCTAAAGATTATCCCGGAAGACCGCCGCTCGGTGGCCGCTGTCGCCCCCGCGCCAGCCACTCAGACGCCTTAACCGGCGCATGGGCGGCACCGGCACTCGTCAAGCCCAGACAATCCGTTAAATCGCTGGTGGCCCAGTCGACCCAGCGTGGCGTTTTCAACGACTCCCGAAATGCCCTCGTGGAAATGATATTGCATAAAATTTCTTGACCATTTCGATCCCGACGATAGCTTTCCCAAGAAACGACAGGTTTACTTTTTAAACCCATTGAAAACCCCGGAGTCTGTCGTTGAGTGTAGTGAGATGTCCGATCGCCTCGTGTGATCGAGCCCGAGATCCCCCAAACCTAATCAAAAACCAGTGAACTCCATCATTAAAACCCTCGCGCTCGGCGCCTTGATTGGCTCCGCCACCGCCTTGAAGGCGGACACCACCGTGTACGTGGATCCCTCAAAAACCTGGAACGGCTATATGAATGTATTCGCCCTGCCTGCGGACGGTGGTGGCTTTATTTTCGGGAGCACTTGGGGCACGGCCGATTTGCGCGCCGTGTTTTCCGGTTCCGTTTTGACCTTGTCCCCGAACACCATTGGCGATCCCAATCCATTCTGGTATATCGGCGGCGGGGCTCCAGGTCACCCCGGCAACAAGACGATGGATGCCAGTATGTATGTCCAGGTCGACAACGGATCCCTGACCGATACGACAGTGACCTTCACGGGAACCGTCACGGCGAACACGCTAACTACGGCCCACACCACAGTGGCATTCATCAAGGATTTTGCCCCCGATTACTCTTCATACAACGAGGAGACCGTCCCACTTACAAATGGTGTGTTCAATATCAGTCTATTGACTGACCCCGGAGCGGGTCGCCATGTGCAATACGGCTTCGAAACCATCGGGGTGAATGTGTGGGCCACCGACGTCGCGCCATTCGGCTCGGCGAAAATCTCCACCATTCCCATCGTCCCCGGAAATCCCATCGTGAAGGTGGATCCGGCTGCGGCGTGGCAAGGCTATGTCAATGTTTTTGAGCTCCCTTCCGCCGGCGGAGCCTTCGTGGAAGGGTATGCCCAGCCCGTCACCACGGACCTGCGCGCCGCCTTTACCTCGAGTGGCCTCGTTCTGAGTCCCTTTACCATCGATCCCGTCCCTAATGGTTTGAGCGATCCCTACTGGTACCAAGGGAATGGAAGTGGTAACAAGCGCATCGACGCGAACCTGTATGTGCAGCCCAAGGACGGAACTTTGTCGGGACAAACCGTGAATTTCAGCGGTTCCGTCTCAGCCAAATCGCTGACGAGCGCCCATACCACCATTGCTTTCATCAAGGAATACACCGCTGACTATTCGTCGTCCGCGGTCAGCAGCGCCGTGCTCACGCCGGGGGCTTTCAGCATCAACCTCCTGATCAGTGGCGACCCCACCAAGCACGTGCAATACGGTTTCCAGACTGTCGGTCCTAACGTTTTTCCGACAAATGCAGCCGCTGCGGGTTCCGTGCAAGTCGCCTCTGTGATTACTAACTCCTTTGCCACTTGGATGGCGAGATTCGACTTCTCGTCGTTCATCAGCCCCAACCTCACCGCCACTGGTGATCCGGACGGCGATGGTCAGTCAAACTTCGCCGAGTTCGCCCTTGATGGCAATCCGGCCAGTGCTGCCGTCTCCGGCAGAACTCAGGTCGCGGTCGGCAACGTGTCCGGGAACAATGCCCTGCTCTATACATTGCCAGTGTTCAACGGAGCCACCTTCGCCGGATCGCCCGCACCGTCGGCAACGATGGGTGACCTGACCTACACCATCCAAGGCTCGAACGGACTCGCGCTCTTCGACCAAGCCGTCACCGAAGTGTCCCCTGCGGTCACTGCGGGATTGCCGGTAATCGACGCCGGATGGACCTACCGCAGTTTCCGCCTGAATGGCGCGGTCGGTGGTGCGACTCCACGCGGACCGGCTGGCTTCTTGCGCGCCCGCATTGTGAAAACCCCTTGATGCACAGGACTTTCCTCAAGCTGCTGGGAGTCGTCGTGCTGGCCACCGCAGCGACGGGGCAGACCCTGCCGGGCTGCAACTTGCTTTGGGCGGACGAATTCGCCCAGAGCGACGGCACCAAGCCGAACTCCGCCAAGTGGGGTTACGACATCGGCGGCTCCGGCTGGGGAAATAACGAGCTGCAATACTACACGGACCGGACAGAGAATGCGCGCATCGAGAGCGGGCAACTGGTCATCGAGGCCCGTGCTGAAAATTTCGGGGGCAAAAATTTCACTTCCGCCCGACTGCTGACCAAGGACAAAGTTTCGTGGACCTATGGCCGCATTGAAGCCCGCATCAAGATCCCGAAGGGCCAAGGCATCTGGCCGGCGTTCTGGATGCTGGGGGCGAATATCGGCAGCGCCGGCTGGCCGACCTGCGGCGAGATCGACATCATGGAAAACATCGGCGCGCTGCCATCCACCCTCTACGGCACCGTTCACGGACCGGGTTACTCGGGTGGCGGCGGGATCAGCGGAAACACCGTCTATTCGGGCGGTGCATTGGGGGACGCTTTTCACGTCTATGCCATCGAGTGGGAGGAAAACCGCATCCGCTGGTTTTTGGATGGTCTGCTGTATTTTACAGTCACTCCAAGTAGTCTGCCCAGCGCCAGCACTTGGGTCTTCAATCAGCCGCAATTCCTGCTCTTGAACGTCGCCGTCGGTGGAAATTGGCCGGGAAATCCGAATGGCTCGACCTCATTTCCCCAGCGCATGACGGTGGATTACGTCCGGGTCTACACGCCGACTCCGGTGGTTCCGCCCGACTCCGTCGTGACGGTGGATCCGGCAGAAACCTGGCTCGGCTTCATGCACGTCTCCGATCTCCCGGCGAGCGGGGGAGTCTATCAGTTCGGTGGCGTCTGGAATACGGCGGATCTGAATGCCAGCTTTTCCGGAGCTACCCTCAAGTTGGCACCGAATACGATCGGCGACCCTTCTCCCTATTGGTACATCGGCGGTGGGGCTCCGGGCAGGCCTGGTAATAAAATCATGGCTGCCAATATGTATGTGGAAAAGACTGGCAGCCTGTCGGGAAAGACCGTGATTTTCAATGGCACGGTTTCCGCCAAGACGCTGACGAGTGCGCACAGCTCGCTTGCCTTCATCAAGGATTTCGCGCCTGACTATTCCTCATCTAACACGGTAACGATCCCTTTGGTCAACGGTGCGTTTAGCCTCAGCCTGGCAACGAACGCGGGTTCAGGCCGCCATGTGCAATACGGCTTCGAGACGACCGGAGTGAATGTCTGGCCCACCGATGTCGGGCCTTACGGCTCTGTGCTGATCACTGCGGGTGCCATCACTCCGTATGCGGCGTGGCTTGCCGGTTACAACTTTGCCGCTTTCACCAATCCCGATCTGACCGCGACGGGGGATCCGGACGGCGATGGGCTCGGCAATTTCAGGGAATTCGCCCTCAACAGCGATCCGCGCTCCGCAACCGTTTCGGGTAAAATGCGCTCGCGTGTGGAGGCCGTAACCGGTGGACAGGCGCTGGTGCTCACCCTGCCCGTACGTGGGAATCCGGCTTTCAGCGGAACTACCTCGAAAACCGCCACTGTGGATCAGGTTGCCTACACCATCGAGGGCTCGAACAGCCTGATGAGCTTCGATCAAGTGGTCACCGAGATCCCGGCAAGCGCGAATGCCATGCCCTTGCTCGACAGCGGGTGGAGCTACCGCAGCTTCCGACTCGACGGTCTGATCGGCGGCAGCACTCCGCGAGGGCCAGCCGGCTACCTCCGCGTCCGGATCGTGGAGCAGCCATAAATCAC
>Ga0123337_10006736_pt1 | contig 10891 bp, 9 predicted proteins | sample frozenSSSSmetaG_FD_89792 | JGI IMG/M metagenome (GOLD analysis project Ga0123337, IMG submission 89792) | Glacier valley bacterial and archeal communities from Borup Fiord, Nunavut, Canada, to study Microbial Dark Matter (Phase II) -... | ecosystem: Environmental > Aquatic > Freshwater > Ice >...
CAGTCAGCATCGAGACCATGCGCCAAACACTCAGTCGGCTCGGGATCACCTGGAAACGGGCCAAGTGCTGGATCACCAGTCCCGATCCGTTGTACCAGGAAAAAAACTGCTCGCGATCGATTGCTGAGCTGGGCATCGCAGGAGCAACAGGTCGCCACCTAGTACTACAGTCGCACTTATGTGGTAGAATGAGAGGGAAACAAGAAACAGGAGGAAGAGATGGAAGGGTTCCCCTCAATCGAAGATCTGCGGACATGGGCAGATCATTTAGAAGAAGTGCAAGTCTGTTTAGCCCCGTCCTTTGAGCGTGCCGAACCACGTCAGCGAGCAATGGCCTACGTGCGTGGATTAATGAGCGTAACCGAGAGGAAAAACGGGTGGCAATTAGCAGAAGTGGCGGGCGAAGCTACACCCGATGGCATGCAACGTTTGCTCAATACGGCGCATTGGGATGCAGATCAGGTGCGTGATGACTTGCAAGACTACATCCTGACGCATCTGGCCGACCCGGAAGCGGTGCTGGTGGTCGACGAGACCGGTTTTCTCAAAAAAGGCACCAAGTCAGTGGGTGTGGCCGCGCAATATACGGGAACGGCAGGCAAGATCGCCACCTGCCAGATCGGGGTCTTCCTGGCCTATGCAAATCGTCATGGACCCGTCTTGATCGACCGAGAGCTGTATCTGCATCAGGACTGGGAGAAGGACCCCGAGCGGTGTCAGGAGGCAGCCGTCCCCGAGGAACGGCGCAGCACGGTTCCCAAGCCGACGTTGGCCAAGCACATGCTTGAGCGTACCTTTGCTCATGGAGTCAAAGCGGCCTGGGTGGCAGGCGATACCGTCTACGGCGGCGACTACAAACTGCGCAGTTGGCTCGAAGAACGCTTGCAGCCCTATGTGTTGGCGGTGCCAAAAAATCAACGCATTGGGCTCAGCCTTCGCGCCGATGAGGTCATGGCGAATTGGCCTGTCGAGAAGTGGCAGCACCTGTCAGCAGGAGAAGGCAGTCAAGGACCCAGGTTCTACGATTGGGCCTGGCAGTCCCTGGATTTCCGCTGGACCGAGCCGGGATGGAAGCAGTGGCTGCTGGCCCGGCGGAGTCTCTCTGACCCCACTGAGATCGCCTACTACTTGGTCTTCGCACCAGAGCCGGTGAGTTTGGAACAGGTCGTCCTGGCAGCTGGAAGCCGATGGCAGGTGGAAGAAGCCTTTGAGCTGGCCAAGCAACAGGTCGGATTGGATGACTATGAAGTGCGCCATTGGCAGAGCTGGTACCGACATATCACTCTGTCCATGTTTGCCCTGGCCTTTTTGACGGTGGTCAAAGTGGCAGGGCAAAAAAGGGGGCCCAAATTCAGGAGCAAGAAGCGGCAGAACTCCTTCCCCTGACGGTCCCCGAAGTGCGACGCCTGCTCTGGCGGCTGGTGTGGCAAGCCCCTGCAACGCCGGAAGGAGTTTTTTCCTGGTCTCGCTGGCGCAGGCGACATCAAGCCAGAGCCAAACACTTCCATATCAAACGGCGTGCCGCGCGCTTGGCTGCTTAAATGCGGCTGTAGTACTAGGCCATTGGCTTTCTGGATGAAGTGTGGTGGAGTCGCTTTGCTCTGCCGCAAGCACATGTCTGGCAGGATCAAGAGCAGCTGGTTCGCTTTGTCGAGCAAAGGTGGCAGAAGTCTGATCCCGACGGCAAAGCGCTGGCGTGTTATGGCGTGTTGTGGCAACGAGGACCCGCTGATGCCCCTCTTCGGGATCAGATGTCCTTGCGGTTTGTCGATGGGCGTCCCGTGAGTGACATCACGACGCAATTTCTGGCCTGCTGCTGCACCCACCTGGAGGTCCAGGGGAAACGAGCGTGGCTGCTGATCTGGGACAATGCCTCCTGGCATTCCAGTAAGATCGTGCGTACCTGGCTTCGGGAGCACAACCAGCAGGTGAAAGCCTCGGGCCAAGGCGTGCGTATTCTGCCCTTGTTTCTGCCCAAACAAAGCCCGTGGCTCAACCCCATCGAACCCAAATGGGTGCATGGCAAGCGTGCCGTGGTTGAACCCAACGGCTTGCTCTCAGCCAAGCAATTGGCGGAGCGCATTTGTGCCTACTATCACTGTTCGTATGAAGCTCATTTATCTATCCAGGAAAAGGTCTCTTGAGAATGCACTAGGCATCTCGGATACGTCCGCAAGCAGGTTTCTTGCATCATTCTGATCGTGGGAGCACCTACACTGCTCAGAGCTATCAAGTGCTTCTCGAGCGAGAAGGGATGCAAGTGAGCATGAGCCGAACAGCCAATTGCTATGATAATGCTGCGATGGAGAGTTTCTGCGCATAGCTTTAAGGAGGAATGTATTCACCGCGAACGCTTTCAGACGTGAGCGCAAGCCAAAGGAGCCACATTTGACTACATTGAGTGCTTCTCTAATCGGACTCGTAGACACTCCACTTTGAACTAGTCTCCGTCCCATCATGTACGAACAATTGATGTGTTAAACCCCCTCTTTGGGGTCTCCACAAATTCGGGTGAGGATTAGTGGGCTTACCAGGAAAGTTTCGCTCAGAGCATTCCAAAGTTTGCAGCTTGGTTCTCCCGGTTAACGGAACATAACCACTTTCGGCAATTGTCTCCTGTTTCTCAATGCGAATGGTGCCGATTGTACACAGCCATGTGCTACAGTATGAAAAATGCTGCCGTTTTGTTGTCTCAAAGAAAATGTGCGTGCAACGCGCATCAACGAGAAGATTGTATGCAGGTCACAGGAACGAGATAGCACAAATGAGCACAGACGCTTAAGGAGGAACTATGCAGGAAGAACACATGACGACTATTCCACAGATGGTTGAGGATGTTCGCACGGGGAAGATGCCGCGCCGCACGTTTATCAAGGCACTTACTGCTCTGGGCATCTCAGCAACGGGGGTGGGTATCATCACTACCGTCTCCGCTTCACGTGCCTTTTCGTCACAACCCAGCCATGTCGTGCATGCCACTGAAGAGAGGTTAAAGAACCTGGATTTGCATCAGCAACATCTCGCTCATCAGAACCAGAGCAATCTGGGAGCAATGAGCAATGACTATGCTGAGCACGCCGTGGTTCAAGATAGTATGCATCCTACCCCCTTTGTTGGCCGGGAGGCCATCATGCAACGCAAAAGTATTACCGCCCTGCCAGATTTGCAGATCACCGTGACGAACCGCGTGGCACATGGCTCGCAGGTGACTGCTGAATGGGTGGCGACCGGAAGCCATACCACAAGCTTTCCAGGTCTGCCTGCAACGGGTCGCCCGTTCACCATTCATGGGGTGACGGTGGTCATCCGTGAACGGGGCAAGATTGTGCATGAAGCACTCTACTATGACATGGAACACGTCCACCATCAACTCCGCACCGTCTAATCGTCATCACGGTGCGCTGATCTTTCTGTCTTGAAAAAAGAACCCTGTTTGCGACAGGGTCAAGGCGGTGCGCCCTGTCCCGTTTGCTTGCTCTGTCCGAAAAGGAGACCTGAGCAAACCCCATCAGGGGATCCTTGACGCCGTTGGGGAACGAGAATGGCACCGTTTGCTTGCTTCTTTCGTCGCTTTCTAAGTGTAAACAAGGCAAGAGAAGGACTCAAAACACTGATTTTGTGCCAGCATCATTCTCCACGACGCCGACTCAGATAAAATCTTGATTTATCATAAGAGTCGGTGTCCTACGAGGGGTTCGTTATCGGGAATGCGTGCACCCAAGTTGGCTTGGACAGATGTGGCAATCCTTAGCAGAAAACGTGATCTTGACGACCTCATTGGTTCTGTTGTCGATAGCAGGAGTCCAACTGATACTCGTGTGTCCTTCAGGGCAGACGGCATGTTTTGCGTCCTAATAAATGACAAAGTGGCTTGTATCAAATCCTTGAGAGGTGCTTGCTTGCCATTTCTGATCGGCTCGTGTTGGTCCGATGACCTCAACGCTGTATTCCTTTTGGCTCCGTGCTAGCGTCTGAGAGGTGATGTAGCCGGAGTTGAGTATATGCTGGCTGGGCAAAAGGTGGTCCTTCTTGAGAGCCTCGTGAATTGGTTTGACCATGATCTCATCGGCAGTAGGAGCAGGGGTCATTGCAACGTGGGTAATGAGATGAGGAGGCTCCTCATTGCAGACTTCGGTCAGATGCACTTTCTATCCCACCCATGTTGTACTGCGCTTTTTGCTGTAGCGAGCCTCTGGGTCGTAGGGAGAACTGAGAAAGAGTGCAGGCGGAGGGATCAAACCTCGCTAAGGGATGCTTGACGCCGTTGGGTCATGACGATGGCACCGTTTGCTTGCTTCTTTCAGTGTTTTTTGAGCAGAAACGAGGCAAGAGAAGTGTTCAAATCACTCATTTTTGTGCCATCCTCATATCCCACGGGCGTCAAGCATCATGGGTCATGCGCACTTTTGATGATTTGGGGACGTGCCTATCTTGAGAGCCACTTCTAGGCTCGGTGAAGGACCCGCTTGCGGAGGATCGGGAAGCCTCCCCGACCATACATTTGTCTCTTCAAGAGCTTTAAACGATGCACTTGACCCTCAACTTGCCCGTTGCTCCATTCGAGCGTGAGTCCAGCTTTCACTGCGTCGTAGTCTTTCTGAATGCCCCGTGCAAAGGTTTTCAATGTGCAGACTTCCTGCTCTTCGACGCGCGTCAGCCAGGCGTCTAAGTGTGTTCCCTGACGCTCCCGGAGCATGGTCGCAACGTCTTGTATCAAGGCAAAGGTCTCGCTGATCGTCGGATCAGCTGCACAAAGTCGGGTCAGATACGCATTCTGCCAGTCCAGTCGCTGCTCCTTTGTAAAGGTCATCCAACGCGCCACGTGCAAGGCTGTCGGCGGACGCCGTGGCTCGGCATCTTCCTTGGTGGCGGTCGTATCTTTGGTCGGTTGAACACTTTTGAATCCCCTCGGCTTGCCTTTCGTCGTTCGCAAATTGCGTATGAAGCGCGTGACATTGGTCATGGAAGCGGTCTATCCGTCGTCCACGAGTTCCCGGTAGAGGTCCGAGGCGTTGCGGCACCCGTCGTTCCAGCGCTTGATGAGCTGGGGCTTGAACGGTTCGAGCAGGTGTGTGCGGGTGCGGCGCGGACTTCTGCGTTTGGGTGGCTGGTCCATCTGGAGAGAGCGATAGACCGTCTGGTTCCCACCTGACGCGCGATGGTAGCAAGGTCTCCCTGTTTGGCAGACAGCTCATGAATTTTTCGGTGCCGTTCTACCCATTTCTGATGACGCTCCTGGCTCACCTCTTCTTGCCGTTTGGTATTGCCTCTTGGTCGAGGGTCAGTGGGGGAGGCTTCGGAAGAGGCCGTAGGATCTTTCATGACCTCTTTGAGAAGTCCCCTTCTGTTCAGGAAAAAGCCTTCGAGGTTCTCGCCAGGGTTCTTGAGTAGATGAAACCGATCTGCTACCTGCTGTGCTTTTGGGGCTCCCTTGCGGGCTCCTTCCGCATAATTGCCAGCACGGTCACGGCTGATAATTTCGACTCCCAGGTTTGCCGCCAGCCATTTTTCTCGCGTCTCTGCCTCTCGATCGGGCAACAGATCAATCGGGATGCGCTTTTCGAGATCGACCAGGATCGTGCCAAATATTCTCCCGCGACGAAAGGAGAAATCGTCAACACCCAGCACCCGAGGAGTCACTGCGTCCGCTTCTGGCGTTGAGCGAATGAGTCGCAGGAGCGTATCAGGACTGCTCTGTACCCCCATCCCTTCGCGTACTCGCTTCCCGGCTTCCCCTCCCAGGGCAAACCCGATGAGCGTGAAGACATCCGAGAGTCGCGTGGTGCGTCGAGCAGAGGGAGCAAGTACGCTGGGCAGCCGTTCCGTGAATATCTGGCGAACGCATTCCTGATTCCGACAAAAGAAGCGCCGCGCATGCAGTTCGAGCCGCACCGCCCAACCCATCCATGGTAAATCAGCTACCTGTCTCACAGAACGCGAGTGGATGATTTGGGAACGGCACTGGCAGAGTGGACAGAGTGCTTCTAATGAGGTCGTCGTTACGATGGCGGTAATGCACTGTGGATGAGCTTCGAAACGAGCGAGATGCAAACAAGCAGGATCGGGGAGTAACGTTGGACGTGTTGGGTTTGCCATCGCAGACTCCTTTTCTGGCAGATACATGTTCTCGTTCTAAAAGCTAGTGTAGCAGGAAAATCTCGCCTAAAACAAGCACGTAAGCAGTATTTATCATCAAAAGTGCACATGACCCAGCATCATCTGGCGGGGTCTGGAGGGATATCTTCATTGCTTCGCCAGCAAAGTTGATCGTTCTCCCACACATAATTTTGCACCCAAATACGACGCAATATTTCAGGCTGGAATCTAACGCAAGAGGAGTGGAGCTTCTGGATGAAAAATATCTTGCAGTAACCCTGCCCCATCTCGTCCAATCACTTCTGCAAATGTCTGCCGTTCCGCTTTACTGCTGAGCAAGCGTGCTCCTTCCATTCGATGGCCATACCTGTATCCCCACGCTTCTTTGCAATGAGCCACTCACCAGCAACGACGGCCAGACTATTCAGGGCAAAACGCATGGCTTCACCTACGCACAGAAGTCGATTGATTGCGCGAATCTTTGCCAGTATGTGGGTCGAGTCGGTTCGTTGCTTCCCACGTTCTTTGAGCCACCCCGGTCTTTAAACACTGCCAACATACTCTCCAGAAGAAGGCGTTCAGCCTCACCTTGAACGAGTCGTATACGAAAGTTAGAGAGCAGAGTAAAGTCGAAGCCTAGATCATTGGTAAATTAACCGAAAGACTCTTCAGGGAATTTACCACTACCTTAACCATATCTCAACCCAAATATCATATCATTCCTAATTTGTTTCACGTATAATGATCTGCATATATAGATTTAACGAGAGGAGCTAATGACCGTGGAAAAAAGGATTTTAGGTCGCCTAAAATGGCTGATTGTTCCAGTATTTTGTCTACTTTTGATTACCTTACTCGTGAAGGGGCCAGGTGTAAAACTAAAGCAGACATTTGCCTCCGGGGGACTGGCACTGAATGTGACCTCTGGTACTGTTGGCACCCACATTTTTCTCTCTGGTTCAGGCTACACACCTGGTGAAATAGTTCGACCGACGTGGAATTACGGTGGCACAGGTACAGTAGTAACAGAAAACAGTTTCTACTACTTCAATCCTTCTGGGGTCGCAGATGCAAATGGCACTGCATCTATGAGCATATTTATTCCTGGATATTCCACGGGGAACTATACGATTGCGGGGATAGGGCTGACAAGTGGTCTTATCGAGACAGCAGTCTTTCACCTCATTCCAAATGTTGAAACCGGTCTGTCTATAGGACCTGCTGGTTCGGTATTACGACTGGGTGGCTGGGGATTTGCGGCGAAAGAAGCGATTACACTCTACTGGAACTGGAATGGTACAACGGGCCAAACAGCTGGTACTGCAAGTACTGATGCGCACGGTGCTTTTAGCAATCGAGCATTTACCGTTCCTGCCACTACCGCCAATAGGACCTACACCGTGGCAGCCAGTGGGTCTCTCTCGAAAACAGTAGTAACCTCCACCTTCACTGTCGGCACGCCAAATCTGAATACACAGACCACCCCAGCCGATTGGCCTACCTTTGGCAACAATACGCAAGGTACGCGCGTAAATGCTTCTGAAACAACGCTTAGCAGTTCGAACGTTTCGATGCTCGCTCTCAAGTGGAAGAGTGCATTTCCCATTCCTGGTCGTGTCACAGGTTCACCAACTATCGTCAATGGGATTGCCTACGTGGGGACCGTACAAGGAACATTGGTTGCGTTCAATGCGAACACAGGCAGTACGCTTTGGACATTCTCGGCGAAAGCCCCAATATATGGTTCACCAACGGTACAAAATGGGATTGCCTACTTCGGCACAGTCAACTACCCGGGACAAGGTTCAAGTGGAAACTACTTCTATGCTTTGAATGCGAGCAATGGTTCGCTTATCTGGGCCAATTCGCTGGTCGGTGGGTCCGATTGGGTAGACCCGTTGGTCCTAAATGGGCGTGTCTTTGTCCCCACTGCACGCAAGGAAGCCATTGCTGGTGGATTTACAGCTTTCGATGCGACTACAGGCGCGACAATTTGGAGTTTCAGCACACCGTATGGCGTGTGGGCTACACCTACAGCAGACCCCACAGGATCGAATATCTATGTGGATACGGGTAACCCTTGTCTTGACTCTGGAGGTGGTATCTGTTCCGGCTACGTGCTAGATGTAAACGCGAGCACAGGCACAAGGGTATGGACGACCCTGATACCTCCTGATATCAGTGGTGACGACGATGTACCAACAACTCCCACCTATAACAATGGACACTTGTATCTGGGTTGCAAGAACGGTCTCTTCTACAACCTTAACGCTTCAGATGGTTCAATTGTCTGGAAGTACAACAGTGGTATGAGTGGAGACAAAGGCATTTTCTCCAGTGCTGCATTCTACAACAATCAAGCCTTCTTTGGTGGTGGTGATGATCGCATGCATGCACTGAATGCGAGCGGCGGTTCAGTTGCATGGACATACCCTACACGGGGGATCATTATGTCGTCACCTGCGATAGCCAATGGCGTTCTTTATACTGGCAGTGGCGATGGAAGTGTCTACGCACTTAACGTTACGAATGGTACAAAGTTGTGGAATTACCAGACTGGTGCTACGGTAATGAGTTCGCCCGTCATGTCGAACGGTGTTCTCTTTGTAAGTGGGAGTGATGGCTATTTTTATGCCTTCTCCCTAAACGGAAAATAACACGAACGTTTATGCGTGCTTCTCTTGTGCATTGCAAAGAAGCAGGAAAAAGTCGAGTCCTGGGTTTCGGGGTATGGGAAGTAGTGGAATAGAAGGCCAGCATTAAGGAAGGAGCCTCATAGCCGCAAAGGAGATACGTACGGCACAGTTTTTGTGAGAAGGGGTATTTACGCGATGGTGGAACGTGACAAAGGGATGCGTTGAGTCAGATCTAAGGTGGGGTAGAGCTACGTGAGCTGACATGAAGGGCAGAGTAGCGGCTAGAAGAAGCACTACGACACGTAGACGACATCTCTTCTTCTCGTCGAGTACCAATGTGTATGGTAGGAGCGGAATGAAGGCTCCTTTTCGATGAAGGGAAGACGAAAAAGGCTGATTGTCCCTTCTTTTCCGGTGCTGAGTTTCGACTAGAGCTTTTTTAGGAACGACTCAAAGGATGCACTACGCTTTTTGCTTGAAATACTCGCTCCCTGCCCCTCATGTCAGCTTACGTAGCTCTACCCCGTATTGTGCCTTAATGTTGGGCCTCATTGTATCAATCATCAACACGAGTCGCTGGACTATTCGTACAGATGCGTGTATGCGGCCACGGGACGGTAAAACCCGCGGGTCACCTGGATGCTCTTAGTATGGTCGAGGTCCGCCGCAAGCTGGTCGGCATAGGTTGGGTCGTTGTTCGCAGCAACCCAAGCCTCGTAGGACTGCCAGAACGAGACGTTGACCAGTTGGTAACGGCTGTTCGGCAGCACGGACTTCAGCAGATTGGCGCTGATGAAGACCAGTTGTTGGCACATGATCGCCGAGCGCCGCTTCCAGTCCACGACGAACTGATCAACGTCTGCCTTGTCCATCTCAAAGAGATTGAGGAACGTAAACGGCTCGCCAGGATCGGCGAAGTGGAGGTCCTTTTCGATTGTCATGCTTTGCTCCTTTTCAGTGATTTGGTGGAGGACGGAGTCATCCGAACGACCAAGCGCATGTGCGAAGGCGATCTTCTCGAACGAGCGCACCGCCAGGTTCTCGTCGTGAGGCGGCAGGTCGCCCATGAACTGCACGCCCCCATGTTGAATGCGACGCAGCACCAGTTGCCCCTGTACAGCAGTCCATCCTCCGGAAACGCTCCCATCTTTTCCCGCGCCTACTGGTAAATAACATCCGATGTGGATCTGGCTCACTCTTGGTGATTCTGCTTGCTTGCTATCCCGACATCGATAGATCGTTCTACAGAAATAAATCCACTTTTGTAGAAGGATGTGATCAAGCATATGAAAGTGCAGCCAGCACTGGCCTTGCCGGATGGATTGGATGTGACAGAGATCGAGATGAGGGATGAAGTGCTCACTATTACAGCGATTTCGATACAGATGTATCCTTGCTGTCCGCTTTGTGGAACACTAGCTTCGCGGGTACATAGTCGTTACACTCGAAGACTCACAGACTTGCCCTGTGGTGGGCAACAAGTACGTTTGCAAGTAGAGGTACGCAAGTGCTTTTGCGAGATGAGCACCTGCGCGAGGAAAATCTTTATAGAGCGCCTAACGCCCTTTGTGAACGCCTTTGCACGTGTGACGCGGCGTCTATATCAGATCGTGCAGGTTCTTGGTCTAGCGGCAGGCTTGGGGTGCGTGTAACAAAGCGCTTAGGAATACAGACTGTGATTTGCCAGAATACTTGTCCTTTGAGGACGTGAATTGGTTCAAAAGTGAGAAAGAGGAGAAGAGCTTTGCTCGTTCTACATTTCATGCTGTTTGTGCTACAAAACAGAGTTGAGGTGCTTCTCGTCTCCCTCAAGCATTTTCTGCGTTGTTCAAGAGCGTTTATCCATAACTTGTCCGTTTTGACGCATTTCTGAGACCAGAAGTTCAGAAAAGAGCAGCATGTTTCGTGATCTGACCTTCTGAATTTCCAAGATGAACCAAAGGACACGTTATGGTTCCTAAATGGGACCAACAACGTGGATATGCGTCAAAAGCTCAACATTTCCTGCTCTAGCTGTTTCTCTCAAGCCGCTTCTCAGGCAGGTCGTAGGACAGGATATGGTTCGATGATGAGGACGAAACCAATGTCAAATCACACAGACCTCGCGCCACACCATTCTCCGGCGTATTATGGCGCTGCCCCCAGAGCCCGTTGGGGAA
>Ga0123337_10006737_pt1 | contig 10889 bp, 11 predicted proteins | sample frozenSSSSmetaG_FD_89792 | JGI IMG/M metagenome (GOLD analysis project Ga0123337, IMG submission 89792) | Glacier valley bacterial and archeal communities from Borup Fiord, Nunavut, Canada, to study Microbial Dark Matter (Phase II) -... | ecosystem: Environmental > Aquatic > Freshwater > Ice >...
AAAAATATTTTTTAAAAATATAAAAAAAAAAAAAAAAGCCCCCATTTTTTTTTGGGGGGGGGGGGGGCGGCATCAGGGCAGGTGTTGCCGATCAAATACCGTGGAAGCACGATATCTGAAATTGTTGGAATAGAGTACCCGAGGGCGGGGGCTGGGGTTCGGTTCGCGGGTATCAACTGCCGTCCTAATCGTCGGAACTAATAGCTAGATGTAGCGGCATCTAAGGTTAGACGACTCTACGCCAATCTCTTAGCCCTTGCTAGAGAGCGCATTTAATTTAGAAGCCTCGCCCCCCCTTCCATTTTTCATTTTTCATTTAACAGAGAGTATTGTTGAAGTGAATCAAGTAGAAGTGATTGATTGTTCAACTATCTAATCCAGGAAAGGGCTCTCATAATATAGAGAGCTAGAAACAAAGACTCAAAGGCCTGTGTGCATGCATGGAGATTCTCATGAATTCTCCAAACTGAGAATCGCCACCAAAACCCAATTTCTTCCAACAAGTATTTACTACCCCATATTTACTATCCAACCATCTTGATTTGCCGTATGTTTACAATAAACTAGCACACTGAGTGAGTATGAGGAAATTCACTTATTTAACATAATGCAATAATTTTGTTAGGCTATAATAATGCATGCCTAAAAAGTGTCCCAAAGGTGGATATCATAGTCGTTATACCTTGGATATGAGGCACGGAACCACGTGTGAGAAAAGCATCGACTTTTCACCCTAAGGAAAAAAAGTTGAAATCAAGGTTTAATCACGATATATTTGGCTCTCTAACAATTTGTCGGACCCCTTTTATTGTCAAGAAAGATTCGTGATATCCACGTAATGGATTCACCATGGCGCCTAGGGATTTACAGCCCCTCATCAGCCTGCGAAGTCGCGACGTACGAACCACTGGACCCTGAAGTATGTCACTCTATTTCCCCCCTTTGCCCCCCACACGAGGAGCAGACCCTCGTAACTCCACTCATTCAATCCGTGTCGTGGTAGCGGTTTGAACAGGAGCACCAGGAAATCCTGCAATTGACCAGACAAATCGGCCTTACACCGTACGACCCGGAGCTATGGCTATACCGGGGCCGCAGTCTGCGGCTTCTTGGCTACCCAGAGCTCGCGCTCGGCGACGTTTATAAGGCGCGGCTGCTGGTCGAGGCCGTGCGGGAAAAGCGCTCGCTGTTTGGCGTCTCTGTGCATGCACTCTACACGTCGAAAATCCGGGCTCTGCACATGACGCAGCCGTCGTGGGCGGCCCTGGTAGCGACCCTGGAGCTTCTTTCGGCGCGTGTTGAGGCCGTGCTGCAGCAACTCGAGCTGCAAGTTTGGAGCGAACTAATGGAGGGGCTGCTCGCGGCGAATGCATGTGCCGACTATTTAGCCCTGAGCCGGGAGGCTGTGGAGCGGTGGCCGGAGGATGAGGTGTTTGTGTCGGAGATGGCCAATGCGGAGTCGTGGTTTGGGCAGCGAGAAGATATTCTGAAGCTTCAGCTTGAGGAGGGAGAGATTAGCGAGAATCAGATGAGCTCGACGCTGAATAATGGGGGTGTTTATCCGACGATGTATCCGTGGATGACCGTGGATATGGTTGGACGTGATGATCGGCTTGTTGATACGATCAGGAAGGAATTTGAGGTCGGCTCGAAGAATTCTAGTGTCTTTCGAAGCACGATTCGGAATGATGCGAATGGAGAAGAATTCGACGTCCTCGGAGTCCAGGCCCTGCAGAATATCGAAGCCGACAAAACGGTCCTCCTCGATACCACTGTTGCCAGTGTGACCACCAGTTCCGACCGCTGCGCATCATGCTGCAACAGTCTCACAGAAGGCTTCACCAACCCATGCTGCGCCGTCCGCTATTGCAGCACCGCATGTTCCCAGTTGGCCCTGACTAGCTTCCATCCCGCACTTTGCGGCAAAGACTTCGAATTCCTCTACACGGCCGCAGCATCCGCAACCCAAACCACCGACCTATCTCTCGACTCACTGCTTCTTCTCCGCGTCCTGGCTCTCTCCCTCCACACCTCCGCCCTGCACCCGCTACACACCCCCCTCCTCTCCCGCCTCACGCCCGCCTATAGCGACTCGGCCCTAATCCTCTTCTCCTTCCCCTCGCACATCGAGACCCCGACCCGCATCCTCCTCGCGCTAGGGATCAACATTTTCACTACCACGTCCTACGACACCTGGGTACTACACACAATTCGGCTTCGGCTGCAAAACAACAAGCACGGGCAAATTCTCGACGGCGATCTTCTGGGCACGGCGGTCAATCCGTTGTATAGCATGTTGAATCATAGTTGTGAGCCGAATGTCGAGTGGGAACATGTGGGAGAGACGAGTACGGTGCGGTGCTTTGCGAGGAAGCGGATTGAAATGGGCGAGGAGTTGTGTATTTCTTATGTAAGGCCGTTGGACATGGGATACAAGGAGCGGCAGAGGGAGTTGATGCCATGGTTGGGAAGGGAGTGTGGCTGTGTGAGGTGTTTGAGTGAGAGGCCAAGGGAGATGGAGGTCGAGATTAAGGCGTAGGCAAAGGATGCTGATGCGATTACTGAGGAGATTGATGCTGTATATTTCCCACTCATGTGACAGCCTGTTTCTGAAAATGGCGACGAATACGTGGGCAATAGACGCTAAATCTAGGAGGAAATGTCACGATCATGCAGAGCGAGTCATGCAGAGTTGGAGTGCTAGATTCAATCTAAGAAAAAAAAGAAGAAAAGAAAGAGAGAAGGGTGCAGTGATACAGAAATCTATATACAGGTCAGTTACGCTCTTAGAATCTTTAATAGGTATGCCTTAGTAAGAAGTTAGTAGACTAGTACTTAAGACTATTTAAGGTCATTAGTCTAATTAAATTAAATTAAAACTATATTAATATTTATAACCACCTAATAGTAATTCATTAATATAACTTGAAAGCCCTAGGTCGCTGCCCGTCATGTGCAACCATTTATCCGACTCTTCTATATCAATTGGGTAATCTTGCTGGCTTACAGACGTGAACAGTTCTGGATCCACATACGCTGTGTCTGTGCATACGGCCCTCAAGACTGTCGTCTTGTCAGCTTGAACTAGGAGCTGCATGAAGTCTAGTGTCGAACCTGCAGGTGAGATGGGTTCAGCATGGATGGTCGATGATCGCTGTTGTATCTCTTGTCGTTGCCTGATCTGCTCGGTCTGGGGCGACTGCACAGATGGGTGTTGCTGGTGGAACGGAAGTACAGCGTTTGAAGTGGTTGAAGCGGAGCCTCCGTACGATAGGGTTTGAAGTATTTGGCCTTGATTAGCGCCGTTGACACTGATTCGGCGAGAGAGCGTATCCCACGATGGTTCTATGTTTGAGGAGTTTGTGACAAGACTTGCTTTGTTAAATTAGCTAAATTGAAATTTTCGATGAGCCTGAAGGAAAACCTACCGTAGGCCAGCTGCCTTTCATTATTTCGATCTTGACTCTCATTCGTCCAGGACTCCTTCTCCCTCGGCTCTCTGCGGTCTACACTCTTCCGCCGTGCCTCGTCTGGTCGTTTATCCTCCTTGTGGAAGGTTTGAAGTTGTGCTTCCAGAGACTCTAGGTTTTGCTGAAGCGCAGTCTGAATATCCCAGAACGATACACACTTTTGATAAGTTATGTATAGAACATCAAATTTTGACTTAACCAGATCTCGATTTGTGCCAGAAGGACCAAACTCTTTACGGACGAGTTGTACTGCAGCGGCTAGCCATATGGTGCTCGCAAGAAATGGATTGATCCACTGAATGTGTTTATCGCAGCTACGGTGCACGATGGTGAGGATGTTGTCTGCAGCTTCAAAATATTGATCCAGCGCAATGATATCTGCGTCATTGGTACCTCTTGAGGCCCTCCACGAGCCTTCATGGTCTCGGGATTTCGGCCGCGAATTTGGGCAATGCTTTGACCAGCCCGTGCGAACGGGGCCACCGAAGACATCGTATTGATGGATCATGAGCGTTGCTAGTTGCGTCATGACGTTGATATTGTAGATCCCGCAGTGCTGCTGTCGTGTCGAAGTTGTCTCTCCCGGAAGGCGGGCATCAAACCCAAGATACTGCTTTCGAAAGCGAAGAGACGCAGGAAGGGCCAGAACAAAACAATGCACAGAATTCGAAATGATCTCGAGCTTTTCCGCGCCTTCCTCAACTGCGGCCCTGGCCACCTTCTCTCGCTTGCACGTATGCGACGCTTCGGGGCGGTCCTCGGGCAAGCTTAGGTTGGGGATACTCCTGGGGCTGGATATGCATTGTGCTTCCTTCATCAGAGAGTTTATGACGATGAACCATGCTTTAGCAGACCCGTTAGCGGATCTTTGGATGGCGCTCCATCGACGTGTCAGATCACTTTCGAGGAAGCAACTCGCTCGTGGTTCGCCACGGAACCAAAACTCGTCTTCGACGGGAAGCAAAGTCTCGTTCTGTGTCCAATCTATAGCAGTGGGACAACGCCGAATGGTGCTCGCGAAGACGTCCATCTCCCAGATGGCCCACCAAGCACGCCGCTTTTCCTCCTGATCGCACCATTGCTCCACATCCACTTTGACATTTTCGCATGCATGTCCCGAGTCGATTAAATGAAAATTCAGCTCGTATGCGATTCGGACGCATGTTCCCAGAGATCTCCACGCCTTTCCCCGGACGCCTTGAGTAAGTTGACCATGAGCCAGGAGTATGGCCGCCTGGAGAAGGGACAGCGGAGGAGGTGACTCATCGCATTCATTCAAAGCCTGGTCAATGAATTGCGATGCCAGACGTTGAAAGTACAAACGGGTGTGGGCAACTCCTCCAAAAGCTTCCCAAGTATATTGGTCACTTTCGCTGTCTTCCTGGCAGCAGAATCGAGAGGAGAAGGCCACAATGGCTGCCAACAGAGCATGAGTTACCGTCGGAGACTCGATGTTCTGCAATTTTTGATCGAAGTACGGTTCTCGGAAAAGGTTGATGGCGGTCATATTTTCAAAGTATATGCTGATCCTAAGGCAGTGACTGATCAGTTCCACGTCCTTACGGACATGCTTCTTGATTGATTTGTACATACATGTTTTCTACGGTATTGGGTGTTAACCCGAGGGCGTTCGCAGCGCGAGTGATCACCACCGACTTTTCACTTGCAGAAACGTGAGTGGAGCAGGGAGATACTGCCTTGTTCGAGATGGAGACCTCGTGACTTGAATGTAGATTGAACGATATGTCGTGGATATTGAGGGAGTCCCGGCGCGCTTTGAGGCCCTCGGTGTCTTTGGGGGAATGCGTCGTTGGTAACATGTTGTCTATATCTCTCGCATGGTCTGGGTTCTCGGCTGCGGCCGGTGACGTCTCATCGTCGGTCGTGTTTGCATATTTTGAAGGAGAAGCTTTCTCTCTAGGGATTCTCGTTTCTCGAGATGGCTTAGAGTCATTCGTGCCATTTGCCCTCTTCCTCTTCCGGTTTGGAATCATGGAGCCTCGTCATATGTCAGAGATGGGGAAGAGGATGTGCCATACTGGAAATACACACCGATTTTCGGACCAGGTTTCAATATCGATGTAGGATATTCACAAGTCTGTCCGCTCCTCTCGCATACCTGGCAGTTCGGAAGCTCACGGCCGCTGTCAATACGTCAGTCTTGTCTTTCTTCGTCCGTCGTCTCGACGCGCGGGGCATGGTTTCTGCGTACCATCGAATTTTTCGTCTAGGGAACACAAGTCAGCCGCCAGTCTTCGAACGACTCCAGCGGAAAGACAACACTTGGGTAAAAACACTCACCTCCGACACAATAGGCATGCGATATTCGACGCGGAAGGTTTACGAGGTTTGTCCTGACAGTGCGTACACATGGCTATTGTGCGTGCTAGGTTTTGTCTATGCTGCTCAAAGAGGTCTCATGCTGCATTGTTTAGATGTGAGAGATTGTCGCCAGTTATATGTCGAAACACGAGGACTGTGAGTGTGGGGTAAGCTGTGGGCGTAGTCTGCGGGGAAATGGGGTAGGACTCAGGAGTATTCCTGGCCCAAGCTTCGACGTCAACCTCGTAGCGCCACCACTAAGGTCAGATCGCCCAAATCGACCCTAAGACCCCGATACTGTACCCCATTTCTAATCCTTGGCTGCTACGAGATTGGCGAGTAGAGAGCTATTGTGAAGACTGCTGACGACATACTATGGGGAGAATGGGGAATCCAAGGCGAGGCGCGTGGGGAGCGGGGAGTGGGGAGCGGGGATTGAATGAGTAACCAGGATGCGAAGTAATCTCTGAAAGGGATGCACTGAGATAGGCTAAGGCTATAGGTGGTATATTGAATAATAAACCATAAAAAGATAAACTGCTTTTCAAGTACTTGGAAGAGCTAGACGGATTCCGATCACATAGCGTCACATGGTGCGCCACAGGAGAGAGGTGTCATCCTAAGCTCACTCACATCTTGTTTCCCCGCGCAGAGTGTCATCTTTAGCTTACTCACACTTGCCGCCCTATGGGGAAGGCGTCGCTATCGACCTGCCAACACGGACAAAGCCGAACTGGAACACCGGACTGGAACACCGAACTGGAACACAGCGACGTCGCGATAATTCACTTCCAGTGTTGCTTGTTTCCCCAAGTCACTCTCGGGGTAATTGTCGGTCCTCCCAAGAGTCACCCTCGCTCGTGTCGAATGGCCGAAGCGGGATCAACTGTTAGAGGTATAGTACTCAGTAGAGAGGTATTGCGTGAACGTTCAGAACGGTTCCTTATATTTATATTCATATTCATATTCATATTCATATTCATATTCATGCTCACTGTGCACCTATCCCTCGATTTCAAAAGAAATATCTCCTTGTTGATTTTGTTAGAATCTGGCATCTACGTAGAACTTTGCGCTCGTCCCGTGGCTCATCCCTTCCAAGTCAGCAATCATGCCCTTGAATGTTTCTCTCGAGGGCCAAGTCGGTTTGGTCACTGGCGCAGGAACACCGTATGGTATTGGACGAGAGCTGGTGCTCAAGTTGGCCGCAGCAGGTGCAAAGGCCATCTACGCCTGTGACCTGAATTTGGCCAACATACCATCCCTACAGAAAGCCGTGAGCGACACAGGCAGCTCGTGTCAGGTGGAAGGACGGCTTCTGGATGTCGTGTCAGAGGAAAAGACGATAGAGATCTTGCGAGAGATTCTCAGCACCCATGGACGGTTTGACTTCTTCTTTGCCAATGCGGGATTTGCGAACTACAGGTATAGATCCACATAGCACCGTATTACAGGGCTGTTGGCTGACTTCCTGCAATGAAAGACACCTGAATGATTTGGAAATATCGCATTGGGATCGAGCTATTGCAGTTATGACCACGTCATGTTTTCTGGCCCTGAAGCATGGGAGTGCGGCGATGATGGTTACATCCCCCGAAAAGCCCAAAGAAGGAGGATCCATCGTTATGACATCTTCATGCGCTGCATTTCTAGGCGCCTTTGCCGATGTGGCCTATAGTAAGTGCTTCTACCTATAGTCAACACAACTGACCACGAACAACAGCCGCTGCGAAAAACGCGATTCATGGCATAGTGGAATCGGGCTCCGTCCAGCTATCCGCCAGTAATATCCGCGTCAATGGCTTTGCGCCAGGTTTCACAAAGACCAGCATTTTGACCAGCTCGAAGGTTGCCGAAAAAGGAAGAGAGTATAGTATAGTAGAGGATCGGAAGCAAATCCAGAAGAATCATGAAGGATTCTTTGAGCAGGCCGGTCTGATGACAAAATGCGAGTACTACTATAATCGTCTCCAGGAGGCAGAAGAGATGGCGAATGTGGGGGTTTTCCTGGCATCACCTTTGGCATCTTCGATAAATGGGCAAGTAATTCTCGCCGATAGTGGCAAGACTGCTGCAGCGACCGGAGAGGGCTGTACAGGGATTGTGCCGCCGATGAAGCCTCTTCAGTTTTCGTAATCTGATCACAAATGCATAATCCCATATCCATTGTATTGAGGCTAAAAGATTATGCAAAAAGTGAATGTTTACAGAACGTGTTGAGCCCAATTGCGGGTCCTCCGAGCCAGTGGCGATGCTGGTGGCGAAGATGTGAGAACGGTCCGTAGTGTCAAATAGTCATAAATAAAAATAGCAGTAAATTGAAAAGTAATCAATTAATTATCTAACTATGCTATGGGCCATCTATTCCTTGATCTAGATGGTAGTAACAAAGGCTCAAGGAGCCGATGGAAATATGTATGGAGCCATCGATGAAGAAGGTGAAAATTCCCCTGGATTCTCATACTGTTGAGAATCCTTTGCTGTCTAGGCACCAGCCCTCTATTCAAAACGCAGGACCAGATCCCACATCCGATCTCGAGCAGAGTTTTCACTGGAATGTCTCGTAACCAATTAGTATATAGTCACATAGAATACCTAGAATTTGAATACTATGCATTTTGAATATCTTCATATTGGACTATTGTGAATACTGTGTTCTACATTGTCTACGTAGAGGAATATCCAATCTATAGAACGTGTATTATCCCGCCGTATTACCTACCGTTTACCCGGAGGTTCATAGCAGTGATTTCCAAGCCTCATGTCACCTGCAACCCAAATCCAAACCAAGCTTTCCGAAGTAAGGAGGAAAGAAAGCATACGACACTGTCGAGCAGGGAAAATGATCCCCCGTAATTAGTCCGTTGCTTTAAGAATCTTGCAGGCTATGCCCTGAAGATGTTCCGCTTCGTTCACAATCCAGGTGACTCCGAGGATAAGATAGCATTATACCCCTCTTATTAACATATTAAGGGCCAGAACATCGAGTTGATCTCACAGATAATAATACACACAACATCTGCTTGCTGTGGCGCAATTCATGAGAACGGCCCCATCAAGATATTCTTCAGTCACGTTGATACAATCAGCGTACGTACGATGGGTTACGATCTTTCCGGGTATGTTACAGTCAATGTACACTTTTGCTAGAAACTAAATATCTGCTAATAGTGGTAAAGTGTGCTCTTTATCACTGGGGCAGGGGGAGCTTTAGGGAGGGCCGTATGTCTTCAGTTCGCCCGAGAGGGCGTACAGCGGATTAGTGGTCTGGATATCTCCGCAAGAGCGCTTGACGAAACTGCGTCAGCTTTGCTGGAAAACTTTCCGGATGTTGTCTTCCACAAAGCAGTAGCTGATTTGACTCGGGAAGAAGATATTCGAGGAGCTATAGAGCAGACGGTGTTGAAGTTTGGATGCATCGATTATGCCATCAACAATGCGGGTATTGGGCAGCCTCTGAAGCCAACCTCGGAAATCGATTTAGCAGATTTTGACAAAGTCATGGCTGTGAATTTGAAAGGGGTCTTTCTCTCTGAGAAGTACGAATTGTTACAGATGGAGAAGCAAGAGCCTCGGGCCTTAACTCACTCTTCAAGGTGCGCTGTTTCTCTGCGACGCCGTCAGAAGAGTTCTTTTAACGAGTGTATACAGCGCGCGCCCAGCATCTAAGGGTGTTATTGTGAACGTGAGCTCGATTTTAGGCTTCCTCTCCATGCCAAACCTTTCTCTCTACAATGCATCCAAGCATGGTAAGCACGAGTTTCAAGTAAAGCCTAAAATAATGATGCTAACTTCAAGAAAGCTATCCTAGGTTTGACACGCACAGATGCGCTAGATTTTGCCATGAGAGGAATCAGAATCAACGCAGTTTGTCCAGGGTAAGCCAAGCTTCTTTCTACGGGCATGATCCCCTCTGAAAACTGTTGCCTAGCTTCATCGACACGCCTCTGTTGACCGATGCGACCCGGAATGCGGTAAGTTGAAGCTAGAAACAAATATGAACTGCTTATTGACTATCGTGAAGCTCAAGAAAAGTATCGATAAAACCCCTATGGGTCGACTTGCCAATCCGGAGGAAGTCGCAGATGGTATCGTCTTTCTGTGTAGCTCTCGGGCGAGTTACATAACCGGGACGACGTTGACAGTAAGTGAAAATGGCTTGCAAACGCCATGTGGCTTTACTAATCAAAGTCTTAGATAGATGGGGGGTACTCTGCGGCCTAATGATGGTTTCAGAGGGTTTTGCTATCTACCAGAGGGAACCCATGAGAAGCTCTCAGATGTACTTTTCCAATTCTGTTTAGCATCCATAATTAATTGTTGGACACAGCACTCTGTACTGTGGGCACGGAAGACGTGAAAAGGCATATAGAATAAAGTCTAGCTATCTATGAATCTATCTACTATTTATATGCCCTCGCCTGAATAGGCATCAGTCGGCTGTTGGACTGGAAGGCAGGTGAATACTCTGCTCTGCATGTTGTGAGACATGCATGTGAGACCTGAGCCTGAATTCCTTCGACATTAATACAAGTTACCAGAGATCCCAGTACACGTCGGTACATTGATGCACAGATCTTCACACACCGGTAAGATGATAATAGCAAATGATCTATATGTCCATGCTGTTAAGGTATTCGCACATCAAATGTAACACCGACTAATAAGTGAGTAATAAATCAATTGATTAAAGTATGCGGTGGATTTACAGGAAGGGCGGCGCGGGATTCGGGGTAACCCACTGGCATTGCGCGGAAACAGGTGTCTGTTGGAACCGTACCTGATATATTGCACCGCAAGGCTACCTAGGTACTACTGTACTGTATATTCTGACGTTAAGCCGGACCCTCCACTTCATGCGACTCCCCGCAACTGGGCTGATATCCCGGCATAACTCCTGCATCATGGTCGATCCCGCGCGACTATCAATGCAAAATTCCGCTTGCGTCGATCAGGACTCTTACTCGGTATCCGCTGTTGAATAGAGAGGGTGGTGCCTACGAGGCACCGGAGGATTCTCATGAATATGAGAATCATGGAGAATCTTCACATTATGCATGGATGGTTCCATGCATGTTTCCATCGGCTCTTTGAGCC
>Ga0123337_10006738_pt1 | contig 10886 bp, 7 predicted proteins | sample frozenSSSSmetaG_FD_89792 | JGI IMG/M metagenome (GOLD analysis project Ga0123337, IMG submission 89792) | Glacier valley bacterial and archeal communities from Borup Fiord, Nunavut, Canada, to study Microbial Dark Matter (Phase II) -... | ecosystem: Environmental > Aquatic > Freshwater > Ice >...
ATATCTTGATTTGAATAAATTTCAGACAACCATTATTAATAAATGGAAAGAAGAAGATATGCAATCGGTTAATATGCTGATGATGGATGCTACCTGCTATGAAAGCTATATCCGTTTCCCTACCGATGTAAAACTGCTTTGGGAATGCTGTGAGTGGTTATGGGAGAAAACCATTCCTGATATTTGCAAGATGTTTAAAGAAAAAATGCCCCGTTCTAAGTTTTTGGAACAGAAAAATAAACAACTTTTTTATAGCAAACTCCGCAGGAAAACCCACAGGAAAACTATTTCCAGAAAACGTGCCTTGCTCAAATTACTTACCAAGGGCATCGAAAGCCTGGAAACCCTACTCCATAAAACCAAAGGTGGTAAACTATCACAGAAGTTGACTGCCTGTTTTGCTACTATCAAAACAATTAAAGAGCAACAGGAATACCTTTTTAAAAATAAGGCAAGTAAAGTATCTGACAGGATTGTTTCCCTTCACAAACCATATGTAAGACCCATAGTAAGGGGTAAAGAAAACAAGCCGATAGAGTTTGGAGTGAAGGTGCATATGATGCAGGTAGATGGCATTAATATCATCGAACATGCAAGTTATGACAACTTCAATTAATGTAAGAGTCTGAAAAAGAGTGTATTAGAACACAAAATTATGTTCAGAGCCTGCACCCACCTATCTGCAGACAGGATATATCCTACCAATGAAAACCGAAAGTTCATTACCAAATTAAAAATAGTGACAAACTTTGACAAGAAGGGTACATCGAAGGAAGATAAGGAGCAAAAGAAGATGAAGGTTATTTTAAATAAAGGAAGAAGTTCATTAATGGAAGGCTCATTTGGAAATGAAAAGAACCACTACTGCCTGCGGAAAATAAAGGCAAAAAGTAAAGCTACAGAGCTGGTTTGGATGAGCATGGGAGTAATGACAGCCAATGCAGTAAAAATAGCCAAAAGACGAAAAGAAGAAAATCAGAATATGGCAGCCTGATATCCACAAGTTATCCACAAAAAGCTTCTGAAAAACAGGAAGAGAAAACCTATATTCAAAAAATGAGAAAAATGGCAAAAAGATTAAAGAAGAAAAGCCTTAAAAAATAAATTGTACTTTTTTAATAAAATAGGTAAAAAACACTTTAAAGAAAACTTATTTTTAAAAATTTATCTGAAAGTATTTTTAGAAAAAATGAATTTTCAAGGAAAGCCTTTTTAGTAGAATGATAATAAGTTGACTGCATTTTGGATGTGGGCTATGCTGCACTAACAACAGTTGGCAACAAGCAAACAATTCATTTTACTTATCATTTTTATACTCCAGTACAATACCGGTGTGCATAGAAAAAGTTGTCACCTTTACAGTTATTGCATTGCCCTTTCTGCTGAAAGGCAACAACTTGTTTTCAGGCACTTGTACCACTTTGGAAATTTTTTCCGGCACCTGGACAGTTACTGAAACATCCTGCAATGGCGGGAAGTCTTCCAGCACCATTACCTCCCCTCTTTGCAGTGGCGGACTGTAAAGCAGGTGAGCTACATACCGACTTTGCTTTGCCTGTTTTAATAAACTCACCCTGCCTGCACTGGGAAGATTTTTTACTGATAAAGTGCGAACAGGATAGAGCAGGTCAATGGCATTTTGCACCAATTGCCTATGCATTCGAACTGCATGCGCAAAATAGAGTTGATCCAACGCATGGGCAAAATAGATCACATTGCCATACCTAATTGCGGCAGGATGGGCTGCATCCTGCAGACGATAGGGTGTTTCACGATGACTGCTGTAATGCGAATAGGTTCTGCCAAAATAGGGTTCTACTACTGAAGCCAGCACTTCGGCATTACCCGGCTTCACCCTGATAGCTGATTCATAATTCAGGAAGGGGGAACTCACCACATCTTTTCCAATTGAAGTAATGACCCTCGTGAAATCAAAATCAAAATCGGCTGAACCTACATAGGATGCACCAATATCTACTATAAATTCGGTGCCTGCCTCATTCATCGGGCCTTTTCCAAATGTAATTAATTTTCCTCCCTTTTTCACCCATTCATTAATAAGGGAAGCTTGCACTGAAGTAAGTGAAGCATGCCCGGGAATGATAAGCATTTCCAATTGTTGCAGGTTTTCCTCATCTGCAATAACAAAGTCGTAATGCATCTCCAGCAACATGTTCGCAACGCCCCTATCCGACTTTTCATTCAATGTAAGCCAAAGCCCCAATTTTGAATAAGGCACGCCACCCAGGCCATACTGCTCAATTTTCTCTACATATTGGTATGCTTTCCCGATGTTCCGGTAAGTATTCATATCCATCAAACCAGACGGATGTAATTGATCGCCAAAATTGCAGGCTGCACCATTGGCTATCATGGCAGCCGATTCATACTTAATAGCATCAGGATGCTTGAAACCACCAAATTCGCCCCAGGCTTTGTGAAACTTGCCACTCATAGCCACCACGCTGTTACCCTTGCCTAAATGATATTTGGCTTCCAGGGGTAACTTATCATATCCTCCCCAGGTACTCGGCAAGTCTTCTAACTCCTGCTGCGTGTTCATATTATAAAGCTTCTGTTTAAAAACTTCACTGTTGTTAACGTGTGGAGTAGCATTGAAAAAAACGGTAGCAGCGGGGTGATATTTCGCTACAATTGTGCGCAACTCCTGCATGTGCTTTTGCGAAGCCGAAGCCATACTTTTTTCCACTGCACCCGCATTGGTCACATCAACTCCTTCACGCTTGTATCGGCGCAAGCAGTTTTCGCAGTAGCAATGGTCGAGAATGTGGTACATGTCGAACCAAAATCCATCTAAGGTTTTGTAGCGCTGACAAATTTCTTCCACCTGTTTCAAGATGTGCTGGTGATAAGGGCCGTCGGGTAACCAACAGAGGGTACGCCACGAGTTGAACGGCTTGTTGGCGGTTTGCGGCGCATTCATGTCGTAATTGATTCCAATATAGGAACCATCCTTTCCTCTTGCACACCATTCGGGATGATTGAAGGCGTCGTTGGTACTCCAGCCTACAATGTAGTAGATGGGTGCTTTTACGCCAATCTCATGTGCCGCCTCCATCTCTGCGCCCAGCAAATCGAAATTAAGGTGGGGATGTTGCTGACCAACTTTAGTGGGATAATAACTCCAGCTATGGCAGCACTTGGCAAATACATTGATATGATTGACATGACCCACTTGCAGCGCCTGCTGAAATTGCTTTTTGTTAAATTGCGCCCCGATATCCGGTATATGTTCAGAAGTATGAAAGTCCAGATGAACCTGCCGGGAAGAAGGTAGATCATTTCTTTGAATTTCCTGCGCATAGACTAAGTCTCCGTACGACAAGAATAAGAGAATAAGGGGTAACAAAACATATTTATACATATAAAAGCCCCTTGCCCGAATAGGCCCGTCCGAACGGCATGGCCGGGCGGGCACCCCAGCATGCATGACCATTTCGTGGGTATTACACCTGCCCATTAAAAAAAACAAAATTGAATACATAACTATTTTTTTACTGCGCAGTCTTTAGCTACTGTTTTTAATTATCTCATAAAATCACCAAATGGTCATGTTTTCAGGGTGTACACCAGTTCATCTACCACCTGAAATATCGGAACGGATCGTCGCCTATGGAAAAATCATCTATGTAATCGGGATGGTATAAGCCCTGCACTTTTCTTTTTATTACAGGAACAATTTCACGTCGCTTTTGAGAAGGCATAATGCCGCCGCCTCCATAGGTATCAAAAATGCGGATAGCAATTACATTAGATCCCTGCTTTACCAATTTTGCCGGAATGGTATAGGTTCTCTCGTAGCTCCAAACGGGTTCTTTTTCTATCCCTGTTTTACCAATCAGCACCCCGTTAAAATAAACCTGGTCGTAATCGTCCAACGTTGCTAATATGATGGAAAGATCTTCGCCAATCATAGAAGAAGGCATGTCAATTTTTTTACGATATACAATTTCACCATCAAACCCACTCCATTCCCTGCGTTCCATTTCAAAACCATTACCGCTTTGTATTTCTACCATTTTAGTTTCATCTGCATCAGGCTTCATGTACGCTTCCGCTTCGGCTGAAATACCGGGGTCTTTGTATTTATCCTTTACATCTTTTACCGCTGGCAGGGGTGCAGTCATTGCGGCCTTCCACTTACCATCTAATGGTACAGACAATTGCACTTCATTTCGTTGCCCAAAAAAGGCATTATCCATTATAAATGAAGCACCCATATTAGCTGCTACCTGCGCTAGGGCACGGGTTTGCCGCCATCTGGTAAAACGGAAATAAGTAAGCGTATCTGCATTAAAACGGTTAGGGTCAAGCTGCACAAACACAACAGTGCCTTTACCAATGTTTTTTCTTCCCAGCAATCCATCTGCACTTATCTCACATCCCGATTTAATAACAGTTGTATTAAAGCTGGTGCGATAACGGGTATCCGAAACTGATAGCCCTTTCGCCTCTGACCAACGGGGGATTTGATAACCACCATCAAAGTCACTTTTCTCGGTGTAACTAACTTCTAAAAATTCAGTTGATGAGTTGCGGGGCAGTATCAAAGCTTTGCCACCGCCTTTTATAAATTGAAGCACTTCTCTTTCCTGTGCTGCACTCACATTTCCTACAATAAGCAACGCTGTGTTTGCAGGAATGCTTTCGCTGCGTGTATAGTTTATGCCTATATCATCCAGCAACAAACTGTCTTTGCCATTTCCTAATAAAATGGTTTTAATGCTACGGGGTGCAGGCTTGAGTGTATCCATATAATTCACCAACCTTTCTGTTATCATTGCAGCCACTACGTCCTGTTCATAATGATCTTCCAGATCAAGGTAGCTACTTACCAAATGTCCTTTGCCATAAGGCAGTTCCATCAACGGTGTCCAGGCGGCATCAAACTCACATTCAAGTAAAGGGCGCCATGCGGAGCGGTGAGGCTTTTCTACTGCACCTGTTGCTACCCCGCCACGGTTGCCCCAGTGCCATCCGTGATAAGGTACATCGTCTGAACCTTTACGTGCCTGCCCGTTTACATAATCGGGATAAGCGGTGGTGAGTTTACTCTCGCCCGTCCAGTTACGGAAATCTTTTTCATCTAACCCAACAAACAAATCATGTGCGCCATCTACCGGAAAAACATAGCGGGAAATGTACGGTGAAACCCTGAAACCTTTTTTAGCTGCAACACTATCCGGGTGCTGGTTCATCACTAAAACTTTACCGCCATTGCGAACAAAATTTTCCAGGTTAAAGTGCATGGCATAAGTAGAAAGCAACGCATTGCGTCCTACTATCAAAAATGGTATAGCAGCTACTCCATCCCATGATTTTATTGTATAGCCAAGGACCAGCAACATGGCTGTTGTCTTTCCTTCCGGATCATATACAAATACTTCTTTCGGCTGCACCGGCTTAGTATTAAACAATCTTATATCAAATGTATCTCTGCAGATTTTTCTGTTGATGGTTGCCGATAAAATAAGTTGCCCTTCCTGCTTAAATGCAGCTTGCTGTGCAGGTAACTGGTAAATAAAAGAACGGCTTTTTTTCTCGCCAATTGGTAGATGGACAGAGCCGCTATCTTTAAAATATTCTTTACCGGAAATCAGCAATTTTGCCTCCCAATGGCAGGTTTGTTCTATCCTTGTATCGTTAAAAAAGAAGAATTGCTTTTTAAGCCAATCGCCGTTTTTAAAGTGATGATCTTTTGCGGTAAAAGTCGCTTCACCGCCCGCAATGTAAGCCAGTACCTCGTTATTATTTTCGATGATTGCCTGCCCGCCAGGCATAGTTTGCCAGGCATCGGGCTGTAAAAAATTCATTTGCCTTGCAGTAGCCTCATTAAAATAATTACCCATTCTGCCGGGTTTAAATTTGGGCATAGCTACTTTGGTGTTTGCTGTTTTGGTTGTCACCCATCCATGTCCCATGCTCCAGGGTATCATACCGCCGGTTACTTCCCAGGTGCGCCAGCTCCGCCAGGTATTTTTAGAAAAAAGATTTTGTATATACTGAAAAGCAGGCATGCGTTCCATTTGATGTGGATCTGTCCATGACTTATATTTTTGTTCACCTAAAAAATTATTTTTTATCAGCAGGCGGTATTCTTCTGTTTCCTGCGAAAAAGCTTTTGGCCCTACATACATGGCACTAAATTCAGTAACCAGCGGTTCGGTTTGAACATTGTTGCCATACCCGTTTCTTCCACGTAAAAAAGTGCAGTACAACGGGGTACCAAACTCAATACCTATAAAAGGAAGCTTGCCGTGTGTGGCATAGTGAGACATCCATTCTTCCCGTTCCTGCAGCGGAATAAGGTTTAAATAAAAATTGAGTGTATGCACATCGCCCACATAGGTACCATGATGTGTAAATACAGGGCGGGTGGCATCATATTGCTTGATGATGTTGATGGCTTCTTCACCTGCAGTAGCATTGCGTTGCCAGAAATCGTTTCCTTTTATCCAACCGGCTTGCCCAATATGCAGTGGGTCCTGGTCTTGCGCATGGCCAAAAAAATTGGCCGTGGTACCCCACATCACAATAGATGGATGATTTCTTTGCCGCTTGAGTTCCATTAACATCCGTTGTTGCCATCTTTGTTTTACACCCGGCTTATTCCATTGAAAAGACCAGGCATTGTCAACTATATAATTAGAAAATGGAAGTGCTACGCCCGAAAGTAAAAAGCCTTTGCTGTCAGCCACATCCATCAGTTCATGCCAATCATTTATGGCACCTCTTGCATCAAAATTGTTAGGCCAAATTTCATTAAAATTAAAACCGTTTTTGCGCAAGCCGTCAATGCTTGCGACAATTATTTCGTGCATACCATCGCCTCCGGCAGTTAATGTTGGCCGCAGGTTGATGCGGGTGCCATTTAGGTAAAAATTCTTTCCATCAATCCAAAATTCCCTAAAGCCAAATGACTGCACGTATTCATCCAATACTTTACCAGCAGCCGAGATGGTAGTTTTTAACAGGTACATATTGGGTTGATCCAGGTCCCAAACTTTTGGATTATTCCAGACCGATTGTAATTTAAATAGCTGCGTATCTGCCGCTGCCGCAATTATTTTTTCATTGTAGGTTTTAGCTACATTGCCTGCTGCATCATATACTACATTGGTGAATACTAATTCCGTCGGTTTTTTTATTCCGGTAATTTCTACCTCGGCAAGCAGGTTGTGTTTGCGTACCGAAGTCTGTATAAATACATCGGTTATATAAATTCCTTTGGCATGGCTTGATACAATTATATTACCGGTGATACCCCTTGTTGCCAACGTAGCTTTTGAAAAAGAAACCTGTGTTTCGGCGGTTCCCATCAGGTTGGCTACTTCGCCTTCATCAGGGGTGGCTATTACTAAGATGCGTATTTCGTTTACAGCTCCATATTTTACAAAAGGGGTAATATCAACCTTACCTGTATACCACTCAAGAGCGCCTGCTCTTTTGCCATTGATATAAATTACCGCATCAGTGGCCACTCTATCTATTGCTAAAGTTACTTCCCTGCCCTTCCACCCTTTTGGTATGGCAACGGTTTGCCTGTACCATGCTCTGGAAATATTTTTTAAATCTGCCTCTTTAAAATCCGCATCTCCATTTTTTATAATACCGGGCACATTCTGCCACCATACACCATTTACCTCCCAGGCTCCCGGTACTTGAATGCTCCCCCATTTGTTTTGTGGTGTTTGTGATGCGTTACCAACTGCCGGCTGAAAATCCCAAACGCCGTTTAAAATAATTTGTGCACGGGTAGCTGAAAGTTTTTCTTCTTTAAACAATGACTGGGCTTGTGTATTACCAATGGATGTAATAACAAATGCGTACAGCAAGAAAAAACTGAGGGTTAAATTGTATTTGATAATAAAAAATTTCATTGATGATATTTAAATTTATGAACAGAATTGTTAAGGATAGCAAGTTACCTGACCATCAGTAAACATCTTTATAATTGACCTGTTTTTTTTTGTTTCGTTGTTTTTATTTTCAATTCTCCTCCTATTGCCTGCTTAATTTCCTTTTAATGTTGCAGCGTACGATCTACCACCAAAGCTAAGAAGCACTATTCCCGATGATTGTAATGGTTTGTTATTATCATCGAGGTTTGCTATCAGCCCTTTATTTAGATCTTGTCTGAAAGTACTTTTGTCCATACTTTATGTATTGCCAGTCTTATTTAAGTGTACCTCTAAAAATCTTCATTATCCTCACCGTTGGGAAAGGAATTTAAGGTGAGGTTGATACAAAAATAAGTTTTTAGAAATGGCCTTAAGCTAATTCTTCTCTTTAAAAACAATTAAAACCGCATGTGATAAAAAAGTGCATCCCTTAGAAAAAAGACGCCTCAATTTACTGCTTGTATGAAAAAAAAATATTTATTTCTGGTCATTTATTATAAGAACTATATGTCATCATTTTTACTCCTTTCATTTTTTTACAGTACGCATCATTTTTTATTTAAAAAGATAGGTTGCATTTTTTTGTGCAGCCGGATTAAACCCTGGTTATTTAGCAATACCTGGCAGATAATAAACGAACCTTTGCCAAACGGTTTTTCTACAAGGGCATAGGCAGCGTTACTGGCCCACCCTGTGTTGCCGGTAATTAATACCCGTGTGCATTTGTTGGCAGTTATCATTGCTTTTAATATCGGTTGTATCATTTTTGTTTCACCATCATACCACCATTTCATCAGTATTTATAAATAATAAAATTAAAAGCTTTTTATCCAATTTTCGGCATCTTCTATATTTTTAAAAAAACTTCGCTGTACTGCAGAGTTTATTTGAGATGATTGTTCAGATACTCTCTTAGTGTTTAAAATAGCAATTTCATCCTCAGGCATGACTATCGCACTTCTAGTTAAGCCTGCATTATGGAGCATTAGAAGAGCAGGCATAATTAATTTTTCTAAAACTATATTAGGGGATGTAATCAAATCCCTGTTATCAACAATAAGGGAAAACTTTGGTCTTAATTTCAGAATTAATTCTTCAATTGATTGTAAAAATTCTGAAGCCATTTTTTCATTTCTCCAAAACCCTTTCCACTTGTAATAAACACAATTTAGGTCAGTATCAACTCCTATTTCATAAGAAGTAGTATCAGAAATTAATTCCTTCATAAATTTTAATGTGTAACACGACAACAAAAATATTATAAAAAGGATTAATATTATATAAAATAATGGAAAATATCTCAAGATCACTTGGTAATTCCTATTTCAAGCATCGACAATATTTCGTCAACATATTCGCGGGAATTGCTTAAACGGGGTACTTTGTGCTGACCTCCAAGTTTATTTCGTTTTTTCATCCAATTATAAAAAGTACCTTTTGGTACTTGATGAACGATAGGAATTTGTAAGGCCATATCTTTATATCGCTTAGCATCATAATCAGAGTTTACTGCTCTTAATTTTGAATCAAGTGTGTGAATAAAATCTTGCATGTTTGAAGGCTCTTGAGCAAATTCAATTATCCATTCATGCCCACCTCTTTTGCCATGTTGCATATATACCGGTGCGGCAGTATAATTTGCAATAACGGCATTTGTTTTTTTACAAGCTTCTGTTACAGCTACATCTGCATTTTCTACAATTACTTCTTCTCCAAATGCATTAATAAAATGTTTAGTACGCCCGCTAATTTTTATTCTATAAGGTTTTACAGAAGTAAATTTAACAGTATCGCCAATTTTATATCTCCACAAACCAGCGTTGGTTGAAATAACTATTGCATAATTTTTTCCGGCTTCTACTTCATCAATTGTTAAAGCCTTTGGAAAATCTTTTTGTTCTTCTTCAATAGGTATAAACTCGTAAAATATTCCATAATCAAGCATTAACAACATATCCGGAACAGATAATCTATCCTGCAAACCAAAATAACCTTCGGATGCATTATAAATTTCCATATAACTTATAGAATTTGATGGAAAGAATTTTTTATTAAATAATTCCCTATAAGGATCAAATGAAACTGCTCCATGACAAAAAACTTCAAAGTTTTTCCAAATTTCAAGAACGTTTTCCTTTCTAGATATTTCTAAAATTTGTTGTAGCAATACAATTGTCCAAGTTGGCACACCTAATATGCTAGTCACATTTTGATTGACAGTTATCTCAGCCATTTTTTTTATTTTCGACTCCCACTCTCCCATTAATGCGACGTCTAAATTTGGCGTTCTTGCAAATTGAGCCCACATCGGTAAATTTTTCATCATTATTGCAGATACATCTCCAGTATAAATATCCGAACCTGGTAAATGTTGTTGTAAACTTCCGCCAATGGATAAACCTTTTCCTGTAAAAATTTTAGTATCAGGCTTGTTATGAGTATATAATGCAATTAAATCTTTTCCTCCTTGAATATGCGTTTTCCTTAAAGATTCAACTGAAACTGGGATAAATTTACTTCGAGAATTTGTAGTGCCTGATGATTTTGAAAACCATCGGATAGGTGAATGCCATAAAATATTTTGTTCACCATTCATCATTCTTTCAATGAATGGATAAATATCTTCATAACCGGAAATTGGGACACGATTTTGAAATTCTTTTATTGAATTAATATTAGAATATCCAAATTTTTTACCCCATTCTGTTTTTTTTGCAGCTATTATTAATTTTTTGAATTCATTTTCTTGTACCTCCATACTATTCTCCATGAAGTGCGTAATTTTTTTTATACGTCCATGAAGAAAATGCTTTACAAGAAAATTAAATACTTTTAACACAATTTTTTAAATTCAACTATAAAAGTTACATAAATCTTACCTCTAATTTACTTATCATTAAGTCAATTACAAATAATAATTAATGTTTTAACAAATTATTAAATTAAAATTCAAATTTCATATTA
>Ga0123337_10006740_pt1 | contig 10884 bp, 13 predicted proteins | sample frozenSSSSmetaG_FD_89792 | JGI IMG/M metagenome (GOLD analysis project Ga0123337, IMG submission 89792) | Glacier valley bacterial and archeal communities from Borup Fiord, Nunavut, Canada, to study Microbial Dark Matter (Phase II) -... | ecosystem: Environmental > Aquatic > Freshwater > Ice >...
CCCCCTGACGGCCAGCGTGCCATGGGCGGCCCCGCGCGGGCGCTTCACCCTGAGCTTCGAGGCACATGTTATCGCCCTGCTCCAGCAGTGCCGCACGGTGCGGGGAGCGGCCCGTCTGGCACGGATCACGGGGGATGCGGCCGATGGCCTGATGCGCCGGGCGGTGGCGCGCGGCCTTGTGCGGCGTCAACTCCAGCCGGCCAACGAGCGTTATTGGAGTGCACGACATTCTGTCGGTATGGAGCGTGCTCGAAGTGAAAGAGCGGATTGGCGAGGTGCCGGGTGTCGAACGCGTTACCGTCAATCACGCTGCGGGCAGCGCCACAGTCCGCTAAGACGAAACCCGGCTTGAGTTTGCCGATATCAAGTCGCTCGTGCGCCGACGCGGCTATAAGTCAGCGGGCGAATCCCTACCCAAGCCTGTGAGCGAACTCAATTCCGCGCACAAGAATACTGGGGCGCCATCGCCGAAAGCGGGCCGGCCTCCGCTTCAACGCCCGAAACCGGTGGGCAGAAGCGTCCACGGCCGCGAACGCCGCCGCCCGTTGGCTGGGGAGCGTAGCTAGGTAGATGCGTTGGTCCTTGATGCCAGAGCGAGGAACTCCGTGTCGGCTTCGAGTCGGTAAGGATGGCGTCGATCCGCTCAAAAAGCTGCCGCTTTCGCCTGATTAAGATGGGGTTATACCCCATAGCGGAACTGCCCCCGAGGGCGCAGTGTGACCGGTGGCTCATGTAGAGATCGCGGTGAAACCGATTTTTCGAACCCGCTGTCGGCCGGACGCCAAAAACGAATAAAAACGAAACGCAAAGAACGAAAAGACTATTTGTTAAGCAAAGCCAAAACACTAAAGGATTACCAATTGGACACTCTTAACGGGGAAATAGAAATCAGGAAAATGGCGGCTCTATTCGCGCAAGCGACCGTCGCGCACCGGCACGCGCCGCAATTTGAGAACTTTCAATACGCGGTTGGCAGCCGAACGGCACGAGCGGGCCGTCCAATACTTCAAACCGAAAATTAACATGACACCTACATCCCGCAGCAAAGCACAGCCTGTTCGTCGTCGCGCCACGCTAGGTTCAACCGGCGAAGGCGATTTCTATCACATCGAAGTCCGACCGAAGACGGACTTCCTCATCTTTCGCAATCAAGACGTTGGCAGGAAGGGCGGCATTGAGCGCGTAGCCGGAAAGCGAAGCACCGGCTCGTGGGATACCCAAAAATGGCTCATTGCTAAAGAGCTTGCCCATGTCGAAGACGGTTGGCTTGTCCCCGATAGCGAACACGCCCGAAAGGTTTTGGCGGAGCTGGGTTCAACACCTGTCCATCTCGGCGGCGACCGCTTTAAGGCCGCGCCTCGGCCAAATGTGCCTGAATCAAAAAAGCCCACTCCTGCACAGGGCTAATCAACAAACAAAAGAAGGAATACACATCATGAAAATTAATGAAATCATCACCCACGATCCGGAAGTCATTCGCCCAGGGACTGCCCTGATCGAAGCCGCCCAGAAAATGAAGTCCTTGGATATCGGCATGTTGCCCGTTTGTGACGGGGACCGGCTGGTGGGGGTGATAACCGACCGGGACATTACGGTGCGGGGCGTGGCGCAAGGCTGCGATCCCAAAACCGCGCACGTTCAGGAGGTCATGACGCCCGAGGTCATTTATTGCTTCGATGACGAGGACGTGAAGGACGTCGCCAAAAAGATGGAGGAAAAAAAAGTGCGGCGCTTGCCGGTGCTCAATCGCGAAAAGCGGTTGGTGGGCATCGTCTCGTTGGGTGACCTCGCTGTCCGGACGGGCAAAGAAAAATTGGCGGGTGAGGTGTTGGAACGAGTCTCCGGACCGGGCCACTCCCAGAGTTAAATCAAAGAAGACGAAGGGAAGTATTGTGTGGCGATGAAAAAGTAAGCCTGCCAAAGCCCACCCACGAGGAAATCGCCCATTGCGCCTGCTTGATCTACGAAAGTTGTAGCCGGAGAACACGGACGTGATCTGGAGGATTGGCTGGAAGCTGAAACGCAATTGACCGCCGACCGCAACCAGGAAGTCGAAACCGACCAATAAAAAATTCAGTAATAAAAGGACGACGTGATAAAATCGCGCCACCGGGATCAACTTCATCACCATGAAAACACAAATTCCTACCATTGGGTTCCGCGACCGACGAGAAGCGGGACGCGTGCTGGCGTCGCATTTTCAGAAGTATGCGGGGCTCCCGAATATTGTGGTGCTCGCGCTGCCCCGCGGCGGCGTGCCCGTGGCTTATGAAGTTGCGAAAGAACTGGGCGTGCCGCTTGATGTCTTCATCGTGCGGAAATTGGGAGTGCCGGGTTATGAAGAACTCGCCATGGGCGCGATTGCATCGGGCGGCGTGCGGGTGCTCAATGAGAGCGTTGTCGCGCAACTGCCGGATGCGGAGCGCGCGTTGAGAGACGCAACAGAGCACGAAACACTCGAACTGGAGCGGCGCGAGGCGGAATATCGCAACGGACGTCCAGCGCCGGATTTGCGCGGAAAAACCGTGATCCTCGTGGATGATGGCCTGGCGACCGGCGCGACCATGCGGGCGGCGGTCATGGCCCTCAAGCAGCGGCAAGTCGCGCGATGTGTCGTTGGGGTGCCAGTGTCTTCGCCGGAAACCTGCGCCGAGTTTCGCGCAGAAGTGGACGAGATCGTCTGTGTGATCACGCCGGAGGATTTCCGCGCCGTCGGCCAATTCTACGAAGACTTCTCCCAGACCACGGATGAGGAAGTGCGCGAGCTGCTTGCGAGCACGGCAGGAGGAGACGCCGGATCATGAGCACTCTCACGCTGAGCCACGAGGCGGGCATCGTCGCGAAGGCTGCGCACCGCATTTCCACCGCGGCCGATTACGACCGGATGATCGAACTCGCTGGTGAAGCGCAGTTCGTCCTCATCGGCGAAGCTTCGCACGGCACGCACGACTTTTATGCCACGCGCGCCGAGCTGACGCGCCGGCTCATCGAGGAGAAAGGCTTTCGCCTCGTCGTCTTGGAGTCGGATTGGCCGGACATGTTGCGGGTGCATCGCTATGTCACTGGCCGCGTCCACGAGCGCGGCGCGGCGGAGGCGCTCGGGGATTTTCGCCGATTTCCCGCGTGGATGTGGCGCAACACAGTGATGGTCGAATTCGTCAATTGGTTGCGCGGCTGGAACCTTCATCCGGACCACAAAAATGACCGCGCCGGGATTTTCGGGATGGATCTCTACAGCATGCACGCCTCGATGGAATCGGTGCTTGGCTATCTCGACAAAGTGGATCCCGAGGCGGCCCGCCGCGCGCGCCGCCGCTACAGTTGCTTCGAGCATTTCGGCGAAGACCCCCAGGCTTACGGCTACGCCACGACCCGCGGCCACAGCGAACCTTGCGAAGGGGCAGTGGTCGCGCAGCTTATCGAATTGCGCCGCAAATACGGCGAGTTCATCAGCCGCGACGGTCAGGCCGCAAAGGACGAATTCTTTTATGCGGAGCAAAACGCGCGATTGGTCACGAACGCGGAGCGCTATTATCGCTCGATGTTCCATGGGCGCGAGGAGTCTTGGAACCTGCGCGATAAACACATGACCGAGACGCTCGCCGCGATCATCGGCCATTTCGATAGCGGGCGCAGCAAGGTCATCGTCTGGGCGCACAATTCACATCTGGGCGATGCGCGCGCGACCGAAATGAGTGCGCGCGGCGAATGCAATGTCGGCCAGCTCACGCGCGAACGCTTCGGCGAGCGCGTCTTCGGGATCGGCTTCAGCACTTATTCCGGCACCGTCACTGCGGCGCGCGACTGGGGAGATCCCGCCGAATGCCGCCGCGTCCGGCCAGGCCTGCCGGGGAGCTACGAAGAATTGTTTCATGCGACCGAAGTGCCGCGATTCTGGCTCAATCTGCGCGAGACCAACGCCGCGACGAAGCTGCTCCGCGAACGCCGGTTCCAGCGCGCGATCGGGGTTATTTACCGGCCAGAAACCGAGCGGGGGAGCCATTACTTTGAGGCCTGCCTGCCGGAACAATTCGACGCGTTGATTCATTTCGATGAAACGCGCGCCCTCGAACCGCTGGAACGCAACAGCGAGTGGGACCGCGGCGAACTGCCGGAAACTTACCCGGAGGGACTCTGAACATGGAAACAGAAGTCAAAATCCCCGCGTGCGACGCGACGCTCGACGGCAACCTCATCGTGCCGCCTGCCGCGCGCGGCATCGTCCTCTTTGTCCATGGCAGCGGCAGCAGCCGGCACAGCAAGCGCAATCGTTTCGCCGCGCGGACGCTTAATGAAGCGGGGCTGGCGACGCTGCTGTTCGATCTGCTCACTCCCGAGGAAGAAGCCGTGGATCTGCGCACAGCCCATTTGGGCTTTGATATTGACCTGCTCGCCGGGCGGCTCGGCTCGGCGACTGATTGGGTCTTGCAAGAGCCCGCCGCGCGCGATCTGCGCATCGGCTACTTCGGCTCGAGCACCGGCGGCGGCGCCGCGTTGGTCGCGGCTGCCGGACGGCCTCATGCAGTTGGCGCGGTGGTTTCGCGAGGGGGCCGACCCGACCTCGCCGGCGGCGCGCTGCCGAATGTGAAAGCGCCAACGCTGCTGATCGTTGGCGGAGCAGATGATGTCGTCATTGATATGAATCAGGATGCGATGGCCCAAATGCGCTGCCAGGTGAAACTGGAGATCATTCCCGGCGCGACGCATCTTTTCGAAGAACCGGGCGCGCTTGAGACCGTTGCGAGTCTCGCCAGCGATTGGTTCACGCAGCATCTGCCTGCCTTGGGTGCCTGTCCGACTTATACCAGAATCCACTAGCTTTTAAGGTGCAACATTGGCAGGTGACCATCAAAGTCGGCTTCTCCGCGGAAAACTGAGCGCGGCCTTGAGCCTCATGAAACCCGAACCACAAAAAACCGAAAAAGATTTTGGCAGAGATCTAAAGACGTTTGGACAGCTCCCCGACAAAACCAAGGAGCTGGTAACTCTCAAGGACCAACTGGAGAAGGCGACCGGCCCAGAAAGCGTCGCCCTCATTAAAAGATTAGGGCCAAATCCAAACAAGGAGTCCCACGCCTGTCTGGTCCGCAGTTGTGACACCGCTGAACCAGCCAAATAGTCGAACAGAAAACCCTCGGGATTCAAGTTCAAACCATCTGCCATATCTCGTTATGACATCCAAGTCCGCCCACACTCAATATCAAAGTCTTGAAGGCCGCAAGGTTCTCATCACCGGTGGAACCACGGGGTTGGGCAGAGCCATCGCTCTGCGACTTTCCGCAGAAGGTGCTAAAGTGCTGATCTTTGGGAGACACCAAAGGGAACTTGAAGACGCTATGAAAGATATACGGCAAAATTCACCCGAGGCGCGGGGGATGGTGGCTGATGTCACGAATCCGGAGGATGTGGAGCGGGTCTTTAAGACGGTCGATGAGGAACTGGGCGGTCTGGATGTCCTGATCAACAATGCCGCGGTCGGTGCGGATGCCCTTAGCGAAGTGAGCGATGAAGAGCGGGAATACGCCCTAATGACCAACATTTCAGGATACCTCCGCTGCGCCAAACACGCGCTGGAAAGGATGAAGGAAAACTCGCACATCGTTCTGATCGGCTCCGTCTCCGCCGATAGGAAATCCCCCGGAAGCTCCATTTACGTGGCCACAAAATCCGCCATTCAGGGTTTCGCGGAATCCTTCAGGCAGGAAGCCTCCCAGACCGGCGTCAAGGTGAGCCTGCTTGAACCAGGAAAAACAGGATCGGACATGATTGATCAGAACGTGGAGGAGCAGCGCGAAAGCCAGGAGAATCTGGAAATGCTGAAGGCGGAGGACATTGCGGTGTGCGTCGAGTATATCCTGACGCAGCCAGCCCGCTGCACCGTTTCAGACGTGAAAATTGTCCCTGCCCGCACGGCCAGGGAATAATCATTGGTGTCAGGAAACCGGCGGACGCCCACAGAGAACTTCAAGGAGAAAAGAAATGATTACTGAGCGTCACAACGGCAATACGCTTAGTCCGCCGACGCCGATCGCGATCAAGTCCCGCGCCCTTACACCCGTTCCTGCCGGCATCGCGGCAGCCGTCATCGCGCTCGCGGCTTGGTATCTCAACGTGGTGGTTAGCTGGCAACAGGCCGCTATTCCTTGTAGGTGCGGGCGCTGGCGTATCCCTGTATCACGCAGCGTTCGGCTTCACGATTTGCTGATCCGCGGTCTCGACGAAAATGCGAAAGAACTCTGGCGCGCGGGGGTCGCCGCGGAAGGCTTGATCTTCCCAGTCGCCGCAGTGCGCCTCGGCGAAGAAGTGATCGCAACATTCATGGTGACAAGGAGTTCGCGTCAGCGGGTCGCGGCGGCTGTCTTTCTTGTACTATTCTATTTGTCTTTTTGATTGCGACCCAGCGAGCGGAACGCCAGTTTTCGGTGGATGGCGTCGCCCTGCGCGCCATGTGTTGCACTCCGCCGAAGGCCATTCTTTTCAGAGTGGCGCTGGCGCGCGTGGCTTTGGTCTGGTGCGCGGAGCGACGCCATTCACCCACGCTCCCGCGATTTTTCGACAGCCCGCTAAGGCAATCTGCTCGCTCCGGCCAGATGCAGCAGCAGTGGCACGCAGAACCAAAGGATGAATGAAAGCGCCGCGAAGAGCACGAGATCGATGCGCGCGGAGTGACGACTGCGCAAAAGTCGCGCGAGCAGCCACGACAGCACGCCGGCGTGCGAGAGCATCAATGCGAGTGAAAGGGGTTCTGCTGAAAACCACGGCTGGAACCGGCGGAGAACGAGCGCGGACGCAGCGGCAAGCGCCACGGCGGCAGCGGCGGTGAGAACCGCCGGGCCGATTCCCCACCGCACGACAAACGTCTTCTTCTCGACGGCGCGATCGGCTTCCGCGTCTGGAAAACCCGCCAGGATGATCGCCGCCATCACCGCCAGAAACATTGGGACGCTCACCGCCCACGGAAAGACGGCGGCTATTCCGCCGCCTTGAAACATCCAGCCGCACAGCACCATGAAGAAGCTATGCGTAAAGGCGACGTTCAACTCGCCAAGGCTGCGGTAGGCGAGCTTAAGCGGCGGCGCAGTGTAACCCAGCCCGAGCATCGCACCGATCGCGAGCGAGGCCGCGATCAACGCCGGAGAAGCACCAGGCGGAGCCACGGCGATCAAAGCCGCGCCCGCGACCACCGCCGCCATGAGCGCTGCGGTGGTGGCACGTCGCGCGTCGTGCAGGCTCAGCCTTCCCTCCACGAGCATCCGCGAACCACCGTTGAATGGCCCCGCATTCTCATTGCGACGATCCGTTTCAAAATCATGCAGCTCGTTCGTCAAGACGGTCGCCAACTCGAGCAGGAACATGCAAAGAAAACCCAACGCCAGCGCGGGAAAATGCAACGCGGTGCCCATCTGGACGGCTGCCCCGAACGCGCCCACGCCGTAAGCCAGCGCGGTCATCGCATAGAATTGCGGGCGGACGATCCGCAACCATGCGAAGAGGCGCCGCCGCCGCCGATGCCGCGTGAGCCAGCGAGGCACAGCCGCGCACTCGCGCTCGACCTGTTCCAGCCATGCCTGGCGCTGCGCGTCGCTCGAATCCTTCACCCGGCAGAAGCGGGTCACGCGGATCGGTCTCACGCCGCAGAAGCCGAGCGTCGCAGTGCCCAGCGCTCGTTCACTCGGCGCGCGGTAAATCCAGCGGTAAACCCAACCAGGTGTGTCCATCGTCAGATAGAGATGAGCGGAGCGTCCCATGAGCAACGGCCTCCAGGAGCCGCGGTCCTCGCGGAAGGCCCAGCCCGGCAGCAGCACGCGATCGAGAAAGCCTTTCAGCCGCGCCGGCATCATTCCCCACCACACCGGGTAAACGATCACGAGGTGATCCGCCCATTGGATGAGCTGCCGCGCCTGCTCCAGCCTGGGCTCGAGTGGCTGCGCGCGGGGCGAAGGAAACAACACGTCCTGGTTGAACTCGATTTCTGAAATCGAGAGCGTCTGCACGATGATTCCCGCGCCACCGAGACTGCCGGCCGCGTGTCCCGAGATGGCGGCGCAAAAACTGTCCGGTCTGGGATGACCGAGAATCACGAGCGCCTTTATCGGCTCTGCCGAAACGATCGCTGCTGTCAGATTGGGCAACATTTTCATGGAATCGTAACCAGCCAATCCGTAGCCGCAACACCCCGCGGTCGTGTGCTCCCGCAGCCGCCATGCGCCATCGATTCCGCACCGCTCAAAGGCCCGGAGTTTTCGACTTTGGTTGGTGATACTTGGCGGTCTATGGACACAATTGCAAGTTGCGAGATTCGGCTGGCCTCCCGCCCCGCGGGAATTCCAACCGCAGATAACTTTGCTCTCGCGCAGACCGAACTGGCGCCGCTTCAAGATCAGCAGGTGCTGGTTCGTAACCTCTACATGTCGGTGGACCCATACATGGCGTAGTGGTGGTGGTCTTGCTGGTCGTCATTATCATGAACCAGTCTAAAAAGAAATAATTCAGCGCCCGGTGCTGCTGACGAAGTAAACTTTTAACCAATAAAAAAACCTATGTTGATCAAATTACCGACTGACAAAACCGTAACTGAAACTGCGGCTGCCTTGCAGGCCGCCGTCCAGGCCAATCACTTTGGCGTCATGCAAGTTCACAATCTCAAAGAGACCATGACGAAAAAGGGCGTGGAGTTCGCCCAAGAGTGTCTGATCTTCGAAGTCTGTCAGCCGCAACAAGCGAAGAAGGTGCTCGATGAAAACATGAGCGTCTCCACCGCACTGCCATGCCGGATCTCCATTTACGAGGAGGGCGGCAAGACCGTTCTCGCAACGCTAAAGCCGACCACGCTTTTGGCGCTCTTTGACACGCCGCAACTGAAAGGCGTGGCGCAGGAAGTGGAGGACACGATTGTCAAAATCATGCAGGAGGCGGCGTCAGGATCGAACCAACCAATACAATGCCGCAGCGGACGCGAACAGGCCGCGCCCAGATCCCGCTTGGATTCTTGAAGTCTTTGTTGGGGTGATTACCCCATAGAGCTTGAGTTTACGCGGTCTAGAATGGCAGCGGAAATGAAACATGATTTAAGGATTTCAAAGCATGGATAAACAAAAACCGTCCAAAAAACAGGAACACTTATAAGAACAAAAATCCTCATTGCCATGGCTCTCGTTCTTCAACCCGCCGTTTTCTTCGCTGCGGCGGCCGAGCCGCCCAAGTCCAGCTACGCGCCCGTGGTGGCCAAAGAGCCTTTCTCCGAAACCATGGCGCGCATGAAAGCGGAGAAACCCGCCGTGATGAAAAGGCAGATGGAGCTGCTCGAGCAACGTTATGATTTGCGCAATGATCCCACGCCGGGCGCGACCATGTCCGGTGGTAAACCGATCCAGCAAGGGGTGCGCGTGAAACTCAAAAAAGAGACCACATGGGAAAAGCTCGCGGCCATGGCCCCTGAGGAAATTCTGGAGAAGGACCTCTTTCCGGATGGATTTCTGGGGCTGCCGCATCCGAATCATCCCGAAGGCGGAATGGTTTTTCCAAAGTTTCACATTGATGAACTTAAAAAACAGGAAGGGCGGGACTTGACCCGTTTCGATCTGGACTTCGATCTGCCGGATCAATTTCTCCCGGATTTTCCCGCGCCCATTTTTCTGACGACGCGGCCTGACCTCGGGGATGTTTCCAAAGGCAAGCTGGTGACCCTGGACAATTTCTTTGACCTGTTTAACGGCATTTTGAATCCCAAACAGCTCGAAGGACTGCGCCTGCTGGTGACTCCCTTTCCGCAGCAGCAATTCAATGCCACGGATGATCGCCGCTCGGAACGCCCGCATCGCGGGGTGAGCTGTCTGGATTGTCACGCCAACGGGCACGCCAATGGCGCGACGCATCTGGCCGGCGACGTGCGACCGCAGGAATTTCGGCATCGCATCAAAACTCCGACGCTGCGCGGGGTGAACATCCAGCGGCTCTTTGGTTCGCAGCGCGCGTTGAAGTCGGTGGAAGATTTCACGGAGTTCGAACAGCGGGCGGCCTACTTCGATGGCGACCCGGTGAACGCGACGAAGAAGGGTGTGAATACTTTGGAGCGCGGCAGCCAGGTTCATTTCATGGCAGAATTTCAGGCGCTGCTCGATTTTCCGCCCGCGCCCAAACTCGGCGTCACCGGAAAACTGAATCCCGCCAAGGCCAGCGAATCTGAAATGCGCGGGCAGGATTTGTTCTTCGGCAAGGCGCAGTGTGCCACCTGCCATCAGCCTCCATACTACACGGACAACCTCATGCACAACTTGCGGGCGGAGCGATTTTACAAACCGCGTTTGATCAATGGCGCGATGGCCGCGGCGGACGGCCCGATCAAGACATTTCCGCTGCGCGGCATCAAAGATTCGCCTCCCTATTTGCACGATGGCCGGCTGCTGACGCTGGAGGACACCGTGGAATTTTTTAATCTGATTCTCGAAACGAAGCTGACCGCGCCGGAGAAAACGGACCTGGTGGCGTTTCTGCGCGCTCTGTGACGGGGCATCGGAAAGATCATCATGGCCCTAATTTTTGAATGCATTCAAACCGACGGCATCGCCGAGCTTTCTTATCTGATCGGAGATGATTCAGAAGGAGTCGCCGCCGTGTTCGATCCACGCGCTGACGTGGACTGCTACCTCCAACTCGCGCGCGAGAAGCAGGTGTCGATCACACACATTTTTGAAACCCACATCCATGCCGATCTCGTCAGCGGCGCGCGCGAACTTTGCGCGCGGGTCGAGTCAGCGAAAATCTTCGCCAGTCACGAAGGGGGCGCGCGCTACGGCTTCGACCATGAGAAGATCAACGGCGGCGACAACTTCAAGCTCGGCTCCGTCTTGATTACAGTCCGGCACACGCCCGGCCACACGCCGG
>Ga0123337_10006744_pt1 | contig 10881 bp, 7 predicted proteins | sample frozenSSSSmetaG_FD_89792 | JGI IMG/M metagenome (GOLD analysis project Ga0123337, IMG submission 89792) | Glacier valley bacterial and archeal communities from Borup Fiord, Nunavut, Canada, to study Microbial Dark Matter (Phase II) -... | ecosystem: Environmental > Aquatic > Freshwater > Ice >...
ACGCTGGCGCTGGAGCCCTATACCCGCGCCGACCTGCGCGCCCACTACGTGTCCAATGTCGACGGCGCCCATATCCACGACATCCTCAAGCGCCTCGACCCCAAAAAGACGCTGTTCATCATTGCGTCCAAGACCTTCAGCACCGACGAGACCATGACCAATGCCGGCACCGCCCGGGACTGGATCGCCGATACGCTGGGCGAAGAGGCCGTGCCCAACCATTTTGCCGCCGTCTCCACCAATATCCCGGCCTGCGCCAAGTTCGGCATCCGCGAAGACCGCATCTTCGGGTTCTGGGACTGGGTCGGCGGGCGCTATTCGGTGTGGTCGGCCATCGGCCTGCCGATCGCCATTGCCGTCGGTTATGACAATTTCGCCAAGTTCCTGGCCGGTGCCGACGCCATGGACCGACATTTCCTCTCCGCGCCGCTGGAAGAAAACTTGCCAGTGATCATGGCCGTGCTGGGCGTCTGGTACCGCAATGTGTGGGGCTTTTCGACCCATGCCGTGCTGCCCTATGACCAGCGCATGAGCCGGTTTGCCGCCTATCTGCAGCAGCAGGACATGGAGAGCAACGGCAAGTCGGTGACGCTGGCGGGCAAGCCTGTCGGCTGGTCGACCGGTCCGATCGTCTGGGGTGAGCCCGGTACCAATGGCCAGCACGCCTTCTACCAGCTGATCCATCAGGGCACCGACGTCATCCCCTGCGATTTCCTCATCGCCGCCAAGCCGCATGAAAGCCTGCCGCCGCATCACGACAAGCTGGTGGCCAATGTGCTGGCACAGTCCGAGGCGCTGATGCTGGGCAAGACTGCCGACGAGGTCGTGGCCGAGCTCAAGGCGCAAGGCATGAGCAAGGCGCAGATCAAGGACCTGACGCCGCACAAGGTGTTCCCCGGCAACCGCCCGTCCAATACGCTGTTCTACGAGCAGCTGACCCCGGAAATGCTGGGTTCGCTGGTAGCGCTCTATGAGCACAAGGTGTTCACCCAGGGCGTGATCTGGAACGTCAATTCCTATGACCAGTGGGGCGTCGAGCTGGGCAAGCAGCTGGCCAAGGCGCTGCTGCCCAAGGTAGAAGGCCGCCAGAGCGGGGAGGGGCATGACAGCTCGACCCAGGGCCTGCTGGCCTATTATCAAGCCAACAAGGCCTAGACATTTGACCATTACCACCGAAGAACAGCTCGAAAAGCTCAAGGCCATCGGCCGCATCTGCGCCACCACCCGGGACGCCATGGCCGCGGCCATGCGGCCGGGCATGACGACGCTGGAGCTCGACGAGATCGGGGCCAAACTGCTGGCCGAGCATGGGGCGCTGTCGGCGCCGGTGATCACCTATAATTTTCCGGGTGCCACCTGCATCTCGGTCAATGAGGAGATCGCCCATGGCATTCCGGGTGACCGGGTGCTGCGCGACGGGGACCTGGTCAATATCGACGTGTCGGCGGCCAAGGATGGGGTGTTTGCCGATTGCGGCGCCTCCTTCGTGCTGGGCGAGGGCGATCCGCGCGTGGTCAAGCTCTGCCGTGACGGCAAGAAGGCGATGTGGGCCGGCATCAATGCGGTCAAGGCCGGCGCACCGCTGGCCGATATTGGCGACGCCATCGGCAAATTCGCCAAGAAGGGCGGCTATAGCCTGATCCGGAACCTGGCCAGCCATGGCGTGGGCGACAGCCTGCATGACGAGCCTGGCGAGATCGCCACGTGGCCGGACCGCTCGGAACGCCGCCGCATGACCGACGGACTGGTGTTCACCATCGAACCCTTCCTGTCACTGGGCGGGCGGATGGCGGACCAGAAATCGGCCGATGACGAATGGACGCTGGTGAGCCGACCATCGGCGCCCTGCGTGCAGTATGAGCATACCGTGGTGGCGACGCCGCGCGGCGCCGTGGTTATCACCCTGGCGGCCTAGACCAGCGCATGGCGTTGGCGCCCGGGGCGCCACGCGACCGCGTGGTGGTTGACTTGAAAAGGCTCAGGCTTCGTCGGGCTCAGCCCGAGGTCCCCGATGGCAATGTGCTGTGGCTACAGCCAGACCAGCAGCAGCGGCCCGAGCAGTACCATGCCGATGGCCACCACATAGCGCAGATTGCCTAGCTGGCGCAGGCTGGGCAGGCTGAGGAATGACGACAGCAGCAGAAAGCCCAGGAGGGCGATGAAGACCGGGTTGAGCGGCGTCAGATGGATGGCGGCGCCTTCGGTCAGCTGCAGATAGATCATATGGCCCACGACAAAGCCGAGCAGGGCCGTCACCACGACCGTGACGGCCTTGGCGGTGATCAGCAGGGCCATGTCGATGGTATGGGCGGTCAGCAGCAGCGCCAGCCCGGTTGCCGTGACATGCACGGCGGCCAGGGTGGGCAGGATCTGGTTGTTGGCCAGCAGTGGCACCATTTCGGGCGGGGCGGTCAGCGGCAGCGCGCCAATCATCGGCAGGTTGGCGCCATACTGGGCCAGCACATAGATGACATAGAGCATGACCAGCGTGCTGGCGGCAAAGGTCACCAGCGTCGCGGCGAGGACCTTGAGCAGATCGATGGTATCCTGTGACACTGCAGGGGCCCGATCAGAATGAAGGAAGAAGCTTGGTATGCCGGGAGGGGGTCGAACCCTCGACCATTCGATTAAAAGTCGAATGCTCTACCACTGAGCTACCGGCACGCACCAAGATCGACGCTTTGGGCGTCGCGGCGGAACATAGCCACGTTGCCCACGCTGTCAACCGCAATTGCGCCGAACTCAGTCGCGCAGCGGTGTTCCGGTAAACGGGGTGGGCAGGCAGGCAATCGAAATTCGTTCGAGGCGGGTACACAGGGCAGTGGCCTCCGAGAGTTCGGCAATGGGGCCGACGATGATGCGTTTGTTGGCGCCGTCACCCGCATCGAGAAGCAGGGGCGACATGCCGAAGAGCAGCGGGCCCAGCTTGAGCGATAGATCGTTCCAGGCGCCCAGCGCCTGGTCGGCCGGCACGGCAGCACCGAGCGCCATGCCGAATGTCATTGTATTGGGCGCGGGGATGGAGGCCGTCTCGACGATATCGGGCAGAGGCTGCCCGGTTGCATCGGCTGCGCCTGCCATGGGCTGCTGGCGTATTTTTACCGAGCCACCGTCGGCATCGTAGACAGTCCCTTCACCGACTGAGGCGGTCACCGCCGAACGGTCGATCGCTGGATTGGCCGTCTGGTATTCGAGTAGGCGCGGCAGGCTGACCTCGAGGGAGCCGACGCGCTGCTGCACGGCATTGCCCTGCTGCTCGGCCAAGGCAAAGCGCGTGGTCAACTCGGTATTGTCGCGCTTGAGCTGCAGGGTCTGCTCGCGCAGGTCGGCAACCTGGAGCCGCAACTGGTCAAGGGAAGCGCCTTCGATGCGGGTCTTGTGCAGGCCGCCCAGCACGTTTGACGGCATCACCGCCGAGATATTGGCGCCCAAAACGGCGATGGCGCCGCAGACCAGAGCCACGATGCCCCAGCTGGTAACGTCCGATTGCCGGAACTGTGCCGATGCCTTGGCCAATGTCAAAAACCCCGATGGCGCAATCGAATCAGGTATTGCGCAGTAAAACCACCATGCGGGCCCGATTAGGGGTTCGCCAACGCTTGGCTGCCATAAATCTGTGAAAATGTGCGCGATACAGCGCGCAATGCGGGAAAAATACCATGACGGAACTTTTGTCGATCATCCTGGCTGCCGGCGAAGGCACGCGCATGCGCTCCAGCACGCCCAAGGTGCTGCATCCAGTGGGCGGGCTGCCGATCATCGGCCACGTGACGCGGGCCGCGCGCGACGCGGGATCGAGCCGCATCGCGCTGGTCACCGGCCCGCGGCATGCGGCGATCCGCCAGGCGGTGACGGCGATGCAGCCCGATGTGGTGCATTTCGAACAGGCCGAGGCCAAGGGGACCGGCCACGCCGCCGCCATGGCGCGGGAGTTGTTTGCCGATGCCGAGGGCTATATTGCGGTAGTCTATGGCGATCACCCGCGCCTGCGGGGCGAGAACTTCCGCGTGGTGCTCGACCGGCTCGATGCCGGCCTGGATGTGGCCATTCTCGGTTTCGAGCCCAAGGACCCGACCGGCTATGGTCGCTTCATCACCGATGGCGAAACCCTGCTGGCAATCCGCGAGCACAAAGATGCCAGCGAAGAGGAGCGGCGCATCCGCCTGTGCAATGCCTGTATCCTGGCGTTCCGGGCCGAGGTCTTTCGCGACCTGATCGACCGGATCGAGAACGACAATGTGCAGAGCGAATATTACATTACCGACCTTGTCGGGCTGGCGAACAAAGCGGGCAAGAAGGTCGGCTTCGGCATTGCGCCTGAAGACGATGTGATGGGCGTCAATGACCGCAGCCAGCTGGCGCGGGCCGAGGGCCTGTTCCAGGATGTACGGCGGGAAGACTTCATGAAGGCCGGCGTCACCCTCAAGGACCCCAAGAGCGTTTGGTTCTCCTACGATACCGAGATCGCCCAGGACGTGACCATCGAGCCCAATGTGGTATTCGGCCCGGGGGTGAAGATCGAGAGCGGCGCGGTTATCCACCCCTTCAGCCATATCGAAGGCGCCCATGTCGGGTCCAATGCGTCGGTCGGCCCCTTTGCCCGGCTGCGGCCGGGCGCCAATCTGGGTGCGGACGTCAAGGTAGGCAATTTTGTCGAGATCAAGCAGGCCGAGATCGGCGCGGGCGCCAAGATCAGCCATCTCAGCTATATCGGGGACGCCAGCATCGGCGCCGAGGTCAATATCGGCGCCGGCGTCATCACGGTGAACTATGACGGCTACAACAAGCACCGCACCATTGTCGGCGACAATGCCTTTATCGGCTCGAACTCTTCGCTGGTGGCGCCCGTCACGGTGGGCGAGGGGGCGCTGGTGGGCAGTGGCAGTGTGATCACCGACGATGTAGAAGCAGATGCTCTGGCGCTCGGTCGCGGTCGCCAGATCAACAAGCCGGGACGGGCCAAGGCGATCTTTGCCGAGGCCCAGGCTAAGAAACTCAGCAAGAAGGGCCTCTAGCCATGTGCGGGATTGTCGGGATTGTCGGGATTGCCGGTGGTGAGCCCGTTGCCGGTCGGCTGGTGGACGCGCTCAAGCGCCTCGAATATCGCGGCTATGACAGCGCCGGCGTCGCCACGCTGGTGGGCGGCAGCATCGACCGCCGCCGCGCCGAGGGCAAGCTGGGCAATCTGGCGCAGAAGCTGGCCTTCGAGCCGCTGAGCGGACAAATCGGCATCGGCCATACCCGCTGGGCCACGCATGGCGCCCCGACCGAGCAGAATGCCCACCCGCACGCCACCGACCGCGTCGCCGTGGTGCATAACGGCATTATCGAAAACTACCGCGACATGCTGGCCGACCTGGCCAAGGACGGCTATCTGCCGACCACGCAGACCGATACCGAGGCGGTGGCGCTGTGGACCACGCGCGAGCTGGCCAAAGGCGCCGACCCCGAACTGGCCGTGGCCCGCACGCTCAAGGTGCTGCGCGGCGCCTTTGCGCTGGCCTTCATGTTCCGCGGCGAGGAGGGCCTGCTGATCGCGGCCCGGCACGGGGCGCCGCTCGCCATCGGCTATGGCGCGACCGAGATGTATCTGGGCTCGGACGCCATGGCGCTGGCGCCATTCACGGCCCGGCTGAGCTATCTCGAAGACGGCGACTGGGCGGTCATCACTCCGCGGGGCGTGACAATCCGCGACGGCAAGGACGCCATCGTGCAGCGCGAGCAGCAGATTTCCCAGACTTCGGCGCTGATGGTGGACAAGGGCAATCACCGCCACTTCATGGCCAAGGAAATCTACGAGCAGCCCGAGACTATCGGTCATACGCTCAGCCACTATGTCGATATGGGCGCCGAGCGAGTCGCCATCCGCGAGGACCTGCCGTTCAGCTTTGCCGATCTGACGCGCCTGACCATCAGCGCCTGCGGCACGGCCTATCTGGCGGGCGCCGTGGCCAAATACTGGTTCGAGCGCTATGCGCGGCTGCCGGTGGACATCGATGTGGCATCCGAATTCCGCTATCGCGAGCCGCCGCTGGAAAAGGGCGGGCTGTCGCTGTTCATCTCGCAGTCCGGCGAGACGGCCGATACGCTGGCGGCCTTGCGCTATTGCGCCAGCCAGGGCCAGCACGTGGCCGCTTTGGTCAATACGGTGGAATCGACCATTGCGCGCGAATCCGACGTGGTGTTCCCAATCCTGTGCGGCCCGGAAATCGGCGTTGCGTCGACCAAGGCACTGACGGCCCAGCTGACCGCGCTGGCGAGCCTGGCCATCGCGGCCGGCCGCGCCCGCGGCGTGCTGAGCGCCGAACAGGAGACTGAACTGGTGCGGGCGCTTATCGGCCTGCCGACCGCCGTGTCGGAAGCGCTGGGCACCGAGGACCAGATCAAGGACATCGCCAAGGGTCTTAGTAAAGCCAAGGACGTGCTCTATCTCGGGCGCGGCCCGATGTTCCCCATCGCCATGGAAGGCGCGCTCAAGCTCAAGGAAATCAGCTACATCCACGCCGAAGGTTATGCAGCGGGTGAACTCAAGCATGGCCCGATCGCCCTGGTGGACGAAGCCATGCCGGTCATCGTGGTGGCGCCCTCGGACGAGCTGGTCGACAAGACACTGTCCAATATGCAGGAAGTGGCGGCTCGCGGCGGCAAGATCATCCTGATCACCGATCCAGAAGGCGCCAAGACGGTGGGCCATGGCGTCGCCGACATCATCCTGATCCCGCATGTTTCAAGCTTCGTGGCGCCGATCCTGGCCACCATCCCCGTGCAATTGCTGGCCTATCATACGGCGGTGTTTATGGGCACCGATGTGGACCAGCCGCGCAATCTGGCTAAATCGGTGACGGTGGAATAGGGCGCTACCCCGCCCGGATCAGCGGGATCGCCAGGTCCTTGCGGAAGAGGTAGAGCGCCGTGCGGGCGGCCTGGCCTGCCGGGCTGGTCAGCGCCGGATCGGCGGTCAACAGCGCCTTGGCGTCGTCATGGGCGAAGTCGAGCAGATGGCGGTGCACGTCGGGCACGGCGAGGCGGTAGCCGGGCATGCCGGACTGGCGGGTGCCGAGCACATCGCCCTGGCCGCGCAGCTCGAGATCGCGCTCGGCGATGACGAAGCCATCCTCGGTGGACTTGATCGTATCGAGCCGGGCCTTGGCGGTTTCGCTGAGATTGCCCTTGTAGAGCAGCAGACACGACGAGCGGGTCGAGCCGCGGCCGACGCGGCCACGCAACTGGTGCAGCTGGGCCAGGCCGAAACGCTCGGCGTGTTCGATGATCATGATCGAGGCATTGGGGACGTCGACGCCGACCTCTATGACGGTGGTGGCGACCAGGAGCTTGATTTCATTGGCGGAAAATCGGGTCATCACCTCCTGCTTGGCGGCGGCGCTCATGCGGCCGTGGACCAGGGCGACCTGGTCGCCAAAAACCTGTTGCAGCTCGGCAAAGCGGTCCTCGGCGGCCATGACGTCGAGATGCTCGCTTTCCTCGACCAGCGGACAGACCCAGAAGGCCTGGGCGCCATCGTTTAGCCGGGCCTGCAGGCGGCCGACGACGCGGTCATAGTCACCGATGGATAGCACTGCCGTATCAATGGGTTGGCGGCCCTTGGGCTTTTCGCGCAGGATGCTGACATCCATGTCGCCGAAATGCGTGAGCACCAGGGTACGCGGGATCGGGGTGGCGGTCATGACCAGCAGGTCGGTGTGCCTTCCCTTGTCGGAAAGGGCGAGGCGCTGGTGCACGCCGAAGCGGTGCTGTTCGTCGACGACGGTGAGGCCCAGATTGTGGAACTCGACGCCGGACTGGAACAGGGCATGGGTGCCGACCACGATGTCGGTGCTGCCATCGGCAATGCCGGCCAGCTTGGCGCGGCGCTCGGCGGCACCCATCTTGCCGGTGAGCAGCTCGCAGCCGAGACCAGCCAGATCGCATAGCGGTTTCAATGTCTTGAAGTGCTGGGCGGCGAGCAGTTCGGTGGGCGCCATCAGCGCCGACTGGGCGCCGCTCTCGACCATGGCGGCCATGGCCATCAGCGCCACCACGGTCTTGCCGGCGCCGACATCGCCCTGCAGCAGGCGCGACATCCGGTTGGGCGAGACCAGATCGGCGCGGATCTCTTCGATCGCCTGAAGTTGCCCCTCAGTGAGGGAAAACGGTAACAGACTGCTAACCTTGACCGTGACCTTGCCGGTGAAAGTGCGACTGATGCCGCGGTCGGCGACCATGGTCGAGCGAATCAGCTGGAGGGTCAGCTGACCGGCAAAATACTCATCATAGGCAAGGCGCTGGCGGGCAGGGGCCCAGAGCTGGGCCTCGTCCGGATTGGCGGGCAGGTGCACCATGCGCATGGCGGTGGCAAAGCCGGGCCATTTGCGCTGCCCCATAGTAGCATTGTCGATCCATTCGGGGATATCGGGGACGCTCTCGAGCACCTGGCGCACCAGCTTGCCCAGGGCTTTCGAGCTCAGGCCCTGCGTCAGCGGGTAGACCGGTTCGACCAGCGGCAGGCTGGCGAATTTGTCGGGCTCGACGATATAGTCGGGATGGGTGATCTGCTTTTCGCCGTTGAAGAAGCCCAGCGTGCCCGAGACATAGCGCTGCTCGCCCACGGGCAGGGCCTTTTCCACCCAGCCGCCCTGGGCGCGAAAGAAGACCAGTTGCACATCGCCGGTCTCGTCATGGGCAAAGACCCGGTGCGGCACATGCGGCTTGCCGTGCGGCGGCGGCTGGTGCCGGTCGATATGGATCAGCAGGGTGACGATCTGGTTGAGATAGGCCTCGGCGATGCCGACCTGGCGGCGCCGGTCCACCACGCCCGAAGGCATGTGCATCAGGATATCGAGGGCAATGGCCTCCTGGCCATCGGGCGCGCCGAAGAACCGCGTCAGCAGCGCAGCCAGCTTGTCGCCGACACCCTTGATCGAGTGCAGCGAGGCAAACAGTGGTGAGAGGCTTTCTGGACGCGACACGGCAGTGATTCTCCTGACCACAGGGTACAGGTGTTGGGTTGCCGATTGGCGCGGGTGGCTCGAAATCCACCACGCAATGTCGTGTCGGGCGACTGGAGGAGCCTAAAGCTCCCTCAAATCATCTGCCGACCACCAGGCGATGACCACGATGCCGAGGTCGATCACGCGAACCTGTCGGTTGCGTTCGGCGCTCCGCATCTGCCAGCGCGGCTTGATCTTGAGAACACCGCCCCGCGTCCTGAAGCTGATCCACGACATCCAGAACTCCTCCAAGATGTTGAGCGCCTTCAATAAAGCAATAAATGGCCCCGGGTGGAATATGCAGATTGCAGGAACCAGCCACTCACCCAGTGCCCAACGGGCACCGGGATCGGTTGTCGCAGCGCTGTTGGGGCTGACAAGGCCGCGCGATCCGCGTACACACAAGCTCAATCAACCACCTTTCGGGATCATGGCGCGTCAAATGACTGCCGGTGAAGATATTGCCATGCGCCGCAAGAAGCTGCGCTACCGTGCCTGGCACCGCGGAACCAAGGAGATGGACCTCATTCTGGGGCCCTATGCCGATGCCCATACCGAAGCGCTCGACACGGCCGGCCTGGACCGGCTCGAGGCGCTGATGAGCGAGGAAGACCCGCCATTGCTGACTTGGGTGATGGGGCAGGTGACGCCGCCAGACCATATCGATCTCGAGTTTCTGGCCGACGTAATCGCCGACCATCACGCCCGGCTGGCCAAATGAACGAGATCGTCGCCCAACGCCCGACCCGCACCATTGCCAACGTGCCCGACGGCATGCAGCCCCTGGTGCTGGCGCGGCTGATCCAGCAACGGATCGAGGCGGCGCCCGACGATGCGGCCAGCATTGTCTTTGTCGCGCGCGACGGACGACGGCTGCAGCGCATGGCCGATATCCTCACTGCCATGCTGCCCGGCCATCCGGTGCTGACGTTGCCGGCATGGGATTGCCTGCCCTATGACCGGGTCTCGCCCAACAATGTGACCATTGCCGCGCGGATGAACACGCTGGCGGCGCTGACCAGCGGCACCAAGGGCGCCGTGGTGCTGACCACCGTCAATGGTTTGATCCAGCGCCTGCCGCCGCGCGACGTGGTGGAGACCATGTCATTTTCGGCGGCGGCGGGACGGATCGTCGACAGTGAAAAGCTGATCGGCTGGGCCGCCAATAATGGCTATCTGCGCGTTGCCACCGTGCGCGAGAGCGGTGAATTCGCCGTGCGCGGCGGTCTGGTCGACCTGTTTCCCGCCAGCGCCGAGGCACCGCTGCGCTTCGACTTCTTCGGCAGCCAGCTGGAATCGATCCGCACCTTCGATCCGGACAGCCAGCGCACGACCGGCACACTCAAAGCCATTGCCCTGACGCCGATGAGCGAGGTGGTGCTGACCGAGACCACCATTCGCCGCTTCCGGCAGAACTATACCGCCACCTTTGGCGGCAATACCGCCGGCGACACGCTCTATGCCTCGATCAGCGGCGGTTCGCGCTATTCCGGCACCGAGCACTGGCTGCCATTCTTCTACGAACACCTCGACACTCTGGCCGACTATGTCGGCGACGCACCCTTTATCTTCGACGAGCAGGCCAGCGAAGCCTATGGCGACCGCGTGGCGCAGATCCGCGACTACTATGACGCCCGCGAAGCCGCACGGCTCAGTCCGCAGGTGGCCGGTACCGGGGCACCCTACAAGCCGGTAAAGCCCGAACTGCTCTATGCCGTGGACGAGCATCCCTATGCACTGGCCGGCGCCTCGGTGATCCAGCTTTCCCAGTTCCTGGCGCCCGATACCAAGGCCAGCGACGATGCCGGCGGGCAGATTGCCCCCAGCTTTGCTGCTGAACGGCAGGCCACCGATACCAACCTGTTCCAATCGGTGGTCGAGCGGCTGCTCGCCG
>Ga0123337_10006747_pt1 | contig 10878 bp, 8 predicted proteins | sample frozenSSSSmetaG_FD_89792 | JGI IMG/M metagenome (GOLD analysis project Ga0123337, IMG submission 89792) | Glacier valley bacterial and archeal communities from Borup Fiord, Nunavut, Canada, to study Microbial Dark Matter (Phase II) -... | ecosystem: Environmental > Aquatic > Freshwater > Ice >...
GACCGGCAACCCGGACTCGCCGCTCGCCAAGCTTGCCGACGACGTGCTGCTGGTGGCGTCTCCGAATGGCTATCTGCAGCCTGCGGACCTCTCGGCACGGCTTTGCCAGCTCTACGTGGTGGACCTGCTTTATCTGCTGGTCGCCCAATCCGATTTCGAAAAGACGACCCGGCTGCTCGCCGCCTCCGGCGCGGCGGTTGCGCCGCGTCGGCGCCCGCACCGCAATGCCGACCTTCCGTTCTCGGCCCCGCGACAGGCGGCGGCCCACTTGACCAAGCAAACGAGCTGACTATGACCGACCTGACTGCGACGTTCTTTCATGAAGTGCAGAGCCGCCTCGAGCGCCTCGCTGGTCCCAACGCCGCTATCGACAAGGCGGTAGAGCTTTGTGCCGATGCGCTGGATGCAGGCGGTGTCATGCAGGCGTTCGGTACCGGTCATTCGGAGGCTTTCGCGATGGAGATCGCGGGCCGGGCAGGCGGGCTGATCGCGACCAACCGCATTGCCCTGCGCGTGCTGGTGCTGCGCGGCGGACGTCCCGCTTCCGACCTTGGCGCTGCCGAGTTCGAGCGCGATCCCAATATCGGTGAGAACCTGCTGGCGCTGTTCCCGATTGATCCGCGCGACATCTTCCTCATTGCGTCGAACTCGGGCGTCAACGGCTCGATCCTCGGGGTCGCGCTCGCGGCCAAGGCGCGGGGCCACAAGGTGATCGCGGTCACCAGCCTCGACCACACCATGAAGGTCACCCCCAAGCACCCGAGCGGCAAGCGCCTCAGCGAAGTCGCCGATGTGGTGATCGATAATCTCGCCCCGTTCGGCGACAGCACCATGCAGCTCGAGGGGGGCATCGGCATCGGCGCCGTTTCCTCCATCACCGCCGCTTTCATTGCGCAGCGGATCACCTTCGGCGTCGCCGAAACGATCCGTCAGCGCGGCAACACACCGCCCGTCTTCTTGTCTGCCAATATTCCGGGCGGCGACGAGCACAACCGTGCTCTCCAGGATCTCTACGGCGATCGGATCCGCGGGGAAGCGTAAGCTCCTTGCCGCTCCGACCGACGTGAGGTTGTATGACTACGAAGTATGCACCAGGGAAGGGAATTACCATGAAGAAGACTTTCGATCGTCGCGCGTTCCTGCGCGGCACCACGGCTCTCGCGGCGGTATCGCCGTTTGCCGGCCTGCTCGCCACGACCGGCGCTTTCGCGCAGGACGCGGCTAACCCGTTCGGCCTCGCCGACGGCTCGACCGTTGACGCGGTGATCTTCAACGGCGGCTACGGCATCGACTACGTCGAGTTCGCCGCGCAGCTGATGCAGAAGAACCACCCGACCGTCACCGTGAAGGTTTCGCCGTCGACCCAGATCGCCCAGGAACTGCAGCCGCGCTTCCTCGGCGGTAACCCGCCGGACCTGATCGACAACTCGGGCGCGCAGGCGATCGGCTTCTCGGCCATCATCGACCAGCTCGAGACGATGAACTCGGTGCTCGACTCGCCGAGCCTCGAAGGCGTGACGATCCGCGACACCCTGGTGGGTGGCGTTGAACTTCCGGGCACTTTCGGCGACAAGTTCGTGGCGCTCAACTACGTCATGACCGTCTACGGCATCTGGTACTCGGCTTCGCTGTTCGAAGCCAATGGCTGGACCCCGCCGACGACCTGGGCCGAAGCCATCGAACTTGGCAAGGTCGCCAAGGAAAAGGGCATCTATCTGTTCGGTTGGGGCAAGGAAGCCGCCACCTACTACCGCACCACCGCGGTCGCCTCGGCGATCAAGGCGGGCGGCGACGAGGTGCGTCTCGCTGTCGACAACTTCACTCCGGGCTTCTGGTCGCTTCCGGCGTTCCAGGCGGTCTTCACCTCGCTGTACGAGATCATCTCGGGCGGCATGATGAAGCCGGGCGGCGCGGGCACCCAGTTCACCGCTGCACAGGCGCATTGGTCGAACGACGAGTCGTTCCTGCTCTACCCGTCGGGCTCGTGGATCGAGAACGAAATGAAGTCGGCCACCAAGGCGGACTTCAAGATGACCGGCATGGCCGAGCTTTCGGTCGATGCGAACGATAAGCTGCCGAAGACCGCCCTGCACTCGACTGCCGGCGAACCCTTCATCATCCCCGCCGGCGCTCTCAACCTTGCCGGTGGCAAGGAACTGCTCCGCACGATGCTGTCGAAGGAAGCCGCGGCGAACTTCGCCAAGACCAAGCTTGCCCCGACCATCGTCAAGGACACCGTGCCGGCCGACGGTTTCGGCTCCACGGCTCTCGTCTCGCAGAGCAAGCTGCTGGCTGACGCCGGCAACGACGTGTTCACCTGGAACTCGTTCGACCTCTACGGCACGAACCAGGACGAACTCGTCGTCTGGAACAGCTTCCTCGATGGCAAGCTGGACGTTGCGGCCTTCACCGCTGCGCTCGAAGCCATCACCAGCGCCGTCTACAACGACGCCTCCGTCACGAAAGTCGTCGTAAAGTAATGGACAGCACGATGGCGAGGGCACCGGCCACGACGGCCCGCCGGTGGAAATTGCCGAGCCTTGAGAACACCGGCTTTGCGCTGGTGTTCCTTGGGCTCCCCCTGGCGATCTACGTGATCTTCGTGATCTCGCCATTCGTGCAGGCCTTCTACTACTCCATGACCGATTGGTCAGGCTTCTCGAAGAAGATGAACTTCGTTGGCCTGACCAATTATCTCTCATTGCTGACCGATCCGGTCTTCACCAAGGCGGTCTACAACTCCATCGTGCTGGTGGTGGTGCTGCCGCCGCTCGTCATCATTCTGTCGTTGACGCTCGCCACGCTGGTGACCATCGGCGGTGTAACGAGGGGTGAGATCCAGGGTCTGAAGCACTCCGGTATTTACCGGGTCATCTCGTTCTTCCCCTACACCGTCCCGGCAATCGTCATCGGCATCCTCTGGGCGCAAATGTTCGACCCCTCCAGCGGCCTGCTGAACGGCATCCTGACGGCCATGGGGTTCGGTTTCTTCAAGTCCTTCGCCTGGCTCGGCGACGAACGCACCGCCATGGGCGCCTCGATCTTCGTTATCGCCTGGTCGATGGTCGGCTTCTACATGGTGCTGTTCATTGCAGCGATCAAAGGCATCCCGGCCGAGGTGTACGAGGCGGCGCGCGTCGATGGGGCAGGGCGGTTCCGCACCGCCATTTCCATCACCGTGCCGATGATCCGCGACAACATCCGCACCGCCTACATCTACCTGGGCATCCTCGCGCTCGACGCCTTCGTCTATATGCAGGCGCTCAACCCGTCGGGTGGTCCGGCCAACTCCACCGTCGTCATTTCCCAGCACCTGCTGAACACCGCCTTCAAGAAGGGCAAGTTCGGCTACGCGACCTCGATGGGCGCCACGCTGGCCATCATCACCCTGGTATTCGCGGCGCTGGTCTTCCTCATCTTCTGGTGGACCGGTCGCCCGGCCAAGTCGGGCCCGATCAGCACGGCCGCAACGCCGCTGGTTCGCACCGCTCCGGTGGCGAAGGTCGCCAAGCCTGTGGCGCAGCTCGAACGTCCCGTCGCGAAAAAGACCATCTGGACCGACAAGACCGTCGCCACGATCTCGCATATCGCGCTGATCGGATGGGTCGTCGTGATCTGCGCCCCGCTGCTCTGGGTGCTGATGAGCTCGTTCAAGACCACGCAGCAGATTTTCGGGTCACCGTTCACGCTGCCGACGAGCTTCAATTTCGACAACTACGTCTCGGCCTGGACCACGGCGAACATCGGCAGCTACTTCTTCAACACCGTGATCGTCGTCGGCTTCTCGCTCGTCATCGTCATGCTCTTGGGCGCCATGTGCGCCTACTATCTGGCGCGCTACGAGTTCAAGGGCAGCCGGATCATCTACTACCTGATGCTGGCTGGCCTGACGTTCCCGGTGTTCCTCGCCGTGGTGCCGCTGTTCCAGACGCTGCGCGGCTTCGGGCTCCTCAACACCTTCCCCGGCCTGATCATCACCTACGTGGCCTTCGCGCTGCCGTTCACGGTGTTCTTCCTCTACTCGTTCTTCCGCACGCTGCCGCAGGAGATCGCCGAGGCTGCGATGATCGATGGCGCCGGGCCGTGGCGCATCTTCTTCACCATCATGCTGCCGATGGCGGCGCCGGGCATGGCGTCGGTCGCGATCTTCAACTTCCTCGGGCTGTGGAACCAGTTCCTGCTGCCGATCGCGCTCAACACCAACACGGCCAACTACGTGCTGAGCCAGGGCATGGCGTCGTTCGCCTCGCAGGCGGGCTACTCGGTGAACTTCGGAGCGCTGTTCGCGGCCGTGGTGATCACGGTTGTACCGGTGCTGATCACCTACATCGTCTTCCAGCGCCAGCTGCAGGGCTCGGTACAGACCGGCATGCTGAAGTAGGACGCGCGACTAAGGCGCCGTGCCAGCAATGGCGCGGCGCAGCACTCCACCGGCCGCGGCCAGCTTGCCGCGCGCCGTTTCTGCATCCTCGCCGGTGAGCAGCATCAGGATCGCGAGTTTGCTGTCGTTGCCGGCGGCGGCGAGGGCAGCTTCGGCTTCGGCAACGGTGCTGCCTGTCGCCTGGCTCACAATGCGGGCGGCGCGCGCCACCAGCTTGCGGTTGCTGGCGATCATATCGACCATCAGGTTGCCGTAGGTCTTGCCGATCCGCACCATGCTGGCGGTAGACAGCATGTTCAGCACCAGCTTCTGCGCCGTGCCGGACTTGAGGCGGGTCGATCCGGTGATCACCTCTGGCCCGACGACAGGTGCGATCGAGATATCGGCCATCCGCGCGATCGGGGAGTCGGGGTTGCAGGTCAACGCCACCGTCACCGCGCCCTGAGCCCTGGCGTAGTCCAGCGCGCCGATGACGTAGGGGGTGCGGCCGCTGACGGCGATGCCGACGACGACGTCTCGCGCCGAAAACTCGATGCCCGCCAGGTCGGCTGCACCCCCTTCGCTGCGGTCCTCGGCGCCCTCTGACGCGTTGACCAGTGCATCGAGCCCGCCGGCAATCAGCCCGACCACCATGGTCGGCGGGACGCCGAAGGTCGGCGGGCATTCCGATGCATCGAGCACCCCGAGCCGTCCGCTGGTGCCGGCGCCGATATAGACGAGGCGGCCATCCGCGTTGAACGCTGCGACGATGGCATCCACGGCCTGCGCAACCTGCGGTAGTGTCTTCGCTACCGCCTCGGGCACCACGTGGTCCTCGGTGTTCATGCTGCCGACGATCTCGAGGCTCGTCATCAGATCGATGTCGGCGGTACGCGGGTTGCGGCCCTCGGAGACGAGCTGCTGGAGCTGGGTATGTAGGGTGTCATTGGCGGTCATGGCGGTCTCCTCGGCGTTGGCGCTGTCCTACGACGACGCCCCAAGCGGTGGAAGGGCTCTGGCGCGTCGCAGCGATATTCGCTACATCGAACGGGCTTGCTTCAACCTCTCACCCGGACAAGGACGGGCCATCCCGAATTCACCGATGGATCCGGCACAGCCGGAGTGAGTGTGGCCCGTTGCGCCGCTGCTGATGGAGTTTCCCTGTGACTGCTGCCGCCCCCTCAAAGCTTGAGGCTTTGACGATCGTTCCGCCTGCGCATCCGTTGGTGGGTCGCGTTACCCCGCCGGGCTCGAAGTCGATCACCAATCGCGCGCTGCTGCTCGCCGCGCTGGCCAAGGGCACGAGCCGCCTCACCGGGGCGCTCAAGAGCAAGGACACAGCGCTGATGGCCAAGGCGCTGATCCAGATGGGGGTCAGCATCGAGGAGCCAGACGAGACGTCGTTCGTCGTCACTTCCGATGGCACGCTCAAGGCTCCCATCGAGCCACTGATGCTCGGCAATGCCGGCACCGCAACGCGCTTCCTCACCGCTGCGGTGTCGCTGGTCAACGGCCGCGTCGTGATCGATGGCGAGGAATCGATGCGCAAGCGCCCGATCGAGCCACTGCTCGCAGCGCTCCGCTCGCTCGGGATCGACGCCACCGCCGAGACCGGTTGCCCGCCGGTGGTGGTCAATGGCACCGGCCATTTCGGCAGGGGCCGGGTGGCGATCGATGGCGGGCTGTCGAGCCAGTACGTGTCGGCCCTGCTGATGGCGGCGCCATTCGGCGACGGCCCGATCGAGGTGCAACTGACCGGAAAGGACCTCGACGCGCGCGGCTACGTCAACCTGACGCTGGCAGCAATGCGAGCCTTCGGCGCTAGCGCCGTCCAGGTGGATGAGATGACCTGGCGCGTGGAGCCGACCGGCTATCGCGCCACCGACTACATCATTGAGCCCGATGCCTCGACCGCCACTTACCTCTGGGCCGCCGAAGCGCTGACCCAGGGTCAGATAGATCTTGGCGTGCCGATCGAGGCGTTCACACAGCCCGACGCCGTGGCTGCGAGGTTGATCCGCAGGTTCCCGCACATGCCGGCAGTGATCGACGGCTCGCAGATGCAGGACGCGGTACCGACGCTGGCCGTCCTCGCCGCTTTCAACGCCACGCCAGTGCGCTTCGTCGGCATCGCCAACCTCCGGGTAAAGGAATGCGACCGCATTTCCGCGCTGGCGACCGAGCTGAGCCGTATCCGACCGGGCCTGGCGCACGAGGAGGGGGATGACCTGGTGGTGTCATCCGACCCCCGGCTGGCTGGTCAGCACCTGACGACGCGGATCGAGACCTATGAGGACCACCGCATCGCCATGGCCTTCGCCCTCGCCGGGCTGAAGGTTGTTGGGATCACTATCCTCGACCCTCTCTGCGTCGGAAAGACCTATCCGGGGTACTGGAAAGCGCTGCAGTCGCTTGGCGTCGAGCTGGCGAGTTAGGCTGCTACCGTCTCGCCGCCGAGCGCATCCTCGCCCACCACAGCATTGCGGCCGGCGCGCTTGGCGGCATACAAGCACCGATCGGCGCGCTCGATCAGGCTCGAGGGGCTGTCGTCGGGGCGCAGCATCGCCACGCCGAACGACGCGGTAACGCGGCCGAGCTTCTCGTTGGTCGAGCGCTTCAGCAACTCCTTGGCCTGCACCGCGCGGCGGATATTGTCGGCGACATGCAGGGCGCCTTCGAGGTCAGTGTCGGGCAGGATAGCCCCAAACTCCTCGCCGCCGTAGCGGGCCGCGATGTCCTTGCCCTTGATATTGGATTTCACCGTCATCGCGACCAGTCGTAGCACCTGGTCGCCGGTCTGGTGGCCCCAGGTGTCGTTGAAGCGCTTGAAGTGGTCGATGTCGATCAGCATCAGGCATAGCGGCTTGCCACTGTCCGCCGCCTGGGCGACGGCCCGCAGCAGGCCGTCATCGAATGCCTTGCGGTTGTGAACCTTGGTCAGCGGATCGAGGAGCGCCTCACGTCGCACATCGTCCAGGTCGCGCTGCAGCGTGGCGATTTCGGCGCGCGAGGCCTCGAGAGTGCGCTCGAGTGCCAGGTTGGCGCTCTGCATCCGCCGCGTCTCGCTGAGCAGCGAAGTCGCCATCTGCCTGAGGCGCACCGCCGGCACCTCGGTGGCCAGGTCGCCGTTGGCGGTCTGCAGGGTGGCCGAGTACGCATTGGCGGTGGCCATCGCAGTGTCGATGGCGTCATGCATCGCGTCGATGCGGTTCGACATCCGCGCCGACACACCGGTGAGGCGCTCGTTGGCGTCCTGGCCCTTGAGGAACTCGTTGTAGAGCCGCTCGGCCATCTCGACGCTTGGCTCGCCGTTCGCAAGGATGGCATTGATGCGCGCGTTCAGCGCCGGGTTGACGCCCGTGGCATAGGTATAGAGCAACTCATAGAATTGCGGATACGGCGGGATAGTCGCCCGCTTCAGCAGTTCGATTGCCGAGGTGGCGTAGCCAATGGCACGCCTGTATTCCTGGTCTGACACCGTGCCCGCCATCCGTCCAAATCGCGAGAATTTCGCTGCGCAGTCTTCAGTGTCGGGCTTAACGGCACGTAAAAAAACCGGCGCACGCAGCTATTCCGCACGCGCCGGACGCTCAATTCTTCAGTATCGCGGCGTTTTACCGCAACCCTCGCTCAACCGACCTTGGTTGCCCGCAGCAGGAAGGCCGGAATCGGGCCGTCGGCGCCGAAAGGCGAATCGGCGTCGATGCCATCCACCTTGCGGTCCGACCACTCCGAAGTCTCTTCGCGAGGCGGCCTCGGTTCGCGGCGGGGCGGGCGGGCATCGCCGCTCGAATTGGTCTGACCACGGCCGGGACCCCTGGAGCGGGCCGGCGGAGCGATTTCAGTATGGGCTGGTGCAACCGGTTCGGTTTGAGCTGGCGGAGCAGCTTCAGTTCGAACTGGGGGCGGCGCTTCCGAGCGAGACGGCGCAGCGGCCTCGGTGCGGGTGCGCGGCGTGCTTTGCGGACGACCGCGCGTGGCTCCACGGCGGCTGCGGGTCGGGCGCTCGGATGAAGCCTCCTCGTCGCCGCCCGACAGCGCCGGGGTGGCGTCGCTGGGCAGCTTTCCCTCGGGGATATCCTTGTGGATCAGCTTGGTGATCGCGTCGATATACTTGCCCTCGGCCGAAGAGGCGAGGGTTATGGCAACGCCCGAACGGCCGGCACGGCCAGTGCGGCCGATGCGGTGCACGTAGTCCTCGGCATGGGTGGGCACGTCGAAGTTGAAGACGTGGCTCACCGCCGGGATATCGAGGCCGCGCGCCGCCACGTCGGAAGCGATCAACAACTGCAGCTTGTCGGTCTTGAACGAGTCGAGCGTCTCCATGCGGCTCTTCTGGTCCATGTCGCCATGGAGGCCGGCGGCCGAGAAGCCGTGGCGCTCGAGCGAGCGGGCCAGCGTCGCGACGTCGCGCTTGCGGTTGCAGAAGATGATCGCGTTCTTGAGACCCACTTCGCCGCGGATCAGGGCGCGGAGGGCCGCGCGCTTCTCTTCGGGCTTGCCAGAGACGCGCACCACGCGCTGTTCGATGGTCTCGACCACCGAGTTCTGGCGGGCGACCTCGATCTTGACCGGATCGCGCAGGAAGCGGCTGGTCAGCCGCTGAATCTCCGGCGGCATGGTGGCCGAGAAGAACAGCGTCTGCCGGCGTGTCGGCAGCAGGCCGCAGATCCGCTCGATGTCGGGGATGAAACCCATGTCGAGCATGCGGTCGGCCTCGTCGATGACGAGGATGTCGACGCCGGTGAGCAGGATGCGGCCGCGCTCGAACTGGTCGAGCATGCGGCCAGGCGTCGCTATCAGCACGTCAGCGCCGCGGTCGAGCACCTTGTTCTGGTCCTCGAACGACACGCCACCGATCAGCAGCGCAACGGAGAGCCGGTGGTTCTTGCCGTATTTCTCGAAGTTCTCGGCGACCTGCGCGGCGAGTTCGCGCGTCGGCTCGAGGATTAGGGTGCGCGGCATGCGTGCCCGGGCTCGCCCGTTCTCCAGCAGCGTCAGCATGGGGAGCACGAAGCTCGCCGTCTTGCCGGTGCCGGTCTGGGCGATGCCGATAATGTCCTTCTTTTCAAGGACGTAGGGGATGGCCTGGGCCTGGATGTCGGTGGGCTTGGTATATCCGGCGGCGGCGACCGCATCGATCACCTTCGCGCTCAGGCCAAGTCCGTTAAAATCGTCTGCCAAATCAGTAGTTTCCGCTCAAGTCGAAGAATATCACATGTCGACGAGCAGCTACTTGAGAAGGTGCGGTCGACCATCGGTCGCGAACAGCCGGCTAGGAGGGCCAAACCGCGCTGCTGGTCCGGAATGCCGCCCCATTGCAGACCTGTGCTGCGCGCGCCGGAACATAGTGGAAACCCCTTGCGAGTCAACGGGATTCACGGCCCAGTGATTTAATTCGGAACGCGGATGGTACCGCTGTCACGCGTCGCCCAGCTCTAGCAGCAGGATCTCTGGCCAACTGCCGAAGCGGATCGGGACGGCCGAGCAGCCAAGGCCGCGGGACACGATCAGCTCTCGGCCGTCGAGGTTGTAGTAGCCGGCCGGGAAGCGGCGGGAGCCCAGCGAGGCGGCCCAGGGGCGGTAGCCGAAGAGGTTGATCTGGCCGCCATGCGTATGGCCTGAAAGCGTCAGGCTGACGCGATCGGGGATGGTGCGGAAGATGTCTGGCTCATGGGCCATCATCAATACGGGAGCATCATCGGTTACCTGCGCCAGCGTCGCGTCGAGATCATCGACGCCGAGCATCGACTTGCGGCCGTAGCGCCGCCCGGGGAGCAGGGCCATCTGGTCGTCGAGGCCGGCGACCCAGAAGGGTATCCCGTCCTTTTCGAGCCGGACGGCCTTGTTGCGGTAGGTGGCGATGCCGGCCTTCGTCAGCGCCGCGAGGGCGAAGGGCGTGGCGGACTGGTCGTGCTGGAAGCGGCGATCTTCCCAGTAGTCGTGGTTTCCGAGCACGGCGTGGACGCCGAGAGGGGCGTTCAGCTTGCTCAGTGCCGGTCCCCATTCGGCCGATGGCACCTGTTCGAGCACCAGGTTCATGCCGGTGGTGTAGTCGCCGAGGAGCAGGATCACGTCGGCTTCGAGCGCCTGCGTCTCGCGGACGATGCCCTCGATGCGGCTCAGGCTCATCCACGGGTCGCAGGCATGGACGTCGGCGATCACGGCAGCGCGCAGCTTCAGGCCGGCCGTCCAGTTGCGCGGGGTGAAGGCATAGCGGTTGATGCGCGGCGGGCCGAGCACTTCGAGGAAGGGATAGCCGGCTACGGCCGCAGCAAAGAGCAACCCGGCGCCAGCCAGTTGCAGCAGTCGACGCCTGGTGACCACGCCTGTCCCCGTTCCTCAGGGGGCTTCACCCGCCTCCCTAGATATCCAGATCGGTGACGAATGCGGCGTTTTGCTGGATGAAGTCGAAGCGGGCCTCCGGTCGGTTGCCCATCAGGCGATCGACGGCGGCGGTGGTCTCCGCCCGGTCCTGCTTGACCTTCACCTGCAGAAGCGTGCGGGACTTCTTGTCC
>Ga0123337_10006748_pt1 | contig 10878 bp, 6 predicted proteins | sample frozenSSSSmetaG_FD_89792 | JGI IMG/M metagenome (GOLD analysis project Ga0123337, IMG submission 89792) | Glacier valley bacterial and archeal communities from Borup Fiord, Nunavut, Canada, to study Microbial Dark Matter (Phase II) -... | ecosystem: Environmental > Aquatic > Freshwater > Ice >...
ACGCGCAGCTGCGCGTAGGCGTTGAACGGCAGGCTGCCTTCGTGGTCGAGCCGCAGCGCATAGCGCGAGCGGCCGGCTGTCGAGTCGTGCGGCATCAGCTTCACCTCGGCCTCGCCCGTGTATCCGGGCTCGAGGTAGCGGAACTCAGCGTCGACCGCCGGGCCGCGGCGCACGCTCTCCGAGAAGCCGAAGGTCGCGTCGCGATTCGGCGCGATGTTCCAGTAGTAGGGGATCGCGAGTTGCACGCCGCTGCGGCTGTCGATGCCGATGCTCGGCGGCAGGAAGCCCGACTTGCGCTCTTCGTTGAGCGGGAAGCTCAGCACCGGCGAAGCCAGTATGGGCACGCCGTAGAAGCGCAGCACCGCGCCCTTCGCGATGCCTTCGTTGGCCTCGTTGTCGATCCGCAGCTCGCGTGCCTTGAGGATCCACACCGGCTCGGAGTCGTCGGCGGCGGTGCAGCTCGAGTAGGTGGTGTCGGTGGCAACGGAGCGCTGGTCATCGATGAACGAGATGCGTGCGGCCTTGCCGCCGGCGCCGGTGCGCGCCAGGCGATACGTGGGCATGCGAAAGAAGCCCTCGAACCGCTCGACCTTGAGCTGCAGCTCCGGCCCGCTGAACACGTTGCCGTCACGGCTCACGACGACGTGCCCGGTGGCGCGCGCCAGGTCTTCGGCTTCGTCGTAGCTGAGCTTGTCGGCGTGAATGACGACGCCACCGCGCCGGAACTCGACGTTGCCGCTGGCCTCTGCGTCCAGCCCCGGCCGGCCGCGCAGTTCTTGCGCACGCAGCACGATCGGCAACTGGCGCGCGGCGTCTCCCCGCGCCGGCGGTTGCAGCGACTCGGCGCTGCGCAGCGCCAGGTCGGGCTCGGCCGCGGTGGCGGTGGCGGCTTTGGCCACCGAGGTGGCCGCGAACGAGGTGGCCGCGAGTGCTGCGACGGCGATGGACAGGCAGGTCAGAGCACCGGGCCCGTTGCGCTCGGCTGCGGCGAGCGGTGGTCTGCCAAGACGAGAGCAAGCGACGAGGCGATGGGCTTTGCGCAAGAGACGGCGGGAAGACGCGGGCCGAAGCACCGAAGCGCGGAGCCGACTTTCGCGTAGAGCGCTGCCGGGCGAAGCGGGCCGGTCGGCTGGGCTGCCGGCAGCGCCGGCGGCATCGGGCAGCCGGCCTCGATTTGTAGAATCGATTATCCATGAGGCCTGCGCCGTCGCGCCGCCCGCGACTGCCACCGACATGACTTCCCCGAACGCGCCCCACGCCGCCATCGCCTGGCCCGATACGGCACGCGCCGCGCACTTCACGAGTTGGCTCGGCACCATCGCCGAGCGACACGGGCTGCTGCAGCAGACGCTGCGACCGGCCTCTTCCGACGCGAGTTTTCGCCGCTACTTCCGCGCCGACGCCGAAGGCGGTGGCAGCTTCATCGTCATGGACGCGCCGCCTCCGCAGGAAGACGTGCGCCCTTTCGTGCACGTCGCCGGCCTGATCCAACGCGCCGGTCTGCACGCGCCCTCAGTGCTCGAGGCCGACACGACGCATGGCTTCCTGCTGCTCGACGACCTCGGCAGCGAGCTTTATCTGCATGCGCTGCAAGTGAGCGTCGAGGCGCAGCAACCGGAGCGTGCCGACGCGTTGATGCGTGACGCGATCACCGCGCTCGTCACATGGCAGCAGCGCGTGCCCGGCAGCGAGCTGCCGCCTTACGACGACGCGATGCTGCGGCGCGAGCTGGCATTGTTCCCCGAGTGGTGCGTGGGCATCGAATGCGGCGCGCGGTGGTCGGCAGCGGAGGAGGCCACGTGGGCGAACGCCTGCGACGCGCTCGTCGCCAGCGCGCTGGCGCAGCCGAAGGTTGCGGTGCATCGCGACTGGATGCCGCGCAACCTGATGGTCGCCACGCCCAACCCTGGCATCCTCGACTTCCAGGACGCAGCCCACGGCCCGATCACCTACGACGTCGCCTCGCTGCTGCGCGACGCTTTCATCTCGTGGGAAGAGGAACAGGAGCTCGACTGGGCGGTGCGCTACTGGCAGGCAGCGCGATCCGCCGGCCTCGAGGTCGATGCCGACTTCGGCGAGTTCTGGCGTGCCCTGGAATGGATGGGGCTGCAGCGGCACCTCAAGGTGCTCGGCATCTTCTGCCGCCTCAAGCACCGCGATGGCAAGCCGGCCTACAGCGCCGACCTGCCGCGCTTCTTCAACTACGCGCACAAGGTGGCCGCGCGCTACTCGCCGCTGCGCCCGTTGAGCCGCCTGCTCGAGCCGCTGATGGGCGCCGTGCGCATCGACGCGTTCCGCTGACCCGCCAGCGCACGGCCCCGGCATGCTGCGCCTGACCGAACTGCGGATGCCGCTCGACCACGCCGCCGAAGCGCTGCGGCCCGCCATCGTCGCGCGCCTCGGTATCGCAGACGCGGCCTTGCAGGCGTTCACCGTCTTTCGCCGGGGCCACGACGCGCGCAAGAAGCGAGCGATCGTGCTCGTCTACACGGTCGACTGCACGCTCGCCGACGAAGCTGCCGTGCTCGCAGCTCACACCGCCGACCCGCACCTGCGAGTCAGGCCCGACATGGGCTATCGACCGATCATGGCGAGCATGGACAGCGCGACGCCCACCAAGGAATCGACCGCGCTGCGCCCGGTCGTCGTCGGCTTCGGTCCCTGCGGTCTGTTCGCAGCGCTGGTTCTCGCGCAAGGTGGTTTTCGACCTCTTGTGCTCGAGCGTGGCCGGCCGGTGCGCGAACGCACTCAAGACACGTGGGGCCTGTGGCGCCGGGGCGTGCTCGACCCGGAGTCAAACGTGCAGTTCGGCGAAGGCGGCGCCGGCACCTTTTCCGATGGCAAGCTGTGGAGCCAGATCAGCGACCCGCGGCATCTCACCCGCAAGGTGCTCGACGAGTTCGTGGCCGCCGGTGCGCCGGAAGAAATCCTCTTCGTCGCCAAGCCGCACATCGGCACCTTCCGGCTCGTGGGCGTGGTCGAGAAGATGCGTGCCGAGATCGAGCGGCTGGGCGGCGAGGTGCGCTTCGGCGCGCGCGTCGTCGGCCTGAAGATCGAAGCTGGCCACGTGCGCGGACTGACCGTCGAGACGCGCGATCGCGCCGCCTCCGCCCACGCGCCGCCACCGGCGCCGCGGCGCGAGGAGGTCACTGCCGATCGCGTGGTCCTCGCACTCGGGCACAGTGCCCGCGACACCTTCGCAGTGCTGCACGAGGCGGGCGTGGCCATGGAAGCGAAACCGTTCTCGATCGGCTTTCGCATCGAGCATCCGCAAGGTTTGATCGACCGCGCGCGCTTCGGGACTGCGGCCGGCCACCCGCTGCTCGGCGCGGCCGACTACAAGCTCGTGCATCACGCGAAGAACAGCCGCTCGGTCTACAGCTTCTGCATGTGCCCCGGGGGCACCGTGGTGGCGGCGACTTCCGAAGCGGGTCGAGTGGTCACCAACGGCATGAGCCAGTACTCGCGCAACGAGCGCAACGCCAACGCCGGAATCGTCGTCGGCATCACGCCCGAGGACTACCGAGCCACTGGCTCGGCCGGATCGCCCGACCCGATCGATCCGCTCGACGGCATCGCGTTCCAGCGCGCGTGGGAGTCGCGCGCGTTCGAGCTCGGCGGCGGCAACTACGCGGCGCCTGGTCAGCGCGTGGCCGACTTCCTGGCCGGGCGCGCGACGACAGCTTTCGGCGCGGTGCTGCCGTCGTACACGCCCGCGGTGTTGCCCACCGACCTGGGCGCAGCCGGGCGCGAGTCGTTGCCCGTCTATGCCATCGAGGCGATACGCGAAGCGCTGCCCGCCTTCGCGAGCCAGATCCAGGGCTTCGCGATGGACGACGCGGTGCTCACCGGTGTCGAGACGCGCACCTCGTCGCCGTTGCGCATTCCGCGTGGCCGCGATCGGCAGAGCATGAACATCGCGGGCCTCTTCCCGGCCGGCGAAGGCGCGGGCTACGCCGGCGGAATCATGTCGGCCGGGGTCGACGGCATCGAGACGGCGGAGGCGGTTGCCGCGTCGCTCGGAGGCGGCGGACGTCCGATCACGGCGCCATGAAAAACGGGGCCTAAGCCCCGTCTTGCCTCAGCCGATAGACGAGCCGTTCAGCCAACGCGCTTGCGGCGTCGTGAGATCGCGCCGATCGTGGCCAGACCCGCGAGCATCAATGCGTACGTTTCCGGTTCGGGGACTGCGTTGACCACCGGAATGGTCCCCACCGGCAGGCCGGCCGCGGCATAACCCAGCATGTCGATGCCAGGGTTGTAAATGGCCGATCCCGAATCATCCTGGAGCCAGAACGTCACGTCGTACTGCTGACCCACGGTTGTGGCGACGGTCTGGAACAAGCCGTCGTAGCCTTCGACGGAGCCATCGCACCAGAAGTTGGTACCACCGTGCGCCGGCACGTTGCAGCCGTATCTCTGCGACGACGTTGCGACCTGCCCGATGGCGCTCACGGTAATCGGCTGGATGAAACGGCCCCATCCAGTGGGCGTGGTCTGACCAAAGACGGCTGCCTCGAAGCCTGGATCGGCCAGCAGATTCGCGCCGCCGGTGTGCAGGCTTACAGAGACATCGTCGAAAGCGAAAAACGCCGGAATCTCGCGAAAGGCGAACGAGACAGTGGTGTTCGCGGTGCCTGCAATGAAGCTGAAGCTGAATTGCTGCCAAGCCGTAAGAGGCGTGGGGTGTGTCACCGCCAGATCGAACAGGGCGCCTGGCGGCGGCGTCTGCGCATGAACCGAAGTGACACTCAATGCCGATAGCGCAGCGAAAGCAGTGCCTCCGGCAACACGAGCGATGCGCCGTAGCGAGCGTGAAACAAAACTCATCTTGATTCCCCCGGAATGAATGTAGTTGGCAACACTTTGTGTCGGTGCCGACTATCCGCGAAAGAACCACTCAGGTTCAACCCCGCACCTCGGGGGTCGCTTACACGCCGGGAGCTCAAGGCATCGCCGCCATCACCTGCGCGACCGCCGCAGTGAGCTTCTTGCCGTAGGGCACGTGCAGGAACTCGTTCGGGCCGTGCGCGTTGCTCTTCGGCCCGAGCACGCCGCAGACCATCATCTGGGCCTTCGGGAAGCTCTGCTGCAGCATCGACATGAGCGGGATCGTGCCGCCCTGCCCGACATAGCCGCACGGCGCGCCGTATTGCGCCCGCGACGCGGCATGCAGCGCGTCTTCGAGCCACGGCGACAACGCAGGCGCGTTCCAGCCCGTGGCGCCCGAGGCGGGCGCGTCTTCGTGCCCGGCGCGCGCGTCGGTGTGGAAGGTGACCTTGGCGTTGTAGGGCGCGTTGTCTTCGAGCAGCGTCTTCAATTCCTGCGCCGCGACGTTGCCGTCGACCAGCGGTGGCGTGCGCAGGCTGAGCTTGAACGCCGTGTACGGGCGCAGCACGTTGCCGGCGTCTTTCATGGCCGGGAACCCGTCGACGCCGGTGACCGAGAGCGTCGGCTTCCACGTACGGTTGATGAGCGCCTCGACCGGGTCGGTGGTGGTCGGCAGCACCGAACCACCGTCGGCGCCGCAGGCCCACGGAAAGCGCTTCCAGACTTCGTCGCCGAGGATCTGCGCGGTGGCCTTGATCTGCTCCAGGCGATCGGCCGGCAGGGCGCAGTGCAGGCTCTCGGGAAGGAGGCGACCCGTCTTCGAATCCTCGAGGCGGTCGAGCACCTGGCGCAGCACGCGAAAGCTCGAAGGCACCAGCCCGCTGGAGTCGCCCGAGTGCACGCCCTCGGTGAGGATCTCGACCTTGAGCGTGCCGGTGACGTTGCCGCGCAGGCTGGTCGTGAGCCAGAGCTGGTCGTAGTTGCCGGCGCCGCTGTCGAGGCAGACGACGAGGCCGATGTGGCCGAGCCGGTCCTTCAACGCATCCACATACACCGGCAGGTCGAACGAGCCGCTCTCCTCGCAGGTCTCGATCAGGCCCACGCAGCGTGGCCGCGCAATGCCCTGCCGGTCGAGCGCCTGGATCGCGGTGACGGCAGCGTAGACCGCGTAGCCGTCGTCGGCGCCGCCGCGGCCGTACAGCAGGCCGTTCTCGTAGCGCGGCGTCCACGGGCCGTAGCCGTTCTTCCAGCCGTTGAACTCTGGCTGCTTGTCGAGGTGACCGTAGAGGCAGATCGTGTCTGCGCCGGCGTCGTTGCCGCCGGGCTTGGTGGCGGGCACCTCGAAGAAGATCACGGGCGTGCGGCCCTCGATGCGGATCACCTCGAGCTTCATGCCGGCCACGTTCTGCCGCTCGACCCAGGCCGCCGCGTCGCGCACCACGTGGTCGATGTGGCCGTTCGCCAGCCAGTCGGCATCGAACATCGGGCTCTTCGCCGGCACCTCGATGTACCTTGTGATCTGCGGCACGATCTCTTCGTCCCACACTCGGGCGGTGAAGACGCCGAGGGCTTCGGCTTCGTCGGCCTGGATCGGTTGCAACGGGTCGCGTGCGTTCATGGTGGCGTGCTCCTCTGCGGCGGAACGTCGAGTCTATCGAGCCAGTCGCCGAGCACCGATAACACCTCGGCCCGCTCGGGTTCGTTGAAGATCTCGTGAAACAGCGGCTCGAACACACGGGCAGTCACCACATCTTTCGGGGCCGCGGCAGCAAAGGCTGCGCTGCCGCGCGCATCGACGCAACGATCGCTGCCGGCGTACAGCAGCAGCGTCGGCAGCTGCCAGCGTGAGGCCGAGGCGCACACGAAAGGCCCGCCGTCGACGACGAAGCGCGCGAGCCGCGGCGCGATGCGGTCGTGCACCAGCGGGTCGGCCTCGTAGGCGGCGACCACTGCCGGGTCGCGCGAGATCCATGCTGGCTTCAGCCCGTTGGCCACGGCGAGGTTCGGCGCCAGGGTGCCGAGCACGGCGAGCATCGCCTTCTGCGACAGCGTCATCTCCGTGGCGAGTGCGGGCGAAGAGAGCACGAGCGCATCGACCTCCCGGTGCCATGCCGGCCGCGGCACCTCGAGGCCGCCGGCCACGAAGCGCGCCACGACCAGGCCGCCGAGGCTGTGGCCGAGCAGCACGAGCGGGTCCGGCGAGCGCGCCCGCACGGCGTCGATCACCCCGGCGAGGTCGAACAGCAGATCGTCGACGGCACTCAACCGGCCGCGCGCGCCTTCGCTCGAGCCGTGGCCGCGCTGGTCGTACGCGAACACTTGCCAGCCGCGGGCGCACAACGCGGCGGCGACGTGTGCATAGCGGCCCATGTGCTCGCCGAGCCCGTGAACGAGCAGCACCGTTCCGCGAGATGGCGCTGCCGGCGCCCACTCGCCGAGTGCGAGCGTCAGGCCATCGGCGGTGCGAAGCGAGAGCGGCATGGCGCCAGTGTGACGCCTGGCAGCGCGCCCGCCCTGCTCGCCCTACTTGAACGCGTAGATCAGGCTGGCATAGCCGGTGCGGCCGCGCGGGTCGGTGTAGGTCGGGTCGTAGCCGGCGAGGAAGTAGTAGTTCTGGTTCGAGAACGGCGGCACCCGATCGAACAGGTTCTGGATGCCGACGCGAACGCGCAGGTCCTTCGACACCTTCCAGCTGCCCTGCACGTCCCAGAGCGAATACGAGTTCACGCGGCGCGCCGGCAGCAGGGCGTTGGTGTTCTGGTTGTAGGCCGTGTTCTGGTCGTCGTACGAGGAGAGGAAGGTGTTGCCGAGCGTCGCGCCGAACGGGCCGAAGTCCCAGTCGACGCTCAGGCGATGGCGCCAGCGCTGGATCACCTGGTCGTTAAGGAACACGCCGAGGTTGCTGCGATACGGGCTGTCGCCGCCGAACTGGCGGTCGTACTTCAGGACGTAGGTGCCGTTGAGATTCACGCCGAACTTGCCGAACGACGTGGCCGGCCCGCGATAGTCGACGCCGACGTCGAAGCCCGAGGTCTTGAGCTTGCCCTGGTTCGCCTTCTTGAGCGTGATCTCGGTGATGAAGCCGTCTTCGTCGCGCTGCACGAGCGAGGCGTACGGGCCGCCCGAGCCGTCGACGATCACCTGCTCGCCGAGCGAGCTGATGACGTTCCTCTTCTGGATGTTCCAGTAGTCGAGGCTCACGCTCACGCCCGCGGCCGGCTCGATCACGGTGCCGAGCGAGAACTGGGTCGACTTCTCCGGCTTCAGGTCCGGGTTGCTCACGCGCTTGACCGGCCACTGGTCGGTGCAGTTGTCGATCGTGTCGAGCCCGCTCTGCACGCACACCGGGTCGGTCGTGAAGCTCGAGGCGCTGCCGAAGGTCGTGGGGCCGTAGAGCTCGTACAGCGAAGGCGCGCGGAAGCCGGTGCCGATGGAGCCGCGGAAGAGCAGCTGCGGCATCGGCGTCCAGCGTGCGCCGGCCTTCGGGTTAAGCGTGTTGCCGACGCCGGTGTAGCGGTCGAAGCGCAGGGCGAACTGCGCTTCGAGCGTCTTCGTGATCGGCGCGACGAGCTCGCCGAACACCGCGTAGACGTTGCGGCCTTCGCGCGTGGCGCGCAGGTCGGTGGCCGAGCCCGCGCCGCCGCCGTTGCTGTCGCGGTCGCCCGCGATGTTGTTGCTCAGCAAGAGCGCCGAAGGGTCGAACGCGCTGGTCTCGCGCCGGATCTCGCTGCCGAGCGCCAGCGCGAGATCGCCGCCGGCCAGCGCCATCAGCGAGCGCGATGCCTTGATGTCGATGCTCGAGGTGACGCCCTTCGACTTGCGCGCCTCGTCGTTGACCTTGATGCTCGAGAGCAGGTCGCGGCCGGCCGCACTCGACGGCCCGAACAGGTTGATGCGGCCGTCGAGCACGCCCTGCTGGAGCTTGTCGAACTGCGTGTAGCCGTCGACGTACTTGTCGGTCGCGCGGTTCTCGGCGCGAGAGAGAGCGGCGTCGTAGTCCCAGCCGGCGATGAGGCCGGTCGCGCCGATCACGAGCCGGCTGCCGAAGCTCGTGACCTCGTTGGTGCGGTTGCCGGCTTCGGTCATGCGCCACTGCACGCGGTTGATGGTGTTCGGGATGCCGGGCCCGCTCAATGCCGCGGCATACGCGGCCGGCAGGTTGGCCACGGGGAAGTTGCTGAAGCGCTGCGGGTTCGGGCTCAGCCGATAGGTCGTGACGGCGCGGTCGAGCAGCAGCTCGGCGAACAACTGCTGGCCCTCGGCCACCTGGAACGTCGCCCGGCCGAGAAAGTCGGCGCGCTCGCTCTTCGGGTAGATCTCGGTGTCTTCCATGTAGTCGTAGCTGCAGCCGTAGGCACCGCCGCGGCTGCCCGGCGCGAACACCGAAGCCGGCGGGTTGCAGCCGGGCGCGCTCGGGTTCACCAGCGTCGAGCGCACGTACGGCGCGCCGGCCGGCAGCAGGCCGGCCGCGACGAGCGCGTTCCACTGCGCGGCCGAGCGGATGCGCAGGTTGGCCGGATACGGGTTGGTCGACACGAGCGAAGGCAGCGTCGTCGCCAGCGGCCGGTCGGCGACCCAGCTGCGCTGGGTCGAGCGCAGCGCACCGAGCTGCTGCAGGTCGACGGCGCCGAAGACGTTGAAGCGCTCCTTCGCCAGGTCGCCGTAGCCGCCGCTCAGCGTGACGCTCTGCTTCGAAGCGCCGCCGTGCTGCGTGCCCGCGGCGTAGACGCTGCCGTCGATGCCTTGATAGTCCTTCCGCGTGATGAAGTTGATGACGCCGCCGATCGCGTCGGTGCCGTAGATGGCCGAGGCGCCGTCCTTCAGCACCTCGACGCGCTGGATCGCGCCGGCCGGGATGTTGTTGAGGTCGACGCCGGAGTTGTCGCCCGGGGTCGCGAAGTTGGCGAGGCGCCGGCCGTTCAGCAGCACCAGCGTGCTCGAGACCCCGATGCCGCGCAGGTTGGCGCCGTTGAAGCCGCGCTGGCCCGAGGTGCCGTCGGTGATGCTCGCGCCGTCGGAGAGCGGCGCGGAGTTGGCGCTGATGTTGCGCAGGAGCTCGGCCGCCGTGGTCACGCCGCTCTTGTCGATCTCCTCGCGCTTGATCACCTGCACCGGCAGCGCCGTCTCGGCGTCGATGCGCTTGATCGACGAGCCGGTGATCTCCACGCGCTCCAGCCGCGTGGTGCCATCGGGCGAGATCTGCGCCTGGCTCGCGGGCGCGCCGGCGAGGGCAGCGAGCGCAGCGGAAACGGCAGCCGCCGAGCGCGAGAGCGTGGGGAAGGCGGAGCGTCCGTGCGAAGAAGTCATGCGTGCCTCGGAGGTGGTGCGGCGCGGTCGGTGAAGTGACCGCCGGGGCAGACTAGCGGCGAGCTCCGCGCCCGCCATGCGGGTCGGCCGGCGGCCGTCGCAAAGCTGCAAGTTGTGGTCGCAAGACTGACAGCGCGCGTGGTGCCGACAGCACACTGCGGCAGCCACCCGCAGCTTCGCTAGACGCGCGCCCTGCGCTCTTCCACCGGTGCCGGTTGAGGCATCACGCGCACGCGTTCGCCGCTCTCGACGGCGAAGGCACGGGCCGCCTCCGCGCGCATCGACCAGGCGCCGGAGGCGAGCGAGCCCTCGACCAGGCCGCAGCGGAAGTCGAGGTCGCTGCCGACGGCGACGAGACACGCTTGCGGCGCAGCGACAGCACCGATGTGCACGCGCGTCGAACGGCTCGCGCGAACAGAGCGCAGATCCTCGACCTCGGCCTCGACCACCGGCCCGCCGTCGACGATGCTCACGTGGTTGCGGTAGCGAAAGCCCTGCGCGTGCAGCGCCTCGGCGGCGGTGCGGCCGGCGAGCGCGCGCTGGCCGATGCAGGCCTGCGCGTCGCCGCCGAGGAACGAGCCGTAGAGCGGATGCTTGGGCAGCAGCCGCGCGATGTGGCTGCGCGCGGGTGACGGCAGGAACGGGTCGTCGCGCGGCACCTCGCCGGCGTGGAAGTGGCGGCCAAGGCCGAGCCAGAACGGCGCGCTGCCATCGGCCGCCACGATGCCGGGCAGCTCGGCC
>Ga0123337_10006750_pt1 | contig 10871 bp, 14 predicted proteins | sample frozenSSSSmetaG_FD_89792 | JGI IMG/M metagenome (GOLD analysis project Ga0123337, IMG submission 89792) | Glacier valley bacterial and archeal communities from Borup Fiord, Nunavut, Canada, to study Microbial Dark Matter (Phase II) -... | ecosystem: Environmental > Aquatic > Freshwater > Ice >...
CAGACCGAGGTCACCCGCGATCTGATGGCGACGCGCGCCGCGGCCGGCCTCGTCACCGTGTACGAAGCCGAAGGCGTGACCCTGCACGGCTTCGACGGCGACCGGCCGAGCGTGCGCTACACGAAGGGCGGCGCCACGCACGAGCTGCACTGCGACTTCATCGCCGGCTGCGACGGCTACCACGGCGTCAGCCGGCAGAGCGTGCCGGCGGCGGCGCTGCAGACCTTCGAGCGTGTCTATCCGTTCGGGTGGCTCGGCGTGCTCTCGGAAACGCCGCCGGTCTCGCCCGAGCTCATCTACTCGAACCACGAGCGCGGCTTCGCCCTCTGCAGCATGCGCTCGGCGACACGCAGCCGCTACTACGTGCAGTGCTCGCTTGACGACAAGGTCGAACGCTGGAGCGACGACGCTTTCTGGGCCGAGCTGCGGGCCCGCCTCGACCCGGCCGCGGCCGCCGCGCTCGTGACCGGGCCGTCGATCGAGAAGAGCATCGCGCCGCTGCGCAGCTTCGTCGCCGAGCCGATGCGCTTCGGCCGCCTCTTCCTCGCCGGCGACGCCGCCCACATCGTGCCGCCGACCGGCGCCAAGGGCCTCAACCTCGCCGCCGGCGACGTCGGCCTGCTGGCAAGCGCCTTCGCCGAGCACTACGGCAGCCACGGCGAACGCAGCAGCGACGGCGTCGACCGCTACTCTGAGCGCTGCCTGCGCCGGGTCTGGCGCGCCGAGCGCTTCTCGTGGTGGTTCACGTCGCTGATGCACCGCTTCCCCGAGAACGGCGACTTCGGCTTCCGGATGCAGGCGGCCGAACTCGACTACCTCGTCAACTCGAAGGCGGCGTCGACGGCACTGGCCGAGAACTACGTGGGATTGCCGCTGGAGCCATGACCTAGCGAATGCCGAGCCAGCGGTCCACCGACCAGGCGCCGGCGCCGCGGGCCGCGAGGAGAAGCAGCGGCGCCGCCCACGAGAGATGCGTCGGCCACGCGTCGGGATAGACGAAGACCTCGATCACCAGCGTCATCGCGAGCAGTGCCAGCGCCGACACGCGCGTGGCGAGGCCGACGACCAGCAGCAACGGAAGCACGTGCTCGGCGTAGGCCGCGAAGTGAGCCGCGAGGCTCGGGTCGAGCAGCGGCAACCGGTATTCATCGCGAAACAAGGCGACGGCACCGTCGGTGACGTGGAGGAAGCCGTCGACCTTGGTGCGGCCGGACGCGAAGAACACGGCGGCGATGCCGAGCCGGCTGACGGCGAGCACGAAGTCGAGCGCCAGCCAGCGCTCCAGTGCGTCGACCGCGTGGCCCCATGCGACCCGCCAGGTCGTCATTCGCCGACCGCGGCGAGGCGGGTGAAGGCGCCCGCATGGAGGAGGCCGGGGAGCCACGATGCCGACTCATCGCCGGCGAGGGTCGCGATCTCGAGAGCCTCGACGAGCGTTCGCTCCGCGTCGCAAGCCGCGAGGAACGCCACCGATGCGGCGTCGATCTCGCACCAGGACACCACGGAGCCCGGGCGCACGAGCAGCGCGCTCTCGCCTTTCCAATCGAGCTCGTCGCCGATCGCCAGCCGCTCGCGGTGACGGCGCCAGATCGTGAAGGCCGGCCTCGACTCGAACGCCCGCCAACGCGCCGCAGGATGCAGGACGAGGCGCCACCTGCCGGCGTCCGCCGCCGCCAACCCGGCAATGGCCGCGGGCGACACGACCGGGTCGTCGGCCGCGAGGTGAGCCTCGGTCCAGCAACGATCGAGCTCGGCGACTTCGGCAAGGTAGGCGAGGTCCGACGCGGCCGTCCTCTCGATGAAGCTGGCGAAGCCCTCGCCGTAGCGGGCGAGGACACCGTCGCCCGGCGGTGCGTGGTGCACGAAGTCGCGCGCCAGATCGCGAAAGCATTCATCGCCGAGGAGCTCCTGCACCGTGGGGTAGTTGGCGGCGAGGGCATCGATGCAGGCGCGCATCACGGTGTTGCGGTAGACAGCGAAGCCGGGCTGGCCGGCCCGCACCGAGGTCGGTTGCTCCTGCGGCCGCCGAAGCAGGTCGCCAACGAACGCGGCCTGGAATGCGGCGAGGTCGGTCATGCCGCGGCCAGCGAAACCGCTTCCCGGATGCGGGCCTGCGCCTCGTCGCGCTCGGCCATCAGCACCGCGAAGGCCGGCACGTCGGCGTCGCGCTCGATCAGCGTCGGGCGAGGTCCCGCGCGGGCCACGAAGCGATCGAACAGGGCCCAGACGGCCGGCGCCACCGGCGCATCGTGCGAATCGATCAGCAGCCGCTCGCCGTGGACCGCATCGGGCCGGTGCCCGGCGAGGTGCAGCTCGCTGACGAGCGCGGCAGGAAAGGCATCGACGTAACGCTCGGCGGAGCCGCCGACGTTGACCGTGCTGACATGAACGTTGTTGAGGTCGAGCAGCAGCGAGCAGCCGGTGCGGCGCGCCAGCGTCGAGAGAAAGTCGATCTCGTCGAATTCGTGGCCGTCGAGGGCGAGGTAGTGCGACGGGTTCTCGATCGCGATGGTCCGGCCGATCGCGTCTTGCACCCGGGCGACGTTGTCGCAGATCCTCTGCAGCGCTTCGGCGGTGCGCGGAAACGGCAGCAGGTCGGGCAGATAGGCGCCTGCGAAGCGCGACCAGGCGAGGTGCTCGGAAACGAGCGAGGGCTCGACCTCGCGCACGAGCGCGGCCAGCGCGGCGAGCGCGGCGGCGTCGACCGGTTCAGCACCCGCGAGCGACAGCGAGACGCCGTGCAGCGACAGCGGATGCGCGCGCCGCACGGCCCTCAGCCAGGCCCGCCGCGGCCCGCCCGCGACCATGTAGTTCTCGGCATGAACCTCGAACCACAGGCCGTCGGAGCGGCAGCGAAGGGCCTCGTCGTAGTGCTCGGCCTTCAGGCCGAGGCCGGCGCCGAGGTCGCCCATGCGCGGCCGCTCAGGCCTTCGCGGTCAGCGAACCGCTGCCCTTCGGCGTCTTGATCTCGGTGCAGGTGCCCTTGGCCACGTTCTTCCAGGCGTTGCCCTGGTAGTCGACCTTGGAGGTGCCGGCGCAGGTCGTGCCCGCACCGGCGGCGCAGTCGTTCTTGCCGGCCATCGAGACGCCGAAGCACTTCTCCATGGCGGCCATCTTGTCGCCGGCCATCTTGTCGCCTGCGATCTTGTCGTCGGCGGCCTGGACCTGGATGGAAAGCGCCGCGAGGGCGGCGGCGGCGAGTGCGAGGGATCGAGCATTCATCGTGGAAACTCCGTGAGGTGGAAGAGGATAGGCCGCCGACGCGGAAGGCGCCGACGCGCCTTGCTACTTCGCATGCAGCGGCCCTTCGGTTACCGCGGCGCAAAAAATTCCCCGGCCTGTAACCGGGATGACCCCGCTACCGAACTACAGGGCTGACTTGAACGATGTCGAAGACGAGTTGAAAGCCGCGATGTTGGCGGCACTGGCCGGTGACAACCGGGCCTATGCAGAATTCTTGAGACGCTGCAGCCTGCATCTGCGAGCCTACTTCAGGCGCCGGCTGTCTGCCTTTCCCGACGACGTGGAGGATCTCGTGCAGGACACCTTGCTCGCATTGCACAACCAGCGCCAGACCTGGCGGCCGACGCAGCGCCTCACGCCGTGGCTGTACGCGATCGCTCGCTACAAGCTGATCGATCTGCTGCGCTCGCGCTCGCCGCGGCGCGCCGTCGAGGTGGTGCTCGACGAAGAATCCGCCGACGCCGCCCTGATCGACCAGGACGCGCTGGCGCAAGAAGCACGCCGCGACCTCCTGAAGTTGCTGGCGCTGCTGCCCGAGCGCCATCGGCTGCCGATCGTGCTCGTCAAGATCGAGGGCCGCTCGGTGGCGGAGGCCGCGCAGCAGACAGGGATGTCCGAATCCGCGGTCAAGATCGGCATCCATCGCGGCATGAAAAGCCTGGCGGCTCATGCCGCGGCAAGAGCATGAAAACAGACGCGCTCATCGCCATGCTCGCGCGCGGCCCGATCGCAGCCAGCGGTCCCGGACCCGTGCCGCGACTGGCGCTGGCCGCCGCCGCCGGGCTGCTGATCGCAGCCGTCGCCATGGTGGCCGCCCTGGGTCTGCGATCCGACCTTGCCACCGCCGCGATGCTGCCGATGTTCTGGCTGAAACTGGCGCTGCCGCTCGTCGTCGTGGCGGCCTCGCTGGCAGCGAGCTCGCGGCTGGCTCGACCCGGCGACACGGCGATCGGGGCCGGCGTCGTCATCGCCGCAGCCGTGCTCGCGGTGTGGGCGATGGCAGCACGCGACCTCTCCGTCGTTCCCGCCGGCGCGCGCATCGCCGCCGTCGTGGGCCAGTCGGCCGGGTCGTGCGTCGCCGGCATCGCAACGCTGTCGCTGCCGCTGATGGCGGCGCTCCTGCTGGCCATGCGCGAGTTGGCGCCGACGCGACCGGTGCTGGCGGGTGCCGCGGCGGGCGCCCTCGCCGGCGGCGGCGCAGCCGGCGTCTACGCGCTGCACTGCACCGAGATGGCAGCACCGTTCCTCGCCACCTGGTACGTGCTCGGCATGGCGATCCCGGCGGCTGCCGGCGCCTGGCTCGGGCCGCGACTGCTGCGCTGGACCTAGCCGGGGCGCGGCGCAGGTCTGGCTCAGGCGCTCGTCGACTCGGCTGCAGAGTGCTGAAGGGCTGCGCGCGACGCGGGCCTGCCGCCTCCCCACGATCCCGGAATGACCACCATGCTGCACATCTCCCGCCGCTCGTTCGCACGAGCCGGCACTTCCGAGAACGCATCGACGCGGCGCCGAAGAGCGGCGTCGCCGTCAATGCCTGCCAGAACACGATGCGCGGCATGAAGCTGGTGCCGACCGACATGCTGCCCGCGATCGGCTACGTGCCGTCGGGCGTGGTCGAGGTGATGCGTCAGCAGCAGCAGGGCTGGGCCTGCATCCGCTCGTGAGCGTGAGGCGTCGGTCGCCGTGATCGTCCATCTGGTCGACGGCACTTACGAGCTGTTCCGCCACTTCTTCGGCCTGCGCCGATTCACGAAGGGCCCCGACCGGCCGCTCGGCGCCGTCGTCGGCGTGCTGCAGTCGGTGCTCGAGATCGTCGAGCAGGGCGAGCGGCATGTCGGCGTCGCCACCGATCACGTCGTCGAGTCGTTTCGCAACGCGCTCTGGCCCGGCTACAAGACTGGCGCCGGCATCGAGCCGGCTCTGTTCGCCCAGTTCCATCCGCTCGAAGACGCGCTGGCGGCGATGGGCGTCGCGGTCTGGCCGATGGTCGAGCTCGAGGCCGACGACGCGCTCGCCTCGGCGGCGCGCATCGCCAGCGACGATCCGGCGGTGGAGAAAGTCTGCATCTGGACGCCCGACAAGGACCTCGCGCAGTGTGTGCGCGGAGACCGCGTCGTCCAGGTCGATCGTCGCGCCAAGCAGATTCGAAATGCCACCGGCGTGCGCCTGAAGTTCGGTGTCGAACCGGGCCTGATCGCCGACTACCTCGCCCTCGTCGGCGATGCCGCCGACGGCTACCCCGGCATCGGCGCCGTCGGCGCAGCGCGACTGCTGAACCGGCACGGCAGGATCGAGGAATTTCCGGCCGCGGTGCTCGGCGAGCGCAAGGCGCAGGCGCTGCTCTTCAAGCGCCTGGCGACGCTGCGCACCGACGCGCCGCTGTTCGCGGCTGTCGACGCGCTGCGCTGGCGCGGCCCCACCGCCGCGTTCGCCGCCTGGGCCGAGCGCGCGCAAGCACCGCGGCTGCTCGAGCGCTGCATGAAGGCGGTGAGCGCTTCCTGAGCGCCGACGCGTCGGCCACGCGTCCTACAACAAGCGCAGCCCGCCGCACCCACGGCGCCGGCCCTTCGCGCCTACGATCGATTCGTCGAGATCCACGTTGCCTTGCCATGCCCGAGAAAGCCCGAACCAAGCCCGGCCGCATCCTCGTCATCGAAGACGACTGGGACATCCTCGAAGTGCTCAAACTGATGCTCGAGGGCGAAGGCCACCAGGTCGTGACGGCCAAGCACGGCCGCGCCGCGCTCGCCGCGACGGCGGCGGCGAGCAAGCCGTTCGACCTCGTCGTCATGGACATCTCGATGCCCGAGATGAGCGGCATCGAGGTCGCGCAGGCGCTGCGCGCCAACGTCAAGACGGCCGGCGTGCGCATCGCCATCCACACCGGACTCGACGAGCACTGGGTGCGCGCCCGCTTCGTCGACTACGACCTCTTCCTCACCAAGGCCAACGACGCCGACGTGCTGCTCGACGAGATCGCGCGGCTGCTCGCCCAGCCGCGGCCGTCGCGCGGCGCGCCGGCCGCCGCCGAGGCGATGTTTACGGCCGAAGACAGCGTCAAGGCGCAAGGTGCGCTGCGCGCCGCCATGGGCATCGGCCCCGAGGCGCTGGCGCTGCCGGCCTTTCTCGCCACGCTCGCCACCGAGATCGAGCAGCTGCGCCGGATCGGCAAGTCCGATGGCGAGATCGCGGGCCTCGTCGGCCAGGCGATCGGCAAGCCGGTGGCGGCCGAGGCGCTGACACGGCAGGTGCGCGAGGCCTGACCGTCGCTTCGGTACTCCGCCCATCGAGTTCGACACCACCCGTCTGCGCCTGCGCCCGTGGCGCGACGCCGATCGCGAACCGTTCGCGGCCATGAACGCCGACCCCGCGGTGATGGAATTCCTGCCTTCGCTGCAAACGCGTGAGGCCAGCGACGCCAGCATCGATCGCTGGCAGGCCCAGCACGAGGCCACGGGCTGGGGCAACTGGGCCGCAGAGCTCATCGACTCCGGCGAATTCATCGGCTACGTCGGCCTGACGGTGCCGCGGCGCGTGCTGCCGTTTTCGCCGTGCGTCGAGATCGGCTGGCGGCTGGCGCGCCGCTTCTGGGGCCGCGGGCTGGCCAGCGAGGCCGCCGCGGCGGCGCTGCGGGTCGGCTTCGAGCGCCTGGCGCTGGCCGAGATCGTCTCGTTCACGACCCTCGCGAATCTGCGCTCGCGTGCGGTCATGGAACGGATCGGCCTGCGCGACACCGGCGAAGACTTCGACTACCCCACCCTGCCCGAAGGAGATCCGTTGCGACGGCACTGCCTGTACCGGATCGACGCGGCACGCTGGCGTGCCATGCAGGATGCGCGGGTGCGAACCGAGCGACGCCGCTCTCCGTCCTGACGAGAATCGGCCGATGTCACGGCCGCGCATCTTCATCCTCACCGCCCTGGCGATGCTCGCCTTCGCCGGCAACTCGCTGCTCTGCCGTGCCGCCCTGCACGGCACCGGCATCGACGCCGCCACCTTCACGCTGCTGCGCATCGCGGCCGGTGCGGCGGCGCTGTCGCTGATCGTTCGCCTGCGCGACGGCCGCAGCGAGCTCGCCGGCAACTGGCCGTCCGCCTTCGCCCTGTTCGCCTACGCCGCTGCGTTCTCGTTCGCCTACGTCGGCCTGACCGCCGCGACCGGCGCCCTGCTGCTGTTCGGCGCCGTCCAGGCGACCATGATCGGCGTCGGCCTCGTTCGCGGCGAGCGGTTCGCCGCGGCACAGCTGCTCGGGCTGGCCTGTGCGCTGGCCGGACTCGTCGGTCTGCTGCTGCCGGGTCTGTCGGCGCCGCCGCTGACCAGTGCCCTCCTGATGCTGGCGGCCGGGGTCGCGTGGGGCGTGTATTCGCTGCGCGGCAAGGCCGGCGGCGACCCGTTGCGCGTCACCGCCGGCAACTTCCTGCGCGCCGTCGCCTTCGCGGTCGTGCTCAGCGCCCTGACGCTGCGCAGTGCCTCGGTCGACGGCGCCGGTCTGGCCTATGCCGTCGCCTCCGGCGCCCTCGCTTCCGGCGTCGGCTATGCGGTCTGGTACAGCGCCTTGCCGGCGCTGAAGGTCGCCAGCGCCGCGACGGTCCAGCTCACCGTGCCGGTGATCGCCGCGGTCGGCGGCATGGCGCTCCTCGGCGAGCCGCCGACGCTGCGCTTCCTGATCGCCGCGGTCGCGATCCTCGGCGGCATCGCCCTCGTCGTCGGGCCGCGGCGGCCGGCCGCACCGCTGCCGACCGCATCCTTTGACGACACCGAAACGTCTTTGCAGCAACCCCGCTGAAAGGAACGACGATGAAGCACATGGTGAGCTACACGCTCAAGCCCGATCGTGTCGACGAGAACGAACGCCTGATCGCCGCGGTTTTCGCGAAGCCTGGGCGCGGTCGGCCGACAACCCGATCGGCGGCTGGTACGGACTGAAGAAGGGCCTGCGCGGTCGCTTCGCGGTCTACGTGCCGCCGCTCATGGAAGCGCTCGGCCTGTGCGAGCTCGAGCACCAGCCGAAGAACAACCGCATGAAGGCGCGCTGACGACGCTCGAGTCAGACCTGGCGGTGCAGGAAGCGCGGCGCCGACAGCCAGCCGAGGAAGCGACCGAAACGCGGCACCGACGCCAGCCGCGCCAGCTCGGCGATCTGCGCCTGCGGGCTGCGCTGCGGTGGCGCCTGCAGCACGACCGGGTTGGCGCGCACGACCGGTCGCGGCACCGCCGCCATGGCTTCGCCGAGCCACTCGACGATCGGCCGCCACTCGTCGATGTCGGCCTGGGCCTTGGCGGCCGGCAGGTCGAACAGCGTCAGGCCCTGGTCGATGCAGCGCACGTAGCCCTGCGTCTCGCGCAAGGTGCCGATGAAGGGCAGCCCGAGCGTGCGTGCCCAGGCTTCGAGGATCTCGGCGGCGCGCGTGCGGCGGTCGAGCCGCATGCCGACGGCGACCACTTTGCAGCGGCCGCTGGCGACGCGCGGCAGCGCCATCAGCTCGGCGTGGCAGTCGGCCGCCGAGTCGCGGTCGAAGGCCGAGTTGCAAACCGGAATGACGATGATGTCGGCGAAAGCCACGACCCGCGCCAGGTCGAAGCCGCGCAGGCCGCCCGGCGTGTCAAGGACGACATGGTGGACGCCGACCGGCGGCCGCAGCACCCGCTTCGGATCGACCGCCCAGCCGACGATCGGCGTGCTGCGCGGCAGCAGCCGGTTGCTGCGCTGGCGCAGCCAGGTCTGCGTCGACTGCTGGCGATCGATGTCGCCGAGCATCACCGGCACGCCCGCATTCGCGTAGTGCGCGGCGAGGTGGGTGGCCAGCGTGCTCTTGCCGCTGCCTCCCTTGCGATTGACGACTGCGATGACAGGCATGGTGGATCGTCCCGATTTGAACCTTCGCGGGCAAGGGCGAAGGGCCGAGATGGTACGCAATCACGCGGCATATGCCTCATTTGCAGGCACGGCGGCCTGCTTCGCCGGCCGCGGAGCCGCCGTCAGCGGCCGGGCTGGTCGGCGAAGAAGGCGTTGAGTTCGGCGCCCGAGGCTGCGTCGACGAAGCCGCTGAACCGGCCTTCGTCGGCCAGCGTCTTGGCGGCTCGCATGAAGCCGCCCCAGGCCGCCCGAGCCATGGCGCCGCCGACGCTGACGCGGCGCACGCCGAGCGCGGCGATCTCGGCCAGCGTCAGCTCGCTGCCCCAGCCAACGAGCAGGTTGACCGGCTTCGGCGCCACCGCCGCGACCACCGCGGCGATCTGCTCGCGGCTCTTGATGCCGGGCGCGTAGAGGCAGTCGGCGCCGGCTTCGGCGTAGGTCCGCAGCCGCCGGATCGTGTCGTCGAGGTCGGGGCGGCCGACCAGGAAGTTCTCGGCACGGCCGACCAGCAACGTGTCGCCGCCGGCGGCATCGATGGCGCTGCGAGCGGCGCGCAGCCGGGCGACGGCGACCTCGATGTCGTGGAGTGGATGCGCAGCGTCGCCGGTGGAGTCTTCGATCGAAAGGCCGGCAACGCCCGTCGCGACCGCGAGCGCGACGCTTTCGGCGACGCCTTCCGCATCGGCGCCGAAGCCGCTCTCGAAGTCGGCGTTGACGGGCAGGTCGGTGGCGGCGACGAGTTCGCGCAGGTGCGCGAGCACGGTGTCGCGCGACAACTGGTTGTCGGCATGGCCGAGCGACCAGGCCAGGCCGGAGCTGGTGCTCGCGAGCGCCTTGAAGCCCAGGCCCTGCAGCCAGCGGGCGCTGCCGGTGTCCCATGGGTTCGGGATGACGAAGCAGCCGCTGTCGTGGAGCTGGCGGAAGGCCTGCCGGCGGGCGGTGATCTGGGAAGGCGATGGCGTCATGGGCTACCTCGTTGCAAGGCGGGAGCGCCGCCGCCGAGCGATCGCACCAGCGCCTGGAAATCCTTGTCGCCGCGCAGCACTTCCCGGCCGGCGGCGATCAGCTGCGTCACCTCGGCGCCGCCGATCGAGAACGCGGTCGGCACCTGAAGCAGGAACTGGCGCTGCGACGAGGCCGGCGCGTCGCGCAGGTTGACCTGGATCAGGAAGATCTCGGCATCGGGCGCGAAGCTGCGCAATCTCTCGCGTCGGCCGCTTCGAATCTCCTCGCGCCAGCGCACGGCGACATCGTCGAGGTAGGCCTGGGTCTCGCCGGTGGCGCGGTTGCCGGTGCCGAACAGCAGCGCGTCGACGACCTCGGCGGTGTTCGGGACCTTGTCGCTCTCGTCGATGCGGCGCGCCGGATCGCGCTCGGCATTGATGGTGACGATGACCAGCCGCTGGATGCTGCCCGGGGCGATCCGCACCTCGCTGAAGGTCGAGCCCATGCCGCCGCCCGAGAGCGCTCGGTCGAGCAGGCGGCGCACGCCGAGGTTGTCGGCGAGGCCGCCGTCGACGAGGTGCACGAAGGGGCGCGAGTCGGCGTCGAGGTAGCTGCGCTTCTCGGCCCGGTACAGGCGCGCCCGGTAGTCGTCGCCACGGCGGCCGGCGGCGATCCCTTCGGCCAGGCCGGCAGGACACTCGTTGCGGTAGTTGCGCAGCGTCAGCGGGCTGAGCACCAGCGGCACCGCCGACGACGCGGTGACCGCGAACGACAGCGGCACGCTGCCGAGCTCGGAGCAGATCAGCTCGAACTGGTCGGCCGTGAAATC
>Ga0123337_10006751_pt1 | contig 10871 bp, 9 predicted proteins | sample frozenSSSSmetaG_FD_89792 | JGI IMG/M metagenome (GOLD analysis project Ga0123337, IMG submission 89792) | Glacier valley bacterial and archeal communities from Borup Fiord, Nunavut, Canada, to study Microbial Dark Matter (Phase II) -... | ecosystem: Environmental > Aquatic > Freshwater > Ice >...
AAGGTTATGAGGTTATTGTTGGGGAAAATATAGGTAGCAGTTCTAATAATTATTTTAGCGGGACAGATGCAGAACGCATAAATGAACTGCAACGATTTTTGGATGATAAAAATATTGATGCTATTCTCTGCGCACGAGGTGGCTATGGCATAAGCCGGATAATTGATAAACTCTGTTTTAAAAAATTTGTAAAACATCCAAAATGGATTATTGGCTTTAGCGATGTTACTGTGTTACATACTTATCTCTTCAGCAATTTTAAAACTGTATCTCTCCATGCCTCTATGGCTGGGGCTTTTAATGGTGCTGAAAAAAATGATAACGTAAAAACAATGCTTGCAGCACTACAAGGTAAAAAAGCAATCTATAATGTAGATGCAAATATTTTTAATAAAGTAGGTACGGCTAAAGGAAAATTAATTGGTGGCAACCTAACGCTTTTTACAAACGGCATTGGCACTTCATCTGATGTAAAAACGAATAACTGCATTTTATTTTTAGAAGATTTAGATGAGCAATTGTATCACATTGACCGGATGTTTGTTCAGTTAAAAAGAAGCGGCAAATTAGATAAATTATCCGGGCTTATTATTGGTGGTTTTACAGATTTAAAAGATACAGAGAGACCCTTTGGAAAAAATATTTATGATATAGTTTTAGAACTTGTTGCTGAATATGATTACCCTGTTTGCTTTGATTTTCCTGTGAGCCATGCTGAAAATAACCTTGCACTAAAACATGGCATGAAACACCAATTGGTCATAAAAAAAGAGAGTGTTATGTTGAGGGAAATCTAGTGAGTAAAAATGATTATGTTGTCAGCCTGAGCCTGTCGAAGGCGGATTGATTAACCCCATCGACTTTAAAAAGTACAGCCTGAGTCTTTCATAGTTGCGAGTTTTTTACTTTAACAAAGAATCTATTGCCGTAAAATATTCCGGAGTGGCATTTAAGTTATTGTGAGATGCCTTTTCTATGGTTATAAATTTATCTGTAGGTTTTAAAACTGCTTCCAGTTTTTTTGCACAATGTAAAGGTATAACACCATCATTTCTGCCGTGAAAAATGATTACAGGATAAGGAACATCTTCTAAAAAAGTATGCGTCGGTATTTTATAATTGCTCATCATCTCGTTAGGATACATAAATGCATAGCTGCTAAACAGTGAAGGAATACTGTAATAAGGCGTTTCTAAAATAAGCATTTTTGCTTTTGTGCGGCTTGCTACATTTGCTGCAATACCTGTACCTAAGGACTTTCCATAAATGATGATGCTATCTGCATGAAATTTTACATCGGCCATTTTCTTGACCTGCAAAGCCTGTTCGTATAATTTTTGTTCGGTTATAAGTCCCGTACTTTTTCCAAAACCTGGGTAATCTTCCATCCATACTTCGTATCCCAGCTTTAAAAACGGACCGACAAATGTTGCATAATGTTCTATGTTTTTCATATTGCCGTGAAAATAAATTACCACCCCTTTTACCGGTATTTTATCAGGTAAAAATTTTATAAGATTCATTGTATCGGCATCATTAAAAGGAATATTTATTTCTTCGAAACGATCCTTGAATTTGTACTGAAAATCCACACCTAACTTTTTAGGATGAAACAATATTTTATCCTGCAGATAAAACAATACAATACCAATTGAGGCGTATAACAGCAATATAATTTTTATCCAACCAAACATTTTTTTTCTATTAAACGTCATGCATTAAAATTAGTATTGTAAAATATCTCTCAGTAAATTATGGTATGCCGGAAAGGATGGCAGGTTGTTATGCCCACCGCCAACAATACGTAGCAATGTTATTTTATGAGGATTTATTTGCTGAAGTTTTTCACTGTTGCTGATGGGGATTAAAAAATCTTCAGTACCGTGAATAATGTAAGTATGGCAGTTTACATGCCTTATCCATTTATCTGTGCGCAACTGGTAGCGTAAAATATAACGGATAGGCAACATGGGTAAAAAGCGTTCTATAGCTTTTGCAAAATTAAAGTAAGGCGCATCCAATATTAAATAGCGTGGCTTGTTATCGCTGGCAATTTTTGCTGCAAACCCACTGCCCAGGCTGCGGCCATATACAATTATGTGCTGCTCTGTATACTGCACTGCCAGTGTATCGTATACAAACTGCATATCCTGCAACATAGCTTGCTCATTTCTTTTACCGGTGCTTTTACCAAAGCCACGGTAATCTACCAACACTACATCGTACCGATATTTTAAAAAATCTTTTGCATATTTTGCCCAGCCTTTTATACTTCTTGTATTGCCATGAAAATAAAGTACAAGACCTAAAGGATCTTTCACATTAAAGTGAAGTCCGTTAATTCTTACACCCTGTTCAACATCAAAAAATAATTCTTTAAAAGGGATACTATATTCGTATTTAAAATTTTGCTTCAATTTTTCAGGCTTAAAAATAAAGCGTTCCTGTATAAAATATACAATTGCCAGTAATACCAAATAGCCAATAATAATATAGAGTAAAGTGCTGTTCAATGAAAACGAAAATTAAACAATTATTTTTATTGTACAGTTTCGTTTCTCCAGGCCTTCATGCCACCGATTAGATTAATAAGGTTTGTATAACCATATCCTTCTTCTAATTTTTGAATGACGATTACACTGCGAATGCCTTTTTCACAATAAAATATTACCGGTTTATCTGTAGGAATTTGTTGTAGGTTTTGAAGTACGGTTCCCATTGGCATTAAGTTTCCGCCAATATTAAAATGCTCATGTTCAAAATCTTCTCTCACATCTATCAGCAAAAAATCTTCTTCTGAAGCAATGATTTTTTTTAGTTCCTGTGCAGTAATCGTCTTCATTAAAAAAAGGATTTATTCTTGTACCAAAGCGTTCCATTTCTTGAAAGTCATTTCAAATTTTATTTCGTTGTTGCCATGCATGCCAACTTTTGTCCATTCCTGTTTTGTATAAAAAATTTCAGCACGGGAGTTGGGAGCTGTACCAAGCCAAACTGTTTGTTGTGTTTGTTTAAAATACCAATTCAACATTAATGAGTGCAATTTTTTACCAATTCCCTTTTCTGCATATATGGGTGTAACAAACAACGCCCAAATATTATTTTCCTGTAAATCTACAACGGCAAATCCTACAACACTATTGTTCACTTCACAAATCCAGCCTTTTCCTCTTGACAATAAATATTCTTCATAATCAGCATCCTTAATCAGTGTCGGGTTACTTAATTGATTTTCTTTAACGGAGTTGCGCACAATTTGCATCTGAAAAATGTCGCTTATACTAGCTTCTCTAAAATGCAAAACAGTGTCTTAATTTCTTCATGTAATAAAATTATTGCCGGTTTGGGTGCGGTTACTTAGTTTATGTAATTCATACAGTTGGCATACACATTAAGCTTTCACCAAAATTGAAATGCCCGTATCTCAAATCTTTTGTCTTACATCTTCTGTCTTACATCTTCTGTATCCCATCTTTCTTAATATCCTTCTTCTTCATTGTGAAAAACCCTTTTCATTTTTAACTTTCCAACGGGAGCTACAATCAAAGGAAATTTCTCAACAGCTACATTGCTTTGTTCAAGACCAAAACCTCGTTCTTCGCTAAGCGATAATTCCTTTATCCAGAAATAGCCTTTCATAATTAGTTTTTCAAAAAACGGTAACTCATTATCCTGACTAAGAAATTTCTCCAGTACAATAAACTGGAAATCGCCGACCATATTATTTCTCTGCTGGCTTTCGTAACGGCTGGTAATATTTACTTCACGGTTTATTACAAGATCCTCCACCACTTTTTTAAACATCAGGTTAATGCGTGGTGCAATTCTAAATCCTAGTCTAAATTCAACCCTAATAATATCGTTGGGAATAATATGCGTAACGGAGTATTCATTTGTGTAAGGTTCATCTAATGTATCAACATGCACAAACCAGTAAATATCTGCACGTTTAGGCTTGCCGCTTAATATGCTGTACATTATTTTATGCTCAATCTCTTTGGGATTATCTGCACTTGTAAGGTAAACAAGATGGGTTGCATATTTTGGTACAGATGTGTCGTTACTTAATTCTTCGAGCTTTGGTACATATTCATCTACCCTTACAAATTCAACATAACGGTTTTTAATTTTCCGTGCCCTGTACCAAATGTACATTATACCAAAAAGTAAACCTGCAACAAGCAAAGCCACATAACCACCATGTGTAAACTTGTTTAAATTTGCAATTAGAAAACTTATTTCAATAACAAGAAAGACAAGCAGGAAAAGATAAATCAGGTATTGGTTTACTCTTCTGGTTACCATGTAATTTGCCATTAGTATTGTAGTTGCCAGCATACACAATGTAATTGCCAAGCCGTATGCAGCGCCCATTGCGCCCGATGTTTGAAAATATAAAACAACAGCGGAACAGCCAATAAACAGTAAAGTATTTATACCCGGTATATACAATTGCCCTTTAGCTTCTGACGGATAATTAATTTTCATGCGTGGCCAAAGATTTAAACGAATAGCCTCACTAATTAAGGTAAACGATCCGCTTATTAAGGCCTGGCTGGCAATAATAGCAGCAATTGTTGCAATCACAATTCCTATAGTAAGAAACCAGTCAGGCATTAGCCCATAAAAAGGGTTGCTCATAATAACAGCCGTGGGATGTTCGGCCATAAATACCTTGTTTTCCAGCAGTTCTTTTGTTGCAAAAACAGTTCCTTTAAAATTGTGCAGCAGGTAAGAGCCCTGACCAAGATAATTTAGAATTAATGCAGACTTTACAAATATCCAGCTGTAACGGATATTGGCTCTCCCACAATGTCCAAGATCACTGTATAAAGCTTCAGCACCCGTTGTACATAAAAATACGGCTCCCAAAAGAAGAAATCCATTTGGATATTGTGTAAGTAGTTTAATAGCAAAATAAGGATTAAAGGCTTTTAGAATCTCCAAATCATCAGTTATGTGAGCAAAGCCTAGTACTGCCAGCATAGCAAACCAAAGTATCATAACAGGCCCAAATAATTTACCGATAGAATTGGTGCCAAACTGCTGCATAAAAAACAACACAGAAAGTATAGCAAGTACAATAATAATAATGGTTTTTAATTCAATACCATGTAGAAGCGGTAAATTATCTAATCCTTCTACCGCGGCCGTAACGGTAATGGGAGGCGTTATCATGCCATCCGCTAATAAGGCTGCCCCGCCTATCATTGCGGGTAATACAAGCCATTTTTTTTGCCGCCTTACCAAAGTATATAATGAAAAAATTCCACCCTCTCCTTTATTATCTGCCTGTAAAGTAAGGATAACATACTTAACGGTTGTCTGCAAGGTAAGGGTCCAAATAATACAGGAGAGCCCGCCAATTATCAGCAATTCATCTATTACCTTACCATTTATAATTTCACTAAAAACATATAGAGGAGAGGTACCGATGTCGCCATAAATAATGCCAAGTGCAATAATAATACCTGCCGCCGAGACTTTGTTAAACTGTTTGGACACGAACTAAATTTTAATTTCTTTTTGTTGAAATCAAACAAATTTATAAGGAAAAGTTTTACAAACAATGTAAAACGTCTCCAATTTATACCCTTAAACAGCGCATTTTCAGATAAATTATTCCGTAAAATATTAATGTTCAGCGAATGGGAGTAATTGTGTGGTATTTCTTTTTAAACCCGATTCCTGAAGTGGTTGATAAACTAATGGAATTTGCTCTACTATAACATCACTTTTTTCCAACCCAAATGCCCTTTCATCACTAAGCCCCATATCTTTTAACAGAAAATACGATTTTAAAAGAAGCCCTTCTCTAACAGCAAAATTATTTTCAATGGAAAGAAACTTTTCTATTACAACAAATTTAAAGTCCGGCTCGGCATTATATTTTGTAGATCCGTCAGGTCTGATGTGCAAATTGAGTTCTTTATTTTTTACAAGATCCTGTACAATTTTTTTGAAATACAATTCAGTTTTAGGTTGTATTCTAAAACCAATATTTATATTTATTTTCATTACTTTATCATCTATCAGTTCAGACACATCATAACTCATAGTATACGGTTCACTTGTTCTGTTAAGGTGTACAAACCAATATACATCTGCCCTTTTAGGTTTTTTTGCAAAAATAGATTTTACTATTTTTTCTTCAATCTGCGTTTTGTTGTTAGCCTTTGACAAATAAATTAAGTGCGTTGAAAATTTTGGAATAGCATCGTCTGTACTGAGTTCTAATAACTGTGCAGTATATTTTCCGATATCTACAAATTTCATTAAACGGTTGTTTATTTTACGGGCGTAATACCACACATACATTGTCATAAAAATAAAAAGTTCGAAAAACAAAAACATCCAGCGTTCTTTTATTTTTGCCACGTTTGCAATAAAAAATGAGCCTTCAATTACTGCAAATAAACCTATTATAATTATTACATAAACCTGTTTCCATTTAAGTTTAAAAAGTAAAAAATAATTGAGCAAAATAGTGGTCATTATCATGGCTATTACAATTGAAAAACCATAAGCCGCTTCCATGCTGGAGGACGTTTTAAAATAAATAACCATTAATACACAACCCAACCATAAAATTGTATTTACACTGGGGATATAAATCTGCCCTTTTATATTGCTTGGCTGGCGTACAGTTACCCTTGGCCAAAAATTTAAGTTCATGGCCTCGCTTACCAGCGTAAACGATCCACTTATTAGCGCCTGTGAGGCAATAATTGTTGCAGCAGTAGCAATTACAATGCTGGGTAATAAAAACCAATGTGGCATCATTTCAAAAAACGGATTCATCTCCTGCGATGTAATTTTTGTTACCGGATTCACAATTTTTAAAAAGGAGGCAGGCTGATGCATAACCCAAGCCGCCTGGCCCATATAATTTATAACCAAACTCAACTTTACAAATATCCATGTAATCCGAATATTTTTTATACCACAATGACCAAGATCAGAATACAACGCTTCTGCACCGGTTGTACATAAAAAAACGGCCCCAAGCAACCAGAAGCCTTCTTTATAATTAATTAATAACTGGTAACCGTAATAGGGATTAAATGCATTTAAAACACCAGGATATTTAATTATTTCTGCACCTCCAACAATAAGCAGCATACTAAACCAAACAACCATTATAGGCCCAAAAGCCTTACCGATTATTTGTGTACCAAACCGTTGAAAAAAGAACAATACAGATATGATTGTAATTACAATTCCAATTGTTAATCCGTTACCGGGCACAATAATTTTTTCCATGCCGGTTACTGAATTTAACCCTTCAATTGCAGATGACACTGAGATTGGTGGGGTAATAATCCCATCTGCCAAAAGTGTTGTAGCGCCCAGTATGGTTGGTATTACCAAATATTTACTATACCTACGTACAATGGCATACAATGAAAAAACCCCACCTTCTCCCTGGTTATCGGCCCGCAGGGTAAGCCATACATATTTTATGGTTGTCTGAAAAAGTAATGTCCAAAACACGAGGGATACGCCTCCGTAAACCAACGTTTCGTTAATCTCCCGCTCACCAACAATTGCTTTTAAAACGTACAACGGGCTTGTACCAATATCTCCGTAAATAATGCCTAATGCAATAAGTAAAGTGGCAGCAGTAATTTTCGAAGATGGTTTTGTAAGTAATTGCATGTTTATGTAAAAATTGTTTTTAAAGGCAGATCTAACCTTTAAAGTAATTAGCCTTAAAACTGTAAAAGTGTAAATGAATTACAAATGTAAAAGTAAAAGCGTTATTTAAAGAAGAAACTAATATCTACCTTGTAAATCTTACAATAGTTATTTTTATACACACGAATTGAGTAAAAATGGACCTTGCCACACAAGATATTTTTTTAGAAAATGAAACTGTACTGTTGCGGCGTCTTAAAGCAGATGATTATCAATACCTGGAAAAATTTGTTCTTTTTGAACCCGAAATATGGCAATTTTCTTTAGTGTCGTTAACAAACATCAAAGAGTTAAAACAATATATTGATACTGCTTTAAAACTTTATGCCCAAGGAACCGAATATCCATTTATTGTTTTCGATAAACAATCAGAGCAATATGCCGGCTGTACCCGCTTTTATGATATACAGACAACAAACAAAACGCTTCAACTTGGATATACCTGGTATGGAAAAGATTTTCAGGGAACGGGGCTAAATAAAAACTGCAAATTTTTACTGCTTCAATTTGCTTTTGAAGAACTCCAAATGGAAAGAATAGAATTTAGAGCCGATAACAGAAATAAAAAAAGTATAGCTGCATTAAAAAGTATTGGATGCACGCAAGAAGGAATTTTAAGAAGCCATTTACTTTTGCCTACCGGCGAGAGAAGAGACAGTATTGTCTTGAGCATTTTAAAAAAAGAATGGAGCACCAGGGTAAAAGAAAATCTTATTAAAAAGATTAGTCTCTGTAACAAATAGCCCGTATAATTTGTATCAGCTATTTACAGCACATTCATTTTGGGGCTGTGTTTTTTTTCAGCTATGTTCAACATTTTGACCGGCCTTAGTCGCTGTATCGTATGCCGCAAAAGAGCGGCACACATCGCTCCCTCCGCCGCAGCCCTTGGTCAGTTAGTTAAGGATTGACAGGTGAGCTTTTCGAAGCCGCTTGAACAAATTAGCCTTTCCCTTACTTCTTTACTCTATTGCATTTAAAGTAAAGCGATTAATATAAGATTGTAAATTACTTGAAAGATTTTTCCATATCACACTGAAACCTCTACAAAAAAACTTTACAACTTTACTGTAGTAATAATAGCAAGTTTTTTATTTTTTTTTGTTTTGAGGTAGTATTTGTACCGAAGAACACTTGCAGCAACTAAAATAATAAGGCATAGTTCTGATAATAATTTTTCTGCATCTAATAACATAAGCGGTCGGTCTTTAAGTTCTGGATCCATTACAATACCGTGAACAATAAATAAAAGGAGTGTACCATAAGAAATGAGATGAATGTTTTTCCAAATTCTAAAACTCATTTTTTTCTTTACTAATTTTTGGGTTGTTACTATAACTGTAATAATGGCAAACATGGAAAGTGTTCCAAATGCAACAAATAATTTTTGATGTGGTGCGTTTAAAGGAAAAATAATATCAATGAATTTAAATTTCGTTCCCGGTGCAAATAGTAAAAGCGTGGGATGTAAAAGTACCAACACTAAAACGATGTAAGCTGTCCAGTTATGTAAATTATAAATATTGATTTGCTTAATACGCTCCGGCAACTGTATCCAATAAACATGTTTTTTGAAACCAGTACTGAGCATCATACCTAACAGGATATTTAAAGTTAAAAGCCCTGTCGCAACTAATCCCATGTAAGCAGATAGTTGGAGGAATGGAAAGTCTTCCATGAATAAACTTGATAATTAAATTAAATAAATACACGAATATCATAACGACATTTTTAGCCATTGAGATACTCAATCTAAATTACTTACTTTTTGTTTGGCAGATGATCTTTGTTTGTATTTTAATAAGGAGATATTGAGTGATGGAAATTAATTCATGCGGGTTTGTGTGGATAGTAACCAAAATTTTGAAAATTATTAAGAAAAGTTTTTTGCATTGCGGTACAAAAAATCAACTTACTAAAACTTAACTTTCGTTTTTTCCAGCAGCAAATAAGTTATGAAAAATTGCTTAGCCTTTGTTGCTTGCTTATTGAATAAGTCGAACTTAACGGAGGCGAGAAAGTTTACCTAACTTAGAACTGTAAAACATTAACTACTTAAAGAAATTAATTAAAGGCAACCAGATTCGACTGAAAGAAATTAGATCAAAAATAAATATCCTTTTAAAATTAAATTATGAATTTAAACCCTGCACATTGGCATTTATTAGTTAATCACCTACCCATAATTGGAAGTATAATTGGCCTGTTTATTTTAGGTTATGGTATTATAAGCAAAACGGAAGTTGTAATAAAAATGTCTTATTGGCTATTTATTGTGCTGGCTGTATTTGCAGTTATAGCAAAGCAAACCGGCGAGCAGGCTGAAGGCTTTATAATGAGTGCAAAGCTTGCTGATGAAACGCTGATTGAACCTCATGCACAGGCTGCTGATTATGCACAGTGGGCAATGATTATTTTAGGACTCATTGCACTTGCAGCACTGTTTATAAACCGTTTAAAAATGCTTAAAGTAATGCCTTTAATTGTACTTATTACAGCTTTAGTGGGTGCCGGGTTAATGGGGTGGACAGGTTTTTTAGGCGGAGAAATTATGCACAAAGAAATAAGGATTACCAAATAAAATAAAGGCAGTTATAAATTAAGCTTAAAAGCAAATATTTTTTACAGTTTTTTCAAATTTATTATTTTTAAAACTTCAATAATCTGTTGCTTTCTCTCAAAAGTTTTTTGGTAAAAAATTTTTAGTTCTTAATACTATTTGTGCAATTCTATTTTTGACTTATACATTCCAGTTCATCAAATTTTTATCATTATTTATTTTCTCATTAGTAGCACAGAGATGCATTGATGAAAATGCAAAATTGGTTTTCTATATAAATATTTGTACTGTGCAAAGCCACATTTTAAATGAGTATTTATTCGATTTAAACTGTGTTGCAATATTAAACAAAACTTAACATTGTTAATCCATAGCACATCCAATGGGCGCACCGGGCGGTAATATTTCAGGAACAAATGGTTTGCCTTCCAAGCGATTTTTAATTCTTTCCAGTGTTAATAATAAATAACCTTTCTTCATTGCACCGGCTGTAGGCAATTGGTTTTTTGCGTAAATGTTTATGTCATCTATTGCTTTTGTGATTGCCGCATTTGTTGCAAAAGATATATCTGCATTTAAAGAAACGCCCAACAAATAAGTAAGCAGCAACTGT
>Ga0123337_10006752_pt1 | contig 10871 bp, 7 predicted proteins | sample frozenSSSSmetaG_FD_89792 | JGI IMG/M metagenome (GOLD analysis project Ga0123337, IMG submission 89792) | Glacier valley bacterial and archeal communities from Borup Fiord, Nunavut, Canada, to study Microbial Dark Matter (Phase II) -... | ecosystem: Environmental > Aquatic > Freshwater > Ice >...
GGCGCGACGAAGGCTCCAGTCACGGCGATCCCGATCCCTGCGCGCATCGGCGAGATTTCGAACGTCAGGTCTGTGGCCTGTGGGTCAAGCGTCACCGCGCCCCCGAACGTACGATACCGGTTGATGACCGAAGCGGTCAGGCGTTCGATCGCGACCTGGCGGCCTTCCGCATCGTGCTGGACGACCCGGACCTCGACCGGGGCGGCCTCGCCCGCCGAAAGGTCCGGCGCGAAGAGGCTGGTGCCGAAACGGTAGGTCCCGCGCGGCGGCGCCTCGACGGTCTGCGAGTAGGCGCCGGCGGGGAAGCTCTCGGCCATGATGGTGCGCAGGCAATTGCCGTTGGCGTTCCACGGCGGGGCGCCGAGCGATCCCGGCGTCAGCGGGGCGGGTTCCGAGGTCGGTCGCCACCCCCGCTCGTCGCAGCTAAACGAGCCGTCCGCCTCGTAGGGCCCGCCGACGTGCGTGTTCATCAGCAGATTCAGGCCTGTATAAAGCGGATCCACAGGAAAGGTCCGGACCGCCGGGTCGAGGGCCGAGACGCCGTCGGGGTCCCAGCTTCCACCCTCGGGGCGCACCAGCGTGGTCCAGTTGCGACAGTCCACCATCGAGAAGGTCTTGCCGTGAAACCGGGCCTGCCAGGTCGAGGTAGGGCAGCGCAGCTTTAGGAAGTCGGGCGTCAGCCCTTCGCCAGCCTTCCAGGCTTCCCACCGGGTCGCGCCGTATTCCCGCGTGAAATAGTTGGTCTCCATCGAGCCGTAGCCGGCGGAGAAGTGGCGAACGACGATCGAGTCCAGTCGGCGCGTCCGCCCTGCGTCCGCCACATAGGGTTGATCGGGAACGAAGGCCCACTCCACCGTGGAAGCGTTGGTGCGGATGGTCCCCTCGCATCCTGGCGCGAAGGTCGCGGGCGACGCCGCCTCCCCCCGCCTGAAGGCCCGACGATCATTGGGGTACAGCAGCCAGCCCTGGGCGCGACAGTCCGGCGTCCACCACGGCTGCCAGTAGGCGCCGGGATCGGAAGTGCCGCGGAAAAAGACGAAGTCCTCGTCGGCGCCCATGATGTTGTAGCCGCCGCGCGCCGGATCATGATGGACCTGGTTGGGAAAGGCCGGGTCGTCGTCGAAGGCGTCAGTGAAGAAATAGCTCTGGACGCCCAGCGTCAGGCCGTTGAGGTCGCCGACCGGATAGGAATCGCTGATCTGGAATCCGCCGACATCGATCTTGTGATAGGGCAGCGGCTCGCCGATCCGCAGCTTGCGCCGGGTATCGGGACAGTCGACGGGATCGGCGAAGACCGGCGTGTCGCGGGCGTCCACACACACCATCTGGATCAGATAGTCCGTTGGTCTGGAGGACTGGGCTACTGTGGGCGCAGGGGCGCAGCCCGCCAGCAGGGCGATGAGCCCCAGGACCGCCAGACCCGCCGCGCGGCGGATCACTTCCGCTCCAGAACCGTCTGACGCAGGTAACGGCCGTAGTCGCTCTTGCCGAGCGCCGTCACCAGCGTTTCCATCTGGGCCGCGTCGATGAAGCCTTGATCGAAGGCGATCTCTTCGGGACAGGCGATCTTGAAGCCCTGGCGCTTTTCAAGCGTGCGCACGAACTCGGCGGCTTCCAGAAGGCTGTCCGGCGTGCCGGTGTCGAGCCAGGCGAAGCCGCGCCCCATAATCTCCACCGACAACTGACCGCGCTCGAGGTACTCGCGGTTGACGTCGGTGATTTCGAGCTCGCCACGCGCTGACGGCTTCAGATTGGCGGCGATATCGACCACTTGTTCGTCGTAGAAATACAGGCCCGTCACCGCCCATGGCGACTTGGGCTGAAGCGGCTTTTCCTCGATCGACAGGGCGCGCATGTCGGCGTCGAACTCGACCACGCCATACCGTTCCGGATCGTTGACATGATAGGCGAAGACCGAAGCGCCCGTCGGCCGCGCCATGGCGCTCCTGAACAGATCAATGATGCCGTGGCCGTAGAAGATGTTGTCTCCCAGGATCAGCGAAGACGGCCCGCCGGCGACGAAATCTGCTCCGATGATATAGGCTTGGGCCAGTCCATCCGGGCTGGGCTGGACCGCGTACTGGATATCCATGCCCCATTTCGATCCGTCGCCCAGCAGGGTCTGGAACGAGGGTACGTCACGCGGCGTGGAGATGATCAGCACCTCGCGGATGCCGGCCAGCATCAGGGTAGACAGCGGATAGTAGATCATCGGCTTGTCGTAAATCGGCATCAGCTGCTTGGACGTGACCAGCGTCATGGGATGCAGGCGGGTGCCCGATCCGCCGGCGAGGATGATGCCCTTCACGTGGTCGTCTCCTGATGCAGTTCGGCGACGATCCCGGCCACGGCGTCCTGCCAAGGTCGGGGCGTCACGCCATAGTCGCGGGTGATCTTGAATGTCGACAGCCGCGAGTTCGAGGGCCGGCGCGCGGGGGTCGGGTACTCGGCGGTGGTGATGCCCTCGACCTCAGCCGAGGGGCCGCCGTGGACGGCGCTCCGGGCGAAAATCTCGCGCGCCAGTCCGGCCCAGCTGGTCGAGCCGGCGTTGACGAAATGATAGACGCCGGTCAGTGCCTGCGGATCCGCGATCATCTTCAGGGTGATGGCGACCAGGGTCTCGGCGATGTCCTTGGCCGAGGTCGGGCAACCTGTCTGGTCGTCGACGACGCGCAGGGCGGGCCGGTCCGCCGCGAGCCGCAGCATGGTCTTGAGGAAGTTGGCGCGAAAGGGGCTCAGCACCCAGGCCGTGCGCAGGACCACAGAGCGCGGATTGCCGGTCAGGACCGCAACCTCGCCCGCCAGTTTGGAGGCGCCGTAGACTCCCAGCGGCCCGACGGGATCGCTCTCCACATAGTCCTGCTCGCCAGAACCGTCGAAGACGTAGTCGGTCGAGACCTGCACCAGCGGGATGCCCGCCGCCCGGGTGATCTCGGCCAGGACAGCCGGCCCCATGGCATTGGCGGCAAAGGCGGCGACCACCTCGGTCTCGGCCTTGTCCACGGCCGTATAGGCACCCGAGTTGATGACCGCCTTGAACGGCGTCGCCGCGAACAGGGCGCGCACCGCGTCGGTGTCACCGAGGTCCAGCTCATCCCGAGTCGGCATGTGGAGACGAACGTGGCCCGGCCAGCCGGCACGGGCCAGCTCCAGCCCCACCTGCCCCGCCCCGCCGGTCACCAGGATGTCCCAGGTCTCGTGGGGGGCGTCCTCAGCCATTGGCGACGCCTAGGCGTTCCGTCTTGTAACGGCCGTCCAGGATCGCCTGCCACCAGGACCGGTTGTCCAGATACCAGCGCACCGTGTGCTGGATGCCTTCCTCGAAGGTCACCGAGGGGGTCCAGCCCAGCTCGTCGCGGATCTTGGTCGCGTCAATGGCGTAGCGGGCGTCGTGACCCGGACGATCGGTAACGAAGGTGATCTGCTCGGCATAGGGCTTGCCGTCGGCCCGTGGCTGAAGCGCGTCCAGGGTGGCGCAGATCGCCTTGACCACATCGATGTTCCGCCGCTCGGCATTGCCGCCGACATTGTAGGTCTGGCCCGGACGGCCGCGTTCAAACACCGCCTGCAGCGCACGGGCGTGATCGTCTACGAACAGCCAGTCGCGCACGTTGGAGCCGTCGCCGTAGACCGGCAGGGGTTCTCCATTCAGTGCGCGGATGATGATCAGCGGGATCAGCTTCTCAGGGAAGTGATAGGGTCCGTAGTTGTTCGAGCAGTTGGTCATCACGACCGGCAGGCCATAGGTGTGGCCCCAGGCGCTGACCAGGTGATCCGACGCCGCCTTGGACGCCGAATAGGGCGAGCGCGGATCGTAGGGGGTCGTCTCCGAGAACAGGCCGGTCTCGCCCAGCGAGCCGAACACCTCGTCGGTCGAGATATGATGGAAGCGGAAGGCGGCTTTTTCAGCGTCGTTCAGTCCGCGCCAGTAGCCCAGCGCCTGCTGCAGCATGCTGAAGGTGCCGACGACATTGGTCTGGACGAACTCGCCCGGCCCGTCGATCGAGCGATCGACGTGACTTTCAGCCGCAAGGTGGGCGATGACATGGGGTTTGAAGTCTGCGAGCGCCGCCGCAACTGCCGCCGGATCGCAAATATCGGCCTGAACGAAACCATAGCGGTTGCTGGTCGAAGCCGGCTCCAGCGAGCTCAGCAGGCCGGCATAGGTCAGTTTGTCGAACACCAGCACCTCGTGCTCGGTGTCGCGGATAAGGCGGCGGACCAGGGCCGAGCCAATGAAACCGGCGCCGCCGGTGACCAGAATACGCATGGATGTCCGTCTCCTCGGGCTGTGAACTAGCCCAGATCCCCTGTGGCGGCCATTGGCACGCCGTCATAGACGAAGGGGCTGTCGAAATCGGCCAGCCGCGGCAGCACCTTGTCCTTGTCCGAAAGCACCGGGCCGGATGCGGGCAACGGCCAGTTGATGCCAAGATCCCGATCGTCCCAGGCGACGCCGCCGTCACAGGCGGCGGCATAGACGTCCGAGACCTTGTAGACCACCTCGGTGTCGGGCTCGAGCGTGACGAACGCGTGTCCGAAGCCCACGGGCACGAACAACTGCCGACCGTTCTCGGCGCTCAGCTCGGCGAAGGCGTGCTTTCCGAACGTGGGCGAGCCCTTCCGCAGATCGACGGCATAGTCGATGATCGAACCGCGCACGCAGCGCACCAGCTTGGCCTGCGGGTGCGGCGCCGTCTGGAAATGAATGCCGCGCACCGTGCCGGCGAAGCCGGAATAGGACTGGTTGTCCTGCACAAACCGAAGATCGATGCCGAGCGCCGCGTATTTGGCCTCGGCATAGGTCTCCGAGAACCAACCGCGCGCGTCGCCGAACCGGCGCGTTTCGACCAGCACGATGGATGCGGCCATGTGTTCTCCCAGAGCGTCATGCAGGCTGATCCCAAGGTCCTAAAGACGGTTGGCCCCGGTGACAAGCTCCACCGCCCGTGGCCATCAGGATTGAACACCTTGGAAAATGCCGGGTCGGTCGTTACTGAACCGAGGGCGACCGCCCGTGGGAGGTTTCATGCCGCTTGACCAGGGCACGCTCTGCGACGCCGCCGAGGCTTGAGGACCGCTAGTGATCAATGCGTAGATTTGCGAAAAAAGTTCGCGCAGTAGCGCGCTCGATGCTCGGTGCGCGCGGCCGGCGGCTGCGCGAGGAGGCAGCCCCGAAACGGCAAGCGGGCGATCTCGCTCGAGACGAAGGAAACTGGTCAGCGGCCGCCTCCGCCTATCGTGAGTATCTGGGGCGGGTCCCGTCTGATTTCGGTATCTGGGTGCAGTACGGCCACGCCCTCAAGGAGGCTCGCCGGCTTGCCGAGGCTGAAACCGCCTATGCTCGCGCGCTGTCCCTCAAACCCAGAGACGCCGATCTTCTGATGAACTACGGGCATCTGAAGAAGATGCGCGACGATCTCGCGGGCGCGGCCCGCCTGTATGGCGCAAGCGCACGGATTCAGCCGAATTCAACCATCCTCGTCGAATTGGGCGACCCGGCCCTCGCCAAATTTCTGAGCGACGATGATGTACGGCTTCTCGACGCAGAAGCCGGGCGCGCGCTTGCCGCGCGCAGCAAAGGCGTGACGGTGCTGAATAGCAGCGAAGTGATCCCGCTGGGGGGCGATCAATTCCTTCTGGTCAGCGATGATCCTTGGCTGCAGCTGAAGCCAGACCCGCCGCGGACCGGTGAGCCGTCTGTCGGCGAGATGACGATCGAAATGGAGCCTCTCGGCGTCGGCCGGGCCTTCACCGCGCAATTGTTCATCGATTACGGGTCCGGCTACTGCTCGGCTCATTGTCTGACCTTCTTGCCGTCAGAGGACGGTCGGCCGATCGTCATTCGCCTGGCGGCGCCGGAGCGTATCCGCAGCCTGCGCCTTGACCCCGACATGGGCCCGGGGCGGGTCGCCATCCGCTCCATTGTCTATCGACCCGACGTGACGATCGACTCCGTCGTCGAATCCCTCCTGGAGGCGGAGGACGATGACCTTCTGTCTGTCAAAGATCTGCGATCATTGCGCGTTGGTCTCGAAACGGCGGGGCTGAACGCCGACGCCGCCATGTCACTTACGCACACCCTGTTCTCGAATATTTCGATCGCGTCCCTCCGGTACACGGCTTGGGTCAGGCGCTGGATCGACCCGTCGCCTGCCGACCGCGAAGTCATCGGGAAGATGACGTCCGCCATGCCGCAGCGTCCCACCTTCTCGTTCGTCATGCCGGTCTACAACACTCCAGTCGATCTCCTCGCAGAGTGCATCGACTCGATGCTGGCGCAGACCTATCCCCATTTTGAAATCTGCATCGCCGACGACAACTCGCCCAACCCGGACGTCTATCGCGTCTTGGAGCGCTACGCCCGCATGGACCCGCGCGTAAAGATTGTCCGGCGCGCCAACAACGGCCATATCTCTGCAGCCAGCAACAGCGCGATGGCCCTGGCCACAGGCGAGTTCCTCGTGCTCGTCGACCACGATGATCTGATCCCGGACTACGCCCTTTTTGTGGTGGCCCACTATCTGAACCTGCACCCCGCAGCCAAAATCCTGTTCTCCGACGAGGACAAGATCACCCCCGAGGGCGTTCGATTCACGCCCTACTTCAAAGGCCAGTTCGATCCCTTCCTGCTCTATGGCCACAACATGGTCAGCCACCTCGGGATCTACGACCGGGAACTCATCGAATCCATCGGCGGCTTCCGACTCGGCCTGGAGGGAAGCCAAGATTACGATCTGCTTCTGCGCGCCTACGAAAAGGTCGGCGACGAGGCCGTCGTACATATACCGCACGTTCTATATCACTGGCGCGCCATCCCGGGGTCCACTGCGGTTTCGGCCGACCAGAAAGGTTACGCGATCTTCGCGGCGCGTAACGCGATCAACGCGCACTTCACGCGCACGAACGTGCCTCTGCTCTCCGTCGAAGGTTTCGCGGCCGGCAACACTGCCGTCGTCCGCACCCGAAACCTGGATACCCCGGTCTCGATCATCATTCCGACGCGGGACGGTCTAGACTACCTGCGCCCGTGCATTGAATCGATCCTGGCTGTCGATCACCGCGCGACCGAAATCATCATTGTCGACAACGGCTCCGAAGATCCTGCGACACTCGCCTATCTCGACGAGCTGACGAAGGCGACGGTCGCAAAGGTCATCGCCTATCCCGGCCCCTTCAACTTCTCAGACATCAACAATGTCGCGGCTCGCCAAGCGACAGGCGAAATCCTCTGTTTCCTCAATAACGACACCGAAGTCAGGTCACCGGACTGGATTGACCGCGCCAGAGCGCTGCTTTCCCTGAAAGGCGTCGGCATCGTCGGCGCACGCCTTCTGTATCCCGACGGCTCCCTGCAACATTTCGGCGTCACCGTCGGGACGGCACAGCACAAGGTTGCCTCTCACCCCCATTGCGGCCAGCCCGGCTCTGCCAGCGGTTACTTCAGCAAGGCGCGACTGATGCAGCAGTTCTCTGCGGTGACGGCAGCCTGCATGTTCGTGACTCGCGAAGCGTTCGAAACAGCCGGCGGCTTCGAGCCCGACCTGCGGGTGGCTTACAACGACGTCGATCTCTGCCTGAAAGTACGCGCCGCGGGGTTCAGGATCGTCGGTGATCCCGACATCGTTCTCATTCACAAGGAATCGAAGACCCGCGGCAGCGACACGGATGGCGTAAAGGCCAGCCGCCTCGACGCCGAGGCGCGCCTGATGCGCGAACGCTGGGGCGACATCCTGGACCATGACCCCTTCTATTCGCAGAACCACGACATCCTGCGGGGCGATTTCACCCTGGCGAACCCGCCTCGCGTGCCCATGCCCTGGAAGGCGGGAGCGGCCGGCGCCTGATCGCAGGTCGTGCGAGGCGGTTCCGTCGGAATCGATCATGCTCTAGGTTATGGTTCAGATTGCCGGGGCTTGGCGCCGGACCAGGAGTTTTCAAATTGACGAATTTCGAGGCCCTGCCACCCGAGTTCTCCGCGGACGTACTCAGGCAGCGCTATCCGGACCTGGCCGCGTTCGACGATGAGATGTTGATCCGACACTATCGCGACCATGGGAAAGCCGAGGGACGGATAGCCTCGCAAGCCGCCCTTCGCGCCGATTTTCTCGCGTTGATTGATCGCGACGCGAAGGTTCTGGAGATCGGACCCTACTGCACGCCTCTGTTCAGCGGCCCGAATGTGAAATTCCTGGATGTGTTCGATGCGCCGACTCTGCGGCAGCGGGCCATCGCAGGCGGCATGGACCCGTCCAGATGTCCGGAAGAAATTCACTATACGAATGGGCTCGGCGAAGTGGCGGGAGCGGATTTCGATATCGTCTTCAGCAGCCATGCGATCGAGCATCAACCCGATCTGGTCCGCCACCTTCAAGAAGCCGGCGCAGCGCTGCGGCCCGGCGGAGCGTATTGGATGATCGTGCCCGACAAGCGCTTCTGTTTCGATCATCATCTGGCAGACACGACACTTGCAGACGTGATGGGCGCCTATCTGGAAAGACGCACGCGACACCGTGCGCGCGCCGTGCTCGACCATATCGTGATGAAAGACCACAACGATCCGGTCGCGCACTGGCAGGGCCTTCATGGGGATGTCCAGTCAGGCGCCCTTGAACGCCTGACCTTCGCCATGCAGCATTTCGAGGAGGCGAACGGCGGATATATCGACGTTCATGCGTGGCAGCTGACGCCCGATCGCTTCAGGGAGATCAACGTCGCTCTGAATCAACTGGGGCTTAGTCCTTTCCCCAAGGTCCGCGTCTATGACACGCCGTTCGGAAACTTCGAGTTCATGGCTGTCCTGAGCAAGGAAGGCTGAAGCCATGGTTCCGGCCAATGCATTCCCCGAGGAAGTCTCGCCGAACGTCCTCAGGGCGCGCTACGCGGACCTGGCGTCGATGAACGATCAGACCTTGCTCGTCCATTATCGCGAGCATGGCCGATCGGAGGGGCGCGTGGCGGCCGATGTAGCGCTACGCGAGGCCTTTATCGCCATGGTGCCCGCAGACGCCAGTCTTCTTGAGATCGGACCGTTTTGCCAGCCCGTCTTCACGGGTCCCAATGTCCGGTATCTCGATATTCTGGATGCGGAGAGCCTCCGCCGCCGCGCCGGGGAGATCGGTATTGATCCCGGCGGTTGCCCAAAAGAGATCCACTACACAAACGGGCTGGGCGAAGCCGCCGGCGCCCGGTTTGACGTCATCTTCAGCAGCCACAACATCGAACATCAGCCGGATCTGGTGCGTCACCTCCGCGAGGCCGCCGCCGCGCTCAAGCCGGGCGGCATCTACATGATGCTGGTGCCGGACAAGCGATATTGTTTCGACCATTTCCTGCCGGCGTCGACCCTGGCCGACGTACTAGGCGCCTATGCGGAAGCCCGCACCGTCCACACGCCGGCGCACGTCATCGAACATGTGGCGTTCACCTGCCACAACGACATGGTGCTGCACTGGCAGGGGGAGCATGGCGAGCCGCCCAGTGGTCTCGACGGACGCGTCGAGATCGCCATGAAACAGATCGAGGCCGCAGCCGGCGGGTACATCGACGTTCACGCCTGGCAGTTCACGCCTGCAAGCTTCCGCGAAATCATGGCGGGACTTCAGGGACTAAAGCTCTCGCCCTTCGGCCCCGCTAGGGTCTATGACTCCGCTTGGGGGCGGAACGAATTCGCCGCTGTTCTGGCGTTGCGCGGCGACGCCTGACCGCTTTGCGACAGCCAACGGGTTCGACCATGAAGAGGCAGCTGGCGCGCATTCGGCGAACGATTTTCGGATCGAAGCCAGACCCGATCGCCGCTGCGGCGGTCGCCAAAGGCCGCCGCTTCCGCGAGCTGGCGCACGCAGGGGATCTGGCTCGAAACGCCGGCGACTGGCCGACGGCCGCAGACCGGTACGCCGAAGCGCTATTGGTCGACGGCCTCCATCACGAAATTCGCGTCCAGTATGGACATGCGCTGAAGGAGACGGGACGGCTGGTCGAGGCCGAAGCGGCCTATCGGGCCGCCGCTGACAGCAAGCCGGATGAGGCCGACATCTGGGTGCAGCTCGCGCACGTGCTCAAGATGCAACGAAGACCGGATGCGGCGGTCGACGCCTATCTTGAGGCGCTGCGCCGCGACCCCACGTTGACCGCCGTGCGTGACGAGGTGATCGCCGCCGGGGGGCGCGACCGGCTTAATGAGGATACCTATGGGCGATCCTCAGTCGCCGCCCGGCTCGCCTCGCTTTCCACTTCCCTTGATGCGGCTCTGGCGCAAGTCCGCGACGGGGCGGTCGCCTCGGCGTTTCCGGTTCAGGCCTACGACGCCTTCCGGCGGCAGTATCCGACCCCGCCGCCGCCACAGCCTGCGGTTCCGATGTTCGTGGTCGTGGATGCGAAGAGAGCCGTCCCCTCGGAGCTCCGCGCCACCCTGACCAGCCTTCTGGATCAGCGCAGCACGGGCTGGCGCGCCATCGTCATCGCGGCCCCCGAGATCTCAGAGCACCCGGTCGCCAGCCTCGCCAGAGTCGACCCCCGTATTGTTTTTCACGGCCGGGACGCGCGCGCCGCCGTCGAGGCGGTTCTGAACAGCGATCCGGTGGCGCCCGTTCTCGCCCTGCCCACAGGCGCCTTACTGGACCCCGAGGCCGTCGGATGGTTCGGCATGGCGCTGGCCCGGACCGGGGCGACGGCGGTCTACGCCGACCACGATCATTTCGAGACGCACTGGCGGACGGGTCCCGTCCGGTTCCAACCCGTTCTCCAGTCGATGGCGGATCGCCATGACGTCGCGGGTTCGCCGCATCCTCCGGCCGCAATCGCCGTAGCCCCCGCGCTTCGCGCGGCGCTGCTGACACACCTGTTCGAGAACGACGGCGCCGAGGCCCGCC
>Ga0123337_10006758_pt1 | contig 10863 bp, 10 predicted proteins | sample frozenSSSSmetaG_FD_89792 | JGI IMG/M metagenome (GOLD analysis project Ga0123337, IMG submission 89792) | Glacier valley bacterial and archeal communities from Borup Fiord, Nunavut, Canada, to study Microbial Dark Matter (Phase II) -... | ecosystem: Environmental > Aquatic > Freshwater > Ice >...
AATCACGCTCAACGAATGCCGCAGCAAAACGCGGCGATTGAAAATCCACTTGAATTACGATGATTGTGACGACTGCAAAAGCGATGAACGGAGTACTCCCGAAACCGCAACGCTGCAAAAAATTGCCCTGGAGAATGCGCTCGATCAATTATCCGAGCCGCTTAGAATCGCTCTCGTTTTGCGCGAACTGCACGGCTTGAGCTACGAGGAAATTTCCAAAGTTTTGAAAATTCCCATCGGCACCACGCGTTCGCGATTGCACGAAGCGCGACAAAAGTTTCAACAGATTTGGGAAGCCGAATGAAGAATTTACTAAAAATCGAAAATCGCGATAACCACAAGTTGCCCGCTTTGGCCCAGCGTGCGTTTGAAAATTATCCACAAATCCAAGCCTCGCCCGATTTTAATCGCCGCGTTTTAGACCGAGTACTCGCCTCTCGCGCGCCGTCGCGATTGGAATTATTTTGCGACCGTATGGACGAAATCTTCGCGCGCCCGATTTTGAAATTACTGGGCGCGGCGTGTTTAGGCGGAGTACTCGCGCTGGCCGGAACCGGACTTCTCATCGGCTTCTCCTCTCCGAGTACTCCGGCGGAAACGCCAATGCAAAACGCGTCGTTTTCGGCCCAACTGGATGCAGGATCTTTGCTCGATTCGCACAACCGTTTGGCTTTAATGCGCGAATTGGAAATGCCGTATGCGCTGAGACGCGAGTACTCCGGGCGCGAATTTAATCATTTCGCTGCGCCCGCGAAACGCGAAAAATCGGTTGAGGAAACGGATTCAAATCAAAGGAGTTCGCAATGTCCCGCCGCGTTTCACGACTTGGTTTAGTTTTGGTTCTCGCGATTTGGTGCGGAGTACTTCTGTCGCCAGAGTTGCGGCTTTTGTTGCGCGCGCAAGCCGCTCCGCAGTGGCCGATTTTCCTGCGAATAATCGGCGTGAAAGATGAAGGATTCGCGCGAGTACTCCGCGAGCATCCGAATGATCCGCGCGTGTTGGCGTATGAAATCGAGCATTATGTTCCGCCCGAAGATTTGTCATATCCACCCAAAAAAACCACTGAAGATTACCGCAAAGTCAGACTGCGCAACGCTGACCGTTTAATCGAAAAATTCCCGCGCGAAACTTGGTTAATTCAAAGTCGCTTATTGCTCACGTTGCGAACGCGATTTACCTTGAACGGAGCCGAAGGCAAAGTTGCACCGAAGTATCCGGCGTATCAAGACGCGTCTGAGCTTTCACCAGAGGAAACGCGCCGGGCTTTGAAAGTCGCCGAACGCGGTGCGCGACTCGACCCACAAAATACGTTTTACGATTGGATGCGCGCCGCGTTTTTATTCAGCTTGCACCGCGACGAAGAAGCCATGCAGGCGCTCGATGAAGGTGCGCGCAAAGAGCATTACGATGACGGCATTTTGCGCGATATTCAAAATCGTGATGCAGTGCGCGCGCTGCAATCGCCTTTGTTGTGGGAAGATCGCGTGTCCATTATGAGTGAAATTGCTTTGCCGCAATTTTCGGTTTTGCGATTGACAAGTTACGCGGCGTTGTCACGCGCAGTACTGGCTGAGGAAAAAGGCGATCATAAACGCGCGCTGGAAATTTACGGCGCGCAAATGAACTTGCTGCGCGTTTTGCGGCGCGATTCTAAACGACCAATTTATTTGTTGATCGGTAGCAGCATGGAATCGGCGGTTTGGGATACGCCGCCGCGCGAAAGACAAGCCCGACTGCAAGCGGCGCGACGCGGCCAAACACCGCCGCGCTATTCCAAGACCAGTTCGTTAGACCGCGAAAAACGCAACAATTATTTAGCGACGAATTTCGCGGTTTATGCGCGGCGTTATGGACGCAGCGACTTGGCGACGCAAGCGCTCAGTGATGCGCGCGCTATGAACTATTCGCCGCCTATGAATCCGCTGGATGACGATTGGTTTGGCTTATCAACCAATGTTGTGCGACCGATGTTTCAATTGCACTGGGCAAACGCCATTTTGCTGCGCGCAATTATGCTGAGTACTCTGGCTTGGCTGTTTTTGAGCGCTGCGCTTTTGAATGTTCGGCATCGCGCGGAGTTATCGCGGACTTCCGTTCTGGATATTTCCAGCGCCGCTTTATTTTCTATTGCAGCTTGCGCGGTGGCGTTTATTACTACGCTGCGCCTTAATCCGAATTGGATGGATTTTATCTGGTGGCCGGAACAGAATTTTTTCAGCGGCAGCGAAGAAACGGCGACAAATACGGCCTCAAAATTTCTAATCTGGCTTCCGCTGATTTTGGCATTTCTTTATTGCAGCGTCGTGATGCTATGGCGCGGGCGCAAGAGTACTCTGGTTGTTGATGAAGACGATGATTTGCCTATTTTCAATTGGCCAAAAGCCGAGCGCATTTTTATTCGGCTGACGTTTGGCGTTATCATGCTGTTGCTTTCTTGGACTTGGTGGAGTTGGTTGGGCGCGCAGGACTTTATTGATGGCGTCACTTTTCCAGGCATGTTCCTGCCGATTCTGATTGGCTGGATTTCCTACCGAACGCTCGAAAGATTATTAGCGCGGCGTCCAACGCAAAACATCGTTTACGGTTTCGCTTGGAGCCAGAGTACTCTGGGCGCGATGGTTGTTGTCGGAAGCATCGCGTATTTGGTTTGTGCGCTTTTGGCGCTGCCGTTGCGGCGCGAAGCAGACGCGCGCATGGATGAATATATTGCCAAAGGCGAAGTCGCGTTGATGCGCGAGGGAATAAATAAGTAAAAAGAGCGGCCCAAATTGGGCCGCTCTTTTTTATGACAATTTTGTGACAATTCAAATCTTCCAATTACGACAAAACCGCTTCGCGCACGGGCTTCATGGAAAGTGGGGCAGGGCGCTCGCAGGTGCTTTGCACGTCGATGTGGCGGCCTTCCTTCGAGGCGTCGTGGACGCCGTGCATCAAGTCGAGAACGTGATACGCCAGTTCGCCGGAAACGCGGTGCGGGCGTCCGGTTTTGATGGCGGCGGCCATGTCGGCCACGCCGGTGCCGCGTCCGGGTTCGCTGGAATCGTGGAGAATCGGGACTTCTTTCCACTCGTTGCTGCCAACGCGATTGACTAAAACCGGGCCACCGAAACCGTTCGGGTCGGGAACGCGAATCGAGCCTTCCGTGCCGTAGATTTCAATGTTGGGCAAGTTCGCCGATTGCACATCGAAGGAGGTAACGAGCGTGGCAATCGGGCCGGAATGAAAGTCCAGAACAGCCGCGACGTGCGTGGGCGTTTCGACGGGGATTTTCAAGCCGTAAGTCGCTTCGCCGGTCGCGATGCGTTCTTCGCGCGTGACGCGCGTTGAACCCGTGATGCGGCGCACCGGGCCCATCAATGCGATGAGCGCAGTTAAATAATACGGGCCCATATCGAACATCGGGCCGCCGCCTTTCTGGTAGTAAAAGGTTGGGTTTGGATGCCAGCTTTCCGGGCCGGAACTCATCATGAACGCGGTCGCGGCGACGGGCGTGCCGATCCAGCCGTCGTCGATGAGCTTGATGCAAGTCTGGATGCCGCCGCCCAGAAAAGTATCGGGCGCGCAGCCGGTGCGCAGGTTCTTTTCTTTGGCGAGCGCGAGTACTTTCAAGCCATCTTCGCGCTCGACGGCGAAAGGCTTTTCGGAATACGAATGTTTTCCGGCTTCGAGAATCTGCATGTCCACGCTGGCGTGCGCGGCGGGAATGGTCAGGTTCACGACCAGTTCAATTTCCGGGTCGGCCAGCAATTCATCCACGCTGCAACCGCGCGGAATGTTCCACTCGGCGGCTTTTTCCTGCGCGAGCGCGACGTTCAAATCGGCGCAAGCGACGATTTCCAGGTTCGGGAAAAATCCGCAGCCCTGAAAATACGCGCGTGAAATATTGCCGCAACCGATGATGCCGATTTTTGTTTTGTCTACTGACATGAAGCTGATTCCTTAGAAGTAAAAAGTGTTGAGGTGAAGTGTAAACGAAAGTTCTGCGCGCAGTATTTTGCAATCCGCGCTGTGTGACAAGGTACCGTACGAATTATCGCGCAGCCGGAGTACTCCGCGCGGCAAACAGCAGACAAACCGGCTCGCCAGGAATATCTTTTACGAGCGAAGATTTCGTCAGCATTCCCGTGCTTGTATCAACGCGAAAAACGATGATGGAATGATCGTTCTGGTTCGCGGCTAAAAGCCAGTTGCCGTCGGGCGAAATGACAAAGTGGCGCGGATTGCGGCCTTCAGTGAACGCTTCGCCGCTTGGCTGGAGTACTCCTGTTGTGGCGTCGATGCTGTAAATCGCCAGGCTATCGCGCCCGCGATTGGACGCGTAGAGAAATTTGCCGTTGGGATGAATCGCGATTTCTGCCGTAGAATTTTGGCCCGCAAAATTTTCCGGCAAAGTGGAAATGGTTTGCTTCTGTTGGAGTACTCCGGCGTCGCGCTGGAAAACCGAAATAGTGCTATTTAACTCGTTGATGACATAAACCAAATTCGCATCGCGATTGAAAGCCAGATGACGCGGCCCAGCGCCATTTTTCACTTCGACAAATGCCGGTTCCGTCGGCGCGAGTTGGCCGCTTGCGGCGTCGAATCGATAAGTGGAAATCTTGTCCAATCCTAAATCGACAGCGAAGGCGAAATGATTATCAGAGGACAAAATGAATTGATGGCCGTGCGGTTCTTTGGCGTTTTCCGCGCCCGCGTTTTCAATCGGATTCTGAATAAATTGCACGCGCTCGCCGATTGCGCCGTTTGGTTTCAGCGACCAGATTTCAAAAGAGCCGCCGCCATAAGCTGCGGCCAATAAGTATTTTCCGGTCGCGTCGATGCTGAGATGACACAGGCCGCCATCGGCAGCAACGGCGTTGATGGGCTGGAGACTTTGTGCTTTCTCGTCGATTGCAAAAGCGTTGATGCCGCCGATATTCTGGCCCGCGACGTTTCCGCCTTCGTTGACGCAATACAAGTATTTGCCATTCGGATGCAGCGCCAGAAATGTCGGATTGGCGGTCGGCGCGGCTACCTCTATATTTTTCAACTCGCCGGTTTGCGTGTCGAAGTGCGCAAGGTTGATTCCCTGCGAATTGTCCTGCGTGTAAGTGCCGATGAAAAGCGGGAGTACTTCGGCGCGGGCGAGTGGCGAAAATGGGGACATAAAAAGGAATAAAAGCAGCCAACAAAATTTCATTGCACCTCAAATTATAACTGTCGCGCTGGCTGTGGGACGTAAACCGGATGCGCGCAAAACGGATGAAAAATCGCCATCTGCTAAACTGCCGTCAGTGACACCAAACGCATCCGCCAACACGAAAATCAAAGTCGCCGTTATTGGCGCGAGCGGCTACACCGGAGCCGAACTGGCGCGGCTTTTAGCCAATCATACGCACGCCGAAATTACTATCGCGACCGCTTCGGGCGAACGCGCGGGCCAGAAAATGTCGGATTTATTTCCCTCTCTGCGCGGCGTCTGCGATCTGGTTTGCACGGAGTACTCCGCTGCGCAAATCGCGGATGAATGCGACTTCGCGTTTATTGCTTTGGGGCACGGAAAAGCTTTGGATATCGCGCCGGAATTAATAAAAGCCGGAATCAAAGTTTGCGATTTGGGCGCGGATTTCCGCTTGCGCGATACGGCTGAGTACTCCAAATGGTACAAGTTGGAACACAGCGCAAGCGAGCTTTTAAAGCAAAGCGTTTACGGCCTGCCGGAACTGCATCGCGAGAAGATTAAAAGCGCGCAGTTAGTCGCCAATCCCGGCTGCTATGTTACGTCAGGAGTACTCGCGCTCGCGCCGTTTATCGCCGCGAATGCCATTGATGCGCGCTCGATTATTATTGATGCGGCGTCGGGAACTTCGGGCGCGGGCCGTTCTTCGTTTTCGATTGATTTTCACTTCGCCGAACTGCACGATAATTTCAAAGCTTATGGCGTGGCCAATCATCGGCACCGGCCTGAAATCGAGCAAGGCCTAAACGACGCGGCGAGCAATTCTGAAATCCAGTCGTGCATCACTTTCACGCCGCATTTGCTGCCGATTGCACGCGGCATTTTGAGTACTTGCTACGCCACGCCAACCGGCGAATTGACCAGCGAAAAGGCGCACGAAATTTTGCAGGATTATTACGCGCGCGAACCGTTTGTCAGAGTACTCCCGCTCGGCCAATTCCCGCAAATTAAAAGTGTCGCTGGCTCGAACTTCTGCGATCTTGGCGTTGTTGTTGACGCGCACACCAATCGCTTGATTGTGATTGCGGCTCTGGATAATTTAATTAAAGGCGCGAGTGGACAGGCGATTCAAAACATGAATTTGATGTGCGGCTTTGAAGAAACCGACGGGCTGAAAAGCGCGGCGCTGTTTCCGTGAGCCGGGCATTAAAATACCCGGCTGTAACTACGAAACCCGCCTTCGCGGGTTAAGATTATTGAATGCTGTTAGTCCATGAAGATGGACTTTGCCTGTAATTATCAGTCCAGCCGGGGATTTCAATCCCCGGCCATCTTATGAAACTCATCGGCGTGATTTCCGACACGCACATTCACGGCGGGAGTACTCGCGCGCTGCCCGAACAGGTTTACGCCGCGTTTGAAAACGTCGAGATGATTTTGCACGGCGGCGATTTAACTGCGCCCAGTGTGCTGGATGCGCTCAATTTATTAGCTCCAACAATCGCCGTTCGCGGCAACAACGACTACGGCGCGCTGGCTAATTTGCCAATTTCGCGGCGCGTGGAAATCGAAGATGTCGTGATCGGTATAACGCACGGCGACAAGCCCGCGAATAATCTGCGCGTCCCGAAACTCACCGATGCGCCGGGAAATTCGCAAGCCGCCGCCGATGCGATTTCGCACTTTGAATTCGACGGCGATGTGAATTGCATTATCTTCGGCCATTCGCACCGCGCCCTCTTGCAAAACCGGGAAATCAACGGGCGCGGAGTACTTCTGCTCAATCCCGGTTCGCCGACCGACCGCCGCTGGTCGCCGCATTTCGGCTGCGCGCTTTTGAAAATCGACGGCGATAAAATCGAGCCGCAGCTCATTACTTGGTAGAATGCTCTTCTCGTTCATAGCATCCGCCCATAGGGCACCCGATCTTCGATACGCTAATTTCATGCGCCAAAACGCGCTAAAACGACAAACAAAAACAACTTAAAAAATAGCGAAAACTCGCCGTTTTAGCGAACGGAGTTAGCGTTCTATTAACCACTTATGTCCGAACTTTTCATTAAACAAGAACTTCTCAAAACTTTGCCGCAAATCGACGCCATTTTGCTGGATGTTGACGGCGTGATTCTGGACGTTTCCGAATCGTATCGCGTGGCGATCATGCAAACCACGCAGTATTTCGCGACCGAAGTACTCCAGCTCGAAGACACTGGCCCGTTAATGGAAGGGCAAGATGTCGAGTGGTTCAAGCTCGCGGGCGGCTTCAATTCCGATTGGGATTTGACTAACGCCGCCGTGATGTTAGTGCTTGCCAAGCAGGTGCAATCGGGCGTGAAAGACACCGCCAGCATTTTAGCCCTCGAGCCGTCGTGGGAGCATTTTACGGCTGAAATCAAGCGGCGCGGTGGCGGTTTGCCGGTCGCTGAAATCCTGATTCTGGAGCGCCTAACCACGCGCCAGAGAAGAGATTTCGCCAATGCGTTTAAGCCGAAATTCGTCACCCAAATTTTTCAGGAAATGTACGGCGGCGATGACGCCTGCAAATCGTTATACGGTTTCGAGCCGGAACATTTGGAAGGCGAAGGGCTTTATAAAGACGAAACCGTGATGATGGATTCCGACTTGTTGCCCAAAAAATTGCCCATCGGTTTATTAACGGGACGCACCACCAGCGAAACGCGTTTGGCGATGAAAGTCGCGGGCTTGAAAATCCCCGAAAGCAACTGGCTGACGGATGACGACGGCGTAAAAAAACCCGATGGCCGCGCGCTTTTGATGTTGCAGGAAAAGATGAATTTCAAATTCGCCCTTTACATCGGCGATACGATGGACGACTTGAATGTTGTCAAAAATTATCGCGAATTGAAAGGTTCGGGTAGGGCGAAAATCGTTTCCTGCATCGTGATGTCCGGGCCGAGCGGCGATACGCATCGGCGCTTGTTCTTGGAAGCCGGAGCCGAAATCGCCTCGCCGGATGTGAATTCAATTTTGCAATACTTGAAAGCCGTAGTGAAATAAAGCAGCTTTGTAGGGGCGCACGACGTGCGCCCAAAACGTCGCAATGAGTCGCAATAATAAGCGCGGCGATGAGATGATTGCAGTTGGGCGCACGCCGTGCGCCCCTACGAAAATTATGAACCGAACTTCAAAAATCACGCGCAACACGACCGAAACGCAAATTGAATTGTCGCTTGATTTGGACGGTAGCGGCGTTTTCGATATTCAGCTGCCTGCGCTCGCGGGCCTGCCGTTTTGGAAGCATATGCTGGAACAATGGAGCAAGCATGGCGGCTTCGATTTAACCATTCGCGCGACTGGCGACGTGGAAATCGACGGGCATCATCTGGTCGAAGATTTGGGAATCGCGCTTGGCTTAGCTCTCAACGAAGCCGTGGGCGACAAGCGCGGCATCGCGCGCTACGGCTTTTTCATCGCGCCGATGGATGAAGTACTCATGCTGAGCGCAACCGACTTTTGCGGGCGCGCGTATTTGCAACTCGATTGGAATTTGACGCAGGAAAAAATCGGCGAATTCGATGTCGCGCTCGCCCGCGAGTTTTTCGTGGCTTTGGCGAACAACGCAAAAATCAATTTGCACATCAAAGAACTGACCGGTGGCAACGCGCATCACGTCATCGAAGCGACTATGAAAGCGACTGCCAAAGCGATGCGCGCCGCGCTCACGGTTTCCGGCGACGCGCTGCCTTCCACCAAGGGAGTACTCTGAAGCGCCCCAAAAACGAACCCAGAGCGTGAGCGACGGGCAGAGCATATTGTTTTAGCCCGTCGCTTACGCTCTGGGTTCGTTGACAAAAATTATGACGACATGGAACGATTTGCCTTACGTGCGCTGGGCGGGAATCGATATTTTCCAGCCGCACCGCGCGATGCCGACTCGGCGTTTATACGATCATGAAATCGTTTACACGCTCAGCGGCGAAGGTTTCATCATTTATGATGGCGTCAAGCATTTCGCGGGCATTGACCATTGCTTCTTTAATCGGCCTCGCGTGCCGCACTCTTCCAGCAACGAAAGCGACCAGCCGTGGGTGACAATCGGCGTTCATTTCGACTGGCGGCATTCCTCTGATGTGGCGCAATTTCCTTCTTTCCGCGCCGATGACGGCAGCGCGCCAACTGATGAATCCTTGTTTCGCGCGCCTGAATTGATTGAAGGTTGGAACCCGGACGTTCAGCCGGTTTTGGATTTACACGCTCGTCCCGCAGTGCGGCATTTCTTGGAAGAAGTCGTGACGGCTGCCTCTCGTCGCGACGAAAATTCGCTGACTCAAGCGGGCGGACTTTTGATAGCGGCCATTTGCCAAATTCAGCGCGAAGTGCATTTGCTGGCGACGTCGCAAAATTCCCCAGCCATCGGCCCGGACGCGCAGCGGCGTTTGATTGACGCGCGCCAGCTTTTAGAACAAGTCAGCGAAGAAATGATGACTGTGGCGCAAATCGCTTCTCGCATTGGCTGGAGTTCGGATTACCTCAGTTTCATGGCGCGCGAAGCATGGAGCGTTTCGCCGCGCGCCGTGCAAATGGATGCGCGCCTGCGCCGCGCCCGCGAACTTTTGCGCGATGGCATCGCCGTGAGCGAAGTCGCGCGCTTGTGCGGCTTCGCCGATACCTCGCATTTAGGCCGCGCCTTCCGCAAAGGCAGCGGATTAACGCCTCGGGAGTACTCCGCTCTCGCCGCACGTCACGATTAAAAGAAAATGGCACAACAAAAAGCGCACCTGAAATTTTCAGGTGCGCTTTTTATTTATGCGATGCAAATTTATTCAATACAAAATGTGGCGTTGCTTCCTGTTGGCGAATTGGCGCCGGTTCCACCAGTCGCGCCGCCACATAAATAGGCTGGGCTACGGCCTTTTCCATATTGTATTGCGACGCGCGCGCTGGCTCCGTCGCTGTTATCACTGGGCAAAACTTTGTCGGCTTTGAGCCATTTAACATGGCCATCAGCGAATGCGTAATTTGCGCCCTCAAGATGTCGTTCTTGCCCGAATGTTTTTCCCGAAACCGAATCGCGCGAAGCTTCCCCGCCCGCATTCCAGCCATTGCCATAATCAGCACCAACACGCGACCACCAAGGCTCGCCGTTGCCGGATTCTGCGCTGCTGCCACCGGCGATCAGGCTGCCATCTCCTATCAAAATTGTATTGGATGGAGAAAGAACTTTGGCTTCGAGAACGCCGCCATAAGAATAAGCGGGAGGTGCGTCAGCAACATTCACAGATGGGCTAATGTTGTTATTGACGTAGTAATCGGTGTAATGCTGGTTGGCGCTCACCTGATTATTGCCGCGTTTTACGCTATCGTCGGGAACGTATGTTCCATTGCCGGGCGTCCCTTCGCTGGGACATTGAAAAAGCTGAAAGCTTTTCACATACGGTTGCACTTTTATTACCCAACCCGTACTTGGAGTATCACTGTTGACTGTGCCCTGGCTATTGATTGCCAATGGAAACTTCTCATCGTAATCTTGCGTGTATTGCTTGATACCGAGCGTAAGCTGCTTCATATTCGATTGACAACTCGCGCGCCGCGCGTTTTCACGAGCGCGGGCAAATGCTGGGAACAAAATAGCTGCGAGGATCGCGATTATCGCAATTACGACCAAAAGTTCAATGAGAGTAAAGCCTTGATGTTTACGTTCTGCCGGTAACTTATTCATGCGGTTGACTTATATTTTTATTAAT
>Ga0123337_10006760_pt1 | contig 10855 bp, 10 predicted proteins | sample frozenSSSSmetaG_FD_89792 | JGI IMG/M metagenome (GOLD analysis project Ga0123337, IMG submission 89792) | Glacier valley bacterial and archeal communities from Borup Fiord, Nunavut, Canada, to study Microbial Dark Matter (Phase II) -... | ecosystem: Environmental > Aquatic > Freshwater > Ice >...
AAGACTTCATCTTGCGCAACCGCCGCATTCTGGCCGACCAGATGGAGTTCCTGATGTCGCACTTGCCCAAGACTTCCCGCCTGTACGCCTAGTTTTCAGGCTGTTCAGGCGGCGCGGTCGGTTCAGGCAAATACGCCCGCCGTGTCCTGCATGCGAGCCGACACCTCGCTCAGGTGGTGCAGCGTGTCGCCAAACGTCATTTCCAGCTGCGTCAGCTTTCTGAAGTAGTGGCTCACGATGTACTCGTCGGTCACCGCGATGCCGCCGTGCAGCTGCACCGCCTGCTGGCCCACGAAACGCATCGAAACACCCAGCTGGTACTTGGCCCGGGCCAGCGCGCGGCGCCGCTCCTCGGCCGGCGCATTGAGTTTGAGTGACGCGTAGTAGCTCATGGAACGGGCCAGTTCCAGTTGCATCTTCATGTCGGCCACGCGGTGGCGCAGGGCCTGAAAGCTGCTGATGGCCACGCCAAACTGCTTGCGCGTGTTCATGTACTCCACCGTGATGGCCAGCGTCTTGTCCATCACGCCCACCGCCTCGGCGCAGCTGGCGGCAATGCCGATGTCCACCGCATGTTCCAGTGCTCCCAGGCCGTCCTGCGTGATCAGGCTGGCCGGCGCATGGTCCAGCATGACTTCTGCGGCGCGCGCGCCGTCTTGCGTGCCGTAGCCCTGCGTGGTGACGCCTGCGGACGTACGTTCGACCAGAAACAGCGCCATCTTGCCGCTGACCAGGGCGGGCACGATGAAGGCATCGGCCTGGTCGCCGGCCGGTACTATGCTTTTAGTAGCTACTAAAGTCCAGCCATCGTGGGTTAGGGTCGCTTTTGCCTCACATTTCTCAAACTTGTAGCGGGCCGCGCGTTCCTGATACGCCAGCACCACCAGGCGCTCGCCCGACGCTATTTTTGACAGCCAGGCGTCCTGCATGGCGGCCGGTGCGTAACCCGACAGCACGCCGCCCGCGATCAGCGTCTGCGCCAGCGGCTCCAGCACCATGCCGCGCCCGAGTTCTTCCATCACGACCATGCCTTCGACCGGCCCCATGCCGAGCCCGCCCTGCGCTTCGGGAATGTAGAGGCCCGCCAGGCCCAGGTCGGCCAGCTGGCCGTAGGCCTCGCGGGAAAATCCACCGGCCTCGGTAATGCCGCGGCGGCGCTCAAAGGTGTAGCCCTTGTCCACCCACTTACGTGTGGCGTCGCGCAGTTGTTCCTGCTCGTCTGTGAAATCAAAATCCATGGTACGTGTCCTTTAAATCTGGTCTCATCAGCCGAGCACGACTTGCGACACGATGTTGCGCTGCACCTCGTTGGAGCCGCCGTAGATCGTGGTTTTCCGCATGTTGAAGTAGGTCGAGGCCAGCGGCGCATCGCCCAGGGCTGCGCCCGGGAAGTCGCCTTGCCAGCCCGCTTCCATGGCCTCGTGAATCAAGGGCAGGCTGAACGGGCCGGCGGCCAGCATCATCAGCTCGCTGTAGCGTTGCTGGATTTCACTGCCGCGAATTTTGAGCAGGCCGGCGATGTCCAGCGAGTTCCTGCCCGATTTTTCAGCCGACAGCACGCGCAGCACCAGCATTTCAAGCGCCACCACGTCGACTTCGAGTTTGGCGATTTCGTCGCGAAAACGCAGGTCGTCATAGACGTTTTCAGCTTTGGCAATGCGCTTGAGGCGCTCCAGTTCGCGCTTGGTGCGGTTCACGTCGGCAATGTTGGTGCGCTCGTGGCTGAGCAGGTGCTTGGCGTAGGTCCAGCCCTTGTTTTCCTCGCCAATCAGGTTGTTGGCCGGCACTTCCACGTTGTCAAACCAGACTTCATTGACTTCGCATTCGCCATCCAGCAGCTTGATGGGGCGCACGGTGACGCCGGGCGACTTCATGTCGATCAGCAAAAAGGAAATCCCGGCCTGCGGCTTGCCTTCCGTGCCGGTGCGGACCAGGCAAAAAATCCACTCGCCGTACTGGCCCAGCGTGGTCCAGGTCTTCTGGCCGTTGACGATGAATTTATCGCCCTGGCGTTCGGCCTTGCATTTGACCGAGGCCAGGTCGGAACCGGCGCCCGGCTCGCTGTAGCCTTGGGACCACCAGACTTCCCCGCTGGCGATGCCGGGCAAAAAGCGCTGTTGCTGTTCGGCATTGCCGAAGGCCATGATGACGGGCGCGACCATCACCGGGCCAAACGGCACCACGCGCGGGGCGCCGGCCAGCGCGCATTCTTCTTCAAACAGGTGCTTTTGCACCGCGTTCCAGCCGGGGCCGCCAAATTCCTGGGGCCAGCCGTGACCAAGCCAGCCTTTTTTGCCCAAAATTTTGGCCCAGCGCTGCAGGTCGTCACGCGACAGGCGCAGGGCGTTGTGCACCTTGTGCGCAATGTCAGCCGGCAGGCTGGCATGGACCCACGCGCGTATCTCTTCGCGAAAGGCCTGTTCTTCAGGGGTGAAAGCTAAATCCATGGCAAGTTCTCCAGTTCAGCGTTTTTAGCACGCCCGTTTGCGCCGTGCTGTCAGGCTTGAGACACGCCCAGCTCTTTTTGCAGATGAGCGAGTTGGGCCTGCAGCTGCAGGACCTGGGCCTCCAGCGTGTCCAGGCGCTGCTGCAGGCGTTCGGCCTGGCCCAGCGACACCGGCTCGGCCTGCAGATCAAGCGCCGCGTCGCGGGCACCGGCTGACTGAAAAGCCGGCAAAGCGCCTTCGCCGCAAAGCAGGTGCGCCCAGCGCTGCTCGCGCATGCCGGCGGCCCGGGGCAGCTGAACCACCGTGACCACGCCGCTGTCTTCGCCGCGCGCCTGCAGCTCGCCCAGCGCGTCTTCCACGCTGGCGATGTCGGCAAACTTGTACCAGCGTTCGCTGTTGGTGCGCAGCTCTCCCGGCGTTTGCGGCCCGCGCAGCATCAGCAGGCCCAGCAGTACCGCCTGCGGCTCGCTGACGCCAAAGCCGCGCTGAAAATTGTGCTCAAAACGCGGCACCCTGCTGGAACTGGCTTCAAACACCAGGCTCAGCGCCTTGAGCGCGTCAATCGCCGCCTGGGCCTGGGGCTCGGTTACATCCATCATCGGGTCGCGGCTGGTTTTCTGGTTGCAGCCCAGCAGCAAGGCATTGAGCGACAGCGGGTAACTGTCGGGGACAGTGCGGGCTTTTTCCATCAGGGTGGCCAGCACGCGGGCTTCTATAGCGGTAAGGGTTCTCATGGGGATAATCTTAAGACAATGAAAAACATCGTGATCCTGATTTCTGGCGGCGGCTCCAACATGGCCGCGATTGCCAAGACCGCCCAAAAAGAAGCCTGGCAAGAAAAGCGCGGCGTGCGGATTGCCGCCGTGATCAGCAACCGGGCCGATGCCCAGGGCCTGCCACTGGCCAAAAGCCTGGGCATTGCGACCGCGCTGGTGTTGCACCGCGATTTTGCGTCGCGCGAGGCCTTTGATGCGGCCCTGGCGGCGCGGATTGACCTGCATGCGCCGCAGCTGGTGGTGCTGGCGGGCTTCATGCGCATCCTCACGCCCGGCTTTGTGCAGCACTATGCGGGCCGGCTGATCAATATTCACCCGTCGCTGCTGCCGGCTTTTACGGGCCTGGATACCTACCAGCGGGCCATCGACATGGGGTGCAAGGTGGCGGGCGCCACGGTGCACCAGGTGACGGCCGAGCTTGACCACGGTGCCATCCTGGCGCAGGCCGTGGTGCCGGTGTTGCCCGGTGACACCGCAGGCGCCCTGGCGGCCCGCATCCTGACGCAGGAACACCTGCTGTATCCGCAAGCGATCCGTTCGTTCTTTGAGCGCAGCGCCTGAGTGTTGGCGGGTGGCCTGCTGCCGCCCGGCGTGCGCCGGATGACCCCAATTCCCTGCGAACGATGTTGAGACTTCACCGGGTTTGAATCCGGTGGGCATACGGCCCCGTATTCATTACAGCCGCTTGTAAATCAATCTGGTTTCGGCTGATGTCTCAACTTCAACTTCAAGGAATTTATATGCAAACAAAACAAAAACTCGCTTCGCTGGGCCTGGCACTGGCCCTGTCGTTGGCTGGCGCCTCCGCCTTCGCGCAGGTCATGGTGGGCGGTGCGTCCATGCTGCCCAGCAAGGACATCATCGACAACGCCGTCAATTCCAAGGACCACACCACGCTGGTCGCCGCCGTCAAGGCTGCCGGGCTGGTCGACACGCTCAAAAGCGCAGGTCCCTTCACCGTGTTTGCACCGACCAATGACGCTTTCGCAGCGCTGCCCGCCGGCACCGTCGACACCCTGCTCAAGCCTGAAAACAAGGCCATGCTAAGCGGCATCCTGACCTACCACGTTGTGGCCGGCAAGATGGACGCGGCTGCGCTGACCAAAGCGATTGCCGCAGGCAACGGCAAGGCGACGCTCAAAACCGTGGCCGGCGGCAACCTGACGGCCACTTCCGCCATGGGCGGCGTGACGATTACCGACGAAAAAGGCGGCGCTGCCAAGGTCACGATTGCCGACGTCTACCAGTCGAACGGCGTGATTCACGTGGTCGACAAGGTGATGCTGCCTAAATAATTGGCGCGCAGGCCTTGTGCCTGATGAAAGCCCGCAATCGGTTCGCGCCGCCTGCGGGCTTTTTGCTTTCCTGCGCTTGTTTTAAACGCGGGAGGCCGACGAGGGCGGATGCCTGGCCGTCGCCAGCATCCGCCTTTTAGTTGACTGCTGGGCTATAAAAATAATAGCTGCTTGCACCCGTCTTTATTGCGATAGAGGCATAAATAGCTTTAAAAATGGTATTTTCTGAGCTGAACCCCTGAACCCCTGAACCCCTGAACCCCTGAACCCCTGAACCCCTGAACCCCTGAACCCTGACGGGTCCTGATCTGCAGTTGAGGTTTGTCAACGACGCGCGCCATCAAAATTTTAGACTCCATGGTACAGGGTTCAGTATGTCAAGCGTCGCAGAGACTGGGTTGCAACTTGTGACGGAGGCCTGTTGATTTCATTATTTTCATGCTCAACAAAGGGGTTCTAAATGAAGACAAAAGCAGTTTATTTGATGACATGGGTCGCAGCAGCCACCATGGCGTTTGGCGGAGTTGCGTACGCTGCGGGCGGCGAAGGGGGCTCTGGTGGCTCGGGAGGTGCCGGTGGCTCTGGAGGCGCTAGCGCAGGTAGTGGCGCAGGCGGTGGCGCAATGACCCAAAGCAAGGATCAGACGCAGCAGCAGACCCGGACGCAAACCCGTGACCAGTTGAAGACCCAGGATCAAGTCCTGAATCGGACACGCGACCAACTCAAGACCCAGGCGCAGGCCCAGGCGCGAACCCGTGAACAGCAAAAAATCCAGGAGCAGTTGCTGACCCGAACCCGCGATCAGTTGAAAACGCAGGATCAGCTCCAGACGCAGCTACGCGACCAACTGAAGTCGCAGGACCAGACCAGAACGCAGACCCGCGAGCAGCTCCAGGCTCAGGACCAGATCCACGCGCAAACCCTTGAGCAGTTGAAGGCGCAGGAACAGGTCCAGACGCAGACGCTCGATCAGTTGAAGATCCAGGATCAGGCCCAGACCAAGACCAGGGATCAGCTCAAGACTCAGGAGCAGATTGAGTTAAAGACCCGTGATCAGCTAAAAGCCTTGTAGCAGGCAGCGTTGCAAGGCCGATTCCCCTGCCGCGATGAACCAGACCCGGCTGCACGGGGTTGGAGGAATCGGTGCTCGCCCATCATGCCTTTGGGGGCGTGCGATAGATGCGGTGCTTCCTTGGGTTCTGGCTATCCCAACCCCTCACCGCAAGTGACAATGCCCGTCATGACGCCCAATTCCCTTCCCACTTTTTTGCCGCTGACCGGTTTGTATGAGCCCTCTGCCATCCAGCAGCTTCCAGACGGGCGCTTCCTGGTGGTTGAGGATGAAAAGGCGCATTCTTTCAGTCTGGTCAGCCTCGGCGCCAGCGGGGTGGTCAAGCGCACGGCGCTGAGCCCGGGATGGTTTGAATCGGGTGATGCCTTCTGGAAGCTGGACGACCTGGAAGGGCTGGCGCTCGACACCTCGGGGTATTTTTACGCGCTCACCTCGCATTCGCGCAACGACAACGGCGATGAAAAGAAGTCGCGCGACAAACTGGTGCGCTTTCGGATTGACGCAGACCGCGTGGTCGCGCCTGCCGTGGTGGGCGGCTTGAAGCGCGCTTTGGTGGCGGCGCACCCGGTTCTGGCGGCGGCTGCAAAGGTTCAGGATGTCAAGTCTGGCGGGGGGCTCAACATCGAGGCGCTGGAGATCACCCCTGACGGGCAGCGACTGCTGATCGGCTTTCGCAGTCCGTTGCAGGAAGGTTGCGCCCTGATCGCCAGCGTTGAAAATCCCGCCGCGATGTTCGACGCAGACGAGGCGCCACAGGTTTCGGCCATTTTGCAGGCGCTGGACCTGGACGGACACGGGATTCGCGGCATGTCGTTCATCGCCTCGCTGGGCGGCTACCTGCTGATCAGCGGCCCCACATCCCGCGCGCGCGATGCGTTCAAGCTCTGGTTCTGGAGCGGCCAGCCCGGCGCGTCGGCGCACCGCGTCACGGTGCCCGGCTTGCAGGGCCTGGAGCACGCCGAAGGCATCAGTCCGGCGGTCATCGATGGCGCGCCGCACATCGTCATCGTGAGCGATGACGGCAGCCGAAAAGAGGGGCGCTTTGCCCGTTTTCTGCTGTTCGACCCGGGGCAGCTGCAGAGGGCGCCCTGAGGCTGTTGATGCAGCCAGGAGGCCGCCAGTGGCTTTTCATTCAGGCAAGCCCCGGCGGGAAACGGCCGGCGCTTGATCCTGAAAGGGCGCTTACGTACTGTTTAAACTATAAAAATAGTAGCTACTAGCGCCCGTATCTATTGGGCTAGAGGCCTAAAACACTACATTTTTGACTGAAACACCAGTCCCGCGTGCTCGCGCAGCGCGTGGAACTTGATCTTGGGCCACTGCTGCTCCACGGCGCGCAGGGTGGCGCTGTGGTCGACCAGCAAGGTCGGCGCATCCACCGCATCAAGCGCGACGCGGTGCGAGTTGGCATCGATGAATTTCTTCAGCTCATTCGGGTCTTCAGCGGTCACCCAGCGCGCCAGGTTGAACTGGCTGCCCATGATGCGGGCCTTGACGCCATATTCATGCTCCAGCCGGTGCGCCACCACTTCAAACTGCAACTGGCCGACGGCGCCCAGCAGCAGCAAGGAGCCGGCAATCGGCCTGAACACCTGGATCGCGCCTTCTTCGCCCAGCTGCGTGAGGCCGGCGCGCAGCTGCTTGGTGCGCAGCGGATCGGCCACTTCCACGGCGCGGAACATTTCGGGTGCAAAAAACGGCAGGCCGGTGAACTGCAGCGCTTCGCCTTCGGTCAGCGTGTCGCCCAGTTGCAGCACGCCGTGGTTGGGAATGCCGATGATGTCGCCGGCAAAGGCAGTGTCCAGCAGTTCGCGGCGCTGGCTCATGAAGCTCACCACGGTGTTGGGCCGCAGTTCCTTGCCGCTGCGCACCACTTTCAGGCGCATGCCGCGCGTGAACTCGCCGCTGGCGACGCGCAAAAACACAATCCGGTCGCGGTGCGCCGGGTCCATGTTGGCCTGGATCTTGAACACCACGCCGGAGAATTTCTTTTCCTCGGGAAACACCACGCGCTGCAGGGCGGTCCGTTCCGACGGCGGCGGGGCCAGGTCGACCAGCGCGTCCAGCACTTCCTGCACGCCAAAGTTGTTGATGGCCGAGCCGAAGAACATCGGCGTTTGCTTGCCGTGTAAAAATGCGTCGCGTTCGAACTCGGGCGAGGCGCCGTTCAGCAGTTCCAGTTCGTCCTGGGCCTGCGTGAATTCGGCGCCAAAGCGATGGGCCGCTTCGACGTTGTCCAGGCCGGCCAGAATTTCATCGTCGCCGCCGGCCTTGTCCTCGCCGGGGCTGAACACGCGCATGCGCTTTTCACGCCGGTCATAGACGCCGTGAAACAGCTTGCCCATGCCGACCGGCCAGGTGAAGGGCACGACCGTCATGCCAAGCTCCTGCTCGATCTCGTCCATCAGGCTCATCGGGTCCTGCACCTCGCGGTCCATCTTGTTGACGAAGGTCAGAATCGGCGTGCCGCGCGCACGGCAAACCTGCAGCAGCCGGCGCGTCTGCGGCTCGACGCCGTTGGCCGCATCGATCACCATCAAGGCCGCATCGACGGCGGTCAGCACGCGGTAGGTGTCTTCCGAGAAATCCTGGTGGCCGGGGGTGTCGAGCAGGTTGATCACGCAGTCACGGTATTCCATCTGCATGACCGAGCTGGCGACCGAAATACCGCGCTGCTTGTCAATCTCCATCCAGTCGCTGGTGGCGTGGCGCGCGGCCTTGCGGGCCTTGACGCTGCCGGCAATCTGGATCGCGCCCGAGAACAGCAGCAGCTTTTCGGTCAGCGTGGTTTTACCCGCGTCGGGGTGGGAGATGATGGCAAACGTGCGGCGGCGCTTGACCTGTTTTTCGATTTCGGTGGTGTCAGACATAACCCACGATTATCGGCGACGCTGCGCCTTTGTCTGCACGCTAATCGGGAAGACGCGCAAAACGTGCCTGCCGCAGGCCGTCTATCACCACTTCTTCGTTGAACATGGCTGCGGGCCGCACCCACAGGCCGTGCTCGCCATAAAGCGCCCGGTACAGCGTCATGGGCTCCAGGCTTTCGCTGTGGCGCACCGTGCCCAGCACCTCGTAGCGCATGCCTTTGTAGTGCTGGTACAGGCCGGGCGGCGTCACAATCAATGGCGGTAATGAATCGGACAGGGACAATCCAGGCTCCAGAAGGCGTGCATAGTGGGACAATAGGCGTTATGCATCCTAACGCCTTACTCGACTGTTGTACCGAGCTTCTCAAGCAGGTTCTTAAATTTGACCACCCCGCCGATATGGTGGTTTCCCGCTATTTCCGCGAGCTGCGGCTTGGCCCCCGCGAGCGGGCCACCGTGGCCGAAACCATTTATGGCGTGCTGCGCAAGAAAAATCTCTACGTCTACCTGGCCCAGCACGGCAGCGGCGTGCCCGAGCGGCGCCTGGCCATTCTGGGCTTCGCTGCGCCGCGCGACTTCCTGTATGGCGCGCTGACCGAGCAGGAGCAGGACTGGCTGGCCCGCTGCGACCAGGTCAAACCCTCGGACTTGATGGAGCTGCACCGCCACAACCTGCCGCAGTGGCTGGTAGAGCCGCTCAAAGAGCAGCTGGGTGACGATTTCTGGCCGCTGGTCGAAAGTCTGAACGCGCCAGCCGGGCTCGATTTGCGCGTCAATACCCTGAAGGACAAACGCGCGGAGGTGCAAAAAGAGCTGTCAAAAGTCGGTATCAAAACCGTGGCAACGCCGTATTCGCCGTGGGGCTTGCGGCTGGCCGACAAGCCGCAGCTGGCCAACGTGGACGCTTTCAAGCGCGGCGCGATTGAAGTGCAGGACGAAGGCTCGCAACTGCTGGCGTTGCTGGTCGATGCCAAACGAGGCGAAATGGTGGTGGACTTTTGTGCTGGCGCGGGCGGCAAAACCCTGGCGCTGGGGGCGTCCATGCGTACCACCGGCCGCCTGTACGCCTTTGACACATCGGCCCACCGGTTGGCCGCGCTCAAGCCGCGTCTGGCGCGCAGCGGTCTGTCGAACGTGCATCCGGTCGCCATCGCCCATGAACGCGACGACCGCATCAAGCGCTTGGCTGGCAAGATCGACCGGGTGCTGGTCGATGCGCCTTGCTCGGGCCTGGGCACGCTGCGACGCAACCCGGACCTGAAATGGCGGCACAACCCGAAGGCTATTGAAGAGCTGACCGCCAAGCAAACCGCCATTTTGCAGAGCGCTGCGAGGCTGGTGAAGCCGGGCGGTCGGCTGGTGTATGCCACCTGCAGCATCCTGCGCGAAGAAAACGAGGGGATTGCCGAAGCCTTCAGCGCTGCAAATCCTGAATTCAAGCTACTTGAAACCGGGCCCCTGCTGACCCATCTAGGGGTGGAACATGCCGAGACGCTTTGCCGTGGGCCTTACCTCCGGCTCTGGCCTTACTTGCATCAGACCGATGGGTTTTTTGCCGCAGTTTGGCAAAAGGCATGATTTTTTGACGACAAATGAAGCTGAGTAGCCTGCTGTTACATATTGGTTGACGGTTTTTGTCGTTTTTCTGGAAATGAAACACTCAAGTATCAGACTTGGTGTTTTGGGACTACCGATTTATAATAATTGGTTGTCTGGTGCAGCCCCTGGAGACGAGTTCTGAATGCGCGGCTGGTACAGATTGTTTAAAGGACTTTTATGATTTTGTTTGATGCCGCCCTTGATTGGCTGGCTCATGGACTGGTGAACGCCAGTTGGTGGCAAATCGTGTTGTACACCTTGGTGACAACGCACATCACGATCGCCAGTGTGACGATCTACCTGCACCGCCATCAGGCGCACCGCGCCATGGACTTGCACGCCATTCCGGCGCATTTCTTCCGTTTCTGGCTGTGGCTCGCGACGGGCCAGGTCACCAAGGAGTGGGTGGGCGTTCACCGCAAGCACCACGCCAAGTGCGAGACCATGGAGGATCCACACAGCCCCGTTGCGCACGGCATCAAGACCGTGTTGTTCACCGGGGCTGAGCTATACCGGGCCGAGACGAAAAACACGGAAACCCTGCGCAAGTATGGCCATGGCACGCCCAGCGACTGGATCGAACGAAATCTTTACACGCGCTTCAGCTGGCAAGGCGTAGGCCTGATGCTGGTGTTGAACCTGGCGCTGTTTGGTGTCGCGGGCCTGTCGGTCTGGGCCATCCAGATGGTGTGGATTCCCGTAACGGCCGCCGGCATCATTAACGGCATTGGCCACTACTGGGGCTACCGCAATTTTGAGGCGCCGGACGCCAGCACCAACGTGTCGCCTTGGGGCA
>Ga0123337_10006762_pt1 | contig 10853 bp, 10 predicted proteins | sample frozenSSSSmetaG_FD_89792 | JGI IMG/M metagenome (GOLD analysis project Ga0123337, IMG submission 89792) | Glacier valley bacterial and archeal communities from Borup Fiord, Nunavut, Canada, to study Microbial Dark Matter (Phase II) -... | ecosystem: Environmental > Aquatic > Freshwater > Ice >...
CAATTTCGGACGAGCCGGGTCCGCTTCGATTTTGGCGCGCAGGTTGCCCATATACACGCGCACGTAATGCACTTCATCGACGTATTCCTTACCCCACACCTCGCGCAAAATGGCCTTATTGGTGAGTGCCCTGCCCGCATTTTGCACGAGCAGGCGTAGCAGCGCATATTCGGTCAGCGTGAGTTTAATCGGCTCGTCGTTCACCGTCACGATGCGCCGCGACAGATCGACGTGCAGCGGTCCCGCCATGAAGATTTCTTCGGTTTGCGTGGGCAGCGCATGGCGCAGCGCGACTCGCATCCGCGCGAGCAATTCCCCGGTGCTGAACGGCTTCGTCAGGTAATCATCCGCGCCGCTGTCAAGCGCTGCAATCTTATCCTGATCGCCGGAGCGGACGGTGAGCATAATTACGGGCGTGTGCGTCCACTCGCGTAGCCGCTTCAAAATCGTGATGCCGTCCTGATCGGGCAAGCCCCAATCGAGCAGGATGATGTCGGGGCGCAGGGTGGCCGCTTCGATCAGGCCGTCGCCGCCTGTTTTCGCCTCGTGGACCTGATAGCCGTTCGCTTCCAGCGTAATCCGTAAAAAGCGCCGGATTTGCGGTTCGTCATCGATGATCAGCGCAGAAGGTCCCAAAGTCATGTTTTATTCGTTCGCAGATACTTAAATAGATTACAATTCTAATCTACTCTGCGTTTTTTGCGCGATTTGCCACAAAGGGATTTTACATTATGGGGCGTCCGGCTCTCATCGTACACGGCGGCGCGGGCGAAATCGCGCCCGGCGACCATGCCGATTATCTGCGCGGCTGCAAGCGCGCGGCAGAAGTCGCGTGGAAATTACTGGAAGGTGGCGCTTCGGCGCTGCACGTCGTTGAAACCGCAATCCGCATTCTGGAGGATGACCCGACCTACGACGCGGGCTATGGCTCTGTGCTGAACCGCGACGGCAATATCGAGATGGACGCGATCCTGATGGATGGCCGCGATTTGCGACTTGGCGCGGTAATCGGCATTCAGAACATCGCCAATCCGATCACGCTGGCACGCTTGATTATGGAGCAAACGCCGCATCATATCCTCGCGGGCGCGGGCGCGCAGCAATTCGCGGCGGCGCAAGGCATACCGTTCATCCCGCTCAAAGCGCTGATCAGCCCGAAGGCGCGCAGGCGGCATGAGCAGGCGCTCGCCAACGCACAAGGCGAAGCACCACGCGGGACAGTCGGCGCGGCTGCCGTCGATGTACATGGCAACCTCGCCGCTGGGACCAGCACGGGCGGGACGCCCTACAAATTACCGGGGCGCGTCGGTGATTCGCCGCTGGTGGGTTCCGGCGCGTATGCCGACAATGAGACGGGTGCGGCCTCCGCGACGGGCGAAGGCGAGCAGATCATGCGCGTGGTCTTATGCAAACTCGCGACGGACGCCATCGCACAGGGTATGACCGCGCAGCAGGCCGCCGATTTCGCGATAGGGAAGTTCGCCGCGCGCGTGCAGGGGCAGGGCGGCTTGATCATCGTGGATCATGCGGGCAACATCGGCTACGCGCACAGCACGCCAACCATCGCTGTCGCCTACAGCAGCACCGGACCGGATGGCTTCTCGCTGATCGAGGCTGCACTCACGCGCTGAACGGCGGGATTTCGACTTTGCCGTTCAGGTCTTCAAGGAGCAGCGCGCCGGGCGTCAGGTTGGCAATCAACCGCGCGGCAGGTGGCAGCGTCAGCGTGAAGTACGCCGCCGATAGTGTGCCGACGACGCGCTTTCGTTTCGCAACGATGTAAACGCCCGCCTCGTCCTGCTCCGCTGTGAATTGCAAGCCGAACGAGGCGCGCAGGTTCGCGTCGAGCGTGACCGCCGAGCCTTCCACACGCCGCACCGTTACCCGTGCGCTGCTGGCATGGATGAAGACCGTCACCGGGAGCGTGACCTCGAACACGCGCGTGAAGCGCTCGTTGGTGGCGCTTGCGACGCGCGGCGCGAGGGTGCGTCCGGTCTCCCAGGCAGCCTGCGCACCGCGCACAATCAGCCAGCGGGCGAGCGGTCTGCGCAATTACGGAACGACCGGGCAGGGCTGGATTACGTTGACGATGCTTCTCAGGACCGGTAGTTTGCAATACAGGTTCTGTGAGTCGATCACGAAGACGGCGACAATCGCCAGCACGATACACAGCAAAATCGCGCAGCCACAGCCCAGGAAAATCAGGCGTGCGGCGGGATTGGCGGCGGGTTGTGGCTCTTCTGGGACGCCATATTGCGGCGCGGGCGCGGGCGGCGCATTGTACGGGTAATCATTCGGACCGCCCGCCGGCCCATATTGTCCCGCACCTGTAGGTGGCTGGTCTACGCCTGCGGGCTGCTGCCCATATACAGGCGGCGCGGCGCGTATCCCGGTCATCGTCCCCGCGCCCTGCCCGGAGAAATCCGTCGGGGAGGGGACAGGCGGCGTCAGCGTCGATTCGTAACCGAGCGTCACCGTCTCGCCCAACCCGATCATGTCGCTTGGCGCGAGCGGACGTGCGCCTGTCAAGCGTTGGCCGTTGACGAACGTGCCATTTGTGGAGCCGAGGTCTTCCAGCGTGAAGCCACCCGGTCCGCGTGTGAATCGGCAGTGATTGCGGCTGACTTCCGGGTCATTGATCACGATCTCATTACTGATGTCGCGGCCAATCGTCAGGCTATCCTTGTTCAGCTCGTAAATTTGGTTGGGCTGCGGTCCACGACGGACGATGAGCCGGAAGCTCCCACTACCTTGCATCTTGATTCAGACTCCACTGCACGCGGATATTAAAGCTCGGTGAGCCATGCAGTGGGGAGTATATGGGCAAGCGCCGCACATGTCAAACCATCGCCCTGACTTGCGAAAAGATGTAAGGCGGCTACACTGAACCCTGCATTCCACTCTCTACGAGGCTCATCATGCGACAACGAATACGCCTGCCCTCCGAAGACGAGGCGCGTAAAGCGCCACAATCTTCTCATCACGCCACAGCAGCGGAACCGCTACACCAGGACACGCCCGTTTCGCGCGTTTTGCAACTTCAACAAAACTTTGGCAATGCAGCCGCACAGCGAATGCTCGACCATCGGCAGGATGGACATGGGCGTGCTTGCGGCTGTATTGCGTGCAAGCCGCAGTTGATGCGCAACAAGGCGGCCAGCAATCCGGCAAGTGGCATGGGGGCAGCGCTGGCAAGTGGCGGGCAGGCCGTGCAGCGCTGGCCGTGGGATGATGACGATAAAGAGGCGAACGAGCAGCCGGGCAGCGGCAACACCGTCTCTGGAACCATTGCCTCGATCAGTGAAGACCAGCCTCAAAGCGGACCATCACAGACGGGACAGGCTGCGCAGGGCGGTTCGGAGGGCAGCTTTTTCGGTAATTTGTGGCCGTTCGGTGGCGATGATAAGAAGGACGACGAGGGAGGTGGCGGCGATGATAGCGGCTGGCTGCCATCCATGCCCGACCGCCCAGAGTGGTTCCCCTCGGATTGGTGGCCGTTCGGTGGAGACGACAAACAGCCCGGCGGCGAAGGTCCACAGCCCGGCGGTGAGGGACCAGGCGCAGACCTGCCGCCCGGCGTAGACCCATCTGAATTGATCGCGCCGCCGATTAGCGGCCACATCCCGAACGGACCGCGCGAGATTGGCGCGGGTGCGATTGGGTGTCTGACCAGCGACGACGCAAATGAATCGCATACGGTCAAGTCACCAGATGGTGAGCGCCGCATCCCGGTTGTGTTCAAGCCGAAGTTCGAGATGAACGTGCATGAGAGCGGGAATGCACCCGCAAGCCCGGAGACGTGGGCGAATATCGGCACAGGCGCAACCGTGTTCACCGAAGATGCTGTCGTACAGGATAACGCCCTTGCGACACCTCTCGGCGCTACCTTCCCCAGTTTTCAAGTGAAGAATATCGACTGGCAGTACGACTCCAGCAGCGACACGATTGAGATCAACTGCGTTTTCCGCATCGAGGTGGTCTGGGGAGTGACAGGCGGCGGCGCGAAAGAGGTCAAGAGCGCAGATCAAGCGGGTCTGGATTCCGATCAGATGCTTCGCGCCGCGGATGATTTCGAGTTCATTGCGCATTTGGATGACTCTGGTTCCCGGAAGTTCGGGTTCTGGAACCCGGACCTCACCGCACAACACGAAATGGTCCACATCGATCAGCTTCAGGACCTGATTCCCGACGCGCAATCGGATTTCATGGATGCGGTGATGTCGCTGGATGTCAATTCCCCGCCCTTCTATCGAAACATCGGCTTTACGGATGGCGACAAAAAGGCAACCGAAGGCGAGATTGCGGGACTGCTGGAAAAGGCGAAGAAGGGCGCGATGAGCATCATGAAAGCAAAGTGGACCAATCGCGGGATCGAAGGTCCGGCCTATGCTGCGTTGAGCGCGAGCAACCAGCAGCTTGCGGACGCGCTGCGTAAGCGCGCTCAAAAGCCTCCAAATCCATAATCCAGCCAAAATTCGCGGGGCGTTCCTTCCGCGCGATGGGTAATTTGATTTGCCAGTACATCCTGCTAACGCTATGTTTGCGGGTAGGCCATCATCCAATCTGGAGCATCTGCAATCTTGATCCAATCCCTCGAAATCGCTCCCGGTGTCCACCGCATCATGTCAATCTTCTTCGATACGCGAGTCGTCGCGTGCCACCTGCTGATCGGCGCAGAGCGTTCGCTGCTGGTCGATACCGGGATGAGCCACACGCCGAAAAAAGACCTGTTTCCCTACTTCGAGAAGATTGGCTTCGACCCCGACAAGCTGGATTATGTGCTGGTCACGCACTCCGACATTGACCACCAGTGCGGCAACGATGTTGTCAAAGCGCGCGCCCCGAATGCGCGTTTCATCGCGCATAACCTCGACAAGCCATTGATCGAGTCGCCGCGCGAATTGTTTTTCACGCGCGCATATCAATTCACCGAAGCGCACGGCATCGGACCCAAAGCGGAGGCGGTGCAGGATACGGTAGACGGTTGCGGCTGCAATGTCCTGATGGATTATGGGATCGAAGGCGGCGAAACGCCGCGCCTTGGACCGGATTGGGCAGTCGAATTGGTGCATACGCCGGGGCATTCGTGGGGACACACGGGCGTCTACGACCCGAAAAACAAGCTGTTCATCGCGGCAGAGTCGGCGCTCTGGAATGCGATTCTCGATAAGGAGGGGCAACCTGCCATGCCGCCGACCTACTACTATGTGGATGCTTACCTCGCGACGCTCGCGCGCCTGCGCAGCATGGATATTGCAATCTATTCGCCCGCGCACTGGCCGATCCAGCATGGTAACGAGGTCGGCGTGTTTCTCGATGAGTCGCGCAATTATGTAATGCGCGTCGAAGCGCTGCTATTGGAAGTAGTGCGCGCGGCGCGCGAACCGATTACACTCAGGCAGTTGATCGCGGACCTCAAGCCGCGTGTCGGTGAATGGCCTGCCGATCAGGATGAGAACCTCGCGCCGCCGTTTACGGGCAGCCTGCGTCGCCTCGAAGACCGCGGTTATGTGGAGCAAGTGCGTGGCATTGATGGGTTTGTCGCGTGGCGGGAAGTGAAATAGGAGATAGCGAATAATGACAACTAAATTGAACGTCGAGTCAATGTCGGCTCTTGAATTGATGAGCACTTATGTTGCTATCATCAAAGAACTTAAGGAGCGTAAGATCACTCGCACCCTTAATGCTCCGCTGGGCGACTACGCAGAACAGCTTGTGGCTGAAAAACTAGAGTTGAAGTTGGTAGGGAATTCAACTGCTGGTCACGATGCAGTTGATACAAGCGGAAGGAAATATCAGATAAAGGCGCGGATGCTATCCAGAATCACGCGCTCAACACGATTTAGCGTTATACGCAATCTTGAAAGTCGCCATTTTGACTTTTTGATTATCGTAATCTTTGGACCCGAAATCACTGTTCAGAAAGCAGTGCAAATTCCATTTGAAGTTTTGAAAGCGCCGTATGTCTCTTTCAGTGAACACACGAGAGGTTACACTCCGATCCTTCGAGATGGTTTGATGCAAATGGACGGCGTACAAGACATAACGAAGCGGCTTCTCTAAACCTCACTTGTTGGCGGTTGCCGACATTGTGGAAACGGGTAGAATCGGGAGCATGAACAACGTTCCCCAACCCCTCACGTTGGATCAACTGCGCGCGAAGTGGTCTGCGGTATCCGTGCGGCTGCGCGCAACTTATGGCGTCCCGACCTGGCGGCAGGCGCTTTCGCCCGTCGATGAACTGGTCAGCACGATCCTCAGCCAAAGCACCAACGATGCTAACCGCGACCGCGGCTTCCACGCGCTCAAGCGCCGCTATGCGCGTTGGGAAGAACTGCTTGACGCGCCGACGGCTGAGGTTATCGAAACGATCAAGCCCGCCGGACTCGCCAACCAGAAGGGACCGCGCATCCAGCAGGCGTTACGCACCGTCCACGCGCGGCAGGGGTCGATTACGCTCGATTTTCTGGAAACGATGCCGATGGAGGAGGCGAAGGCATGGTTGACCAGCATCGACGGCGTAGGACCGAAGACTGCCGCGATTATCCTTTGCTTCGCCTTCAACCGCGAGGCGTTCCCGGTCGATACGCACGTTCACCGTGTTTCGATGCGGCTCGGCTTCTTCGGCACGAAGGTGAACGCGGACAAGGCGCATGTCGTCATGGAGCAAATCGTCCCGCCGGATGAATATTACACCGGGCATCTGAATGTCATCCAGCATGGGCGCGAAATCTGCCACGCCCGCAACCCGGAATGTGTGCGCTGTCCGCTCACGGATTTATGCGAGTATTACATAATGATCAAGGCCCAACCCAGAGTAATCACGACACCCGCGCCGCGCAGCCGTGCGCCGAAGGGAGAATAAAGCTGATGAATACAATTACACGCCGTACCGGGCGCGACCTCGACAATGCGCTCACTTCCGCGCAGCAAACGCTCGACCTGCTGCGTAGCCAGTTGCAGGGCGGGCGGGTCGATACGCCATTCTTCGAGAAGCGCATCGCGGATGTGGCCGGGCTGCTCGCGGATGTGGTCGAAGACCGCAAACATTCCGGCCAGCAGGAACGGCTCGCCAAGCTGTACGAGGTCAGCCGCGTAATTGGCTCCTCGCTGGACCTGCAAACCGTCCTCGATCAGGTAATGGATGCGATCATCCAGCTCACGCGCGCCGAACGCGGTTTCCTGATGCTGCTCGATGAAGACAACCATCTGGCGGTACAGGTCGCGCGCAACTTCGATCAGGAAAACGTCGGATCGGAGTCGTTCACGTTGAGCCGCACGATCACCTCGCGCGTGCTGGAAGGCGGTACGCCCGTCGTGACGACGAACGCACAGGAAGACCCGCGCTTTGCCTCTTCGCAAAGTATCGTTGCGCAGGCGCTGCGTAGTATCATGGCAACTCCATTGCGCGCACGCGGGCAGATCATCGGTGTGATCTACGTCGATAATCGGCTGCGGTCGGGGTTGTTCAGCGAAGCCGACCTCGATATGCTGGACGCCTTCGCGGGGCAAGCCGCCGTCGCCATCGATAACGCACGCTTGTTCCGTGAGACGGATAAAGCGCTCGCCGCGCGTGTCGAAGAACTGACGATGCTCGGCTGGATCGACCGCCAGTTGAACGAAACGCTGGACCTGCAAAACACCATGCGCCAGACGCTCGAATGGTCGATCCGCGTCTGCCGCGCGGAGAACGGCACGCTCGCGATTTACGATCCGGAAGGCGACTCGTGGCGTGTGGCCGCTGCGATGGGGCAGACCGCGCCGCTGCACGAAGGCGATCCGGTGGATGGGATGTTGCCTTTCTTCGACTTCATTCAGAGCGCGATCATCAGTCAGGACGCGCAGTTCAGGCCGCTGGGCGTGAACGGCATCGATGCCGCCTTGTTCTGTGTCCCAATCCGGCGCGAGAACACCGTCGTTGCGTTGGCCTTGTTCGGCAGCCACAGCGCAGATGCGTTCACCGAGGAGAGCCGCCGCCTCGTCAAGCGCGTCGCGGAGCGGGCGGCAATCGCGCTTGAAAACGGACGCCTGTACGAGGCAGTGCGCGCTGCGAACCTCGCCAAGTCGGAGTTCGTGAGCATCGTCGCGCATGAATTGAAGAACCCGATGACGAGCATCGGCGGCTATACGGAACTGCTCAAGGTGGCGGGTCCGGTCACGGAGCGGCAGGAACAATTCATCGCGACGATCAAGAACGTGGTGAACCGGATGCGCTTGCTCGTGCAGGACCTGAGCGACATCAGCCGCATCGAGTCCGGCCATCTGCGAGTCGAGATCAAGCCCGTGAGCGTGAAGGAAGTCGTCGATGCCGCGCTTGAAGCGACCGTCCCGGAGATCGAGCAGCGCGGCCACCATCTCGCGTTGCACATCGACCCCATGCTTGGCCTCGTCAGCGCCGACCGCGACCGCTTGATTCAGGTGTTGGTCAACCTGCTCAGTAATGCGTACAAGTACACGCCCGAAGGCGGCGCGATCCGTATTGAAGCGGCCAAACAGAATGGACATATCGCGTTCAGCGTGCAGGATAACGGCGTCGGCATGTCACCGGAGCAGATCGCCAAACTCGGTACGAAGTTCTGGCGTGCGGATAACGGCCTCGGCCAGCCGGGAACAGGTCTGGGGTTCGCGATCACGCGCAACCTGATTGACGTGATGGGCGGGACGCTCGACATTCAGAGCGAACCGGGGCGCGGCAGTACGTTTACATTCGAGCTGCCGCTGGCATGACCCACGACGCCTGACACAGACACATGACACACTGGTTTTTTTCTCCCCATCCTGATGATGCGGCGCTCTCTTGCGGCGGTCAAATCGCGAGCCTGACGCGCGTGGGTGTGCGCTGCGTGATCATTACCGTGATGGCGGGCGACCCACCTTCGAAGATGACAGTCACGCCATTCATCGCGGAGCACTGGACGCGCTGGCGGCTCGGTACGGGTGCGGCAGTCACGGCAGCACGGCGCGCTGAAGACCGCGATGCCGCGCAAAGCCTCGGCGCAGAGATTACCTTTCTCGATTACCCGGAAGCGCTGTATCGTGGCTACGAGGGGTTGGCGAATTTGTTTGGCACGCCGAAAATGGACGATATGCTTACGCTCTTCTATGACCTCGTGGATAAAATCCAGCGCAAGACGTTTGCGCGCGTGCGGCTCTCGGATACGGTACACCTGCCGCTTGGTGTGGGGGAACACGCCGATCACCTGATCGTCGGCGCAGCGGGTGCGGCCTTCCGGCGCGTGCGTGACGTGCGCTATTATGTGGATTATCCGTATAGCCGCCAGCCTGAGCGCGTGGCGGATGCGGTCACGAAGCGCATGCACGCACCGGGACGCATTGCGCGAGAGATCGTGATCGCAGTCGATGATAATGCGTTACGAACGAAGATCGAGGCGGTGGCCTGCTTTCGTTCGCAAATCAAAAGTTTCTGGCCGGATAACGCTGCGATGGCCGCAGGCTTACGGCAGGATATGCAGATGAATGGTGGCGAACACGAATGGACGCTGAGCGCAGCACCTATAAAGGAGAGCGAGCATGATCGCATCATCACAAGCACCACAGATTAGCGCGTTCGATGCAGCGCTGGCGCTCCTCGACCAGATCAAAGGCCACATCGAGAGCGACCCCACCATTGCGCGCAGCCAATTGGATGAACTGCGCACGCTGCTTACGCTTGCGAGGACAGACGGCGTGAAAGACGCGAAAGGTGAGAAGGACGATACAGGCAGTGAAGACGCGCTACGTGCAAAGCTGGACGCGACTGTGCAGGAAACCGCGTCGTTTGCCTCGCTGATGGTCCACGAGATACGCAAGCCGATGACGAGCATTCGCGGCTACATCGATATGCTTGCCAAGCCGGGCATGGTCGGACCGCTGAACGAGATGCAGACGCAGTTCGTTTCGACGATTCGCACCAACGCGATTCGTATGGAGGGGCTGGTTGCAGACATCAGCGACATCAGCAAGTTGAACAGTGGACGGCTTCGGCTCGAAGCGAAGATGACGACTTTCGGGCAAGTCGTGATGGATGTGCAGAGGCAAGCGGACGCACTGATTGCGGAGTACGGACAGACGGTGAACTGGGACATCCCACAGGGGTTGCCATTTTTGAATACGGATGCGAAACAGCTTGCGAAGGTCCTGTTTTACCTGCTTCGCAATGCGATTCAGTATGCGCCGAAAGGGATTGGACAGATTACGGTCAAGGCAGAGACGACCGAGCCGAACACGCTGCATGTCACCATCACGGATAACGGGATCGGCATGAGTGCAGAAGAGATTGCGCGGCTTGGTGAACTGTTCTACCGTGCAGATAACGAACTCGTTAGTTCGGAGCGTGGCTATGGCCTCGGTATTCCTATAGCGGAAAGGCTGCTCAAGCTGATGGGCGGTGGTTTCGATGCGGTGAAGAGTGAGACAGGGAAGGGCAGTACGTTTGGGTTCACGCTGCCGGGTATGGTGATGACTTGATGTGCGGGTCGGGTTGAAGCGCATAACACCTCTTTAGATGTTACGCAGTTGAGCAAACCGGATGTCAAGAATGGCGTCTCTACACAGTGCCACACCGCATTTTGTAGGGACAGCATTCTTGCAGTCGGCAAGTTTATAGGTCGCGCGTGGCTGCACACGGGCGCGCGTGGCTGAAGCCGCCGCGCTCAGAAGAGGGTGTGCCAAGCGTCGTAGCCGGAAGGCCAGAAGGCCGAAAGGCGTGTTATGAAATTGGTAAGGTGCAAAGGCGGGAGAAGTGCGTCAACGGGAGGCACGACGCGGCGCGCTACGGGGAACTTGCCGTAAGCAGTGGCAGATGTCTCGCGCCAGGGAGCGCTCCTCCTTTGTGGCAACCGGGCAAGCCTCAC
>Ga0123337_10006764_pt1 | contig 10851 bp, 7 predicted proteins | sample frozenSSSSmetaG_FD_89792 | JGI IMG/M metagenome (GOLD analysis project Ga0123337, IMG submission 89792) | Glacier valley bacterial and archeal communities from Borup Fiord, Nunavut, Canada, to study Microbial Dark Matter (Phase II) -... | ecosystem: Environmental > Aquatic > Freshwater > Ice >...
AATGGAAAATTTAAAAAGCAAAATACCTGAAGGAATTAAGCCCGGATAATTGTTATAGATTAAGATTTTATTCGTTTTTCATGAAATACCTTGTCGTATAGATTAATAATCTGAAATTCAGGTAATATTTCCGTACTTTTATCAAGTGAAAAAAATGCTTTCCATATTGCTTCTTTCTGCTTATCTGATCTCTTCCACAGAGTTTTACCAGATGCTGAAATTGCCTTTGCTTCTGGAGCATTTCAATGAGCATAAAACATTAAATGAGGGTACAACCCTCTGGAGTTTTATGATCATGCATTACACAAATAATGATGTGAAATATGCTGATCATGATCAAGACATGCGATTGCCTTTTAAATCGCATGAAGGTTCAGTTCATACCCTAATTTTAACTTTCATACATCAAACAGTCACTCACATTATCAGTAAGCCTGCCGAGTTAGATCTAAGGGAATACAAACTTAAGAAAGTCATTTTTTTCAATTCTGCTTATCTCTCCAATATCTGGCAACCGCCAAAAGCCTGTTAAACAATTTTCAATGTTTAAAATCTGGTAAAACATCAGTGTTTTACTGGTACTCTACTATTTTTCAGGTAAATTGTTAAACTAAAATTTTATGCTAAATGCTATTATAGAGTTTTCTGTAAAGAATAAACTCATTATCGGGCTATTTGTGATAGGATTGATTGTCTATGGTTCTTATCAGGCAACCAAACTACCTATCGATGCAGTACCCGACATTACCAACAACCAGGTTCAGGTGATCACAGTGGCTCCCTCATTTGGAGCAACAGATATTGAAAGACTGGTTACCTTTCCGATAGAGCAGGCGAACAGTAATATTAAGGGGCTTAAGGAGATCCGAAGCTTCTCCCGGTTTGGATTATCATTGGTTACCATCGTTTTTGAAGATGGGATTGATATTTACTGGGCAAGGCAGCAGGTTGCCGAACGACTTCAAAAAGTACAGACAGAGATACCTCCAGGAATAGGAACTCCGGAGTTAGGGCCGATTTCGACCGGTTTAGGCGAGATCTATCAATACGTTGTGAGGCCAAAAGATGGCTATGAGACTAAATATGATGCCACAGAGTTAAGAACTATACAGGACTGGATAGTAAGACGACAATTACTTGGTGTTAAGGGAGTTGCTGAGGTCAGTAGTTTTGGTGGAAAATTAAAACAATATGAAATTTCTATTGATCCAAACAAACTTCAATCCTTTAATATTACGATCAATGATGTTTTCACTGCTTTAGAACGAAACAATCAGAATACGGGCGGTGCCTATATTGAAAAGGGACCCACCGTTCTATTTGTCAGGTCTGAAGGATTGATTGGAAACACCTCAGATATTGAAAAAATCAATATTAAAAGCAGTGAAAATGGCACTCCTGTCTTTATTCGTGATGTAGCACAAATCAATATTGGCTATGCAACAAGGTATGGAGCAATGACCTATAATGATAAGGGCGAAGTTTCAGGGGCTGTGGTGATGATGCTAAAGGATGCGAACAGCAGCGAGGTCATTAAAAACGTAAAAGAAAGAATTGAATTAATTCAAAAAACATTGCCTGAAGGAGTGATCATTGAGCCATTTCTCGACCGGACAAAAATGGTTAACAATGCCATATTCACAGTGGAGAAAAACCTGATAGAGGGGGCTCTGATCGTGGTATTTATTCTGGTATTATTTCTTGGTAATTTCAGGGCGGGTTTATTGGTAGCTTCCGTAATACCTCTGGCCATGCTTTTTGCAATAATCCTTATGAATCTCTTCAAGGTTAGTGGTAATCTGATGAGCTTAGGTGCATTGGATTTCGGTTTGATAGTTGACGGGGCAGTCATAATTGTTGAAGCGGTCATGCATCAGCTGTCGCACAGCAAAAAATTCGGATTGGTAAATCGCCTGTCTCAGACTGAGATGGATGGAGAAGTAAAAAGATCAGCCAGTAAAATGATGAATAGCGCAGTATTCGGCCAGATCATCATTTTAATTGTTTACCTGCCAATCTTTACGCTGCAAGGAATAGAAGGTAAAATGTTTAAACCAATGGCACAGACAGTTGCATTTGCACTATTAGGAGCCTTTATCCTCTCATTAACTTATATCCCAATGATGAGTGCATGGTTTTTAAGTAAAAAAATAAAACATGAGCCCAATTTGTCGGATAAGATCATGTTCAAAGTTGAGGCTTTTTACCAACATCAGCTTTCAAGGGTATTAAAATTCCCTAAAATAGTTTTGGGTACAGTTGTCGCGCTCTTTATTACGGCCCTTGTTATTCTTTCAAATTTAGGCGGTGAATTTATTCCGGCATTAGAAGAAGGTGATTTTGCTGTTGATACACGGGTTTTGACAGGAAGTAACCTAAATACAACTATTGAAAGCACGACAAAAGCCGCCCATATTCTTAAAACACAATTTCCGGAAGTAATTAAGGTAGTCACAAAAATTGGAAGCGGTGAAGTTCCAACCGATCCGATGCCTATGGAGGCGAGTGATATGATGGTGATCATGAAAGATAAAAGTGAATGGACCACTGCAAAAACATTTGATGAAATGGCTGCAAAAATGGGTAAGGCATTAGAGGACGTACCGGGTATTACCGCTGGCTTCCAATATCCTGTTCAAATGCGTTTCAACGAATTAATGACTGGTGCAAGGCAGGATGTTGTACTGAAAATATTCGGTGAAAACTTAGATACACTGGCTTATTATGCAGAATCCCTAGGTAAAATAGTCAATGAAGTTGAAGGAAGTCAGGATCTTTTCGTTGAGCCGGTAACCGGGATGCCACAGATCGTAATTGAATATAACCGGGATGCGATCGCTCAATACAATTTAAATATTGCCGATATCAACAGGGTAGTGAATACTGCATTCGCGGGACAAAGCTCAGGACTTGTATTTGAAGGAGAGAAACGCTTTGATCTGATGGTCAGATTAAATACAGATAAACGAAAGAATCTGGACGATGTGAGAAATTTATTGATCCCAACTCCTCAGGGTACAAATATTCCATTAAACCAGTTAGCACAAGTTGATATTAAAAACGGACCGAACCAAATTCAACGTGAGGATGCAAAACGCAGAATTGTGGTTGGATTTAATGTTCGTGGCCGTGATGTACAAAGTATAGTTAATGAATTACAAATGAAAGTAAATGAACGGATTAACCTGCCTGCAGGTTATTATGTAACCTATGGCGGAGCATTTGAAAATCTGAATGCGGCGAAAGAGAGGCTGATGATTGCCGTGCCGGTTTCCCTCCTACTAATATTTATACTCTTGTTCTTTGCGTTTAATTCAGTAAAACAGGGTCTGATCATCTATACAGCAATTCCCTTGTCTGCAATTGGAGGAATTTACTTTTTAGCACTCAGAGGAATGCCTTTTAGTATCAGTGCCGGGATAGGATTTATTGCCCTTTTCGGAGTTGCGGTATTAAACGGAATCGTACTTATTGCTGAATTTAACAGGCTTAAAGCTTCAGGACAGACAGACCTGCGCAGAATTGTTTTAATGGGCACAAAGATTCGTTTACGACCGGTATTGATGACTGCATTTGTGGCTTCACTGGGATTTTTGCCTATGGCCTTAAGCAGTGGTGCTGGAGCTGAGGTTCAGAAACCACTGGCAACTGTTGTGATCGGAGGATTAATGATCGCCACTTTACTTACCCTGTTTGTTTTACCAATCCTTTATATCCTTTTTGAAGGTTCAGCAGATAAAAAATCTTCCAAACATATAGCAGTTGTACTGCTGATGATACTTTGTCTTACAGGCTTCAATAATGTGAATGCACAGGAAAGGATCGGTTTGCAGGCAGCAATTGATACAGCTCTGAAAAATAACAGAGGCTTTAAAAATGAACAATTAAAATCTGAATATCAGCAAAAACTGTTCAAATCATCTGCCAATATTCCACAGGCGACCCTGAGCACTGAACTTGGGCAGATCAATAGTATCTATTCAGATACAAGATTTGGATTGTCACAATCATTTAGTTTCCCAACAGTATATTCCAATCAAAAGAAATTATTGAATGAAGAATGGAAAGCATCTGTTTTGAGCATTTCTTTAAAGGAAGCTGATATCAGACGAACTGTTACCCAGATCTACTATTCAATTCTAATCCTAAATGAAAAAGAGAAACTTTTGATTCAGGCTGACAGCATCTATTCTGGCTTTCTGAATAAGGCAGAACTCCGTTTCAAAACTGGAGAAAGTAATATTCTGGAAAGGGCAACAGCTAAAACGCAAAGAGGAGGTATTTTTCTGCAGCTCAAATCATTGCAGGAAGAAATTGAGCTTGCAAATCTTCAGTTCCAACTTGTGCTGAATACAGGAATTAGGATAGAGCCTGAAGCAATTGGATCAAAAATGAATCTATCCAATTCAATGGATAGGCCAATTTTATCAGAGCATCCCCTACTGAAAATATCCGATCAACAAAAATTAATTGCATCAGCAAATTCCAAACTTGAAAAGTCAAGATTTCTGCCTGATCTGAGCCTGGGCTATTTCAATACCAGTATAAAAGGGACAGGCGCAAATGATGTATATTATCCTTCATCCAAGCGATTTGGATCAGCTTATATTGGGATCGGAATACCGATATTCACCTCTTCACAAAAAGCAAGAGTGAATGCCTCTGCTATCTCAGAAAAAATTGCAGAAAATAATTATCAGACTCAGCTAAGCACCCTGGAAACACAGTATCAAAGTGCACGTTCACAATATGAAACCTATCTGGGAGCTCTGACGTATTACGAGGAATTTTCTATGCCAGAGGCAAATATTATCAGACAAACAGCTGATAAACAGTTCATTAATGGTGAAATTAACTATTTAGAATGGGTGATGTTAAACAATCAGGCAATTGTAATTCAAAACAACCATCTTGATATAATCAAATCGCTGAATGAAAGTATTATCAATCTCAATTACCTGAGTTCTAAAGAAAAATAACATAAATGCTGATGCACTATTCAGCATAAGTCTAATTATAAAAATTTATATTCTAATGAAACAAATATTCATATTAACCTTCGCATTTCTGATTACAGCATGCGGAACAAGTACTAAAGAAGAAGTAATAACTGAGGGTATTAATGCCAATGAAAACTTAGTTACACTCAGCGATGCACAAATAAAATCTGCAGGACTGGTGTTAGGAAAACTTGAGGAAAAGGCATTATCATCTGTGATAATAACAAACGGAACTGTTGATGTACCTCCCCAAAACATGATATCTGTAAGTATTCCTTTAGGTGGATATTTAAAATCAACAAAACTATTACCAGGATTACAAATTCGAAAGGGTGAAGTTATTGCGGTGATGGAAGATCAGCAGTATATTCAACTTCAGCAAGACTACCTGACTACCAAAGCCATGTTGGCATTCAGCAAATCGGAATTTGAACGTCAAAAAGAATTAAATGCAAGTAAGGCAAGCAGTGATAAGGTATTCCAGCAAATTCAGATGGAGTATAATACTCAGAGGATCTCTTTGAGCTCTTTGGATCAAAAACTAAGAATGATCAATATCAATCCGGGATCAATTTCTGAAAGCAATATTTCGAGAACTATTCAGGTTTATTCACCAATCAATGGATTCGTATCAAAGGTCAATGTCAATATTGGAAAATTTGTCAACCCATCAGATGTGCTTTTTGAGCTCATCGACCCTTCTTCCATTCATTTAAACCTAAAAATATTCGAAAAAGACCTCAATAAGCTCTCCTTGGGTCAAAAGTTAGTTGCTTATACCAATAATCAACCTGATAAAAAATATGCAGGAGAGATCAGTCTGATCAGCAGAGATCTTTCAGCTGAAAGAACTGCGGAAGTTCATTGCCATTTTGAAAATGCAGATAAAAATCTGGCTCCGGGCATGTATATGAATGCAGAAATTGAAGTAAAAAGCAATAAGACACTTGCTATTGCAGAAGAGGCTATTGTCAATTTCGAAGGGATAGGCTACGTTTTCGTTCAAAAAACTACTAAAGAGTTTGAAATGGTTCCTGTCGAGACCGGAACAAGCGAGAACGGATTCATTGAAGTAATCAACAAAGATAAGTTCAATGGGAAACAAATAGTTATTAAAGGAGCTTATACCCTTTTAATGGCCTTGAAAAACAAATCAGAGGAGTAAATTAAACCTGGTTTTTAAGAGATGTATTTTCTATCCTGAAGGGAGTACATCTCTAAAACCAGTCCTTTTAATGCTTTAGTAACACAAGCTCCAATTCGTATTCCTTTGTCTGCAGAAGAAACCAGTGGATTTCCAAATACACCATTTGGTGTCATTTCCTTCATTGTGCGATAAAAAGAGATCTTTGGGCTATAGAGCATATCACCATTTGCCATTCCAAATGCAGAAACATTCGCACCTTTTTGAATAAGAGATTCATGAACAAGTTCCGGGGCAATAACTTTCATCAGGGATGTTTCAAACTCACAGGCATGACCTGTTCCGCCAGGACCAGTTTCAGTGATCTTTAACAATTCTTCCTTTGCGATATTCCACCAGGTTGCACCAATAATATGCGCTTTAGGATTTGCGAATCCAAGTTGCTCCACGATCACTTGCATGATACCCTGATTTCCACCATGGCTGTTCAGCAAAATTATATTATAAAATCCATGGTGCAGTACCGATTGAATCATCTCTTTTACTAATGCAGCAAAGGTATTGTGACTCAGACTCAATGTTCCGCTGAAGTCCATATGATGGTCAGAGCAGCCAACAGCAACAATGGGAAGAATCAAAACCTTATCCTCCATTTCCTTATTCAATAATCCGGAAAAGTATTCACCAATAAGCCGGTCGGTAGCTACAGGTAAATGAGCTCCATGTTGTTCAGTTGCAGCAATATTTAAAAGCACAGGAATTTTTTTATCCAGCGCTGAAATTTGCTTTGAAGAAAGTTGATCCCAGAACATGATTGAAAATTTAAAGGATAAAATAAAAAGCAGGGTTTTCAGGAAAATTCCATCCCTACCCTGCTTTCACACTAATGTTATTTGGAAAGTACTGCAATTGCATCAAGTTCAATCTTGATACCAAAACCTAATCCTGACTGAACAGTGATACGGGCAGGTCGAACTCCAGTGAAAAACTCAGAATAAACCTTATTGTATCGGTCCCAGTCCTTAATATCAGCAAGGTGCACAGAACATTTCACGATATCATCTAAAGTACCTCCTGCAGCTTCAATAAGGCATTTAATATTGTGTAGAGTTTGAAGAGTCTCTTCCTCTATAGTTCCCTTTACAAAAGTACCTGTAGCAAAATCTACCGGTCCTTGTCCGCTTAGATAAACAGTACCATCAATTTCAATGGCATCAGAATATGCACCTATTACAAAATCCTTGGCTTTTTGTTCTGGATGAAAAATTTGTCTCTTAGCCATTTTTATTTATTTAAATTTAATATGTAGTTAATTAATTTTCTTTGGTTGAAACACTAGTAAGTTGCTCTTCCACCGGAAAGATCAAAGGTAAAAGCAGTTGAAAAACTAGCTTCAGGAGATACAATAAATGCTGCTGTGCTGGCTGCTTCTTCCAGCGAACCACAGCGTTTCATTGGAATTTTGTCAGTCATATATTTAACCTGCTGTTCAGGCAAAGCTTCCACCATTGCTGTTCTGATAACTGCAGGAGCTAATGCATTAACAGTAATTCCATTCTCTGCATATTCTTTTCCCTGTACCTTGGTCATACCGATCACTGCTGCTTTAGATGCTGAATAAGCAAGCATACCTGCATTTCCTTCCTTACCGGATATGGATGCAATATGCAAAACACGTCCATAATTGTTTTTAAGCATGAATGGAATGGCATATTTGGAGGTATAAAATGATCCCATAAAATTAACATCAAATACAAAGCGCATATTATCGGCTTCGACCTCATGACTCAAAATATTGGTCTTTCCGGTAACACCTGCACAATTCACCAGGATATCAACACGGCCAAATCGCTCATTTACTTTATTTATTGCCGCTTCTACATCTGATTCAATAGTGATATCTAAAGGATAGATCTCAGATTCACTTGTTAATTGACTTTGTGTATTTTCCAATCCGCTTTTATCCCTATCAAACAAAGCAAGTTTAACACCTTTTCCCGATAAATTCAAGGCGATAGCCTGACCTAAACCGGAAGCAGCTCCGGTAATAATTCCAACCTGATCTTTAAATTCAATTTTCATTTATATACTATTCTAAATCTTATCTATTAATTTTTTGATTCGATCAATTCATTCAAGCTTACAATATCTGATTTTCTGGTTAACAAATGAATGATCGTCCATGCCACCAGATACGTTAAACCACAAATAATGAACAATAAATTGTAACCTCCAACTAAATCCCCTGCAGCCTTATAGTTATCCAAAATATATCCTACAAATAAGGGGAAGAGCATTCCTCCTACTGCACCGGACATTGCTCCAATTCCGGTAACGGAACTGACTGCCTGCTTTGGGAACAGGTCAACAACCAAAGTAAAAATATTTGTACTCCATGCCTGATGAACTGCAAGGGTAAAACTAAGTATACCCACAACCATCCAGGCATTGGTTGCTAACTGAGCGGAAAGTACGGTTAATTCCATAATAGCAAAAATAAAAAGCGCAGTTTTTCTTGCCTTTAAAGTTGGCCAGCCCCTTTTTATCAGCCAGGATGAAAAATAACCTCCACCAATGCTTCCTGCAATGGTCATAGTATAGATAATCATTAATTCGGGGCTCAAATTCGACATATTCAGCTTGAAAGTTGAAGCGAAATAGGAAGGCAGCCAAAACATAAAAAACCAGTAAATCGGGTCAAGTAATATTTTGCCGGTAATGAATGCCCATGTTTGGGGGAAAGTGAAAAGTTTAAGCCATTTGATCTTAACTACTTCTACTTCAGCCTCCGGATCTAATTTCTGTCCCTCATGAATATAATTGTATTCTTCTTCGCTTAAACGTTTATGTTTAGATGGGATATCGTAAACATAGATCCATATCAAAAGCCAGATAAAGCCAATTGATCCGGTAATAATAAATACTTCATGCCATCCGTAGGAGCTTAGTATCCATGGGACAATAATCAGTGCAAGGATGATCCCAACACTTGTACCGGCATTAAACAAACCAGTTGCAAGGGCTCGCTCCTTTCGAGGGAACCATTCTGCAATAGTTTTCATACCTGCGGGCACATTTCCTGACTCTGTCAAACCTAATCCAATTCTCGCCAGACCAAAGCCTGTAACACTTCTTGCTGCGGCATGAAGGATTCCCATGATACTCCAGGCAGCAACAGAAATAATATATCCTGGTTTTGTACCGATCCGGTCAATAAACCATCCCCAGGAAATCAAACCAATAGCATATGCTCCGGTGAAGGCCATCACCAAAAAGGCAAAATCAGTTTCAGACCATGTAAATTCTATTTCGAGGGTTGGCTTTAACAATCCCAAAATTTGTCTGTCGAGGTAATTGATTGTTGTTGCCGAAACCAATAAGGTTAAAATGAGCCAACGGTAATTTTTTATTTTTCGGCTTAACATATCTTAATATTTTTTTTGCTACAAAGTCAAAAGTATAGCCGACTCATAATGAGCCGGCTAAAATAAAGGGAAATCAAAATATTTAAGATCACATTCCAAGCTTGCGTCTTCCATCATCGGTAAGCATATTGGAACTCCATTCTGGATGCCATGTTTGCTCCATTACCACCTTTCTGACGCCTGGAACTTCATACAATGCTTCTAATATTGTTTTTGAAACTGTTGCATGGACAACATTGGAACCATAGGTAAAATAGGTCCCCAGAGGACGACCGCGATGAGGCATCGCCATCAGTATTTTCACTGTTCCACCGCGAACAGAAATATCGTAGATCAAACCTAGATCAACCACACTGATATCTGCTTTGTATAACTGAGGGTCTTTAACATCTCTCAGAGCTTTCCATAATAAGGCTTTTGAAATCGGACTGTCCTGAGCCTCTCCTGAGCGGGCTAAACGACGTGTACTATCTTTGACGATTACATTTTTCTGTAATTCAGCTCCTGAAGCCGCTAATGGATTCAACAGTTCTTTCCTTAAACTTTCGATCTGAGCTGGTCCGTCCTGAGCAGTAAACGGAATAGTTACATAGGCGTTTTTCTGATGAAGTACAGCCCCTTTCGGGATGATTTTTATGTCTTTCGGAACGGGATAGCGGCTCCAGATCTGCCCATGCCATTTATAATATAAATTGGGTGATCCGTTATGGCTTAATTCTGGCAGACCTTCAGCATAATGCTCCAGAAAAAACCCGAAGAATGAATCTTTGCTGTCTTTATTGAAAAAACCTATTCCCCAAAGTTTTTCAGCAGATTCTTTAGGAACTTCGCCCATTTTCAATTTTTCATCATCTCCCATCCATAACATTTCATTGAATGACTGACCGGTAATTACCCATTCATCATCTCTCAATGCAGCAGGAGCAAATTGTTTAACGGCAGTCATATGTCCGAACTTATGGAAGTAAGGCAAACCCGCATAAAAGCGGTATTCAATATCCATATTCATTCTTGCCGGTGAGAACAAGGGGTGAACAGGGGAATATGGGAAACCCCAGCGGCGAATGATCGTGCAAATGGGCCCTCTTACCACCTCATAATCAGGACATTCACCCCAAAGTGAAATCCGCATTTTTTGCACCCCCTCTTCAGAAACATAATCATGTGCCCAATCAATTCCGGCAGGTTCACCGTGACCCTGGCCTCCTGAGTAGATCTCCAGACCATGTTCGCGCTTAAGAATAAGGCGGGCTAATTGTCCAGTTTGTTTGGAGAGATAAGC